>Ga0335078_10001259_pt1 | contig 38439 bp, 38 predicted proteins | sample Lox_Sample_32_FD_206711 | JGI IMG/M metagenome (GOLD analysis project Ga0335078, IMG submission 206711) | Soil microbial communities from Loxahatchee National Wildlife Refuge, Florida, United States - Lox_Sample_3.2 | ecosystem: Environmental > Terrestrial > Soil > Wetlands | place: USA... | reverse complement strand
GCCGTCGGCGGCGAGCGTGACCGGACCCGGGCTGTCCTGCAGGCCGGCGGCCAGCTTCTCCAGCTCGGTGTCGGTGCGGTCGGGCTTGTGATGCAGCAGCACCCGCCGGGCACCGGCATGCGCCGCCAGCCCGATGGCGTACTCGGCGGCTGAATGGCCGAACGTCCGGGCAGGGTCGAAGTCCTCCGCATACCAGAACGAGTCGTGCATGAGGATGTCGGCGCCGGCCAGCTCCAGCGCAGCGTCGTGATACACGCCGAGCCCTGCCGGGCCCGCCCCGAGGTCGGTCGGGCAGTGGTCGGGCGGGCAGGCGATGTCGTGCGTGCCGTCGCTCACCCGGTAGCCGAATGTCCGGCCGCCCTTATGCGGGATCTCCCTGGCCAGCGGGGTGAGCGGCCCGGCCAGGTCGAGACCTGGCTCGATGCCGGCGAACTCCCAGTCGCCGCGCAGCTGGCGCGGCGTGATCGGAAGGTGCGGCGGCGACATGCCGCGCTCCAGCGCCGCTTCCGCCGTGCCGCCGCCGTCCGGCGCCGGCATCAGCAGCCGGACGCGCGCGCCATCCTTGTCGCCGCCGGCGAAGAACGGCAGGCCGGGCACGTGGTCCCAGTGCAGGTGGGTGAGCGCGATCGGGCCGAGGAACGGCGCCCCGGCCGGCAGCCGGGTGACCTCCCTGATCCTGGTGCCCGCGTCCAGGAGCAACTCGGGCACCGCGGCTGCATCCGGCGTGATCGCCGGGCATGAGGTGTGACCGCCGTAGCGCACGAACTCGCGCCCCGGCGCTGGGGTGGATCCCCTCGTCCCGCAAACGTTGATCCGCACCTATCCGCCCTGGATAGCTTCCTCGCGCCGGTGACCCGAGGCCAGCTCTGCCAGCGCGCCGGTGTCGAACTGGCCGCCGGGCACCGCCGCGACTCTGCACGAGGTGACGGCCACGAGGCTCGAGGTGCGCACGCCGCCTTCGAGGTAGGCGCGCTCGCCGAGGATCGCGCCCGGTCCGTGTTCGGCCAGCTGCTCTCCGTCCCTGTCCACCCGGACGACGCCGTCGAGGACCAGGTACAGGTCGTCGCCCGTATCACCCTGCCTGGTCAGCGTATCGCCCGGCGTCAGGGTGGCGAACCTCGGCTGCTCCGACCCGGGCATGAGCTCCGCCGAGAAGACGCACTCGTGCGCCGTCTCGACGGCTGTCACCGGCGCCGGCGAGTCCTCGTCTCCCCACGGGGTGTGCTCGGTGCCGAATCCGGCTGTCCACTCCCTGAAATCCGTCAGGCCGGACTTGCGGGCGAGCCATCCACCGCCGGCGTAGCCGGCCGCGGTGATTCGACCGGCGAGGATCTCCAGCTCCCGCGGCGTCAGCGTGGCGAGGGCGGGCTGGCTGTCATTCGCGCGCGGCCGACACGGCGTCACGATCCTGGCGTCGGTGCGCGAGCGGCGCCGGGACCTGGCCCTGTTCAAGGCCCTTGGCCTGCGCTCCGGGCAGCTGCGCGCCGTCGTCGGCTGCCAGGCCACCACGATCCTGCTGATCGCGATCGCGGCGGGCGTCCCGCTCGGCCTCGCGGCCGGCAACCGGACGTGGACCCGAGTAGCCCGGTTACGATCACTTCCGTGAGCGATCTTGAGTTCCCGCAGTTCCCGCCCGGCTTCGCCTGGGGCGTCGCGACGGCCGCGTATCAGATCGAGGGCGCGGTGGCCGACGACGGCCGGACAGACTCCGTCTGGGATGTCTTCTGCCGGCAGCCAGGGGCCATCAGGGACGGCCAGACCGGCGACGTGGCCGACGACCACTATCACCGCTGGCAGGAGGACGTCGCGCTGATGTCCGGGCTCCGCATCGGCGCGTACCGGTTCTCCATCGGCTGGCCGCGCGTGCAGCCGGGCGGCACCGGCAAGGCGAACGAGGCCGGCCTCGACTTCTACGACCGGCTGACCGACGCGCTGCTGGCGGCCGGCATCACGCCGATGCCCACGCTGTTCCACTGGGACCTGCCGCAGGAGCTTGAGGACGCCGGCGGCTGGCTGACCAGGGACACCGCGGAGCGGTTCGCCGACTACGCGGCGCTGGCCGCCGACCGGCTCGCCGACCGGATCGACACGTGGATCACGCTGAACGAGCCATTCGTCGTGACGGCGTTCGGCTACGCGCTCGGCATGCACGCGCCGGGCAAGTCGCTCCTGCTCGGCGCCCTGCCGACGGCGCATCATCAGCTTCTCGGGCACGGGCTGGCCACCGCGGCGCTGCGCGCAGCGGGCGCAGCGCGGGTGCTGATCACGAACAACTACTCCCCCGTCTGGGCGGCGTCTGACAGCCAGGCGGACACCGCGGCCGCGCACGCCTTCGACACGCTGCAGAACCGGCTGTTCACCGACCCGGTGCTGACTGGCCGCTATCCCGACCTGACGGCGCTCGGCCTCGGCCCCGCCGGTCTCGACTTCGTCCGCGACGGCGACCTGGCGACGATCTCCGCCCCGATCGACGGCCTCGGCGTGAACTACTACAACCCGACCCGGATCGCCGCGCTGCCCGGCTCGTCATTGTCTGAGCCGGGACTGCCGTTCCAGCTGGAGCCGATCGAGGGGTACCCGGTGACGGCGTTCGGCTGGCCGGTCATCCCGGCCGGGCTCACCGAGCTGCTGGTCTGCCTGCGCGACACCTACGGTGACCGGCTGCCGCCCGTCTGGATCACCGAGAACGGGTGCTCGGCCGCCGATGAGCCCGCGGCCAACGGCACGGTGGACGACCAGTTCCGGATCGACTACCTGGACGGGCACATCCGCGCGGTCGCCGACGCCATCGCCGCCGGCGTCGACGTGCGCGGCTACCTGACCTGGACGATGATGGACAACTTCGAGTGGTCAGAGGGATACCACCAGCGGTTCGGCCTCGTGTACGTCGACTACGAGAACCAGCGGCGCACGCCGAAGGCGTCCTACTACTGGTTCAGGGACCTGATCGCCGCGCAGCAGCGCTGAGCACACCGTGACTGTGCTCGTTTTCCGTTGCCGGGACGACGGAAAGTCAGCACAGTGGGCGATCAGTAGGCGAGCGCGGGCCTGCCGCCGATCCAGCTGCTCTCGGCGAGGACGGCGGCCATGAAGTGCGCTACATCCGCCCGGGCGATTTTGCCGCCGCCGGCCGGCGCGTACTGCGGGCGCACCCGGTAGCGGCCAGTCGCCGGCGTGTTCACCAGCCGGGTCGCCCGCACGAGCGTCCAGTCCAGCCCGCTAGCGGAGTCACCTGCTCCATCTCCCTGGTGTCCGCGAACTGCTTCGCCAGCAGCCTTGGCAGGATCAGCTTGATCAGCGCGCCCATATCCGGGTCCCCGGTGATGAACGCGCCGGCCGCCGAGACGCAGATGAGCCTGCGGGCGCTGGTCTGCTCCATCGCGGCGGTGATGTTGCGCGCCGCGGTGCCCAGCAGGGCGGGCGTCCTCGCGCCGCGCGGCCCGAGCGCCGACAGCACCGCGTCCGCGCCGTCGACGGCCGCCTGCACCGCGGCCGGGTCGGTCGCGTCGCCGCGGACCGCGGTCACCGCGCGGGAGCCAGGCCCGGCGAGCCCAGGGCCGGGATCCCTGGCCAGCACCGTCATCTCATGACCGGCGCCGGCCAGCACGGTCAGCAGGTGCCCGCCGATCCGGCCGGTCCCGCCCATCACTGCAAGTCGCATCTCCTGCTCCCTGGATCGGCGCGCCCGCCGCGCTCGGTGAGCGCGGCGGGCGCTTGGCTGGACCACTGTCAGCCGACGACCGCGCCCTCCCTAGCGCTAGCCAGGCTGGCCTCGTTACCCGCGGCGGCCGGATCCCGGCGACCCGCGCCGCGCGGCAGCGCGATCATCAGCCCGAAGGCGGCCAGGAAGACCGCCACCTGGAACCACAGCGTCCGCTCGAGCGCTGCGGCGAAGTCGTGCCGCACCGCGGCGGCACCCGTGCTCGCCAGCACGCCCTTCGCGGCCGCGGGCAGCGCGGCCGGGCCGGCGGTCCCCGCCGAGCCTGCGGGCGCCGACAGCCGGCAGGCCGCCGGGGTCACGGTCGGGTCCGAGGCGACGAGCCGGGCGTGCAGGCACCCGCCGAACTGCGCCTCGATCCGCCCGGCAACCGGTGCGGGCACGTGCACGGCGGCCAGCCCGGCCCGCAGCTGCGGCGCGACCGCGTGCGCGGCCGTGGCCGACTGAGTGCCGAGCAGGCCGAAGAAGATGACCCCGATCACCGCGATGCCGATCGAGTTGCCCAGCTGCAGGCCGGTGTTGAAGACACCGGAGGCCGAGCCTGCGTGCTGCGCGTGCACCCGGTCCAGCACGATGTCGGCGAGCGGCGCGATCACGGCGCCCAGACCCAGGCCTGCCGCCACCAGCCCCGGTACCAGATCCCAGGTGCTCACGACGGCGCCGTAGTGGTGCACGACGACGATCAGCGAGCCCATGCCGGCGGCGATGATCAGCGCGCCCGCCATCGTCACGCCGCGGCCGAACCTGGGCGCGAGCCGGGCGGCGGCCCCGGAGGAGAGCAGCACGCCCGCCGAGAACGGCAGGAACGTGAGGCCCGCGTGCAGCGGCGTGAAGCCCATCCCGATCTGCAGGAACAGGGTGAGCACCAGGCCGAAGGAGGCGATGCCCAGGAAGAACGCGACCGCGATCGCCATCCCGGTGCTGAAGCTGCGCTCACGGAACAGGCTCATCTCCACCAGCGGCGAGCCGTCGCGCCGCGCCTTCACGCGCTCGTACGCGACGAACAGCGCGAACACCGGGGCGGACACCGCCATCGACACGAACGTCCAGGTCGGCCAGCCCAGCTCGCGGCCCTGGACGAGCGGGTACAGCAGCAGGAGCAGCGCGGCGGAGATCAGCACCACGCCGGCGGGGTCCAGCTTGGGCGGCCGCGGCGCGCGCGACTCGCGCACCAGGATCGCCGACGCGATCACGGCGATGATGCCGACCGGCACGTTGATCAGGAAGATCGGCCGCCAGTCCCAGCCGAACAGGTTGTGCTGGATCAGCAGCCCGCCCAGCAGCGGGCCGCTGACGGTGCCGAGGCCGGCGGTCACGCCGAAGCCGGCCAGCGCCTTGATCCGCTCCGCGGGCGGGAAGATGACCTGGATGACCGCGAGCACCTGGGGAACCATGATCGCGCCCATCGCGCCCTGCACGACCCGGCAGCCGATCAGCATGCCGGGGGTCTGCGCGACCCCGCACAGCGCGGACATGATCGTGAAGCCGGTCACTCCGATCAGGAACAGCCGCTTGCGCCCGAACGTGTCGCCCAGCCGCCCGCCGGTGATCAGCACCAGGGCGTAGGCCAGCGTGTAGCCCGCGAGCGCCCACTGGACGTCGGCGTAGCTCGCGTGCAGGTCCCGCTGGATGGACGGGATCGCGATGTTGACGATGGATACGTCGAGCAGGTTCATGAACGCGGCCAGCAGCAGGATGACGAGGGTCAGCCACCTGCGCGGGTCGCTGCGATCGCCTGGTGCCTGCTGAGGTGCCAGGATCTGAGGATCGGTTGCCATCGGTCGCTCCGCTCAGGAGGGTCTTCGTGATTACATAGCCAACCTAGCGTCTCGACTCGCTATTGTCTAGTTAACTTAAATATCAGGGAGCCTAGGCATGTCTGATCAGGAAGTTGACCGCCCGGCCGGCGAGCCCGGCGGGGAGTGGAGCATGCCCTGGCCCGAGGGCATCGAGGCCGAGTCGTGGAGTCCGGAGCGGGCAGCGCTGGCGATGGCGTTCGTCGCGGCGATCCGGAAGACGGGCTCCCTCATGCACCTGATGAGCCAGGCAGCCGCCGACAAGATCGGCATCAACGCCACGGACCTGAACTGCCTGAACATCCTCAGTTTCAGCGGCCAGATGACGGCCGGCGAGCTGGCCAGGACGACCGGCCTCACCACCGCGTCGATCACCGGCGTGCTGGACCGGCTGGAGCAGGCGGGCTTCGTTACCCGGGTCCGGGACGCGCAGGACCGGCGGCGCGTGGTCATCCGCCTGAACACCAGGAAGGCGCTCGGCACCGTCGCGCCCGTGTTCGGCCCGATGATGGGGGCGTGGCGGCGGGTCGCCGACACCTACTCCGACGACGAGCTACGGCTGATCGTGGGGTTCTACGGCCAGATCGAGGACGTCATCCGCGATCACCTCGCCAGGCTGCGTGCCCAGCTGCCGGACTGACTAGCCCTGTCGACGCCGCGCGCGAGGCCGAGCAGGTTGATCCCGACGATCGCGTCGCAGTCGGCCTCGGAGTGATCGAGGAACGAGCCGACGACCGCGATGCCGGCGTTGTTCACCACGATGTCGGGACGCCGACCTCGGCCCGGACCCAGCCGGCGAACTGCTCTGCGTGACCGCACAGGTCCGCCGCGCCGCGTCGAGGTCGATGCCGGCCGCGACTACCTGCGCGCCGTAAACGCCGCATCTCCCATGGCACGCGACGGTACCGGTTCGCGGTCACGGCCGGCACAATGGTCTGCGAACCCCGGAAGGAGCGATCTTGGCGAACACGCATCCGCTCGACCCGCTGTCGGCAGCGGAGATCCGCGCGGTGACCGCCGCCTTACGCGCGCGGCACGCGGTCACCGACGGCTGGCGGTTCGCCTCCATCGAGCTCGCGGAGCCCGCCAAGGACGCGCTCGCGGCGGCGGCGGCGGACGGCACCAGGTCGGCGGCCGTGGTGTGCTGGAACACCGCCGACGGCGCGGCGTACCGGGCCATGGTGTCGCTCCCGGCCGGCCAGGTGGACAGCTGGCAGCCGCTGCCCGGCCAGCAGCCGGCCATGACGGTGGACGAGTGGCACGAGTGCGATGAGATGCTCCGCGCGCACCCGGCGGTGACCGGGGCGCTCGCGGCTCGCGGGATCACGGACATGAGCCGGGTCCTCACCGACGTGTGGGCCTACGGCGCGGCGCTCGTGCCGCCGCGGTACGCCGGCCGCCGGCTCGGCTGGGCCGACGTGTGGTGCCGCGCCAGCGCCGACGGCAACCCGTACGCGCACAGCATCACCGGCCTGCACCCGGTCGTGGACCTGAACCGGATGGAACTGCTGGAACTGGAGGACACCGGGAACGGCGGCAGGCCCCGGGTGACGGGCGAGTACCTGCCCCGGCTCATTCCCGTGCCGCCGCGCGAGGTCAGCCCGCTCGCGGTGAGCCAGCCGGACGGCGTGTCGTTCACCCTCGAGGGACGGCTGCTGCGGTGGCAGAACTGGGAGCTGCGGGTCGGCTTCAACCACCGCGAGGGACTCGTCCTGCACACCGTCGGGTTCCGCGACGGCGGGCGGCTGCGCCCGGTCGCGCACCGGATGTCGTTCGCCGAGATGATCGTCCCGTACCGGGACGAGACCGCCGACCACTACCGGCGCACCGCGTTCGACGTCGGCGAGTGGGGCCTCGGGTTCATGACTACGTCGCTGGAGCTCGGCTGCGACTGCCTGGGCGAGATTCGCTACCTGGACGCGGTCGTGCACGACTCCCGCGGCGAGCCGCGCACGATCCGCAACGCGATCTGCATTCACGAGGAGGACGACGGCGTCCTGTGGAAGCACGTGGACGAGCGCAGCGGCGCGCAGGTCAGGCGCTCCCGCAGGCTCGTGCTGTCGTTCCACGTCACGGTCGCGAACTACGAGTACCTCGTCTACTGGCGCTTCTACCAGGACGGGAACGTCGAGTGTGAGGTGCGGGCCACCGGCATCATGGTCACGTCGTACTTCCCGGCCGGGGCGCAGCCGGCCACCGGCACCCTCGTCGACGAGCGGACGTACGCGCCCTATCACCAGCACTTCATCGTGGCCAGGCTGGACCTGGACATCGACGGGCAGCCGAACACCGTCTTCGCGTGCGAGTCGGAGCCGGTGCCGGCCAGCGACCAGAATCCGCATGGGCTGGCGATGGTGGTCCGGGAGACGCCGCTGCGGACGGAGTCCGACGGGAGGCAGGACTACGACTGGAGCACGCAGCGGTACTGGAAGGTGGCCGCCACGCGGTCCGTGACCGGCCTGGGCGGGCGGCCGGCCTACAAGCTGCTGCCCGGCGGCAGCTTCCCGGCGATGATCGACCAGTCCTCGCCCGTGTTCCAGCGTGCCGAGGTGATCGGGCACACGCTCTGGGTGACCCCGTACGCGCCGGACGAGCGCTGGCCGTGCGGCGAGTTCCCGAACATGAGCCTGATCGATCACGGGCTGCCTGCGTGGACTGCCGCCGACCGGCCGATCGAGGACACCGACGTGGTGCTGTGGCACGTGTTCGGGCTGCACCACATCACCCGGCCGGAGGACTGGCCGGTGATGCCCGTCGACCGGACCTCGTTCTGGCTCAAGCCGTGGGGGTTCTTCGACCGCAATCCGGCGCTCGACGTCCCGCCGGGTCACGGCGGCGGCTGATCGCCGGTACGGTTGCGGCTTATGACGACGGACCAGGCCGTAGAGATCTACACGGACGGCGCGTGCAGCGGCAACCCCGGCCCCGGCGGCTGGGGTGCGGTGCTGCGCTACGGCGGGCACGAGCTCGAGCTGCACGGCGGCGAGGCCAGGCCCACGACCAACAACCGGATGGAGCTCATGGCCGCCATCCAGGCGCTGGAGAGCCTCTCCCGGCCGTCGGTCGTCCGCCTGCACACCGACAGCAGCTACCTGCGCAACGGGATCACGAGCTGGCTGAGCAGCTGGAAGCGCAACGGCTGGAAGACGGCGAGCAGGCAGGCGGTCAAGAACGAGGACCTATGGCGCAGGCTCGACACGGCGGCGGCCGGGCACGAGGTGCACTGGCTGTGGGTGAAGGGGCACGCGGGCGACCCCGGCAACGAGCGCGCCGACGCGCTGGCCAACCGCGGCATGGCCGAGGCCCGGAAACGATGAAGCCCGTCCTGGCGAGGCGTGCCCCGCCAGGACGGGCGTGATGACCGGTCCCCCCGGAATCATCTGATTGGGTCCCCCGCTACATAGGATGACATGCCGACTGCGCAGCGTTAGCACCGGGGGTCGGGTTTCCGCGCCGCGCGCCCCGCATCGCCAGCTCCTGCCGATTATCGGCCCATATCGTTACGCACAAGCCCCCTGCATTGACTGATACTGACGCTATGGCAGGCACGAGCGACACGCCTGACGGCCGGCCGGTAGACCCCGATGACATCAACAGCCGGCTCGCCGAGATCGCCGCCGAGCTGGCGTCGGAGGCGCGGTTCAAGGAGCCGAGCGCGGCTGAGCGCGCCCGGCTGCGCGTAACCGCGATCCGGCCTGCCACCAGGCCCGTGCGCCGCGGGCCGTTCCGGCACAGGCGCGCCAGGCGGAAGGCGACGGAACTGCGCCAGCCGGTGCAGGCAGCGGGCGCCCCGCCGCCGCCCGCCCCGGCGCGCCCGTCCCGCCGGGCCAGGCGGGACGCCCGCAGGCAGGTGCCCGACCGCGGGTACGCCGACGCGGCAGCGCCCAGCGTGCTGCGCTCGGGCACGACGGTCGCGGTCATCGTCATGCTGCTCATCGGCGTCTCGATCGGCCTGCGGTACGCGTTCAGGTACAGCCGCACGCCCGCCCCGGAGCCCGCAGCGAGCAACACGCCGGCGGTCAGGCCGACGCCCACGCCGGCCGCCACGGTCAGCTCGCTCCCCGCGTTCAATCCGTTCAGCCCGTTCGCCGGCACCCCCGCCGACAGCTACGCAGACGGCGCGGCGGGAATCGTGCCGCCGGCGGCGGCGCGGAAAGGCCCGTTCTCCGCCGGGCAGGTCAGGACGGCGTACGCGACGACGCGCAGCCTGCTGATCGATGGCTACCTCGACCAGCACGTCCTGTACGGCGGCCCGCCTACCGCGTTCGCGGGCCTGCTGGACCACAGCGAGCGAGCACAGTTCCTGCGCGACCTGAACCGGACCGGCGTGTCCGCGAGCGGCCAGCAGCTGTCGAGCCGCGACTGGGTCAACTCGTTCGCCGTCGGCACCGAGCTTGTCGGCAGCGTCATCAAGGTGCACGGCGAGATGACCGCGGCGACGGCGCGGAACGCTGGCCGGACTGTGCTGCGCGTCCGCACCGACTACCTGTTCGTGTACCCGGTAGACGATCACGGCGACCTTGCCTCGGGCCTGCGCGTCGTGAACCGGGTCGTGCTGACGGTGGACTTCGCCCCGTTCAACGAGCCCGCGAGCAGCGCGCTGGCCGCGCACGTCTACAGCATCGCCGGCGGTCCGACCGGCGTTCAGTGCGGCATCTACGACGGCTACGTGCACCCCGCCTTCCCCGGCAGCCCCGGCAGCCCCGGCGCGACCGCCCGGCCGGCGGCCACTCCGATTGACCCGTACGACCAGAGCAGCCAGCCGACGAATCTCAGTTGCGTGCCCAGCACGGGCACCTGATCAAATAGGGGCATGGACCGCCTGAGCCGTCAGCTGGAATTCGTGCGGGAGGCGGACCGGCTCAAGGGCGTGCTGCGGCACACGGAGCTGACTGACCCGGCCCGGCGGGAGAACTCGGCCGAGCACTCGTGGCACCTGGCGCTGATGGCGCTCGCCCTCGGCGAGTACGCCCCGGCGGGCACCGACATCGGCACGGTCGTCCAGATGGTGGTCCTGCACGACCTCGTCGAGATCGACGCCGGAGACCTGTCCGTGCACGCCCCGGCGGCGGCCCAGGCGCACCAGCACGCGGCCGAGCTGGCCGCGGCCGACCGGCTGTTCGCCTTGCTGCCCGCGGACCAGGCCGCCGCGCTGCGCCGGCTCTGGGACGAGTTCGAGACGCGCGAGAGCCGCGAGGCGAGGTTCGCCAGGGCGCTGGACCGGCTGCTGCCGATACTCCAGGACGTCCGGGCGGGCGGGGCTGCCTGGCGCCGGCAGGGCGTCACGGCCGACCAGGTGCTGTCGAAGGTGACGCTGATCGCGGACGGGTCGGCCGCGCTCGGCGAGTTCGCCACCGGACTCGTGGCGCAGGCAGTCACGGACGGCATCCTGGCCCCGCCCGCAGCCGGTGACCCGGGCCCGGGCCGCTAGATGCTCCGCTCGGCGGCCGGCCGCGCGACCGCGATCGTGTTCATGGCCAGCGGCATCCTGACCGGCACGCTCGGCTCCCGGTGGCCCTGGCTCGCCGCGCGGCTGCACCTGAGCAGCGCGGCGGTCGGCGCCCTCGGCCTCGCCTCGACCGCGGGCGCGCTGGTCACGATGCCGTTCGCGGCCCGGTTCGTGCACCGCTACGGCGCCAGGGCGGCGACCTTGGTGCTCACGGTCGCGACCGGCGTCACGCTTGCGCTCCCCCCGTTCGCGCCTGGCGTGGTCGTGCTCGCGGTGATATTCGTGCCCATGGGCGCCGTGATCGGCGCCGGGGACAACGCGCTCAACACGGCGGGCGTCGAGGCGGAGCGGAAGACGGGCAGCACGATCATGTCCGGCTTGCACGGCATGTGGAGCGTCGGCGTGCTCGCGGGTGCGCTGGCCGGCTCGCTGGCCGCCAGGGCCGGGCTCGATCCGCGGATCCAGTTCACCGCGATGGGAGCCCTCATCGCGGCGTCCGGCCTCGCGTCCGCGCCGTGGCTGGCGGGCGACCCCGCCAGCGGGCCGGCCGCCGTGATCGACGTGCCGAAGTTCGTCTGGCCGCGCGGGCTGGTGCTGCTGATCGGGCTCGTCGCGTTCGCCGCGATCTTCGTGGAGTTCGCGGCCAGTTCCTGGGCGGCGCTGTTCATGCACTGGACGCTGCACACCACCCAGGCGGTGGCCGCGCTCGCGACCGCGGTCTTCGCGCTCGCGATGGCGGCCGGCCGGCTGGCCGGCGACTACGTGGTCCCCCGCCTCGGCGCGGTCCGCAGCGTGCGCGCCTGCGGCGTGCTGGGCACCGCGGGCTGCCTGGTCGTCGCCGTCGCGCCGGGCACGTGGCTGGCCATCACCGGGTTCGGGCTGATCGGGCTCGGGGTGTCCGTCGTGGTGCCGCTGGTGTTCGCCGCCGCCGGGCACTACGGCCCGAGCCCGGCGGTGGGCGTCGCCGGCGTGGCCACGATCAGCTACGGCGCGGGCCTGGCGGCACCCGCCATGATGGGCGGGGTGGCCGACCTCGCGTCGCTGCGGGTCGCGTTCGCTCTCGCGGCAGTGATCGCCGTCGCCATCGGAGCCGGGGCCGGGCTGCTGGCGCGCACGACGGCCGGCGCGCCCGTCGCCGCCGGCGCCGGCCGTTAGAAGAAGATCAGCTTGACCGCGGAGATGACGCCGATCACGACGACGAAGATCCGCAGCGCGAGCGGCGGCAGCCGCCTGCCGTACCTGGCCCCGACGATCCCGCCGAGGGTGGACCCGACGGCGATCAGCAGCACGACCAGCCACGCGACGTGCGCGAAGATGATGTAGACGAGCGCAGCCGTCCCGTTCACGACCGCGACCAGCACGTTCTTCGCGCCATTGATGCGCTGCAGCGACTCGTCGAGGAACGAGCCGAGCAGCCCGATCACCAGCACGCCCTGCGCGGCGCCGAAGTACCCGCCGTAGGCGGCCGAGCCGACCACGCCCGCCGCCAGCAGGGGGCTTGCGTGCTCGGGCCGGCGCAGCCCGCCGGCCGCGTCCGCCGCCGCCCGGCGCGCGGCGATCCGCGCGCTCAGCCACGGCTGCACGAGGACCAGGACGCAGGCGATCAGGATCAGCGCGGGCACGATGAGCTTGAAGGAACTGGACGGCAGCGACAGCAGTGCCGCCGCGCCCGCGATCGATCCCGCCACCGCGAACGCCGCCAGCCGGACCAGCCGGGCGCGCTGCCCGGCCAGCTCACGGCGGTAGCCGACCGCGCCGCTGATGTTGCCGGAGACGAGTCCGACATTGTTGGACACGTTCGCCACCACCGGCGGATAGCCGAAGGCAAGCAGCGTCGGGAAGGTGATCAGCGACCCCGATCCCACGACGGCGTTGACCGCGCCCGCGGCTGCCCCGGCGCCGAGGATCGCGACAGCCTCACCAGGGCCCACAAGATCCTCGCAACATGACCTTGATCGTAGGTGAGGACTGCGGGTGACCGGGCGGGGGGCGGACCGTGACTCCGGTCACGGAAGCTGCAGGGCCGTGGCGGACCAGCGCGCCGCACGCCGCTCCACCAGCAGCGGCACGCCGAAGCAGCGGGACAGGTTGCGCTCGGTGAACACGTCGGCCACCGGCCCGGCGGCGAGGACGGCGCCCTTGCGCAGCAGCAGCGCGTGGGTGAAGCCCTCGGGTACCTCCTCCACGTGATGGGTGACCAGCACCATCATCGGGGACCGCGGATCACGCAGCAGGCCCGCGATCCGGCGGAGCAGGTCCTCGCGCCCGCCGAGGTCGAGGCCTGCGGCGGGCTCGTCCAGCAGCAGCAGCTCCGGGTCGGCCATCAGGGACCTGGCGATCTGAACCCGCTTGCGCTCGCCCTCGGACAGCGTCGCGAACCGGCGCCGGATGAGGTGCGCGCAGCCCAGCGCGTCGAGCAGCTCGACCGCCCTGGTGACGTCGCCGGAGTCGTAGTCCTCGTCATCCCGGCCGAGGATGCCGTAGGACGCGGTCAGCACCAGGTCGATGACCTTCTCCGCCACCGGCACCTGGTCGGCGATGGCCGAGCTCGACATGCCGATGCGGGTGCGCAGGTCGGTGACGTCGGCGTCCTCGAGCCGCTCGCCCAGCACCTCGACCGTGCCGTGCGTGGGCGCCATCAGCGTCGCGACGACCTGCAGGAGCGTCGTCTTGCCCGCGCCGTTAGGCCCGATGACCACCCAGCTCTCGTCGCTGCGCGCAGTCCAGTCGACCTCCCGCAAGAGCATTGACTTGTCGTAACGGACCCCGACCCCGCGCAGCCGGAATACTTCCGCCGCCATCCGGCTCCCTTCGCGCCCGCCAATCCCAGCTTGAACCTACGGCATGTGCGTGCCGCCGCGGCAAGTTACCCGGCTACGGGCTCGTTAACGCCCGTCAGCCGCGTCCCTGCCGCACCGCGAGCACCGCTGCCTGGGTGCGGTCGGCCACGCCGAGCTTCGCCAGCACGGAGCTGACGTGCGTCTTCACTGTCTTCTCCGCGACCCGGAGCGCCCTGGCGATCTCGCGGTTGGACTGCCCGTCGGCGAGCAGCGCCAGCACCTCACGCTCCCGCCCGGTGAGCGCGGCGAGGCCGGACGCCGCCCCGGACCGGACGGCCAGCACGTCGGTCACCTCGGCGGCCAGCAGCGTGTGGCCGTCATGCACGGACCTGATCGCCCGCACCAGCGCGTCCGGGTCCACGTCCTTGAACAGGAACCCGGCCGCCCCGGCCTGCAGCGCGAGCGCGACCTGCGCCTTGTCCGCGGCGCTGGTGAGCACCAGCGCCCTGGTGCGGTCCGAGCGCTCGGGGAGCCGGCGCAGCACCTCGACGCCGTCCAGCACCGGCAGCTTGAGGTCGAGCAGCACCACGTCCGGGCGCAGCTCGCCGGCCAGCCGGAGCGCCTCTTCGCCGTCGGCCGCCTCGCCGGTCACAATCATGTCGTCCTGCACGCTCAGCAGCACCGCGATGCCCTGCCGGACCACCGGATGATCGTCCGCGATCAGCACGCGGATCTGCCCGCTGCTCATGACACCGGGCTTCCCTGCCCGCGCGCGGGTGATCCCGGCGCCGACGTTCCCAGCCCGGCGTGCCGGACACGCAGCGGCACCGCAAGCCGCACCGTGGTGCCCGAGCCGGGCCTGGACACGACGGTGAGCTGACCCGCGACGGACGCGGCGCGCTCGCGCATCGACTCCAGCCCGAGCCCGCCGTGCGGGCCCGCCGCGTCGAAGCCGCTGCCGGAGTCGGTGACCTCGAGCAGGACCCGGCGCGACCCGGCCCGGAGCAGCACGCCGACCTGCGGGCTGCCCGAGTGCCGCAGGGCGTTGCCGATCGCTTCCTGCGCCACCCGGTACAGCACTGTCTCCCTGGCCGCGTCCAGCTCCGGCAGCTCGCCCGCCTGAATCCGGACGCGAGCGCCGTAGGTGCGGCCGACCAGCACCGCGTAGCTGCGGATCGAGGCGACCAGGCCGCCGGAGGACAGATCCGGCGGGGCGCGACCGTCGATAACGGCGCGCAGCTCGGCGTGTGCCTGGCCGGCCAGCGCGGCGACGCTGTCGATCTCGGCGGCCGCGCGCGCCGGGTCGCGGTCCACCAGCACCGCCGCCGCCCGCGCCTTGGCCCGGACGCTGAACAGCTTCTGCGCGACGGCGTCGTGCAGGTCCCTGGCCAGCCGCGCCCGCTCCTCCAGGACCGACAGCTCGCGCCCGCGCTCGTACAGCCGCGCGTTCGTCAGCGCGATCGCCGCATGCGTGGCGAAGAGCGCCAGCACGCGCTCGTCCCGCTCGGTGAATCCGCCGGCGGCGCGCTTGCTCGCGGCGAAGATGAAGCCGAGCACCCCGCGGTCGTGCTGGCGGCCCTCCGGGCTGGCAGCCAGGATCGGCACCCCGAGCACGTCGGTCAGGTCCGGGTGCGCCGCGGGCCACCAGCCGCCGAACCTGGGGTCTGCCTTGATGTCGTCCAGCCGCAGCGGCCTGCCTTCCTGCAGCATCACGGCCAGCATCCCGTGCTGACGCGGCAGCGGCCCGATCTCGGCCTGCCGGCGCGCGGAGATGCCGTCGACCACGAACTCGGCGAAGCCGCCCCGGTCGTCCGGCACGCCGAGCGCGGCGTACCGGGCGCCGGCCAGCGAGCGGGCCGACCTGACGATCATCTGCAGTACGTCGCGCACCGCCAGCCGGCTGGTCACGGCCAGCACGACGGCGCTCACCCGCTCGAAGACCTCGTCCTGGTCGCCGGCACCGCCCATGATCCGACGGTACCCGCGCGGGCATCAGGCCGCGCCGGCCAGTGGTCCTAGGACCATTTACCCGGGCCAGGCCGGGCCGCGGCCCGATGTGCCGGGCCGCCCCGCGGCCTAGCGTCGAGGGCATGAATACGCAACCACCAATCGCAGTCGTGACCGGCGCCTCGCGCGGCCTGGGTCTCGCGCTCGCGGACGCCCTCGCGGCGGCCGGGTACCGGCTCGTCATCGACGCGCGGGACTCGGTCGCGCTGGAGACGGCGGCCGCGAGCCTGGCGAGCAGGCATGGCTGGCGCGTGACCGCGCTCGCCGGTGACATCGCCGATCCCGCGCACCGCGCCGCCCTCGCCGTCGCCGCGGCGGAGCTCGGCGGCGCAGGCCTGCTGATCAACAACGCGGGCACGCTCGGGGCGAGCCCGCTGCCTGCCATCGCTGATTACCCGCCGGCCGAGCTGCTCGACGCGTTTGACCGGAACGTCGTCGCGCCGGTCGCGCTCACGCAGCTGCTGCTGCCCGGTCTGCGGCAGGCGGGCGGAGCAGTGCTGTGCGTGACCTCGGACGCCGCGATCGAGGCCTATGCGGGCTGGGGCGGCTACGGCGCCGCGAAGGCCGCGCTGGAGCAGGCGTGCAATGTCCTTGCCGCCGAGGAGAGCGCGGTGCGTGTCTGGTGGGTCGATCCCGGAGATCTTCGCACCCGGATGCACCAGCAGGCGTTCCCCGGCGAGGACATCTCGGACCGGCCGCTGCCTGAGTCCGTCGCGCCGGCGTTCCTGCACCTGATCTCCCAGCGGCTGCCGAGCGGCCGGTACCGCGCCGCCGACCTGCGGCCAGCCGGGGTGACGGCATGAGCATCGCGTTCGAGCTGCCGCGGGCGCTGGAGGCGCACGAGCCGCCCGAGGCGCGCGGCACCGCCCGCGACGACGTCGCGCTCGTGGTCAGCCGCGGCCGGACGGGGCGCGACGACGCGATCAGTCATCACCGGTTCGGCGACCTGCCGGGCCTGCTCTGGCCCGGCGACCTGCTCGTCGTCAACAACTCGGGCACCCTGCCGTCCGCCGTGCCGGTGACCGACGAGCTGTCGGTGCACTTCTCCACGGCGATGCCGGACGGGACGTGGCTGGCGGAGCTGCGTTTCGGCAGTGTCGCGGGCACGGTGCCGTACCGCGGCGGGGCCGAGGGCGACAGCTTCCTGCTGCCGGGCGGCGCGCTGCTGCGGCTGGTCCGCCGGTTCAGTGGCCGGCTCTGGCACGCGCGGCTGTCCACGGCGGTGGTGCCGTACCTGATCAGGCACGGCCGGCCGATCCGCTACTCGTACGTGCGGCGCAGCTGGCCGACGGCGGCGTACCAGACGGTGTTCGCCACCGTTCCCGGCAGCGCGGAGATGCCGAGCGCGGGCCGGCCGTTCAGCACCGAGGTCGTCACCAGGCTCGTCAGCCGCGGCGTGACGATCGCGCCGATCACGCTGCACACCGGCGTGTCCTCGCTCGAGGACGACGAGGAGCCCTATCCCGAGCCGTTCGACGTGCCGCCCGCGACCGCGCGACTGGTCGGGCTCACGCGCGCCAGCGGCGGGCGCGTGATCGCGGTCGGCACGACCGTGGTCCGCGCGCTCGAGACCGCGGCCCTGGGCGGGACTGGTGCCCGGCCGGCCTCCGGCTGGACCAGCCATGTGGTCACCCCGGAGACCGGCGTCCGGATCGTCGACGGACTGCTGACGGGGCTGCACGAGCCCAGGTCGTCGCACCTGCGGATGCTGGCCGCGTTCGCCGCCGAGGACCTGCTCGGCCGGTGCTACGCGGCGGCCGCGGAGCGTGCGTACCGCTGGCACGAGTTCGGCGACGTGCACCTGCTGCTGCCCTGACTGGCCGCACGCAGCCAGGGCGGCCGGCCCCCGATCGGCCGCCCTGGCACCTGGTCAGAACTTGCCGGTCACGAAGTACGGGGCGACCCCGACCACGCCCCACTGCTGGCCGTGCACCGGGACCGCGACGGTCATCTGGTGGGACGCCGGATTCAGCCACACCAGCGACGCGCCAGGGGAGCAGCCGCCCAGCCGCTGCACCAGCAGCCGGGTCCTGGTGGCGGCGTAGATGAGGCTGCTCGCCGCGCCGGGCACGCGGACCTGCTGCTCCGGCCCGCGCGCGGGCTGCCTGCCGATGACGAGCGTCCCGCAGGCGCTGACACCGTCGAGGTAGAGCCCGCTCGAGAGCTGCCAGGCGTTGAAGTCACCCTGGTCGAACCCGTAGCCCCGGCGCGCCGGGGTGAGCGCGGTAGGCGTCGCGCCGCTCGCAGGGACCAGCCACAGCTGCGGGCCCGGCGTACCGGAGACCGCGCAGCTGGCCAGGATCGTGCCCGCGCCCCACCAGCGGACGGCCCCGCATCCCTCGGTTACACCGGGCACGATCAGCCGCCTGATCACGCCGCCCGCGTTGCTGACGAGGGCGATGCCGTCCCTGCTGCCCGCGGCGACCTCGAGCCCGGCCGGCTGGTAGGCGGCGGCGCCCAGGCCGCGCACCGAGGCAAGCGTCTTCTGCAGGTGGCCGGTCAGGCTGAAGCGCATGAGGGTGCCAGTAGCGCCGGCCGATACGCCCTGGCCGCGGTCGGCCAGGATGTTGAGCCCGTCCGGGCGGGTATAGCCGACGGCGGACACGCCCGCCGGCAGCCGGAAGCTCGTGATCGCGCCGGTGCGCAGCTGCAGCTGGAACACCTGCTCACGGCCGCTGTTGTAGAGCTCGCTAGTCGGCACGAACATCGCGCGCCTGGCGTCACCCGACCAGGCAAGCAGGTACCACCCGGTCTCGCGGCTGTGCGCGCGCCAGGTGAACATCCGGTACCGCCCGCCGCTCGGGTCAACCAGGTACAGCGTGAGGGGCCCGGCCTCGGGCCTGGTGCCCTCGGCACCGCGCGCGGCTGAGTACAGCACCACCGACCAGCCGGGCCCGACCCTTCCCCACGGCACCGCCGCCCTGCTGCCAACCTGGCCCGCGCCCAGCACCTGCGCACCCGGCGCGGACAGCTGTCCGCCGCCCTGCGCGGCCATCGCCGGGACCGCCAGCCCGACCGCCACGGCCGCGGCCGCGGCGGCCACCGGCACGGTCAGGCCGCGGCGCTTGCGCAATTTTGTTGCCCGCTGCATCGTCATCAACCTCGCATTACGACAATCGCGGCGGAGTTGCCGCGTGCCGACGATGCTGCCCGTCGCGGGTGACCGGGGGAAAGGGTAGCCCTCCCCAGCTGGGGAGGGCTACCCGCTACCGCGTGATGACGAAGAGGCTGCCCAGCGGGACCCGGGCCAGGATGTGCAGGGCCGTCGCGGGTACCCGCACGCAGCCGTGGCTAACCGCGTGACCGAACACCGCCGGGTCGGGCCAGCCGTGCACGCCCACCGTGCCGGGCCCGCCGCCGAACGTTGTCAGCGTGTTCGAGTGCAGCCCGAGCGGCAGGATGAGCGGGCTGTACGTCGGATGCACGGGCGCGAGCAGCGCCAGCAGGAAGGTGCGCCCGGTGGGAGTCGGCGTGGCCTTCGTCCCGATCGCGACCGTCCAGCTGCCCAGCGACTTGCCGCCGTCGGACAGGCTCAGCGTGCGCGCGCCGAGGTTGATCCGCACCAGGTACGGGCTGCGCCGGGTGTCCAGCTGCAGGCCGGCCTTACCGCCGGTGAACAGCCACCCGGAAGCCCGGTTCGGCCGGCTCGGCAACAGTACCCGCTCCCAGTCCGGGGTGGCCGGGCCGGACTGGACGACCGGAACCCACGTCGGCCCGCCGAGCTCGGTCGCCGGGAGCACCGCGACCGCGGCCTTTCCCGGCGCGGCGTACACGACCTGCGCGGTCAGCGGGTGGACGACGACGCCGTCGGTCACCGCGTACGGGTCCGGGTCGCGCGGTGCGGCCGGGATGTTCGCGTACGTCGTCGCCCGTGGCAGCGCCGCGACTGCCGCTGCCGACACCGTGACGGGCTGCACGACCGGCGCCTGCTGAGCAGCCGGCTGCTGGGCGTACGGCTGGCCCGCGCCGCCCTGCTCGCAGCCGGCCAGCGCGGCGCCCGCGACGGCGATGGTCACCGCCGCGACGAGCACCGCCGGTCCCCGGCGCGACCGGCCGCGGCCGGGGATCGCGGTCCGGGCGCGCGGCTGCCGCCTGCCGTTTGCCGTCAGCGTCTTAGCCCGTGACCGGCAGTGTGGTCTGCACCGGGGTGGGCGCGGGAGCCGGCGGGGTGGTACTCGGGGTGGGCGTCGGCGTGGAGGAAGGGGTCGTCGACGGAGACGTCGGAGTCGGAGTCGGCGACGGCGAGGTTTGCGTCGGCGTCGGCGTCGGCGTCGACGAGCACCCGCACGCTGGCTGCGCGGGCGTCTGCGGAGCTCCGGTCGCGGCACCGGCGCTCAGCTGCGTGGCCGCGATCGCTATAAAGCCGCCCGCGAGAGCGGCACCGGCCAGGCGCAACAGCGTCCGGCCGTTCCTGACATTCATTCAGCACACCTCCGGCAGAGTCAGGGCCCCCATCTAGTGGCAACCACATCTACCACACCATCGGCGCCGAACGCCTGGTAATTGGTCAGACGCTGCCGTGTCGGAATGGCCGTGCGGACAGGTGCGCGTCAGGCGATGTCGGCGGACCCGGGTGCGCTACCGCGGGGACGCCGCCAGCGCCCGGCGGAACGCAGCCTCGCCGGCGGGGTTGTGCCCCGTGCCATAGCGCAGCCCCCGGGCCCCGGCGCGGCGGCCGGGCCCGGATAGCGTTGGCAGCGCTATGTCAGGCCCGCAGATCACGCTGCTGATCACCCTCACCGGCCGGGACCGGCCGGGGGTGACGTCGAGGCTGTTCACCGCGCTGTCCGCGCACGACATGACCGTCCTGGACGTGGAGCAGGTCGTGATCCGGGGCCGGCTGGTGCTCGGGGTGCTGCTGGCCAGCGGCGGCTCACCCGACCTCACCGCGATCCACCAGGACGTCACGAGCCTGGCCGCGGACATGGGCATGGACGCCGAGATCACGCTCGGATCCGGTGAGCCGCCGCCGCGGCTGCGCGGCAGGCTGCACGTCACCGTGCTCGGCCGGCCGCTGCAGCCGGAAGTGATCGCGTCGATCGCGGGCCGGATCGCCGCGAGCGGGGCCAACATCGACAGGATCGGCAGGCTGGCAAGTCGTCCCGTGACGTGCATCGAGTTCGACGTGTCCGGCGCGGACCCGGCGGGCCTGCGGACCGCGCTCGCGCAGGAATCCGTCACGCTCGGTGTCGACATCGCCGTCCAGCGCGGCGGGCTGCACCGGCGGGCCATGCGCCTGGTGGTCATGGACGTGGACTCGACGCTGCTGCAGGACGAGGCGATCGACCTGCTCGCGGCCAGGGCGGGCTGCCAGCAGCAGGTGACCGAGATCACGGCCGCGGCGATGCGCGGCGAGCTGGACTTCACCGCTGCCCTGCACCGGCGGGTGGCGCTGCTGGCGGGCCTGGACGCGGCGGTCATCGAGAAGGTCCTCGACGACCTGCGGCTGACACCCGGAGCCCGCACGCTGATCCGGACGCTCAAGCGGCTCGGGTACCGCTGCGGGGTGGTGAGCGGCGGCTTCACTCAGGTCACCGACCGGCTCGCCGATCAGCTCGGGCTGGACTACGCGCGGGCGAACACGCTGGAAGTCGCCGACGGCAGGCTCACCGGCCGGGTCAGCGGGCCGGTAATCGACCGGGCGGGCAAGGAGGCCGCGCTGCGCGAGTTCGCCGCGGCGGCCGGCGTGCCGCTGAGCCAGACGGTCGCCGTCGGGGACGGCGCGAACGACCTGGACATGATCTCCGCGGCCGGGCTCGGCGTGGCGTTCAACGCCAAGCCCGCGGTCCGCAGCGCGGCCGATACGTCGGTCAGCGTGCCGCAGCTCGACGTGATCCTGCACCTGCTTGGCATCTCGCGCGACGACGTCGATGCCGCCGACGCCGAGGACGCGGGCGCGGGGGCGACGGCGGGGGGCGGCGCCGGCTGAACCCTGGCTACGCCCCGTGCGACGGGGTCCAGGACGCCTGCAGCTCGTTCCCGCCGCTCGCCAGGTCCGCCCACGCGCCGCCGACGCCGATGATCGCGATGGCGGCGGTCGGGAAGTGCGGCTCGCTCCCGGTCAGCATCGTCACCAGCTCAGCGGCGGCCGGATTGTGCCCCACGTACATCAGCGTGCGTACGCCCGCGGGCGCCTGCCGGAAGGCCTCGGCCAGCTCGTCGGCGCCGGCCTGATACAGCCGCCGCTCAGTCTCCACCTCCGGCTCACCGCCGAGGGTCTCCGCCACCCGCTGCCAGGTCTGCCTGGCGCGCCTGGCGGCCGAGCAGAGCACCAGGTCCGGTGCGTACCCGCGGGCGCGCAGCCACTCCCCCGCGGCCGCGCTGTCGGCGCGTCCGCGCGGCTTCAGCGCCCGCTCGAAGTCCGGCCCGCCGGGCAGCTCGCCCGCCTTGGCATGCCGCATCACGATGAGACGCCGCGTCTGCTCCATGAGGCTATGGTCGGCCAGATCGGCGCCGGGTGCACCCAGGCGCGCGGGGCCCGGCTGGGGCGCCTGGGGCGGAGGCAGACGGCGGCGGGGCGGCCCGGTCGCGCTGACCGGGCCGGCCCCGCCGCCGTGGTGCCGCAGGCTGGCTACGCCGTGGCGCTGCCCGCGGGCTCCTTGGCCTCGGTGCCGCCGCCGGCGATGCTGGTCGAGCGACGCTTGGCGATGACGATCGCGGTGACGATGATGCCGAAGGCGACGATCGCCACGCCTGCCCGCAGGCCCTTGTTGTCGCTGTACTCGACCACGCTGGTCGCGATCAGCAGGGACACCAGGTTCATCACCTTGATCAGCGGGTTGATGGCGGGGCCCGCCGTGTCCTTGAACGGGTCGCCGACGGTGTCGCCGATGATCGTGGCCTCGTGGGCGGGTGAGCCCTTGCCGCCGTGGTGACCGTCCTCGACCAGCTTCTTGGCGTTATCCCAGGCACCGCCGGAGTTGGCCAGGAACACGGCCATCAGGGCGCCGGCCGCGATCGCACCCGCCAGGTACGACCCGAGCGGCGCGTAGCCGAACGCGAACCCGACGGTGATCGGCATGAGCACGGCCAGCAGGCCCGGTGTCGCCAGCTCGCGCAGCGAGTCCCTGGTGCAGATGTCCACCACCCTGCCGTACTCGGGCTTCTCGGTGTAGTCCATGATTCCCGGCCGGGTCCGGAACTGCTCCCTGACCTCGAAGACCACCCGGCCGGCCGCCCGGCCGACCGCCATGATCAGCAGCCCGGCGAAGAAGAACACCACGGAAGCGCCGATGATGAGGCCGAACAGGTCGTTCGGCGCGTCGATGCCGAGGCTGAACCCGCCCAGGTGCTTCACCAGCAGTTCTGCCGCCACCTGGGTGCGGAACGCGCCGTACAGCGCGGTGGCCGCCAGCACGGCGGTGGCGATGGCGATGCCCTTGGTGATGGCTTTGGTGGTGTTCCCGACCGCGTCCAGCCGGGTGAGCACCTGCGCCGCCTCGCCCTCGACCTCTCCGGACATCTCCGCGATGCCCTGGGCGTTGTCGGAAACCGGGCCGAAGGTGTCCATCGAGACGATGACGCCGACGGTGGTCAGCAGCCCGGTGCCGGCCAGTGCCACCGCGAACAGCGCGATCACCGGGTTGCCGCCCCCGAGCAGGAAGGCACCGTAGACGGCTGCGCCGATCAGCAGCGCGGAGTACACGGCCGACTCAAGGCCGACAGAGATGCCGGACAGGATCACGGTGGCCGGGCCGGTCAGCGAGCTCTCGCCGATCTCCCGGACGGGCTTGCGGTTGGTCTCGGTGAAGTAGCCGGTGAGCAACTGGATCGCGCTGGCCAGTACCAGGCCGATGAGCACGGCACCGATGGCCAGGAGCCGCGGGTTGCCGCTGTGATGCAGGATCGACGCGCTGGTAATGCCCTTGAGGTCGCTGAACTTGGACGGGAGATACACGAACGCCGCGATGATGACCAGCACCAGCGAAACCACGGCGGAGGAGAAGAACCCGCGGTTGATCGCGGTCATGCCGCTGCGGTCGTTCCTGCGCGGCGCCACGACAAAGATGCCGAACACCGCGGTGATCACGCCGATCATCGGCACGATCAGCGGGAAGACCAGGCCCTGCGAGCCGAAGGCAGCCTTGCCGAGGATCAGCGCCGCAACCAGCGTTACCGCGTACGACTCGAACAGGTCGGCTGCCATCCCGGCGCAGTCGCCGACGTTGTCGCCCACGTTGTCGGCGATGGTCGCGGCGTTCCGCGGGTCGTCCTCGGGGATGTGCTTCTCGACCTTGCCGACCAGGTCGGCGCCGACGTCGGCCGCCTTGGTAAAGATCCCGCCGCCCACGCGCATGAACATCGCCAGCAGCGCCGCGCCGAAGCCGAAGCCCTCCAGCACGTTGGAGGCGTTGGCCCGGTACAGGATGACGACTATGGCCGCCCCGAACAGGCCGAGGCCGACGGTGAACATGCCGGCCACGCCGCCGGTGCGGAACGCGATCCGCATCGCGGAGCGCTCGCCTGATTCCTTGGCGGCAGCCGCCACCCGGACGTTACCGCGCACCGCGAGCCACATGCCGGTGAAGCCCGTGATCGCGGAGAACAGGGCACCGATCAGGAAGAACACGGAGCGGCCAAGGCGGACCGAGAGGTCGGTGGCCGGGAGCAGCAGCAGCACAAAGAAGATCAGCACTACGAAAACGCTCAGCGTCCTGAACTGCCTGCGCAAGTAAGCAGCGGCGCCCTCCTGCACTGCGGTGGCGATCTCCTGCATCTTCGCGGTGCCCTGGCTCGCTGCCAGCACGTCCCTGACCAGCCAGCCCGCTACGGCCAGCGCCATCAGCGCGATCACAGCCACCACGGCTACCCAGGCGAGGTTGCCGCCTGTCACATTGACCGCGCCAGCCGCCAGGGCGGGGGTGTGCCTCATCCGTCCTCCTTGACAGGGATATACAAGCTAGTACCGGGAGCGGGCCCTGGGGCCGATCCTGGCGGCGCCGGTCGCGGGTAACGCCCGACGCGGGGGGCGCGCGGGTCCGGCAACCAACGGTGCCGGGAGTCTACGCATCGCAGCAGCGAGATGATAAATCGGGTCCCGATCCAGGCGGTTTCGCGACGATTTCGTAACGCAACGGTTCCCGCGCCGTTGCACGTCACTGCCTGTAACACGACGAACACTTCTAGCTCACGCACCGGAGCCAGCTAGCGGACTGCTCCGGCCGACGGCCAGCTCATCCGGATGCTCGTTCCAGCGGCGGTCTCGCTGATCTCCACGTCGTCAGCCAGCCCGGTGATCACGGCGATGCCAAGGCCGGCCGGCAGTGCCCGGCCGTCGGGGCGGCCGTCCTTGCCTGCCCGCGTCCCGGCCGCGGCAGGAGCGCAGTTGTCGGTGACCTCGACCTCGAACCGGTCCGCGGTGTCGGTCAGCGCCAGCCGGACCGGCTCGGCCGGGCAGTGCAGCTGATGCCCTTCCACGGCGCGCGAGCACGCCTCGCCGACGGCCAGCCGGACCACGTCCAGCAGCGACTCGTCGACCCCGCTCCGCCTGGCCACCGCCGTGGCGACCAGGCGTGCCGTCCGCACGTGCGCGGGCAGCGGGGTGAAGCTCAGCTCGACAGTTGCCATCGCCGGGTCGCGCCGCCGCCTACTTCTCTGACCGCCTGGCCGCGATGGCCTCGTCAACACTGTCGTGAATGCCGAAGACCTTGGTCAGACCGGTGATCCTGAAGATCTTCAGGATCCGCTCCTGGGTGCAGACCAGGTCCAGCGACCCGTCGTGCGCGCGGACGCGCTTGAGCCCGCCGACCAGCACTCCGAGCCCGGTGGAGTCGAGGAACTCCACCTTCTCCATGTTCACCACGAGCTGGTAGAAGCGGCTGTTCACCAGCTCGATCAGGAGTTCACGCAGTCGGGGCGCGGTGTAGACGTCGATCTCGCCTTCCACGTCGACGATCTCGATCCCGTCCCTGCTGTGGTGGTCCAGCTTCAGGTCCACAAATCCTCCAGCGCCCTAGGGCGATAGTCGTCCATACGTGCGCGCGGGCATGCACGAGCGGCCCTGTCGCGCATTCAACCACGCCCAGTGTCATGTCTATACCAGATCTGCGGCCCAGGCACCCTGGCCCGGAGATGACACACTGGAAGCTGATGACTTCGGTAACTCCCCTTGTCCCCAGTGAACCGCATTCGCCCGCCGTCAGCCGCGGCGCCGGCGCGAGCGCGATACTCGCCGCCGGGGCCAGGTCCGGGCGGCTCACCTACCGCACCGATCTGCCCGCCCGCGCCGGACAGCACGGGCAGTGGCCGGACTGGGTGCCGCCGGAGCTGACAGCCGCGCTCGCCGCCGCGGGGGTGGCCGCGCCGTGGGCGCACCAGGCGGAGGCAGCCGGGCACGCCAGGTCCGGCCGGAACGTCATCATCTCCACCGGGACCGCGTCCGGTAAGTCGCTCGGCTACCTGCTGCCGGCGCTGACCTCCGTGCTGAACGGCGGCACCGCGCTGTACATCGCGCCGACCAGGGCACTCGCGGCGGATCAGCTCCGGCTGGTCCAGTCACTCGGCCTGCGCGGCGTGCGGGCCGCGGTCGTCGACGGTGACACGCCGTGGACGGACCGGACCTGGGCCCGGTCGCACGCCAGCTACCTGCTCACCACGCCCGACATGCTGCACTACTCACTGCTGCCGCAGCATTCCCGGTGGAACGGCTTCTTCCGCCGCCTGCACTACGTGATCGTGGACGAGTGCCACACCTACCGCGGCGTGTTCGGCTCGCATGTCGCGCACGTGCTGCGCCGGCTCCGGCGGATCTGCTGTCATCACAGCGCTGCCGACCCCGTCTTCATCCTCGCCTCGGCCACCATCAGCGAGCCGGCGCGATCCGCGGCGCTGCTGACCGGCAGGCCCGCGGTGGCGGTCACCACCGACACCGCACCGCGCGGGCCGGTGACGTTCGCGATGTGGGAGCCGCCGCTCACCGGGGGCCGCGGCGCGGCGGGGGCGCCGGTCCGCCGCACGGCCACCGCAGAGGCCGCGCAGCTGCTGGCCGACCTGGTCGTGGAGAAGGTCCCGGCGCTCGCCTTCGTCCGGTCCCGCCGCGGCGCCGAGGCGGTCGCGCTGTCGGCGCGCCGCCACCTGGCCGAGGCGGGCGCGTCCGACCTGTGCGCGCAGGTGGCCGCCTACCGCTCCGGCTACCTGCGGGAGGAGCGCCGCGAGCTCGAGGAGGCGCTGCGGAACGGCAGGATCTCCGCCCTCGCGGCCACCACCGCGCTCGAGCTTGGCGTGAACGTCACCGGGCTGGACGCCGTGCTGATGGCGGGCTGGCCCGGCACCAGGGCCGCGCTGTGGCAGCAGGCGGGCCGGGCCGGCCGCAACGGCAGGGAAGCCGTCGCGGTGCTGATCGCCAGGGACGACCCGCTCGACACCTATCTCGTCCACCACCCGCAGGCACTGCTCGGCGCGCCGGTCGAGACCACGGTGCTGGACCCGGACAACGCTTACGTCCTCGCGCCGCATCTGTGCGCGGCCGCCGCCGAGCTGCCGCTGAGCGAGCCGGACCTGGCGAGCTTCACCGCGACCGCCGGGGCGCTGGCGGCCAGGATGGCGACCGACGGCCTGCTGCGCTCCCGCGGCGGCCGCTGGTACTGCACCAGGCGCGGCGGCGCGGTCCGCACCGGGCTGCGCGGCACCGGCGGATCCGCGGTCCGCATCGTCGAGCAGTCCACCGGCAGGCTCGTGGGCACCGTTGACGAGCCGTCGGCCCACTTCCTCGTGCACGAGGGCGCCGTCTACCCGCACCAGGGCGAGCTGTACCTGGTCGCGAGCCTGGACCTGGAGGACCGGGTGGCGCTGGTCCAGCTCGCCGATCCCGGCTACGCGACGGTGCCGAGGGAGATCACCAGCATCGAGGTCGCCGCGGAGCTGACGAGGGCCGACTGGGGCGAGGCAGCCATCTGCTTCGGCGATGTCGGTGTGTGCAGGCAGGTCGTGTCGTTCGCGCGGCGGAGCCTCGACACCGGCATGGTCACCGACGAGGTGGTGCTCGACCTGCCCGAGCGCAGCCTGGCGACCAAGGCTGTCTGGTGGACGATCTCGCCGGGCCAGCGGGCCGCGCTCGCCGCCGCCGGCATCGACCTGCCGGGGGCCGCGCACGCCGCCGAGCACGCGTCCATCGGGATGCTGCCGCTGCTGGCCGCGTGCGATCGCTGGGACGTCGGCGGGGTCTCCGCCGACCTGCATCCCCGGACCGGCCAGCTGACGGTGTTCGTCTACGACGGGCACGCGGGCGGCGCGGGATTCGCCGAGCGCGGATTCGCCACGGCCGGGGACTGGCTCGCGGCCACGGCCGAGGCCATCGCCGGCTGTGAGTGCACGGCCGGCTGCCCGTCGTGCATCCAGTCCCCTAAGTGCGGCAACGGCAACGAGCCGCTGTCCAAGCCGGGCGCGGTCGCGCTGCTCACGTGCCTGCTGGCGGGCCGCTGATCCGGCGGACAGCTCTGACCAGGCATAAATTCCCTGGATAAGCGTAAAAGTGTCCGGACATGGGGCGACCCCCGTCGGGGGGGAGAACGGGGGTCGCCATACGGTCCGGCTCCGGGGGGGCAGAGCCGGGTCCGTTACCCAAGAAAGCCTAGTTCCAATCCTGGCAAGTTACCAGTCGGTCATGCCAGCCCGCAAAGGGATGCAGATGCATCCCCTATGCTGCCCGACCGTGAGCACTTCCGTCGAGGGCAGCGACAGAACTACTGCTGCTTTCTTTGATCTCGACAAGACGATCATCTCCAGGTCGAGCACCCTCGCGTTCGCGCCGGCGTTCTACCGGCTCGGGCTCATCACCAGGTCGCAGGTGCTCCGGGGCGCCTGCGCGCAGCTGACGTTCCGGCTGGCGGGTGCCAGCCACTACCGGATGGAGCGCGTCCGCGATCAGGTGAGCGGTCTGTGCCGCGGCTGGGACGCGAGGCAGATATCACAGATAGTGACCGACGGTCTGGCTGATGTGATTGTGCCGCATGTGTATGCCGAGGCTCGTGAGCTGCTCGACGGTCACCTCCGGCGCGGTCACGACGTGCTGATCGCGAGCACCTCCGGCCAGGAGATAGTCGGACCGATCGGGACGCTGCTCGGCGCCTGCGCGGTGATCGCGACCAGGCTGGAGGTGGCCGAGGGCAGGTACACCGGATCGGTGAGCTTCTATGCGTATGGCCAGGCCAAGGCCGAGCGTGCGCGGGAGCTCGCCGCCGAGCGCGGCTACCGGCTCGGCGCCTGCTACGCCTACACCGACTCGGTTACCGACCTGCCGCTGCTCGAGCTCGTCGGCCACCCGCACGTCGTCAACCCCGACCGCGCCCTGCGCCGGATCGCCAGGGCGCGCGGCTGGCCGGTACTGGCCTTCAGCCAGACCGGCTGCGCCGCCCCGTGCACCACGGCGGCGCAGCCGGGACAAGGAATGTAACGCGGCGTATCGATCGAGATCACGAATTGATCACGCTCAGGGGTTTCCAAGCAGCCCGATTCCCAGTAGAAAGGAGGTACGGACCACTGGTCCGGGCACGGCAGCCGGGTACCCACGCGCGACCAGCCGCGGGAGGCGTGCCGTGGCAGGCGAATTCGGCCGGCAGTGCGCCGATGACGGAAGCGGCGCAGGCGGAGTACGCCTACCACGGCAGAGATAGTTGCACGCTTGGTAACCCGGACCTGACGTGACGCGCGGCGGCGCCCCTCCTACGGGGCGCCGCTTGCTGTGTGTTCCCGGCCGCTGGCACCCTTATGCGGGCTGTTTGCCACGTCCGTGCACACCGGCCATCAATTACCACTACTTTTGGTTTCTTTGACGTAATTTTTACTCTGAGTTATGACCCGGTGTCATCGGGTCAGATCCGGGGAGCCGACACGCCACAGCCAAATAGCGGATGCCGGCTCCGGCCGCCATTGGGTATAAGCAAGACTTTGACTTGACACATGACACAGGGAGGCTCTCATGGCCGAGCCCGCGGTCAGGCGAACGTCCGCCAGCGGGGCAGATCAGTCCATCGGCGACCTGGTCTCCGTGGCCGCACGGGACATCTCGCAGCTGGTCCGGTACGAGCTGGACCTCGCCAAGCTTGAGCTGAAGGACGACGTCAAGCGCGCGGGGATCGGCGCGGCGCTGATGGCCATCGGCGGCTTCGTCGCCTGCATGGTCCTCGTCGTGCTCTGCTTCGCGTTCGCCTACGGTCTCAACACGCTGGGCATCTGGCTGTGGGCGTCGTTCCTCATCGTGGCCGGCACCCTGGTGCTGCTCACGGGCATCGCGATGCTCGTCGGGGTCATGCTCATGCGCAGGATGACGGGCCTGAGTAAGACGCGCCGGAGCCTCACCGACGGCCTGTCGGTGCTGCGCCGGCGCAGCAAGGCCACCGCTGCTGCCAAGGCTGCCGACCCTGCCGCCAAGGCCGGGGCGCGAGCCGGGTAGCCATGGCCGCCACCGGGAACGCGTCCATCTACATCGGCGGACCCTGGTCGCACCGGTCCGTTAGCGCCAACGGCACCAGGTTTCACGTCGCCGAGAGCGGCGACGGCCCGCTCGTCCTGCTGCTGCACGGCTTCCCGGAGTTCTGGTGGACCTGGCGGCACCAGCTGCCCGCGCTCAGCCAGGCCGGCTACCGCGTCGTGGCCCCGGACCTGCGCGGCTACGGCGGCAGCGACAAGCCGCCGCGCGGGTACGACCTCGTGACGGCCGCGTCCGACGCGGCCGGCCTGGTCCGCTCCCTCGGCGAGGCGAACGCCGTCGTCGTCGGCCACGACTGGGGCGGCCTGGTCGCCTGGACGATGGCCGCGTACTTCCCGAAGGTGGTGCGCCGGCTGGCCGTGGTGTCGATGCCGCACCCGCTGCGCCTGCGCGCCGCCGTGCTGACAGATCCGCTCGGGCAGGGGCGCAGCATCGGCTACGCATTCGGGTTCCAGCTGCCGATGTGGCCCGAGCGCAGGCTGCTGCGCGACGGCGCCGAGCGGGTCGGCCGGCTGCTGACCGAGTGGTCCGGTCCCGGCTGGCCGGACCCGGACACCGCGCGGCGCTACCAGGACGCGATGCGCGTTCCCTCCGTCGCCCACTCGGCGCTGGAATATCACCGCTGGTACCTGCGCTCCCGGTTCCGCCCGGACGGCCTGCGGTACAACCGGGCGATGCGGACGCCGATCCAGGCGCCCACCCTGCACCTGCACGGCGCGCTCGACTCGTGCGTGCTGCCCGCCTCGGCCCGCGGCTCGGGAGTGCACGTGGAGGCGCCCTACCGGTGGCGGCTGCTCGACGGCGCCGGGCACTTCCCGCACGAGGAGATCCCGGAGCGGTTCGACCTCGAGCTGCTGTCCTGGCTCGCCGATCCCGAGCCCGAGCGCTAGGTGACGCCGCCCGGCACCGCCGCGGACAGGGATCGCGATACCTCGGGGCGGGCAAGGAACGCCAGGCCACGGGACGCACTCGGCCGGCCGCTGCCGCGCGGCGCGCAGGGCGAGCCCGTGCTGGCGGAGGACGTCTCCCCGACCCCGGCCTGGGCCGTCGCCACCGCACAGGACCTGCTCGACAGCGGCCGGCCGTTTCACGCGCACGAGGTGCTCGAGGCGGCCTGGAAGGCCGCGCCGGAGCCGGAGCGCGACCTGTGGCAGGGGCTGGCGCAGCTGGCCGTCGGCCTGACGCACGCCCGCCGCGGCAACGCCCGCGGCGCGATCACGCTGCTGCGGCGCGGCAGCTCCCGGCTGGACGGCTACGCGGGCACGAGCCCGCACGGCATCGACGTCGACGGGGTGCTCGTCCGCGCCGGCGAGCTAGCCAGCGAGCTCGAGCGCGCGGGTATCGCCGAGCTGCAGCCCGATGACCTGCGGATTCAGCTGAGCGCGTTTCCGCGGAAACGCGCCTAGTGCTGGCACAGCTGCGTCGAGACCGGCGCGGTTGACTGCTCGCCGGCCTGCACGTCGGTCGCAATCTCGCCCGCCGTCAGCGCGTACCCGCTGTCGGCGACCGAGGTGGACGCCGCGAACACCATGCCGTAGACCTTGCCGTCCGACGCGACCAGCGGGCCGCCGGAGTTGCCTGGCTGCACGTCGGCGTGGATCGGGAAGATCTGCCGGTGCACGACGCTGGTCTGGTAGATGTTCGGCCCGTACGCGTCGATGCTGGCGCCGACGCTGGCCGGGTACATCGTCAGGGGGTGGTTCAGCGGGTAGCCGGCCACGATCGCGCTGGCCCCGTAGCCGGGCGGCCCGGCGAAGTGCATAGCCGGCGCGTGCAGGCCCGGCACGAACAGCACCGCGACGTCGCGCTGCGGGTCGTAGTACACGACCCGGCTGCCATACGAGGCGCCGTCGGTGGCGAACACCCGCGGCCCGTCGGTGACGCCGGCCACCACGTGCGCGTTCGTCAGCACGTGCTGCGGCGAGATCACGAAGCCTGACCCCTCTATCCGCAGCGAGCAGGACGGTGCCACGCCCTCGATCTTGACGACGCTGCGCTCGATGACCGGCACGGCGCGGCTGTGCAGCACCGCCGCGCTGGCCGCGGGCAGGTCGAGGCCGCCCTCGGCGCCGATCGCGCTGAAGATCGGCGAGTAGATGCCGCCGTCACCGAGCAGCCCGGCGAGCGGCGGGAAGACCGGCAGGTACAGGACCCCGTGCGGCATGACCTTGTCGACGGCGCGCAGCACGAGGGAGTCGTGTACCTGCCTGGACACCGAGGGGAACGAGACAAGCGAGCCGATCAGCCACGCGAGCAGCAGGACCGAGATCACGTTGACGGCGGCGCCGCCGAGCGCGTCCAGGAACGTCGCCGGCCGGCCGGTCAGCCGCGACCGCACCGCGACGCCGATACCGGAGGCCACCAGCATCCCGGTGACGGCGGTGGCGAACACGACGAGCACCGCGACGATCGCCTGCCACGGCGGGCTGTGCGCGAACGCGCGGGAGATCGGCGGAGCGATCACCGCGCCGCCGGCCACGCCGCCCAGGAAGCCTGCCAGGCTGAGGATCCCGATGATGAAGCCCTGGCGGTACCCGGCGACCGCGAACGCCGCGCTCAGGGTGAGCAGGATCAGGTCCAGGAAGTCGCCGGGCACGCAATCAACTTATAGGGCGCCTGGCAGTATCGAGGCATCTTGGTTCATGCGTTATGAGCTGGTCGCAGGCCATCCGTCCGGGAGCTCACCGGGCGGCAGATCCGTCACTCGCGTCGCATCCCACGGCACCTCCCAGCCGGCCAGGGCGAGCACCCGGTCGAGGAGCGCGGCGGTAAATCCCCACACGAGCATGCCGCCCGCCCGGAACGCCGGGCCGCCCTGCCCGCCCGGATAGCGGATCATCATCCGGTTGGCGGGGTCGGCGAGCTCCGCCACCGGGACGCGGCGGACGGACTCGATCTCGCCGGGGTCGCCAGGCGCGACCGGGCCCGGCGTGTGCCACCACGCCAGGACGGGCGTGACCAGGAAGTCGCTGCGCGAGATGTACAGGTCCGGCAGCACGCCGGCCACCTGCACGCTGCCCGGGTCCAGACCGGTCTCCTCCGCGGCCTCGCGCAGCGCCGCGCGGACCGGCCCGCCGTCCGCCTCGTCGATCGCGCCGCCGGGGAACGCCGGCTGTCCCGCGTGCTTGCGCATGGCGGTGCTCCGGCGGATGAGCAGCAGGTCAGGACCCCCCGGTTCGCTGCCGGCGAACAGGATGAGCACCGCCGCGGGGCGACCGGCCCGGCCGGGCGGGGCCAGCATGGCCGGCACTTCCATCTGCTCCCCGGCCGCCGCCAGCCGGGTGAGCCAGCCTGGCAGTGCTCCCGCGGGCCCGTCTGGCTGAACCGTCATCAGGAGAACGGGCCGGTCTTGACCAGCTTCGCCGCCTGCACGGGATCGGTCGGCCCCTCGCCGTAGGACGGGCAGAGCCGCGCGACCCCGCACGCTCCGCAGGCCGGGCGCCGGGAATGGCAGACGCGGCGACCATGCCAGATCAGCCGGTGCGACAGCATCGTCCATTCCGCCTTCGGGAACAGCGCGCCGACTTCCTGCTCGACCTTGTCCGCCTCGTCCCGGGCGGTCCAGCCGAACCGGCGCGAAAGCCGGCCGAAGTGCGTGTCCACCGTGATGCCGGGGATGCCGAAGGCGTTGCCGAGCACGACGTTGGCGGTCTTGCGGCCGACCCCCGGCAGCGTGACCAGGTCCTTCAGCCTGGGCGGCACCTCACCGCCGAACCGCTCGCACAGCGCCTGGCCCAGCCCGATGATGCTGGTGGTCTTCGCCCGGAAGAATCCGGTCGACTGGATGATCTGCTCGACCTCGGCCCGGTCCGCAGCGGCGTAGTCGGCCGCGCACTGGTACTTCGCGAACAGGATCGGCGTCACCATATTGACCCGTTTGTCCGTGCACTGGGCGCTCAGTATGGTCGCCACGAGCAGCTCGAGCGGCGAGGTGAAGTCGAGCTCGCAGTGCGCGTCGGGATAGATCTCGGCTAGCTCGCGGTTGATCTTCCGCGCCCGGCGCACGAGCGCGGTCTGCGACCGCGCCGCGGCGGCCTGCGGGGCCGCGGGCGGGGCTGACGAGGGGGTTGCCACCGCCCTAGCCTATGCACGCCGGTGACTAGCTGCCGCCGATCCACCCGCGGCGGCGGAACATCCAGTACAGCCCGGCCACCGCGACGGCCTCGAAGCCGAGCCCGAGCACCAGGAAGCTGGCGAGCGAGCCGAGCCGGGCGACCAGCCAGCTGAAGTTCTGGCCGAAGAACCCGGTCAGGAACGACAGCGGCAGGAAGATGGTCGCGATGATCGCGAGCTGCTTCATCACCACGTTCAGGTTGTTCGACACCGTGGACAGATAGGCCGACATCGCGTTGCTGAGCATGTCGCGGTAGCTGTCGATCTCGTCGCTGATCCGGATCAGGTGGTCATAGAGGTCGCGCAGGTACGGGTCGCTCGCGGCGGTCATGCCCGGCAGGTTCACCATGCCGGAGACCAGCGACGCGATCATGTCGCGCTGGGGCGAGATCAGCTTGCGGACCTGGACGAGCCAGCGCTGCATGCTGAAGAGCTCGGCCAGCTGGTCGTTGGTGGGCCGGGCGAAGATCTGCTCTTGCAGGTCGTCCATCCGGTCGTCGAAGGTGGACAGGGCCGGGAAGAAGCTGTCGGACAGGCTGTGCATGAGATGGTGCAGCAGGATCAGCCGCACCGGCCGCTCGCCGGCCGGGAGCTCGTGCTCGCTGGCAAGCTGGGCGACCTGGGCCTCTACCCGCTTGCGCATCTGCTCCAGCGAGTGGCAGCCCGCGTGCCGGACTGTGACCAGGAACTTCTCGGCGTAGAAGCAGTGCACCTCGGTGACGCCGAGGCTGCTGACGTCGAAGCCGGGCTCGTCGCTGACCTTGCCCGCGAGGCCGTAGCTCACCATGTAGACCAGGTTGCCGAAGTCCTCGGCCTTCGGGCGCTGGCCGAACTCGGTCAGGTCCTCGGCCGCGAGCGGGTGCAGCCCGAACGTGTCAGTGAGCGCCGCCACGTCGTCCGGCCCTGGCTGGAGCACGTCGAGCCAGATCAGCGTGCCGTCCTTGAGCGCCGCCTGCACCTCAGCCAGTTCGGCCGGGGCCGACGAGCCGTCGGTGAGCAGCATCATCCCATCCACGGCTCATATACTCCCAAATCCACCCTCGCTTGTCCCGGCAAAGGCGTGACTTGGTCTTATGCGGCGCGGTTCCCCCTGCCGATGGCACCGGCACGGTGCGCCAGCATGTCGCTGACGGTGCCCACGGTGTCCGACAGGCTGCCGAAGCTGCGCCCCGCCGCGGCCTTGCGGGCGGCCGCCTCGGCCATCGTCATGGCCTCGCCAGCCAGCCGCTTCACCTCCGGCGAGCCGATGATGGCCTCGAGCGACTCGCGCAGCCGCTTCACGCCGTCCTTGCCGTCTCTGCTGCCGGCCAGGTAGCCGGCTACGAAACCGATGATCGTCTCCATCGTCCTGCCTTGCCTTCGTGGGGTCCGCCGGTGACTCACATGTCGCGCAGCTCCAGGTAGCGCTTCAGATCGGGCACGGACGCCACTATGGCGGCAAGTGCGGCCGCCAGTATCGCCGCTTTAGCCAGTCTGGTGATCATGGTTCCCTCCCTCCGTTGCTCGCATTGCCGCCTACGCCCGGTCGAGCGGCGTGACCTCGTCGGGCGCGAAGTACAGGAACCGCCCGTGGCTCCGCTGGAGATCCGCCGCCGGATCGTCGGCCGGCGTGACGGCGAGGTGCACCTGGCCGTCCACGTCGGTCAGCACCGCCTCGACGACCGCCTCGCGGCCGGAAAGGAAGAGGTCCTGGGCATCGGCGCGGCGCGCACCCGGCTGCATGATCACCCGGCTGCCGCGCGCGACCCTGACACCGCCGACCACCACGTGGTCGGTCTCCGGCGACACCGAGGTGTCGGCGCCCGGATCCCACCATGGCACGCCGGGACGTTCGGTTATGTCGCGCTCGGGCTGGCCTGCCCCGTGCAGGTACCTGATCGCGCCGTGCATCTTGTCCAGCATCTCCGGCGGCATGTGGTCGAGCCGGTCCATGAGCTCCGCGGCGCGGCTGTCGGTCGCGCGCGCGTGCCGCTTCTCCGCATCGGTCAGGGTCAGCGTCCGCAGCGTCAGGATCTCGTCGATCTCGGTCGCGTCGAACAGGTCGCCCGCGCTCTCGGCCGCCACCTCGGGATGGTCGTAGAGGATCACCGGCGACGACAGCAGCAGGTCGGTGCAGTCGCCAGGGCCGGCCAGGACCGGCCAGGTGCCGACGTTCTGGCAGGCCGCCACGTCGGCCGCGGCCCACTCCGGCGGGTCCGTCATGGACAGGAACGTCCCGCCGGGCACGCCGATCAGCAGGTGCGCGGCGATGAGCGCGTACCGCAGGCCGTCCGGCCTGGTGCGCATCTCCGCCAGCGGCGTCGTCGTGTTCCGCAGCTGAACCCGCAGCTTCAGGGCCCGGAACGGCCCGGCCACACGTTCGGCGTGCAGTCGCACGACCCCGTCGAGCGCGCTCCACTGCCGGACCACGCGGCCGGCCCGCCGGCCACGGGAGTCCGTGAGCTCCTCGGCCCACCGGCCGGCGCCGAAGTGGAACTCGACGTTCCTGTCCTCGGCCAGCAGCGACGAGACGACCGCGGTGATCCGCTGCTCTCGCTCGGTCGCCTCGTCCCAGCTGGTGTGCTCGGTGCCGTCCACGTAGAGCGTGCCGACGTCGTGCAGCTCACCGTTCTCCGGCGAGACGGCCTGCACGGTGCGGTGCTGCAGCTGGAGGAAGCGCACCAGCACCCGCACCTCGGCGTCGTCACGGCACTCGAGCACGCACTCGGTCTGGCTCGAGGCCGGCTCGCACTCGTCCACGGCCGCGTACCCCGGCGGCATCAGCACGCCGAACTGGAACCTGACCTGATTCTTCTGCGCCGACTTGTGGTACGGGTACAGCAGATAGCCCTCGTAGAGGATCGCGTCCGCGACGCGGCGCGCGTGCTCGAGGTGACCGGCGTCGAGTCTCACGGAAACTCCGACGGCTGTGCCTCGGCCGGATCCGCGGCCTCGTCCAGCAGCGACAGCACGGCCGCCTCCCACGTCGGCAGCGCCCTGCGCGTCTTGTACCTGAGCAGCTCGTCCATAGCGGTGTCGCTGAGCCGGATCCAGCTGCTGTTCGGGAAGTGCGCGTCGATCGCCTCCCGCCACGTGCTGACCGGCAGCCGGAAGGACGCCTCCTTGCTCCACGGCACCTGGGTCACGGTCATCTTGCCGTCGGTGACGCTGAAGACCGTCCCGCTGAACAGCAGCAGCAGCGGGACCTCGCCCTCGTCCAGTCCCGCGAAGTACCGGGTGGCGCCGATCTCCATGTCGTAGGTGAGCGGCACCGGCAGGTCGAGCTCCGTGCTGCCGGTGAAGCCGGGCACCATGACCGACACGTTGGTGAACTGCAGGGGCTTGAGCGTGTCCGCCCATCGCTGGGTCTCGCCGAACAGGTCGTTCAGCCGCTCGGCCTCGTCCTCGGTGTAGCGGCGCCTGGCCGGCTCGATCCGCATCTGGCAGCGCAGCGCGATCGCCTCGACCCGCTGCCCGCTGGTCTCGCTGATCCGCAGCGTCATGATCATCTGCGGCACGACGGCGAACTTGTCCGCGCGGGCGCCGGTGCAGTCGAAGACAAGCTCAGCCATGCGCGACGTCCTCCCGTGGGCTGTACTGCCTTGCCCGCGATCGCACCATGGCCAGGAAGTCCTCGACGCTCTGCCGTGCCTCGGCGCCGCCGTCGAATCCGCGCCAGAGCAGCCGCATCCGGCCCGCCAGCTCGTAGCACGCGTCGACCGGCACCAGGAAGTACTCCGCGCCCGCAGCGGACCGGCTGATCAGCGCCGCTTCCACGTCCGGCTCGGCCGCGCCGAGCAGCGGGTAGCGGCGCACCAGCTCCTGCCACCGCTGCAGGTCGAGCTGGCACTCGGTGGCGCCGGCCGGGCTCGGGTAGAACCCGGTCAGCTCGCCGCCCGCACGCGAGCTGCGCAGGAAGAACGCAAGGCCGACCGGGATCTGCAGCTCGTCCCACTCCGCGGGCGACATCGGCCGGGCCGGGTCGGACAGGTACCGGTCGGGGATGGAGTGGTACCGCCCGCCGCCGGGACGGGTGAACAGCAGATAGCAGGCACGGCACGCGCACAGCAGCGACGCGCCGTCGAGGTCGGCCACATGCCCGTGCTCGGCGGGCACCTCCGCCGCGCACATCTCGCACTTCTCCGGCGCCCGCCCCGCCCGTTCGCCGCTGG
>Ga0335078_10001258_pt1 | contig 38445 bp, 26 predicted proteins | sample Lox_Sample_32_FD_206711 | JGI IMG/M metagenome (GOLD analysis project Ga0335078, IMG submission 206711) | Soil microbial communities from Loxahatchee National Wildlife Refuge, Florida, United States - Lox_Sample_3.2 | ecosystem: Environmental > Terrestrial > Soil > Wetlands | place: USA... | reverse complement strand
CACCGGACCGCCAGCCGTTCACGCGCGATTCACCTCTGGAGGGTGAGGAATCCGCGGCCCGCCGAAGGCAGGATCAGGTCTCGTCACGAAGCCGTGGCGGCGCGGATTCCGCGAAAGGCAGACAGCCGTGCATACGTATGACGAGCCCGCGCTGGGATGGACAGTGGTCCTGCGACGTCAGCCGGTCCGTATCGTGGAAGGCCGCCCGGAAGGCGGCTACGCCGAGGCGTACGAGCTCATCTGCTGCGACTGCGGTGATGATCCTGACCTGGATTACCGGGACGTCTCACCCGACTTTCAGCAGATCCGGGGCCCGTACGTGTTCTCGGCAGGCATTGCCGCCTACGGGCAGCACATCAGGCTTCAACATGGGCAGCAGCCCATTCCCGCGGCCAGCCAGACGCGGCGACGGACAGGACATGCCGATGGCAAGACGCGATAGCGCCGGCGAGCCCACCGCGGGCACCGCCAGGGTGGCCGCGCAGCGGCTGGCTGACGAGCTCGCGCGGGGAGGCGGGCCGGTCCGCCAGCGGGCCGCCGTACGGCTGCGTGAGCTAGGTGCCGTGGACCGGGCGGTCTACTCCGCGGTAGCGGCTACCCCCACCCCCTCACTCGACGAGTCGCTGCGCCGGCTCTCCAACGCCGCCAATAACTCCCGCCTCTGGCTGACCATCGCGGCCGGGCTCGGCGTGGCGGGAGGCGGGGCCGGCCGGCGTGCCGCGGTGCGGGGAACAGCGGCCATCGGCGTCACGTCCGCGCTGGTGAACCTGGCGGTAAAGTCCGTCTGGTCCCGCCAGCGGCCGGACCGGGCCGGCGTGGGCGTCTCGCGCCAGCGGAACGTGCGGATGCCGGCCTCCACGTCGTTCCCGTCCGGTCACGCGGCATCGGGGTTCGCCTTCGCCGCGGCCATCGGCCGGGATCAGCCCTGGCTCGGACTGGCGCTGCGGTTCCTGGCGGCGGGAGTGGCGTACTCCCGGGTGCACACCGGGGTGCATTACCCGGGCGACGTGGTGGTCGGCGCGCTGATCGGCGAGGGCACGGGACAGGCCGTGGCCGGCGTCATGGACCGGCTGTCGCAGGCCCGCAGGCAGTCCCGGCCCGGTCACGGTGAGCAGCGTGAGCTGCCGGATGCCGCAGATGCGGAAGGTGCACCAGCGCCGGTCCCGGAGGCGGGGTGATTCCGGGCCGGCCTAGCCCCAGACCTTCCGCGCGGTGTCGACGACGAGTTCGAGCTTGCGCTTTTCCTCGTCGGCGGTCAGCACGTTGCCCACGAGGTCGTGCACCAGGTCGGCGGGGGACGGGTACGCGGCGGAGCTCACCTCGGGACGCCATACCAGCCTGCCCATGGCCGCGCTCATCATCGTGATCTTGAACTGGCCGGGCACCTGCCGGGCCATGAACTCCGCCTCGGTGCTGGTGAGCAGGGTCTTGCGGTACACCTTGGCGGTGGCCGCCGTCAGGTCGAAGTCGGTCTCTTCGGTCGGCGGGATCCCTCCGTCGTCCCGGCGCCATTTCACCGCAGGGGTCTGGATCAAGCTCATCCCTCCGGTCGACTCCAGGATCCCGGTCATCCAGTTCGTCCGCCGGGCCTCGCCGTCGGTGAACACCTCGATGCCCGCCTCGCGCTGCAGGTCTATGTTCTCTGCCACCGCGCGGTCTTCCACCTCGCGCAACTCTGCATCGCTCAGCTTGCCCTGGCGGTGCTCGGCCCGGGCGGCCAGCAGCCAGGGCTGCCGCAGCAGGCTGCCGACGTGCTCGGCGTGATGGTCGGTTGCCATTGGCGTCGTCTCCCTTGCCGGGTGCCCGCGCCGGCCCCGCCCTGGATCCGCCGCGGACTGCCCTACGGATACCGAAAATGCCCGGCGCCCACTCTTCCGCCTCGACGGCATGCGTGTCCACGGCTCGCGCGACAAAAAGCCCCATGGCGTCATTGGCGTCACGGTCGCGGCCCCCGGGTATCTTGAGCGGACCGGGCAGGCCGCATGGCCGCGGGTACCAAGGAGCTTCGTGAACCAACGGCAGGCGACCGCCTTCCTCGCGCTGTACACCGAAGAGCCCGTCCTCGGCAGTACTCGCTTCGTTCAGGAGGCGGGCGTCTCGTTCGGCAGGCCGACGGTGAGCCCGGTACCGGACGACGAACTCCCCGCGCTGGCTCAGCGCCGGCCCGACCTGGGCAAATGGCGGTTCACCCACGTTGTGCTGCCGTTCGATCTGCAGGATCTGCCCAGCCACCGGCGGTATGTCGAGGCGAATATCAAGATGACCTTCGACGATCCGGAGGTCCGGTCCGTGACGCTGTCGCGCCCGGCTTCCGGCGGCACCCGCGAGGACAGCGAGATCGACACCTGGGGCGTGGGGCGGCACGAGCTGGCCTGGAAACTCACCCCGCGGGACGAGCGGCTCGGCATCCGGCCCAGCGGCCGGATGGTCGTCGCGGTGCTCGAGTCGCCGCTGGCGTCCGATGTGCTCACCGGCACCCTCGACGCCAGGGTCAGCATCAGCCGCCGGTTGCTCGGGTCGGTGAGCCTGGCCATCGCCGAACCGCGGCAGCCAGCGCGGTTCGCCCTCAACGTGGCGGACGGCGCCTTCGAGTACGCCGCGCCCGCTCAGGACTAGCCGCCGGGGCGGAGCCCGGAACCGTGGATCGTCCCGATCGGCACCAGGGGAGCCCAATGATGGATGCGCTCGGCCCGGATGCCTTCATCCTGGAGGATCCATCTGGTCGCGGCGTGCAGCGCCTCGGGCAGCGGCTCGCTGGCCATCGTGGCGAGCACCTTCTCCACGTACCCGGTCGCGGCCGGGGAGTCGGCGAGTTCTCCCACGGTGGCCAGTATCTCCGACGATCCCGCCGCCAGGGCGAGCGTGGCCAGGCTCAGCGGGTCGGTCGGGCCGCGTCCGGGGACCGCGCCACCCCAGCATGCGATCACCGCCAGCCGCCGGGGCGGGCTGGCTCCTATCAGGTCAACGGGAAGCAGCCAGTGGCCGCGGTCGAGTTCGAGATAGTGCCCGAGGCCAGGGGCGGGACGGCCGTGCCCGGCGACCACCATGGTGTGCCTGCCCGCCCGCAGCCGTTCCTTCGCCTCCTCGGGCGTCCGCAGCACTGTCACCTGCCAGGCCCGGTCCTGACGGAACTGCGCCAGCTGGTGGCGGCGTACCAGCGGGCTGCGCCACAAGTCCGCCTGCTGCGGAACCGTGAACGGGCCGAGTGCTCCCCGGGCGGCCAGCTGCCGCTGGATGGTCAGTGAAGGGCAGACGACGTAACTGGCCACCTCGCCGAGCACCTTGTGCCCGTCGACCGGGACGGCGCTCCACGGGACGAGCCACAGCTCTCCCACCGGGATGAGAACGAGGTGATGGTCATGCCCGTCGGCGAGCGCCGCCCTGAGCTCGCCTGGCAGCAGGCCGGCAAGCGGCGCCACGTCGGGGATCCGCAGCCCGATACGGCCGTCGTCGTCTCCCTGCAAGAGGGCGATCAGGTCGGCGGCCACCTCGGACAGGCGGGTGACGCCGACCCGTACGGTCCCGTGCGCAGGCCGCCACAGCCACCGGGCCAGCGCCCTGTCCTGCGGGTCGATCAGGATCTGCAGGGTGTGACAGCCGCCGGGTAGCGCCGCGAGCAGGGCGTCCCCTTCGTCGACGGGCGGAAGGTAGATCGTGGCAAGCAGGTCATCCAGCGAAGCTTCGGCTCGCGGGGCGAGGCCGTGCTTGATGCCGAGCGCCCCGAGTGTCCGGATGACCCGGTCGCGGCGGCCGCTTCCGTCTCCGGCGGCTTCCGCGCCCTGGCCGGGGCGGCGCTCCACGAGCCGCTGGTCGGCCCGGACGAGAAGCTCCTGGAGGAGGGCCACCGGCCCGGTGCCCGCCGCCCGGGCCGTTTCCGCGAAGAGCCCGGCGAGACGCCGGCCGGCCAGGCAATCCGCCACTACCGCGAACGATCCCGTCGACTCGTGCGTCGTCGCGGCCTGCAGCGCCGCCGCATACGTGCGCGCGAACCGGTCGCGGTATTCCCGTTGTGATCGCTCGTCCCGGTGCGTTGCCCGGTACTCCTCTATGGCGAAGACGGCCTCCAGGCGTACTCGCATCACCTCCGCGGCCCGGCCCAGGCGGGCGTATGCCTCAGCCAGCTTGTCGAAGGCGTTGCTCATGCCGAGCAGCTCATCAAGATCGCGATAAGCCGCCAGCGCGCGGGTGAACCCCTGGACTGCGGCCTCCCAGTCACCCCGGGCGCGCGCGACCCGGGCGAGGTCTTGCAGGGCGTGGGCCCGGCTGCGCGGCAGGTTCGCCGATTCGGCCGCCTGCAGGCCGCGGAGGTAGGCCTGCTCGGCTTCGTCCACGTGGTAATCGTCGAGCAGGATGTCGCCCAGGCCGCTGAGAGCGTTCGTGATCCCCATCGGGTTGCCGCCGGCGACGAACGCGGCGTATGCCCGTTCCAGCCAGCCGCGTGCCTCCTCGCGGCGGCCGAGCCGGTGCAGCATGGAGCCGAGCCGCTGCGCGGCGTTGCCCTCGCCGATGGCCGATCTGATGCCGGAGAAGCTCTGGTATGCCTCGGTGGCGTACCTGACGGCCTGATCGAGGTCCCCGAGCCGTTCCTGGCACTCGGCCACGCCCAGGGCGGCGTTACCCGCGTAGACCGGGTCGCTCATCTCCTGAGCCAGCTCGAACGCCTGGCGGAAAAGCTCCTGAGCGGCTCCGGCCGAATGAAATATCAGCGTGACGTAACCCAGCCCCACCAGGGCGCGCAGCCGGCCGAACCGGTACCGGTCAGCAGTCGCGATCGTCAGTGCCGCCTCGTACTCGCGGGCGGCGGCCTCGGCGTGGTCGCTGCCCAGCGCGATGTCGCCCAGGCCGAGGTGCGCGTGCACCGTTACCACCCGGTGCGACGCCGATGCCTCCAGCCCGGCCAGCTCCGCGAAGGCCGAACGGGCGGCAGCGAAGTCGTTGCGGTGGACGGCCTCATCCCCCGCGGTCTCCAGCCGGATCACCGAACGCCAGTGTTCCAGCGAGCAGGCCGCGTCCCACGGTCCGGGCGGTGCCGCGGGATCGAGCAGATGCCGGTACCTGCTGCGCAACGCGATCGCACCGGGGACCGTGATGCCGCGCAGGATCTCCTCGCGCTGCTGCCCGGCTGCCTGCCAGGCGGCGAACAGCGCGTCCGCCGCCGGGTGCGTGTCGATGTCCGGCCGGGACGTACCGCTCATCCGCGGGTTCCCCGCAGGTCAGGCGCTGGCGCTTGGCGCGCGGAGGGGGCTGTCTGCTGCCGGAATTTCAGCAGGAGGCGGGCGCACAGTTCCGCCGCGATCCGGTCCGGGCTGGCGGCGATGCGGGCCAGCGGCAGCACGCCGCTGGCCGGGACGTAAACGGGCGTCAGCGAGGTTCGCTGCCGGGTGACCTTGCGCGGGATGTCCGCCACCCGGCCTTCGGACAGCAAGATGGACGGGGCGACCCCTACGGCGAGGCCGGCCTCCTCGGGGTCTGGCACGTCCATGCGAAGGAGCACGCTGAGCATGGCCGTCAGCCGCCCGGTGACGTCGGCCGGGTCCAGTACCGCCCCCACGGTGTCGCTCGGCAGGGGCATCCAGGCGGAGCGCTGACCGTCTTGAGTGACCGCCAGGCCGCTGGCCGGGGCCACCACGGTCGCCGGATCCCGGACGGACAGCTCCGCGGCCGTCCCGAACATGTTTTCCTCCCGGCCCAGCGCGATAAGGTCGTCTGTGACCGCGGCCAGCAGCCGGGCCGGCGGCGGGGTGCGCAGCGCGGGCACCAGATGAAGCTCGAGGATCGCGGCCGCGGCGACCCGGGGGACACCGAGCCGGGCATGCCATATCGTCGGCAGGTCTGCGGGCCGCCCGTCCAGGAAGTCCGCCGTCTCCTGGCCCTCGGGGGCCAGTACCTTGAGCAGTCCCGCCATGAAGGCGGCGGCGTGATCGGCGGCGACCGCCTGCAGTCCGGCGGCATCGCTGGGGTGCGTGCGGCCGTCAGCCTTGTCGCTGATGCCGCGAATCGTCAGGACGGGCACAGACGTGTTGAGATGAGCCGCGGCAGCTGCCCCCGCGCTTTCCATCTCGATGGCCGCCGCGTCGTTGTAGTTCCGCTTGAGCTGGAGCGCGAGCGGGGAGTCCCGCGAATTGAGCACGACTTCCCCCGCCGCGACAGGCTTGAAGTGAACGGCCGGGCTGGCCGCCTCCGGCAGCAGGCCGGTCCAGCTGCCCGCTATATCAGCCGCCCTGGCCGCCTGCTCGAGCCGGTGCGTGGCCGGCCAGGAGCGGGGGCGCGCCTGGAAGCCCTCGGGGCCTTCCTTCCCGCCGTGGTAGCCGTACACCCAGGTCGCCACCACGACGTCGCCAAGTTCGATGTCGTCCTGGAGCGAGCCGGCCACCCCCACCACGAACAGTGCCCGGGCCTGGAACCGGGCGATAGCCCGGTCGGCCAGGACCGCCGCATTGAGGTTGCCTTCGCCGGTAACCATCAGCGCGACTGGCCACGCCACCCCAGGCACGCGGCCGACCTCGAAGAACGTCCCGTCGGGGTGCCACTGGCGGCGTAGCCCGGTGAGCTGCGCCCGCACGGCCCGGTACTCCAGGTTCATCGGGGTGAGGACGATGACCGTGCCGGTTTCTTCCATGGCATCCGCTTCCTGGCGTCAGGTCCGTTCTGGTGACGCGAGCACGCAGCGGGTGCCCGTGTAGATGGTGGGCATGCACTTGTTGCAGTGGATGCACAGTGACCGGGCCTGGGGATCGGACTGGATGCGGCGGAGGAGATCGGGCTCGCGCAGCAGGGCACGGGCCATGGCGACGAACGCGAAGCCCTCGGCCATGGCCAGGTCCATGGTCTGCTTGCGGGTGATCCCGCCGAGCAGGATCAGCGGCAGGCTCAGCGCGGCGCGGAACTGGCGGGCCCGGTCGAGCAGGTAGGCCTCCTGGTAGGGGTAGCTGCGCAGGAACCGGCTCCCCGCGAGCTGGATGGCCAGCCGCGCCGGCGCCGGGAATTGCGCGGCGAACTCGCGGACCGGCGCGTCCCCGGTGAACAGGTACATGGGGTTCAGCAGTGAGCTGCCCGCGGTGAGTTCGAGGGCGTCCACGCTCCCGTCGGCTTCCAGCCACTGGGCGACCTGGATGCTCTCGTCGAGCCAGAACCCGCCGGGCACGCCATCGTCCATGTTCAGCTTGGCGATGATCGCGAGCTGGCCGCCGACCGCGTCGCGCACGGCCCGGGCGATGTCGCGGGCCAGCCGGGCCCGGCTGGCCAGGCTCCCGCCGAACCCGTCCGTGCGCCGGTTGAGCCTGGCACTGAGGAACGAGCTGACCAGGTAGTTGTGCCCGAAGTGGAGCTCCACCGCGTCGAAGCCCGCGTCGCGTGCCGTGCGCGCCGCCCCGGCGTGCGCGCCGGTGATCCGGTGCAGGTCAGCGGCGGAGGCGGCGTTGATCATCCGGATGCCCAGCGGGCTCAGCCGGCGGGACGGGCCGAGCGCGGGCAGCCGGTTGGACACCGGGTTGGCGACCGGCCCGGCGTGTCCGAGCTGGGCGCTGACGGCGGCGCCTTCGGCATGCACGGCGTCGGCGAGCCTGCGCAGCCCGGGCACGACCTCGGGCCGCATCCAGATCTGGTGCCGGTCGGTGCGGCCCTCGGGCGACACCGCGCAGTAGGCCACCGTGGTCATGCCGACGCCACCCCGCGCAGGCCGCAGGTGGTAGTCGATCAGCTCGTCGGTGACCAGACCGCGCGGGGTCACGCCCTCGAAGGTGGCGGCCTTGATCACCCGGTTGCGCAGCCGCGCCGGGCCCAGCCGCGCGGGCCCGAACACGTCGGGAGGGAGCCCCGTGCTCACCGCGCCTCCAGCCGTCCCCGGGCAGGCCTGGTCGCCGCGTTCCCGGTCACGTCGTCGAGTAGAGCACCCTCTCGGCATGCGTTCAAGGCATATGCCGAACGAGCCGGCTTTCCCGCATCCGCAACGAGACTCACGCCGTACCTGCTGAACGGCCCGACCTGCTGAACGCCCAGCCTCAGCCGCTGCCCATCAGCATCGAGTCGATGTCGAACTTTCCGAACCCGAGGAACCGCTGCATGACGTCGACCACGCGCTGCAGCCGTACCTTGTCCACGCTGCCGGCCGGCCCGGTGCTGACCGGGTAGCTGTCCAGGGCCATGACCGCCGCGGTTTCCGCGGACACCCCGAACGGGGCTGGCATGTCCACCATGGCCTGCTCGACGGCGGCGCGGCTGATGTCCGCGATCCGCTGGCCCTGCTCCAGCGCCGTGTAGAACGCGGCCAGCGTGCGCGGATGTTTCGCCGCCCACTGCTTGGTGACCACGTAGCCCTCGACCGGGAAGTTCGTGGTCGCGCCCTGATCCAGGTCGGCGAGCGGCACGCCGCCCTGGGCCTCTTCCACGCCGCTGGCGTATGGTTCCGGCAGCACGGCCGCGCTGACGGCGGCGGTCTTGAGTTCGTCCGGCATCTCCGGGAACGGGATGCTGGCGAAGTGCACGCTGCCGGGGGATATCCCGTGCTCCGCCAGCACCGACGCGGTCAGCAGGTACAAGATGTTGTCCGGCGCGTTGATCGCGACCGTCTGGCCCTTGAGGTCGGCGAGGGTGGTGACCGGCGAGTCCGGCATCGTGTAGATGCCCTGGGTCCCCGGCTCCATCACCGATCCCTCGGCGAAGATGTCCAGGTTGGCCGCATGCCGCTGCTGCGCCTGGATATAGGAGACGTAGTTGCCGCCGGTAATGTCGTATGTGCCCGCCACCTGAGCGGCGATCGCGGTCTCGCTGCTGGTGACCGGGATGTAGTTGATGGTCAGCCCTTGCGCCTTGAACAGGCCCTGGTCGAGCGCGACGAGAAAGCCCGCCGAATCCACGGCCGGAACCACGGCGACGTTCAGGACCGGCTTTTCCAGCCGGGACCCATTCGCGGCACCCCCGCCGTTCGAGCAGCCGGCAGCCAGTCCCAGGGCCACGCCCGTGACCAGCAGCGCCCTGCCACGCACCCGCCTGGTTCCCATCGCGCCAACCTTTCCGCGGGCAGCATAAAACGGCGGAACTGGCTTATTCAGGCGGATTACCGTAAACCAGAATTAATAAATCATAAAGTGCGGCGGGCCGTAATGCCGTTAAGGAAGGCGTGTCAGGAGATGAGGGACTTCTATAGTGAATCACGAGATAGGTGGGATGAGGAGGCGCCGGACATGACGGTTCAGCTGCCATTCGAACAGGCTCACCCGCTGGATGTAGCGCCATTGCTCCGCCAGCTGCAGCAAGATGGCGTGGTCCACCGGGTCCGTACCGACCCCGGTCGCTTCGACATCATCCGCCACGGGCCGGGCCACCTCTCGTTCGGGCACGGCGCCCACTACTGCCTCGGAGCCCCGCTCGCCCGCATCGAACTGCAGGCTGTCTTCTCCCAGCTGCTAGCGCGCTTTCCCGCGATGCGGCTCGCCGTCCCGGTCGAGCAGCTGCGGATGCGTTCCCATGCGCTGACCGGCGGCCTGACCCGACTGCCGGTGGAATGGTAACGGCGCCTCCTCGCCCCTTACGGGCCGCCCGGGCAGGTTGTGACCAGCGAGGCGGCTGGCCAGGAGTTGCACGGCGGCCGCGGTCCAGGCGGAGGGGCGGGGGCGGGCGCCGTCCACCAGGCCGTTCCAGTAGATCGACCAGGTGCCGGCGACAACGCGCCGCACGACCGGGGCGGTGAGCAGGCGCGTGACCGCCGACGCGGTCCTCGGCCTGCGCAGCAGCGCGCTCTGCAATGCCGACGCGCCGGGCATGTACCGCCCGAACGCCGCCTCGATCGCCTCGGCGTATGCGGGACCCGCCCGGGCCGGGCCGGCGAGCACCGCCTCGGCGGCCAGCCTGGCGCTGATCATGGCCGGGCCGATGCCCTCGCCCTGCAGGGGGTTGATCAATCCCGCGGCGTCTCCCGCCAGCAGCACGTTACCGGCGGCAGGCGGGGCGCCGGTGCCGCCCATCCGCAGCCATCCGCCCATGACGGGCCCCGGCCGCGCGTCCCCGCTGAGATCACCACGCTGGCCGAGCAGCGCGACCAGCCGGGCCAGATCACCGCGCAGCGGCGCCTGCCCGCGGCCGGCCCCGAGGCCCACCCCGATGCCCACGTTCGCCCGGCCATCCTCACCGGGAAACAGCCAGCCGTACCCCGGGTAGATACGCCACGAACTGGCGTCGAGCAGGACCAGCAGCGGCAGCGGAACCTCCGCCGGCACGTAGGCGCGGATCGCGAAACCCCACAGCGCCGTCTCCGGGTCGAGCATCCCGGCCAGCCGGGCGACCGGGCTCAGCGCCCCGTCCGCGGCGATGATGACCTCCCCTGCTAGGCGCTGCCCGTCACTGGAAATGACGGCATCCACCCTGCCATCGCTGCCCGCCTCGACCGCGGTGATCCGGGCTCTTACCGGGACGGCCCCGGCCTCCACAGCGGCCTGGCGCAGCGCGTGGTCCAACGCGAGCCGTGGCGCGATGATCCCGTGGCCGGGGTAGCTGCGCCCGATGAAGGCAGGCAGCCTGCTCCGCCGGCCCGAAGGGCCAACCGCGAGCAGGTCAGAGCCCTGGCCGGCATCGGGAACACGTAGCCCCAGATCCGCCAGGACCTGCACCCCGCGGGGGCCCACCAGGTCCCCGCATGCCTTATCGCGCGGGAACGCCGCCTTGTCCGCGAGCGCCACCCGCGCACCGGACCGGGCGAGCACCAGCGCGGCGATGCTGCCGGCCGGCCCGGCGCCCACCACCACCGCATCGAAGCGAGAACTCACCGGGCCAGTACCTGTCATGTTGTGTACTCGTATCTGGCTAAGGCTAGGCGCACTCCGCCGTCCCGGCACGACTGGGTCCGGGTCGCGCGCCTGCGCGGCGGCCGTGCCGCTATCGCCGATCCTTCGCACTGCGGAGTGCGGCACGGATGGCAGCTGCGGGATCGCCGAGATGGTAGATCCTCTCTGATGGCTCGATACCGTCGAGGAATTCCTGGTAGCGCACGGCGTAGGTGAGGTGGGCGAGCGGTCCGGCGATGCGTAGCGCGCGGGCGGGCTCGCACCCGGGGATGCGCGATGCCCAGGCATTGATCCAGGCCCGGGCGGCGGCGGGCCGCTTGCCCTGGGGCAGGAAGTCACAGGCCCGCAGCCCGTCCAGCACCGGGTTGCCGAAGTGAGCATCGGCCCAGTCCACGACGGCCGGCGGACCGCCGTCGCTGCGCCAGTTACCGGGGTGGAAGTCCCCGTGCACGATGGTGTCGGGCAGGCCGCACTCGTCCAGCAGCGGGAACCGGCTCAGCAGCCCGCGCGCCGCGGTCATCTCCCCGGCGCCCAGCTCGCCGCCGGCCTGGCTGTCGAGCAGCGCGCGGATCTGCCCGGCGATGACCGGCGTGCGCCGGTCGGGCAGTCCGGGCGGGAGGCTGGCAGGCTGGCCGGCCAGGACGGCCTGGGCGGCAGCCAGGCGCCGGACAGCGCTGGTGATGATCTGCGGTGGGGCGTCCCAGCAGTCCTCGCCGGGCAGGTGCCCGAGCAGGACCCGCCGCGGCCCGGCGCCGATGACCGGCGGGACCAGGGCCGGGTCCACCCGGGCGAATGCGGCGATGACGCTGGCCTCGTCGGCGGCGAAGCCGGGCGTGGCCTTGAGCCAGACCGGGCCCTTCTCGGTCGGCAGCCGGAACAGCGCGGCCAGGTTCCACGTCTTGCGCTGTACCGCGGGCCCGGTCACGCGGCGGCCCGCCGCGCCGAGCGTGTCCGACGCCCAGTCGAGCAGCTCGCGGATCCCCTCCAGCCGGGCCCACGGCGAGCGCAGTTCCTCCGGGCCGGTCAGCGCGGCGTGATCAACCGGCCGTTCGGCCAGCAGGCCAGGTACCGGGCGGCTGAGCGCGGCCACGTGGTAAGTGACGTGACCGTCGCGGGCGCCTTCCCCGTCTTCGACGAGCAGCAGCCGCAACACGAGCACGGGGACGTCGAGCACCTCGCGCAGATGCGCCACGACAGGCTCCACCTCGGACCACCACGGGAGGCTCACGGCAAACGGCCCGATCGCTCCCAGATAAGTGTCGCCCCAGGTCACCAGGGCGCTGACGGTTCGTCCCATTCGGTCAGTGTGAACGACTCCAGCGACGCTGGCGATCGGATATCAGTTGCCGCGGGAGATGAGGCCGGGGAGCGCAGGCTCGCCGAGGTCTTCTGCGGCGCTTTACAGTGTCAGGGCATCTCCGGATCCGCGACCGTGCGCTTCGGCTGGCGGGGAGAGCTCCGCGTAGGGATAGCGTGAGACCACGCCGCTTCACCTGTGAGGTGATCATGGACGATGAGCGGGCTGTCGTGGCGACCGCGGTCCTGGTGAACGGGCGACGACGGGAGGTGCGCACCGAGCAGGACACCGCGCTGCTGTACGTCCTGCGGAATCACCTCGGCCTGAAGGGGACCCGGTTCGGTTGCGGGCTTGGCTTGTGCGGGGCGTGCCTGGTGCTGGTGGACGGCCTGGTCGCCTACTCGTGCGACACGCCGCTGTGGGCGGTGCGGGGCAAGGAAATCACCACGGTCGAAGGGCTGGGAACCTCGGACCAGCCGCATCCGGTAACGCGGGCGCTCATCGCGAGACAGGCCGCCCAGTGCGGCTACTGCCTGCCCGGCGTGATCATCGCGGCGGTCGGCCTGCTGCGGCGCAATGCCGACCCCTCCGATGAAGAGGTCCGGGCCGCCCTGGATGGCAACCTGTGCCGGTGCGGCGCGCACAACCGCATCGTCCGGGCCGTGCTGGACGCAGCGGCCGAACTGCGGGCGGGCCCGGACGGGACGCCATGAACCCGCCTCAGAGCATCGCGCTGCCGCCCTCGGTCGCGGCGAACCCGCGGCTCGGAGACTGGCTGCGCGTGCTTCCTGCCGGGGTCATCGAGGTACGCCCGGGCAAGGTGGAGCTCGGGCAGGGCGTGCTCACCGCGCTGGCCCAGGTGGCCGCCGAGGAACTGGACGTCAGCCCCGGCCGGGTGCGGGTGATGCCCGCGGCCACCGGCATCAGTCCCGACGAGGGCTACACCTCGGGCAGCATGTCCATCCAGCACTCCGGCGCCGCGCTTCGCCTGGTCTGCGCGGAGGCCAGGGGACGTTACCTGGCCGCGGCCACGGCCCGGCTCGGCGTGGCCGAGGACAAGCTGACCGTAGCCGACGGCCGCATCCTGGCACCGGACGGCCGGGCCACCAGCTACTGGGAGCTCGCCGACGACGGGCTGCTCGACCAGCCTGCCACCGGCGGTTACCAGCCCAAGCCCGCTTCCGCGTATCGCGTGGTCGGCACGAGCCTGCCCAGGCTGGACCTGACGGACAAGCTCACTGGCCGGCCCCGGTACGCCCATGACCTGTCGCTGGACGGCCTGTGTTACGGCCGGATCGTCCGGCCGCCCTCGCGTGGCGCGACGCTCGCCGGCCTCGACACGGCGGCGGCGCTCGCACTGCCCGGCGTGCTCGCGGTGGTCCGGGACGGCAGCTTCCTCGGCGTGGTCGCCGAGCGCGAGGAGGTCGCGCTGCGCGCCGCCGACAGGCTGCGCGCCGGCGCTGCCTGGGAGCGGCGCCCGACGCTGCCGGACTCCGGCGACCTGCCGGCCTTCCTGTGCTCGGCGGCCGCCGAGACTACCGTGCTGGCCGAGCACGGCGGGCCCCCGTCCCCCGGCCAGATCGCGGCGTCGGTCGAGGCCACGTACCACCGGCCGTACCTCGCGCACGCGTCCATGGGTCCCGCCAGCGCCACCGCGCTGGTCAGCGACCAGGGCGGACCCAAGGACCCCCGGCTGCGGGTGTGGTCGCACACCCAGGGCGTCTACCAGCTACGCGCCGGACTCGCCCGCGCCCTCGGCATCGCCGAGGACGACATCACGGTCACCCACGTAGCGGGCGCTGGCTGCTACGGTCACAACGGCGCCGACGATGTCGCCCTGGATGCCGCCCTGCTGGCCATGGCCGTATCTGGGCGGCCCGTCCAGGTCGTCTGGAGCCGGGCTGACGAACTCGGCTGGGCGCCGTTCGGCCCCGCGGCCGTGGTGCGCATCACCGCCGAGGTGGACAAGACCGGGAACGTCCTGGCCTGGCGGCACCAGATATGGGGGAACGGGCACACCACCAGGCCCGGCTCGGGCCCGTCGGGCGGGCTGCTCGCGGCCGGTCACCGCGCGGGCGGCCGGAACATCGAGGCCGCGGCGGAACCGCCGATGTCCCGCGGTGGCGGCGCCGGCCGCAATTCTGTGCCGGGTTACGGCTTTCCCGCCTACCAGGTAGTCAACCACCGGCTGCTGGACATGCCGCTGCGCACGTCCGCGCTGCGCTCCCTCGGCGCGTTCCTCAACGTGTTCGCGGCCGAGTCGTTCATGGACGAGCTGGCGACCGCGGCCGGCCGGGACCCGGTCGAATACCGGCTGGCCTGCCTCACCGATCCGCGCGCCCGGGCCGTGGTGGAGTCGGCGGCCGGGCGATCCGGCTGGGGCGACTGGCCACCGGCGGAGTCCGTCGGGCACGGCATCGGATTCGCCCGGTACAAGAACACCAGCGCGTACTGTGCCGTGATCGCCGAGGTGGCCGCGGTCAGCGAGATCCGGGTGCGGCGCCTGACCATCGCGGTCGACGCCGGCTTGGTCATCAACCCGGACGGCGCCGCGAACCAGATCGAGGGCGGCGCCATCCAGGCTGCCAGCTGGGCACTAAAGGAGCAGGTGCGCTTCGATCGCTACGGCGTGACCAGCGACACCTGGGAGACATATCCCATCCTCCGGTTCTCCGAGGTGCCGGCCGTCGATGTCGAGCTGCTGCCCGGCAATGCAAACCCGGCGCTCGGCATCGGGGAGGCAGCACAGGGCCCCACGGCGGCCGCCATCGGCAACGCGGTGTACGACGCCCTCGGGGTACGGGTCCGCGCTCTGCCGCTCACCGCGGAACATATCCTCGCCGCCATGCCGGACTGACCGGGCGGACCGCGTGAATCCGCCGGCCCGCAGGACGCGGGCCAGCGGGCGGCGAGGTCGCCGCCGCCGGAGGATCACTAGACGGCAGCCGCCCGGCCGCTTAATCTCGGGCTGGTGATGGCGACGATGTCCGCCGCCGCGCCCAGCCAGGACGTGGCCCGGCGGCTGATGGACGACGGCTATGTAGTCGTGGCCGGCCTGATGAGCCCGGACCGCGCCCAGAACGCCCGCGCTGACCTGGACCGGATCCTGCGGACCACCCGGACCGGGCGGAACTCCTTCGAGGGGTTCGACACACAGCGGATCTACGCGCTGTTCGCCAAGACCCGCGCGTTCGACGCGCTCGCCACCGACCCGCTGCTGCTCGGCGTCCTGGACCAGGTTCTGGGCCATTACCAGCTCAGCGCCCCGGTAGGCATCTGCATCGGGCCCGGCGAGAAGGCGCAGATCCTGCACCGGGACGACGCCATCTACCCGGTACCCGAGCCGCATCCGCCGCTGGTGGTCAACACCATGTGGCCGCTCGATGAGTTCACCGCGGAGAACGGCGCCACCAGGTTCATCCCCGGCAGCCACCGGTGGGAGCCGGGCCGGCCGCCAGGCCCGGACGACCCGGTGGAGACTGCCGTGATGTCACCCGGATCGGCGCTGTTCTACCTGGGCAGCCTCTGGCACGGGGGCGGCGCGAACCAGACTCCCCGGCCGCGGCTCGGCGTGATCCTGGAGTACGCGGCCGGCTGGCTGCGGCCACAGGAGAACCACTGCCTGGCCGTTCCCCGTGACATCGCCCGTGACCTGCCCGAACGGCTGCAGGAACTGCTCGGCTACAACATCTACCCGCCGTTCGTGGGGTATGTCGACGGCAGGCACCCGCGCCGGGTGCTGTCGGAAGGTTCCTGACAGCCTGGTGCCAGGCCGGTCACCAGTTGCTGGCTCTTACTCCCGTACGGGGGCTACGATCCGGGTTGGGAGAGAAGATGGGCAGCAGGCGGCGCCGGCTCGACCCGGTGGGGCCGTTCGGCAATCCGGACGGGTCACGAGCCGACATCGAGGATCTGATCAGCGAGTTCGTCGACTTCGGCGGCAATCCGGCGTACGGCCACCTCGCGACCCGGGCCAACGACTCCATGGTGCGGGTCATTGTCGGGAAGCTCGGCGCCGGCAAGACGGTCTACCTGCGGCGCCTTCAGGATTTCCAGTCACATCAGGATTCCGTCTACGCCGATGTGCCGCGGCAGGATTTGCCGAAGACCGAAGTCGTGGTGAAGGCGTGCCAGTGGTTCTCGGACAGCGTCCTGGTCGAGAAGTGGATGCAGATCTGGGAGCGCGCGATCATCCGGTCGCTGGCCTCGCACCTGCTGCGCCGCCCCGAGTTGCGCCAGCAGCTGCGCGATGAGCAGGCCGAGGAGATCGAGCAGTCGTACGCGCGGCTGCTCGAAGACTTCCGCCGGCCCCGGTCGATCTACAGCCAGGTGCGCGACATCATCAATCAGCGGCAGACGGGCCATCAGCTGTCTACCTACCTCGACGATCCGCTCTGGGATGACCTCGAGGATCTGCTGGGGGAGGTTATCGGCCAGTGCAAGCCGATCTATTTCTACCTCGACGCGGTGGACGAGGAGTTCAGCCACGCCCCGATGTACTGGCTGAAGTGCCAGGAGGGGTTGTTCCATCAGGTCATGCGGCTGCTCCGCGACCACAGGCTGGGCGGCCGCCTGCATGTCGTGGTGTGCATCCGCGACATCGTCATGTCGTCGGTGTACCGGTCAGAACATGCGCCGCGGTACTACAACGAACCGCACATACGCGTGCTGACCTGGGACCGCGGCTCGCTGCTCTATCTGCTCGGGCAGAAGCTGCAGCGGCTGCCCCCGTCACTGCTGATGCGGCGCGCCGCCAGCGGTCCCCCCACGATCCGCGACTGGCTCGGGATTGACGGCGACTGGCCGGGACCCGATGGCGACGGAACGATCGAGGACTACCTGCTCAGCCACACCAGGCTGATCCCTCGCGACATCGTCTCGCTCGGCAACGAGCTGAGCGAGGAGATCCTGCGGCAGAAGCAGGCTGGCCAGCAGGGCTTGCCGCCGGCGGCCCTGCAGGGGGTGGTGCAGCGCTGTGCCAAGCGGTTCGGCGATTCCCAGCTCGCGCAGTGCGCCAACCAGATCTCGTCGGACCTGATGCCGAAGAACGCCGCCCTGCACAACTACTCCGAATTGTTCACCAGCACCCAGGCCTACATCAACGACGTGCAGGAGGACGTTCGCTCCTTCGTCCGGATGATCGGCGTCGACCAGTTCTCGCGGGCCGATCTGGTGGCGCTGCAGGAAGTGGCGGATCTGCACTTCGAGAAGGCGACCGACCTGGCTTCCGTCCTGTGGCAGAACGGCCTGCTCGGGTACGTCGATGAGACCGGGCGGCGCCGGTTCTACTCCATGGGCGACGCCGAGGAGTTTCACTTCCCGCCGGAGGCAGGCACGTACGTGCTGCATCCGTGCCTGGTGCACGCCGCCGGGGGAATCCGGCATGTGCAGGCGGACCCGGCCGGGGCCGCGGAGGCGCGCCGCACCAGGCCGCTCACATCGGCTGAGCGCAGCGATCTTTCCCGGGCACCGCTCTCGGGCGGCAGTCAAGCGCTGCCGGAACCTGGCGAGGTACGATCCCCGGCTGGCGCCAAGGCCGCCGTCTACGCTGTCGGCGACGTCCTCGAGGGCCGCTTCGAGATTCTCCAGCTACTCGGGCAGGGCGGCTTTTCGAAGGTCTATCGCGTGCGTGATGAGGTCGAGGGTGAGGAGCGGGCGCTCAAGCTCTTCGACAGCGCCGCGGGGGATGACGCGGTGCGCCGCGAGATCGGCGCCCTGCGGAAGATCCGTCATCCCAACGTGGTGGAGGTCTTCTGGGCCGGCAAGACCAGCGCCGGCGACTGGTATCTCATCACCGAGTTCATTGACGGGGAGTCACTCGATGAGTTCGTCACCGGGAAGAGGCGCCTGCGCGACCGGGAGGCGGTAGATGTCGCGCTCGACCTGCTGGACGCGCTCGTCGCGTTTCACCCTGACGCGGTGCGCCTCAAGCAGCTGGAGGCCATGCGCCGCGAAGGCGACCTGCCCGAAGCCGAGTCGCGCGAGTGGCTGGAACTGAAGGACAAAGGGCTGGTCCACCGTGACATCAAACCGCTCAACGTGATGCTCACCCGCACCGGGGTGAAACTGCTTGACTTCAACATCGCCTCCCGGGTCGGCGACCCCGTGCACACGCAGTCAGGCACACCGCCGTACCAGCCGCCCGACGCCGGCCTCACCCGCTGGGACGTCTCCACCGACCTGTTCGCCGTCGGCGTCCTGCTCTACCGGCTCCTCTGCGACGGCCACCACCCGTTCCCGGATGCGACGCCCAAGCTGGACACACCGGTGATCGACCCGAGAATGATTCGCTCTGATCTCAACCCTGACCTGGCCGGGTTCCTCATCAAGGCATGCGCCCCAGTCGGCGTTGATCGCTTCTCCACGGCTGCTGACATGCAGCTTGCCCTGCGTAATATCCGTGCTGACCTTTGATGACCCGGCTTCCGGGCCGGGAGCGGGAGAACTGACGGGAGCATGTCGTCCACCGCGGTTCCGTTCATTCCTCCGGTCCCGGGGGCGATGGCCGGCCGGGTAGCTGACGGACCCGCGTCGGCGCCCAGGGCGTCCACTCGGGGAAACCGCGGGCGTACCGGTCCTGGTTCGCCTCGACAGAGTCCGCCTCCGCTGGCATTTCGCGATCATCCGGACCGGGGAGCATGAGGATCTGCGGGGGTGGTGCGGCGAACCTGGTGGCCCGGGAGACATCGTCGGCCGTCAGCCCGTGCAGGTAGGCCTGAAGCGCGGGAAGAAGATCCCCGCTGCGCTGCTCCTGGGAGAAAAGCCTGGCCAGCTCGTCGCTGGCCTGCTCGAGCGTACGTTTGATGCTGCTCTTCTCCTGCTTGCCATTGTCGGTGATGCTGCGCAGTCGCCGTCGCAGCAACGGGAAGCGGTCGAGGGCTCCGAACCCGAGTATCACGACGGCTGCGGTCAGCAGGAAGATCACGCCACCGCTGGTCACGGGTCCGGCAAAAAAAGCTGCCACCGACAGGCCGCAGGAAGCCACAGCCGCCAGGATCAGCCGCCAGCTGGCCCGCCGCCGCAGTTTCTTCTCCTGCTCGAAGATCTGGTAGTCGATCTCGCCGGCGAGTTCCTCCGCGCAATCGTCCGCCTGCTGCCGCAGGGCGCCGGGAGTGACCTCGGCGTCGGTCGCGCAGGAGAACTTGCCGCGCCGCTGCCCGAGGTCTACCTGCACGGCATCGATACGCTGATGCTTATCGTGGATATTCTCGGCCGCCTCGCCGATGAACCGCTGGCTCAGCACGATCGCCAGCAGTTCGGTCATAGTCGGCGGCTGTTTCCGGCCGGCCGGGAAAGCCGCGCGGGTGACCAGCGACAAGATGTTCAGCGCCCGCGTGCGGTCAGCTTCATCGGCCGCGACCCTCCGCTCGGCCGCGGTGTCATCTCGTGTCTCGATGACGGCTTCGGCGCGGCGTATCTTCCGCAGGATCTGCTCCTCCCCGGGAGCCGGGTCCTCGGCCAGGTGCCTGAGCAGCAAGCTGATTTTCTCATCGAGGTCCGCTGGTACCTCGGCGCCATCGTCGAACCGGTGCCGGAAATGCTGATCTGCCGCTTCGATAGCGGTATTGGCCTCGTACCGGTTCCGGATGAGCTCCCAGGTCGGGCTGTATTTGGCGAGTGTCGGGAATTGTTCCGCGTAATTGCCTGCTGCTGCCAGGCTCAGGAGATTCCGCTGCCATTGCCCTATTTCCTCGGCCTCGACGTCGCGGCTGCGGGCCGCATTTTTATACCAGTCCCCCATCCGGCGCGCCAGCTGGGGCGCGGAGTCGGCCCCGAGCGTCCCTCCGGCGACGGCCTCGATGACGACGGCGAAGTCCGTCGGCAAGTTGACCGGGTCGAGTTCGGCCAGGTAACTGCCGATCCACTGTCTCATGACCTCGGTACGTGCCTGATGTCGCAGCAGGAGCGTCACGAACAGCGCGGTCTTGCTCGGGTCGAGAGCCAGCGCGGAATTGATCGCCTCGAAGTAGCGATCCTTGTCGTCGTCAAGCCATGCGGCGACCGCGAGGATCGCAGGAGCTAGCCAGTGTCGCGGCGTCCGGATCGTGAGCCGTTCGGTCACGTCCAGGATAACCGAACGGCTTATGAATCCGCTGTCCACGATGTGGATGATTCCCGCCGCGAGCTCGCGCACCTCTGTGTAACGGCCGAAATCCTGCTCCAATTGACTCTTGGCCTCGGCGAGCTCGTTGTAAGCATTCTGGACGGTACGGTCCTTCTGGTATTCGGTGATGAACTTGTCCACCGTCTGCTGCAGCTCGCCGATGGCGTTCATGACGCTGGTCTCAAGTCCGTCGACCCGCCTGCTGAGGTGTGAGACCTTTGTCTCCAAGCCCGACACCCGGCTTTGAAGTGCCGATACCTGCAGGTGGGCTCCGCCATCTCCGGGATTTGTCATCACTGCCCCCATGTAACGTGAGTAGTTTCGTGCCGGGCCGCCGGCTGGCGGGACAGCCCGAGCGCATACCAGATGAGCCCGGCGGCATCGCCGTCTTGGTGGACGGTGCCATCGGCGAGTACTGCCGCCCAGCGCCCTCGCTGCGGCAGCAGCACCAGCTCCGCCGAGCCCGACGCCAGGTCCCAGATGCGTGCGGTCCCATCCCGGCCGGCTGTCGCGAGCCGCTGTCCGCCCGGGTCGAAGCACATCGCGGTGATCCCGTGTACATGGCCGGGCCAGGCGCGCGTCTGCGCCCAGCTGGACGGCTCACGGAGCCGGACGACACCGTCAGTGCCTCCGATCGCAAGAGTGCCGTCGGCGGGGCTGAAGGCGAGAACCCTGGCGCGGCACTCCCACCCGGTGAGGGACAGCAGCTGCCTGCCGCGGCCGGGATCCCAGATCCTGATCGTGCCGTCGGATCCCGCGCTCGCCAGCAGGCCGGACACTGGGCTGAAGGCCAGCGCGTGCACAACCCCTTTGTGCCCGACCAGGGTGTGCAGCAGGACGCCCGCGGCGGCATCCCAGACCAGGACGGGCCCGTCCGCCCCGGCAGCAAGATGGCGCCCCGTGCGGTCGTATGCGATAGCCCTGGTACGCTGCGCGCTCGGGAGCGCGGCGCGGGCGCTTCCGTCCATGGCTTGCCAGAGCCGCACGGCATCACCGGCGGTCGCCACGCGGGATCCGTCTGGGCTGAAGACCGCGGCGGACGCGGGTTCGGGACACCGATATGCCCACGCCTCGGTCAGCGAGCCCTCGGCCATGCCGAAGAGCGTCACGCGGCCATCCTCGCGGCATACCGCCGCCCGCCGCCCGCCGGGTGAGCCGGCTACCGCGCTGATGCCGTAGCCAGAGACGTCGGCCAGCCGCAGAGTGTGCCGCCGCGTATCCCAGAGGTACAGCACGCCATCGGTGCCGCCGACGACGAGCGAGCCGCCGGACGGGCCGAAAGCGACACCGTTGAGGATGCTGTCAGATCCCTCCAGACGCTGCCGGGCGCCCGGATCGCCGATCCGGAATGTATGGATGCGCCCGCTGCCGTCGTCGATCACCGCACCCCGGCCGCTGGCGACGCTCACAGCGGCGGCCCGGACGTAACCGCGCTCGAGCACCGGTCGCTTTTCTCCATCGCCGGCGCCGAGACGGCCGTCAGCACCGACGCTGACCCAGTGCCCCTCCCGGGCGTCCCAGGCCAGGGCCAGTACGCCTCCGGCATGGCCTGGATGCGCAGACCGCCAGCGGTGCCCAGGCGACTCCAGATCCCAGACCCGCACGTGGCCATCTGCGCCGCCGATGGCGAACTGGCCGCCGGCCGCGCCGAACGCGATCGCGGTGGCCTCCTCGCCGTACGGCGGTTCGGCGAGGAGTATCGCCTTGTTCGGGGAACGCACATCCCACACCCGGAGCTTGCCGTCCTCGCCGCCTGCGGCGAGCTGACCGCCGGACGGGTCGAAGGCCAGCGCTGTCACGGCGCAGTACGCCAGCCGCTGCGCCGTGACGGGTTCCCCGCTTCCGGGATCCCAGAGCCGGACAACCCCGTCGATGTCGCCGGTGGCCAGCCGGATCCCGCTGCCATCAAGGGCCACGGCGTGCACACCGCCGACATGTCCGCGGAACTGGCCGCGCAGTGCTGCCCGCTCCACGTCCCAGATCCGTCCGCAGCCGTCGTCGCCGCCAACCGCGAGCCGGTTACCCGGGCCAGCCGCCATCGCGAGCACGTGCGCCCCGGCCGACCAGGACCGCACGGGCAGGCCGGAAGCGACGTCCCACAGCGTGACGGTGCCGTCGCCGTCGGCAGAGGCCAGCCAGCGCCCGGACGGGTCGAACGCGAGCAGCAACCACGACCCGGCGGACGGCGCGACCTGCAGCTGCGGCGGGGGGAGGACTGATGCCGGAAGGCTGGTTCCCGCGGCGGCGTGCCGGGGCCGGACGGCATCCGGCTCGCTTGCCGCCCGCTGGGCGCGGTGCACCTCCGGACTGGACTCCGCCCGATCACGCGGCTTTGCTGCCGTACGCGGACCCTGGTCTATCCGTGACTCCCGAGAGTGCTGGCGGCTGACGGTGCTCTCGCCGTCATCGGCGGGAGCCTGGTCCGGCGATCTGGCCGTCTCAGGCAACGCGGTCTGATCGGCTGCGGGCGGGCGCATCGGCAGGACCGCTTCCAGCCTGGCGGCGGCGACGCCGGCGTCAGCGGGCCGGTCACCCGGGTCCTTGGCGAGCATGTCCAAGATGATGCGGCCCAGTTCGCGGGGAATGTCCGGGCGTATCGTGCACGGGTCGGCCGGCCGGGCATTCATGTGCTGGTTCATGATCGCCCGTTGCCCGCCTGCCGGGAACGGCGGCCGTCCGGTCAGCAGCTCATACAGCACGCAGCCCAGCGAGTACAGGTCGCTGCGCTCGTCGATCTCGGCACCCTCGCACTGTTCGGGAGACATGTAGAGGGCCGTGCCGATGACGTAACCGCCCGAAGTCAGGCCGTCGGGCGCGTCGGCGATCCGCGCGATCCCGAAGTCGCAGATCTTCAGCCGCCCGTCATCCTGGAGGAACAGGTTGGCGGGCTTCAGGTCCCGGTGGATGACGCGATTCGCGTGGGCGGCCTGGAGGGCCTGGAGGGCCTGGACGATCAGCGATACCGCCATCCCGGCGGGCAGCACCCGGCCGGGTGCCCGCCGCAGGGTGTCAGCCAGGTTCTGACCGTGCAGCAGCTCCATCACGATGTACGGCACGCCGTCGTCCGTGCCGACGTCGTAGACCACGGTGATTCCGGGATGCTGCAGCTGTGCCGCGATCTGCGCTTCGCGTTCGAACCTCCGGGGATCAGCGAGCCTGTCCCGCATGACCTTGACCGCCACCGGCCGCTTGAGCTGCCGGTCGGTGCCCTGCCACACGTCGCCCATGCCCCCCGAGCTCAGGACCTTCTCCAGGGCGAACCGCCCGGCAAGCTCGGTCCCAGCCTCCACCCACGGCCCTCCGGTCTGATCGCGGTCGGCTTGCCGCCCATTCCCGCGGCGGTTCTATTCCATCAAGGGCGCGCAAACCCGTCCAGATGCCAAGATGCCAGACGGGCGAGCTGTGCGCTTCGCTCAGCCGGGAACCGATCTCACCGCGATAGCGCGTCCTGACCACAGATGTATTGCACTTCACGACCCAGGTCGGTGACCGTCAGGTCGGAGTGCCTGGAGGTCCACGGCGAATGCCGGGTCGTTTACCGGGTCATCGACGATGAGCCGGCCAATACCAATGTGACTTCGCTGACTGTGGCCGGCGAGGACTACATGATGTGCCGCTATGCGTAGCGCAGCGCGGCGCCGGGCCGGAGGCGGGTAGCGCGCCTGATCGGCACGAGGGTGATGAGCAGGGCGAGCAGGATGGTGCCGGCCAGGATGAGCACGAGGTTCCAGGGCGGGAAGGCGAGCGTGAGGTTTATGTTGAAGATCTTCCTGACCAGCCAGACGAGGAACAGGTCGAGCAGGTAGCCGAGCGGGATCCCGATCAGCCAGCCCGCGGTGGCGAGGGCGAGGGTCTCGGCGGCGAAGATGCGGCGGATGTCGCGGGCGCGGGCGCCGATCGAGCGGAGGATGCCGATCTCGCGGGTGCGTTCCAGGACGCTCATCGTGAGGGCGTTGGCCAGGCCGGCCATGCTGATCGCGACGACCAGCAGGCCGACCGCGGCGAGCGTGGTGGTCACCGTGCGGAAGCCGGCGATCTCGTTCGCCAGCCTGACGTAGACGATCTCGCTGTCGACGTCGTAGCCGTGCGTGGTGAGCGTGTCCTCGATGCGGGTCGTGGTGCGGTCGATGAACGCGTGGTCGTGTGAGGTGGTCCGGACCCAGTAGGCGGGCATGCCGGGCAGGATGGCATCCATCGTGGTCAGCGGCACGAACAGCGCGGTGCCGTTTTCCTGCTGTTGCGGCGAGATGCCGATCACGCGGAAGCTGGCCGGGCCGGAGGCGGTCTGGACGGTGATGGTGTCGCCGAGCCGGGTTCCGGTGATGCGGGCGATGTCTTGCTCGACGACGGCGACGTGGGCCCGGGTCTGCTCCTCGGCGGGGGTGTACCAGCGTCCGGCCGCGAGCCGGTAGCGGAACATCGTCGCCTGCTGCACGGCCCAGATCTTCGCGTCCTTGCCGTCGAGCGTGATGTCGGTGGCGAAGTGCGGCTCCACGGCGGCCACGCCGGGGGTGGCGCGGATCAGCGCCGCGGCGCGGGCGTCGAGCATGTGGCCGCCCACCGGGACGATATTGACGTCCTCGCCGTGGTCCCCCCACGAGCTTTGGCTGGCATTGGCGACCGCGGTGGCCAGGCCGAGTATCGCGAGCAGGGTGCCGACGGCAAGCGCGATCACAATCGAGGTGGACAGGCTGCGCCGCCGGCGCCGGCCGACGTTGCGCAGCCCGATCTGCGCCGGGCGGGGCAGGACGCGGACGCGGGCCAGCAGGCGGTCACTGGCGTCCTGGCCGCCGGCCGCGGAACCGGTCGCTTCCAGCGCGTCCCGCACCGGCACCCGGACGGCGCGCCGGATCGCGGGCAGCGCGGCCAGCGGCGGCCCGAGCAGGCCCACCAGCGCGCTGATGAGCACGATGGGCCAGTCGATGCCGAAGCCGACGCCGACCGCGAACAGCGCCGAGCCGAAGTAGCGGGTCAGGGCGTAGGCGAGCACGACCCCCAGGACGATCCCGGCCACGGATCCCAGCCCGCCGAGCAGCACCGCGGTCTTCAGGTAGACCGCGGCGATCTGCCGCCGGCGTCCGCCGACCGCCTTCATGATCCCGATCTCAGCTGTCTGCTCGGCGACCAGCGTCGTCATCGTGTTCGAGATCAGCACGAGCGCCGACAGCAGCGCCAGCAGGGTGATCACGTACAAGAACTTCGAGAAGTTCTGGAAGCCCGACTTGCCGGGCCAGTCGCCCGCGGCCCGCACCTGCGGCAGGTCGGTGAAACCGGTGAAGCCGGGGACCGCCGCGAGTGTGTGACGGATCGCCGCGATCGTCGCATCGACCGCGGCCGGACGGGTGTCGGCGAGGTGGAAGAACAGCTCGTCGTAGCCGGGGGTCCGGCTCAGCGACGCCACGGTCGCCGGCGTGGCGTACAGCACGATCACGCCGCCGGAGGTGACGGTCTGGCCGCCGTCGAGGTTGCGGCCGTCACCGCTGACCCGCAGCGACCGCACCACCCCGTCCGCGCCGATGATCCGCACCGTCTGCCCGGCCTGCACCGAAAGCAGTCCCTGCTTGGCGTTCTGCGCGTCGGTCAGGACCGCGCCGGCCTGCGGCGGGACGCCGGAGGCGACATGCACCACGTTCAGCTGCTGGCTGGTGAAGTCCGGTATCCCGAGCACCTGGGCGAACGCGCGGCGGGCGCCGACGTACACCCGGCCGCCGAAGGACGACCGCGGTTCGACCGCACGGACGTTCGGGACCGCGGCCAGCGCGGCCAGCTGGGCCTGGCCGAGCACCAGCGGGCGCGTGGAGATCGTCAGGTCGGGCAGCCGGTCGGCCGCGACCTCGGCGCTCATCGCGCGGTTCATCAGCGCCGGCGTCGCGAACAGGCCGATGCCCGCCACGGCCAGCGCCAGGGTCGCGACCGCGAAGAAGGTGCGCGACCTGCGCCGGCTCAGATCGGTGATCGACTTGCGCAGCAGCGAGGAAACCATCTCGACCTCCTCACGCCGCGACGACCACGCCGTCGCGGATCGAGATGACCCGGTGCGCCCGCGCCGCCAGCTCACGGTCGTGCGTGACGTACAGGACCGTCTTGCCCTCCCCGTTCAGCCGCTTGAACAGGTCGAACATCTCCGCCGCCGTCACGGTGTCGAGGTTGCCGGTCGGCTCGTCGCCGACGATCAGCTGCGGATCGGCGGCCAGCGCCCGCGCGATCGCCACCCGCTGCTGCTCACCGCCCGACAGCTCCGCCGGCAGATGGCCGGCCTTGTCACCCAGGCCGACCAGCGCAAGGTTGCGGCGGGCGTGTTCGAACCGTTCCCGCTTCGGCCCGCGACGGGCGAAGTCGAGCGGCAGCACCGCGTTCTCCAGCGCCGACAGCGTCGGCAGCAGCTGGAAGAACTGGAACACCACGCCCACGTGCTCACCCCGCCAGACCGCCAGCTCCTCCTCGCTCATCACATCGATCCGCCGGCCACCGACCGTCACCGTCCCCGCGGTCGGCCGGTCGATCCCGGCGACCAGGTTCAAGATCGTCGTCTTGCCGCTGCCCGACGGGCCCACGATCGCGACCAGCTCGCCGGCCCCGATCTCCAGGTCGATCCCGCGCAGCGCCGGATAGTCCAGCCGGCCCATCCGGTAGCTCTTCTCGACTCCGGCCAGATCGATGAACGGCTCAGAGACCCTCGCCGGCCGGGTCGTCCGCTCGACCACACCTTCCATGCCCATGACCGCACCTTCTTCTCCGCGCAACGCACATCCGGCACTGGCCGACTCTCAGCGTGTGCCCCCGGCTCCCGGATCGCACCGTGACCCTCGCTGCCCTCGCCGCCCATGGTTCGGCCCAGCACGCACGGTTGATGGCTTTCGCGCACCCTCATCGTGTCCACCTCGATCCGCCGCCAGATGGACCTAGCCAAAGGCTGCGATCCTGGTTACCCGGCCCGGCAGTGGCGAAGGTCACGCGAAGGCAGGTCTTCCGCCTCATGCCCGGCAGCGTTCCGCGCTCAGCCGGCCGGGGGCCGTGATACCCACTCCGTTCGGAGAAAAAGATCTTCGGACCGAACGGGCCCGGTGCTCGCCCCGTGCCGCACCCTAGCCGCCCCTCCCGGCCGGGATCCCCCGGGATAGCGTGGGAAACATGGCGATCATGACACGAACCCTCGGGGTTACCGGCGCGGACGTGACCATTCTCGGCTACGGCGCCATGGAGTTGAGAGGCCGGCCGCGCGGTCCCGAGATTGCCGACGAGGACGCGGGCCGGCTGCTGAACGCGGTCCTCGACGCCGGCATCAACCTGATCGACACCTCGCCTGACTACGGCCGCAGCGAGGAACTGATCGGCAGCTACATCGGCCACCGCAGGGACGAGTTCTTCCTCGCCTCCAAGTGCGGGTGCCCGCTCGAGTTCCCGGCCGACGCGCCTCCGCCCTACCCGCATGACTACAGCCCCGGGAATGTCCGGGCCGGCGTCGAGCAGTCGCTGCGGCGCCTGCGCACCGACCGCCTCGACCTGGTCCAGGTGCACATGTCACCGGGCAAGGCGACGCTCGAGGAGAACCACACGGTGGAGACGCTCGAGGACCTCCGGGCCGAAGGCAAGGTCCGCTTCATCGGCATGTCGGGCATCCTGCCGAATCTGCCCGATCACCTCGCGATGGGCGTCTTCGACGTCTTCCAGATCCCGTACTCGGCGGTCCAGCGCGACCACGAGGAACTCATCACCGAGGCCGCCGGCGCGGGCGCGGGCACCTTCATCCGGGGCGGCGCGGCGCGCGGCGCCGCGTCGGAGGAGAAGAACTGGCGGACCGGGCCGCTGAGCCAGGACCCCGGTGCGGGCCAGCGGATCTGGGAGACCTCCGGCATCGCCGGCCTGCTGAGCGAGGCGGGCATGAGCAACATGGAGTTCGTCCTGCGTTTCACGCTCAGCCACCCCGGCCTGTCGACCACGATCGTCGGCACGTCGAACCCGGCCCATCTAGCCGGCAATATCGCCGCCGCGGAGAAGGGACCGCTCCCCGCCGGCCTCTACGAGGAGGCCAAGAAGCACCTCCCGCTCCCTGAAGCCCGTTAACCGGCCAGCCAGCCAGGCTTACCGGAACTGCCATGCAGCTGCCGGCTTGACGAACTCGTGATAACCGCGCACAGTCCCGCCTGATGCGCAGTCCGGCGGATTCTCGGTGATCATTAGCTGAAAAGTGAAGATCAGGGGGTTATGTTATGGCTGATGAAACTGTTCTTTGCCCGCATCTGTCCTGTTCATTATCGCTGACCCGCCCGGCGTCAACGCATGCCCAGCGACCCGGGCGCCGGAGGACCGGGGAGGGGTGCGTCATTCAATTGCTGGTCAATGTCGACGAGAATGGCACCGTCTTCAATCTTGCATGCGTAAACCGGGATGGGGCCGCAGGCGAATACCCCGACGGCCTCGCCGGTGGTCAGGTCGTAGCGTGATGCGTGGGCGGCGCAGACCAGCGTGTCATCCTCTTGGAGGGTGCCCTCGTGCAGGGGCTGCTGCTGGTGGGTGCAGGTGTTGTGGATCGCCCTGACGTCGTCGTCATCGAGGCGGATGAGGCAGATAGGTTCGCGCAACTCGTCAACGACTACGAATGTCATGGCTGTGTCCCTTCTTTTGCGGGCCGCCGGGGTGCCGGCTGGCTGCCGCGCACCTCGATCCAGCCGTTACGGATCCGGGTGGGCAGCACGGGTTGCGGCTGGCTGGCCGGACCGCGGCTAACGCAGCCGTCGGCGAGCGCGAAGCGGGACCCGTGCAGCGGGCACGTCACGGTCAGGTCTGCGACTGGGCCGCGGCTGAGCAGGCCACCGGCATGGCTGCAGATGTTGTCGATGGCGTAGAGGCTGCCGCGGTGGCGGTACAGCATGATCTGACGGCCCTCGGCCTCGATGGCGGTCGGCGAGTCGTCTGGCAGGTCGGCCTCCTGCAGCGCGCGGGTCCACCGCCGCGGCCCGGCGGCCCACGCCACCCGGCTGACCATCACGCCCTTGGTGAATACGAGATGACCGCCGAGGTAACCGGCTGCGGCCGTGACCGTGAGGCTGGCCGCGCCCAAAGCGCGTGCGGTGCCACGGTGGCCGGCCATACGGGCGCCCAGGGATGCGCCTTGCAGCCCCAGGGCTGCCGTGTTGAGCAGGCCGTGGAAGAGCCCGACGCGGCGGTCCTGATCGTTGCTGACGGTCCAGTCGTTCAGGCCGGTCAAGGCGGTAGCGCCCGCGGCGAGGAGGCCGGCCGCGCTCAGCATGCCCGCGGCGTCGAGGCCGCGCCGGGGCGCTGGGGCGCGGTCCGTAGCGTCCAGCACCATGACGCCTGCCCACAGCCCGATGGGCAGGTCGCTGAGTGCCGGGTGCAGCGGGTGGCCGACCCATCGGCCGCCATGCAGCAGCTCGAGGACAAGATTGTCCTGGTGCCGTTCGCGGACTGGCCCCAGCACGGCGGTCAGCCGGTCGCTCAGCGTTCGGAGCCAGCCGAGCTGGTCCAGCCAGGCAGCGAGATCGCCGTGCCAGGCGACCAGCCGGGTGGTGGCGAACGGGGAGCTGATAGCCGGCCTGGACTGCTGGCCGGCTGCTAGCGGATCGCCTGCTCGGCCGCTGCCTCTTCGCATCAGGTTCCTTTCATGGTGGCGTCAGCTCGTGACTCGATCCTGAAGGTAATCTTCCCGGTCTTCGCTCATCCTGCTCGTCTCGCATTGCGGCACATGGCCGGGGAGGATCGCCTTGGCCGAACTGCCGACCGCGCAGCTGAGGCGTGCAATCTGGCAGGGGCGGGTGCACAGTGGGTTGATGATGATACGGCACCTGGACATGGCTCCGTCCGTCCACCCCGAGGCCTACGTGGCGCCCACCGCGGTGCTCAGCGGCGACGTCCGCGTCGGGCGCGGCAGCTGCATCATGCACGGCGCGGTGCTTGCCGCCGAGGGCGGCCAGGTTGAGATCGGCGCCAACTGCGTGATCATGGAGAACGCGGTGCTGCGCGGCACCCCGCGGCACCCGCTGATCATGGGTGATCACGTGCTTGCCGGCCCGCACTCGCACCTGACCGGCTGCGGGATCGCCGACGAGGTGTTCATCGCCACGGGCGCCAGGGTGTTCAATGGCGCGCAGATGGGCCGGGCAAGCAGCGTCGCGCTCGGCGGAACGGTGCACATCGGCTGCGTGGTGCCTCCGCTGGCGCGGGTTCCCATCGGCTGGGTGGCGCTCGGCGAGCCCGCCCGCATGTACCCGCCCGGCGAGGCAGGGGCGATCCAGGCCGGCCTCGCCGAGGCCGGCGGCGGCTTTCTCCCGTTCGTGTTCGGCATCGATGAGGCCGCTGACCGCCGCGACCAGATGCAGGCCGCGCTCCGGCGGTACACCGCGGCGATCGCCCGCCATCACCGCCAGGACGAGGTCATCCCCGCCTCAGAAGGTGACGGCTGACCGGCCCGGGGCATGTCAGCCCAGCTTCAAGCGCGCCTGCTCATTCCTCGGGTCAGGTGCGAGGCTGGTTCAGCGGCGCCGGGCCGGGAAGCGTGTCTACCGGGTCAAGCAGGCCGGGCTTACCCGTACCATCCGAACAAGGTGCGGCGCCTTCCACAGGCCGGCGATAACGGTCGTACGATGACTGATCGCTAGCAGCTCGTACACGCTGACGTCGGCGCCTGCCCGGAGCATCGGTTCGAGGTATCGCGATATGTCCGGCAAAGGGGCAATCCTGTCCCGCCGCGAGCTGGCGAATACGAACCGGCAGCCGTCGAGTCGCCCGAAGTCCGGCCATTGAAGCTCAGCCCAGGCTTCTTCGAGCCGCGGGAGTGACCATCCCCGTGCCGCATGCAGCTGTCGCAGCGCAGGCATATTCCACAGACCCCGAGCAATATTGCCGCCGGTGTTAAATACGCCCCAGCGCAATTCGGGGATTCCGCGGCCTACGCAGTTGTAGAGGATGAAGGAGCCCAGGCTGCTGCCGAAGAACCCGAATTCGGTTACGCCCTCAGCTGCTCGCTTGGCTATCCGCGACCTGACGTCGTCCCGTATCTGGGAGATGAGCTCCGGAAGGATCATCGGGTCGGCCTGCGTGAAGACGGCCGTGGTCGTCTGGTATGCCACGACGTGATAGCCCGCGCTAAGGAGCCGCCGTATTGCGAAACGCACCTTCTGAATCGGGGCGCTGTACGGGCAGATGAAAATTATCGTGGCTGCCGCCTGCGCGGATGTACCAAATTCCTCAGACTGGAACAACCTGTCTGGCATACACACTCCACACTCGCGGCGAGCTCGTCAAGCGAGCCACTAGCCTCCGGTACGCCGCCCGGGCCAGCCGTCTGGCCCAGCTGCCACCCGCCGGCCGGCCGCGCGATTCCCGGTCACCTTACCTTCGGTGATTCCGATGCACGTGGTTCGGGGTTACCGCCAGCCGGGCGTCCTGGCTGCCGGCTTCCGACTGGGGAGGCAATATATATGTGCCGGGTGGTGTAGGAGCTCGTGGGTGGCGATCTCGGCGGCCAGCCGCCGCCCGGCGCGTCAGCAGTTGAGGGCCTGCCAATCGCCCGTGGCAAAATCAGCTACGTGCAGATCGGGATGCTCGGACCATTCAAGGTTCGCATGGACGACGGCGCCTTCGCCGAGGTGCCGGGCGCCCGGTTGCGCGGGCTGTTGATCGCCCTTGCGCTCGAGCCAGGTCACGTGGTCCCGAATGCGACGCTCGTCGACTGGATCTGGGGTGAGCGTCCGCCCTCCGACGCGGCGAATGCCTTGCAGCGCCTGGCTTCCCGGCTGCGGAAGGCGCTGCCGGAAGGGCTGGTCGAGGGGCAGACCGGCGGCTATCGGCTGACGGTGGAACCTGACGCTGTCGACGCCGTGCGGTTCGAGCGCCTCGTCGGCCAGGCTCGCACTGACGAGAATCCGCGGCGGGTACAGCTGCTGCGCGACGCCCTGGCATTGTGGCGAGGCGCGGCCATGCAGGACGTCGGCCTGCAGGAAAGTGCGGCGTTTGACGCGGCGGTCACGCGGCTCGAAGGGCTGCGCCTGGCTGCCATGGAGGACCGGTTCGATGCGGAGATCGGCCTCGGCCACGGTGCGGCGCTGGTCACGGACCTGACCGACTTGGTGGCCGCGCATCCGATGCGAGAACGGCTTGTCGCTGCGCTCATGCGTGCCCTCGTCGCGGCCGGCCGCGACACCGAGGCGCTGCTCGTGTACCAGCGGACGAGAGAAGCCCTAGCCGACGAGCTGGGCGTCGACCCTTCACCGGGGCTGTCCGCATTGCACGTCGCGCTGCTGCGGGGTGAGCTGGGACGGCGGGAGGAAAACCGGAAGACCAACTTGCGTGCCGAGCTGACCAGCTTCGTCGGCAAGGACGCTGATGTCGCCGCGGTCCGCGAGCTCACCGCCGGGCATCGGCTCACCACCCTGATCGGGCCCGGCGGCTCGGGGAAGACCAGGCTGGCCGCGGAAACCGCGCGCACGCTGCTGGGCGACCTGCCGGACGGGGCCTGGCTGGCGGATCTCGCAGCCATCGGCGCGGACGGTGACGTGGCGCAGGCGGCGCTCGCCGGGCTCGGCCTCCGCGATGCTCTGCTCGGCGGGACACCGAACGCGGAGCTGACAGGCCGGCTCATCGCCGCGATCCGCGAGCGGGAGGCGCTGCTGATCCTGGACAACTGCGAGCACGTGATCGAGTCCGCGGCGGTGTTCGCCCACCGGGTGCTCGGGGAGTGCCGGCGGCTGCGGATCCTGGCAACGAGCAGGGAGCCGCTCGGCATCACCGGTGAGGCCCTGTGGCTGGTCGAGCCGCTGGCCGTACCGGAGGAGGGCGCCAGCCCTGGCGAGCTCGAATCCTCCCCAGCCGTCCAGCTCCTGCAGGACCGGGCGGGCGCGGTGCGCAAGGATCTCGCGGTCGACGCCCGCACGCTGGCGACGATGGCGCGCGTCTGCCGGGCGCTGGACGGGGTGCCGCTGGCGATCGAGCTGGCTGCGGCCAGGTTGCGCACCATGTCCGTCGATCAGCTCGCCAGCCGGCTCGACGACCGGTTCCGCCTGCTGACCAGCGGTAGCCGTACCGCTTTGCCGCGGCACAAGACGCTGCGCGCGGTGGTCGACTGGAGCTGGGAGCTGCTCACCGACGCCGAACGGACGGTCCTGCGCAGGCTCTCGGTGTTCTCGGGAGGGGCGAGCCTGGAGGCGGCCGAGCGGGTCTGCGCCAGCGATGCGGTCGAGCAGGAGGAGGTGCTCGAGATGCTCACCTCGCTGGCCGAGAAGTCGCTGCTGCTCGCCGAGGGCGACAGCGCACCGCGCTACCGGATGCTCGACACGATCAAGGAGTACGCCGCGCAGCGGCTCGCGGAGGCGGGGGAATCGGACCTGGCGCGCCAGGCGCACCTCGCCTACTTCACCGAACTCACCGAGATCGCGGAGCCGCATCTTCGCCGTGCCGAGCAACTGGAGTGGCTCGCCACGCTCGAGGCCGAGCACGACAACATCGGTGCCGCGATGCGGGGGGCGCTCGCAGCCGGCGAGGCGCAGGCGGCGATGCGGCTCGCCGCGGCGGCCGGCTGGTACTGGTGGCTCGGCGGGCGCCGGGCCGAAGGCATCGAGCTGATCGTCGCGGCCACCAAGGCCCCCGGCCAAGTCAGCGATGACGTCCGGGCCATGGTGTACGCGCTGGTGGTGCAGTTCCTGGGCTCCGGGCGAGGCGACGAACACCAGGTCGCGGAGTGGATCCACCAGGCGTACCGGTTCAGCCAGCGCAGTCAGCGCCGCAACCCGCTGCTGGGGCTGGTCGCCCCGCTGGAACGCATGTTGCAAGCGCCCGACGCCTCCTCATCCGCGTTCGAGCCGTTGCTGGACTCCGAGGACCCCTGGGTGGGTGCCGTGGCCCGGTGGCAGCTCGGCAAGATGCGGATCATGATCGGCCAGGGCGGCCCGGATGCCGAGGCGTATCTGGAGATGGCGCTCGCCGAGTTCCGGAAGCTCGGCGAACGATTCGGGATTTCGCTGGCCCTGTCCGAGCTGGGGGACTTTATCGCCATGCGCGGCGAGTTCGCCGGCGCCTGCGAGCACTACGAACAGGCGATAGCGGTCATCACTGAGGTCGGTGCCATCGAGGATGTCATCGGGCTGCGGACCCGACAGGCCCGTCTGTACTGGCTGGACGGCGATCACGCCGCCAGCGCGGCCGCCATCGCCGAGGCCGAGCGGTGCGCCGACGGGGTCACCTGGCCGTACGCGCTGGTCGAGCTGGCTCTCGCCAAGGCGGAGCTCGCTCGCTGGGGTGGTGACGCCGAGGAAGCACGGCATCAGCTCGGCGTAGCGATCACCCTCATGGGCGACGACGCGGATCAGGCGAACATCCGCGCTGGAATCCACGACGTGCTCGGCTACCTGGCCGACGATCTCCGTGAGGCCCGTACCCACCGCGTGGCGGCCTGGCAGGCGGCGTCCGAGGCGGGACACGCACTCTTGGTCGCCAAGGTACTCGTCGGGATCGCGGACCTGGCAGTTCGCCTCGACCAGTACGAACAGGCGGCGCGGTTGCTTGCGGCCAGCGTCGGCGTACGCGGACTGCCGGATCGCTCCGACCCGGATGCGGCCAGGATCGAGCGGGACGCGCGGCGTCACCTCGGCGAAGCCCGGTTGGCCGAGGTGACGCGGGAGGGTACGCAGTCGAGCTGGTCTGAGCTGGTCGAGGTCACGCTCGCTTCTTGACGGTCAGCTTGCTGCGCGTTGAATGATGATGTCGCCGTGCCGCGTACGGGCGTGAACCATGACCTCGGGGTCCGGCGGGCCGGAGTTTCCCTGCGACGAAACGAAGTCGTGCACCGCTCCTCGCTCGCTGTTGGCATCGATGGAGGCAGCGGTGCCCTCGCTTATGCCGACCTCGATGTTTCCCGAGCCATTCATCAGCTTCGCCTGACCGTGTGTCATCCGGCCGATCCGAATGGCACCGCTGGCTGTCGTGGCGGTGATGCTGCCGTCGGCGCGGTCGATGTCGAATCCGCCGCTGCCGCTGCTGAGATCGAGGTCGGCGCAGGCGTGGCCGATCCAGGCCTGCCCGCCCGAGCTCGAGAGCCCGACAGTGCCCTTGACCTCGCCGATCCGCATCGCGAACGCCCCGCCGTCGATGTTGGCGGGCCCGGCGATGTGGCCGATCGCAACCTCACCGGACGCGATGCTGGCCTGCAGCGCGTCGATGCGGTCCAGCCGGACCTCCCCCGATGCCAGGTGCAGCTCGCACTGGCCGACTGGGCCGTCAACCTGAACGCTCGAGTGCGCCAGGTACGCGGCCAGGCTGGAGCCAGCGGGCAGGTCGATCGTGATGGTGACCGAGCCGCTCTTGTCCCCGGGGGTGGTCGTTTTGACCGATAGCTGACCGTCGGCGAAATCGACCTTGGTCTTGCTGGCTACCTTGACGTCCGGCCGGCTCGCCTCGTTGACGGGTTTGACCAGCACCACGGTGTCGGTCCGGTCGCTCGCGGTGGCCCGCACCCGGGCACCGGCGACTTCCACGGTGGCGGCGATGGGCCCTGGCGTGGCGAATGCAGGCATGAAACTTCTCCTCTTGTCTCGTACGTGATCTTGGTGGGCGGCTCAGCCGGCGCCTGGGCGTCAGGCTCGCTTCTTGAAGGTGGACAGCGACCACAGGTACCCGGCCAGAGCAATCCCGGCGCACCAGGCGACGGCGGCGATCGCGTCGCCGGCTGACGGTGCTCCGGTCAGCAGCCCGCGCAGTGTTTCGATGATCGGCGTGAAGGGCTGATACTCCGCGAATTGCCGGACACCAGCTCCCATCTTGGCCACGGGCACGATCGCACTGCTCAGGAACGGCAGCAAGATCAGCGGCACGACGGCCATCCCCGCCGATTCCGGCGTTTTCGCAAACAATCCCAGAGCGACCGTGATCCAGCTGGCCGCGAAGCCGACCAGGACGATGACACCGATCACGCCGAGCCATTCGAGGAAACTCGCGGCCGGCCGGAATCCCAGCCCGAGGGCCACTCCGATGATGGCCGCGATGGCGATAAAACTGGTGAGCATGCTGGCGACGACATGAGCGCTCAGTACGGCACTGCGGGAGATGTCCATCACCTTGAACCGGTTGATGATTCCCTTGGTCATGTCGGAGTTCACGGCCAGCGCGGTCGCGCTCAACCCGTAGCAGATCGCCAGCACGATCATGCCCGGTGTCGCGTAATCGATGTAACTGGCGCCGACATTGAAAGCGCCGCCGATCACATAGACGAACATCAGCAGGAGCACGACCGGAAATATGACCGCGTTGAACACCGCAGTCGGATTCCGGGCGGTGTGCTTGAAGTTGCGGCGCAGCATGATCACCGAATCAGTGCTCATCGTGCGATCTCCTCCGTGTTTGCGTGACCGGTCAGGGCAAGGAAAACGTCGTCGAGGTCCGGTGTGCACCGAGAACTCTTCGGGATTGATCGAATGCTCATCGAGCTGGCCCAGCAGAGCCCGCAACGACTTCACCCCGCCGTCGCTGGGAACCCGCAGGGTCAGGTCCTCGTCGTCGCGCGTGGAGCCGGTCAGGACCAGCGCCGCGGCGTCGAGTTCGAGGATGCTGGTGAACTGGAGCCGGACATGGCTGCCGGGGACCTGGCGTTTGAGGTCGCTGGGAGTGCCCTGGGCAACCAGGCAGCCCCGGTCAAGTACCACGATCCGGTCGGCGAGCTGATCGGCTTCGTCCAGGTACTGGGTGGTGAGGAATATGGTGACGCCGTCGGCCACCAGCTCGCGGACGATGTCCCACATCGTGCGGCGGCTGCGCGGATCCAGTCCCGTCGTCGGCTCGTCCAGGAAAATGATCTGCGGGTTGCCGGCCAGCGTCATCGCCAGGTCCAGCTTCCGGCGCATACCCCCGGAATAGGTCGACACCAGCTTCTGCGCCGACTCCGCCAGATCGAACCGCTCCAGCAACTCCGTGACGACCCGCCTGCCCTCGCCGGAGCCCAGGCGCTTGAGATCCGCCATCAACTGCAGGTTCTCCTGGCCCGTCAGCAGTTCATCCACCGCCGCGAACTGACCGGTGACCCCGACCGCCGCGCGCACCGCCTTGGCCTCGGTCGTGATGTCATGCCCGGCCACCCGTACCGTCCCGCCGTCGGCCTTCACCAGCGTGGTCAGCACGTTCACCGTCGTCGTCTTCCCCCCCCCGTTCGGGCCGAGCAGGGAAAAGACCGTACCCGCGCGAACATCCAGGTCGATGCCGTCGAGGACGATCTTGTCTCCGTATGCCTTCCGCAGCCCCGAAGCTGCAATGGCCGAATTGCTCATGCGACCACCATCGGCACCCGGCCTGACACGCCCCTGACACGGCCCCGACACGGCCCCTGTCACGGCGTTCTACCTGGTCACATCGAATGGCCGTCGGACCCGCTCCGCGGTACCCGGACGCATCGCGGGGACGCGGCGGCGGCGGGCTCAGAGGAAGCGACTGCTGGATACGGGGCCGGCGTCGGGGACGTACTCGCGGACGCCGGCGAGCCAGCCGCCGTCTCGTTCGCGTGTGCCTGCGGCCGTGACTGCTTCGACGAAGCGGCGCAGGCCTTCGTCGGGGTCCGGGGGAGTGTTGCCGTCGCCGCCTGCGCACGCAACTGCGATCGGAGGCTGACGGGCACTCCCTCACCCTCTCGATCGGCCACGGCCCGGTATTTCAGTACGTGATGCCGGGGAACTGCTCGCGGGCGTGCTCCAGCTGGCCGGCCCACTGGCGGGGCCAGCCGAAAGCGCGGGCGGCCTGGCCGCTCATGTCGGCGGCCGCAGCACCGCTGGTGAAGTGGACGTACTCGCCCCAGTTCATCCGCCGCGTGTAGGTTCCGCCGGAGTCGCGGGGGAAGTGCCGGGCCAGCTCCCGGAAGAACCTGTTCATGACCTCTGCCCGCCCGCAGTCCCGCCATAGCGGGTAGAACCAGTCGCGGAACCAGTGGGTCCCCCGGCGAGGGAAGTCGTCGGTGTTGCCGGTGAACCGGCGGTAGACGCCCTTGGCCTCGCGATCCATGCCCAGCGCGGTGTAGAGGTCATAGATGTAGAACTCGGCCCACTTGCTGTCGCCCCAGATCTCATACGCCGGTGAGCCGTGGACGCCGTTGTTGGCGCTCTCCACGGAATGCCCGATCTCATGAGCGGGCAGCTCGCGAGCGAGGGCGTTGCCTTCCCGCCAGGTGTCCAGCCCGCAGTCGCTGACGTTGTGGTAGTCGTGGACCGGGCTGACGTAGTAGCCCGCGTGGCCGCCGCCGTGCCGCCCGGCGTGGTGGATGGAGTAGATGCGCGGGT
>Ga0335078_10001257_pt1 | contig 38456 bp, 41 predicted proteins | sample Lox_Sample_32_FD_206711 | JGI IMG/M metagenome (GOLD analysis project Ga0335078, IMG submission 206711) | Soil microbial communities from Loxahatchee National Wildlife Refuge, Florida, United States - Lox_Sample_3.2 | ecosystem: Environmental > Terrestrial > Soil > Wetlands | place: USA... | reverse complement strand
CCGGCGCCAGATGCAGCGCGTTCTCGCGCGTCGCGCCCCGCGTCACCACGACATGCTCCGTATCCCTGAGAAGCCGGCGCAAGAGCCGCATCGGCCGCGGCGTCGTCGTGACGACGCAGCGCGGATCCGCGCCGCGGCGCAGGCCCAGCATGAGATTGTCCCACGCCTCCTCGCGCGGCCAGGCGGCAAGCTCGTCGCACCAGGCCGTGTCGTGCTGCGGCCCGCGCAAGCGCTCGGGCTCCTCGGCCGAGAACGCGGTGGCGATGGCGCCGTTGGGCCAGACGAGGCGGCGGCGCGAGGGCTCCCACGACGGCGCGTAGCCCGTCCGCGCGGTCGCGAGCAAGCCGCTCTCGCCCTCGATCATCACGTCGCGCGCGTCGGCCGCGGTCGGCGCCACGAGCGCCACGCGCTGCGCGAGCCCGCCTTCGATGCGCGCCTTGACCCATTCGGCGCCGCTGCGCGTCTTGCCGAAGCCGCGCCCGCCGAGCAGGAGCCAGGTGCGCCACGGGCCCGCGGGCGGCATCTGCTTGCCGCGCGCAAAGGCACTCCACGCCTCGGCCAAGGCGGCGGCCGCGTCGTCGTCGAGGCGGTCGATGAGCGCGCGCGCCGCACGGCTGCGCACGAGCCATTCGACCGGCGCCGGCGCGTCTCCTGCGCCCACGCGCGCCCCCGTCTTTCGCGGCAATGAAAAGCCCGGGCTCGCGGTTTGCTGCGGCCCGGGCGCAATTCTCAGGATGACGGTCTTATATCACTTCGATCGGACGGCGATGTTCCCCTACTTGACGGATAGATTTTTCCATGTTAGGCTGCTTCCTGTTGATGGGGAAAGGGAACCCGATGGCCCGCGCGAAGCAGCCTAAGCAAATCCAGCAACTGACCATCAAGCAGTTTGAACGCTTGTTCCCTAACGAAGATGCGTGCGATGCGTATTTGGTCGCGCACCGCTGGCCCGATGGCGTCAACTGCCCCCGTTGCGGCTCCACGAACGTGTATGCGCTGCCCTCCAAGAAATGGCATTGGGAGTGCATGGACTGCGCGAAGGGCAACGCTTATCGCTTCTCTGACATCGCCGGGACGATCTTTGAGAACACGAATATGGATTTGCGCGATTGGTTCCGCGTGATCCATCTCATGTTGACTGCCAAGAAGGGCATGAGTTCCCGGCAGGTCTGGCGCTACATGGGTTTCGGCTCGCTCAAAACCGCGTGGTACATGTGCATGCGCATCCGTGCCGCGTTGCACGACAAAGAGTTCCAGAAGCTCATGGGTATCGTCGAAATCGACCAGTCGTTCATCGGCGGAAAGAGTGGCAATCGCCATAAGGGCAAGCGAGATGGGCGCGGCGGCGGCCAAAGTGGCCCCGGCGGCAAAGCCATCGTAACGGGTGCCGTCAGCCGCTCCAAAAAGACGGTCGTTGCGCGCGTCATCGAAGACACGACGCAAGAGACGATCCGCGATTTCATCGTCCAGACCGTAGAGCCGAACGTCAGCATCCTCGCGACTGACCAATGGCCCGGTTACGGCATCCTCAGCCCCGTCCGCTATCCGCGTGTCAGCGTCGATCACTCGCGCGACGAATACGTGGCCTATGACGAAATCGTGGGCGCGATCCACACGAACACGATTGAGGGTTTCTGGTCGCTGCTGAAGCGCGGCATCGTCGGCAGCTACCATAAGGTCAGCAAGAAGTACCTTCCCCTCTACGTGGCCGAGTTCCAATTCCGCTACAATAATCGCGAGAACGCGGACATCTTCGGTACGGCCATAGCAGGTTGCTGAGGCACGAACACTGGCGGGTGCCTCAGGAGGAATCTGAGGCCGCGCCAGCGCCGCCATTGCAGCTAGAATTGTCATTGCCACATCCATGCGACGAGGGAAAGGATGACAAACGCTAATGCGCCAAGTCCCGCGCCAATTAAAAGGGCGCGAACATTTCCTTTGCCAGCGTGGTGTCTGCCGAGCGGGATGATAAAGGCCGAAGACAAGGAATTAGAGACCGCGTCATCGTCGTGTGAGTGCTGGGGAATAGGATTCGCCGGAGTCGTCGTCGTTGCCGTGATTGCGGAATTCGTCGTTGATTTCATGAAGCCCCCATACAGCCTGTTCCTGACGGAATCGGGCATCACGGGCGCACTTGTTGCACTAGGTATTGTTGGAGAAATTGGGCTTGGCACGATCTGGAATAATCGCATCCAAGCCGAGCTGCGGAAGCGCTTAAACATGACACTTACTGACGCACTCGACCGAGCCGCACGTGCGGAAACAGAATTGAGGGAATTTAGGCGTCCCAGACGCGATATATTCGCACCACATCGCGCCACATTTGTGGCGTCTGTCTCAGCCTTCAGCGGCACGCCATTCGACGCCGCGATAGACCGAGGCGGCGAAGTTATGCACTTTTGGTGGGACTTAGGGCACGCGCTGGCTGACGCAGGATGGTCGCACATTGACTGGATCGATAATAGCGGTATGGGTTCAAGACAGGCACCAATGCCTATTTCTGGAATAGGCTCTGGCACCAACGTCGAAATCCATATCCATCCCCAATCGCGCGCGTCTCTTGCGCCAGCGGCGGCCGCATTGATCGCTGCGCTGACCGCCGCAGGCATTATTGCCTCGGATGAAGGGTTCAATCTCCACACCCAAAACGTGCGCGCAGTCCACATCGTCATTGGAGTTAAAGGATAAGCGTATTGCGCGTTCAGCAGTCCCCATCCCAATACCAGAATTAGTGCGCCGGCCTGTCTGAAGCGTGCATAGAATGTACGCCCGCACCCGTCAAGTAGGGGAACATCGCCGATCGGACAGAGTCAAGGAAAAAGCGTACGGCGCGTTCAGAACACCGCCATCACCTCGAGCGCGGCATAGCCCAGGCACAAGACCGCGCCGACGCAGAGCGCCACGGCGAAGACGAGGTTGCGCCCGGCCACGGCCAGCGCGGAGATGACGCAGACGAGCGCCCCCACGAGGAGGCCGCTCACCGGAACGAGCGGCTCGTGCCCCAAGGGCTCAGGTCGTCTGGCCGAGCTTCGCGCGCTGGGTCGTGAGCGAGTGCTCGAGGTTGCGCTTCTTCTCGTCGTCGCTGCGCTTCCTCAGGAGATGCGTGTCGTTGACGTGCGTGTCCTGGCCGACGCAGGGATCGGCGATCGCCTCTTCGAGCGAATGCGCCCATTTCCATTGCGCGGCGGGCCGGATCTGGTCATCAGTGCCGACCACGTCAAGGCCCCAGAACAGCTCGAGCCGGTGCCCGTCGGGATCGTTGAACTCGAGCGAGATCTGCGAGCCGGCGCGGCGCCGGCCCTCGAAATCGAGCGGCACGCCGTGCGCTTCGAGATGCTCCCGCGCGCGCAACACCTCGTCGAGCGAGCCGAGCTCGAAGGCGACGTGGTTGAGCTCGATATGCTCCGACTCCTCGTCCATGCAACCGACGAAGCCGATGCCGTGATGGTCCGACGCGCAGCGCATGAACACCATGCCGCCCGGCACCATCTCGTCGGGATAGACGTCGCTCACCTTGAAGCCCAGCACCTCGGTGTAGAAGCGCACCGTGCGCTCGATGTCGCGGCAGTGGAGCACCACGTGCCCGATCTTGCCGATGCGGAATGGCATGCCGCCGGGCCGTGTCATCGCCTTCAGGCGTTCGGGATCGAATCTCGCCATCTCGTCCTCTCGCGAGAGCAACCGGAAGCCCCGGCCTGTGGCGAGTTTAAGTCCCGCCGCGGCCCAAGTCACGCCTGCCTGCCGTGCACTCCCCGGCACTCTTCTTTCGTCATGCCCGGCCTCGTGCCGGGCATCCACGAGTTTTCCTTCGCTTCAACCCGTGGATGGCCGGGACAAGCCCGGCCATGACGAGAAGAATTCCGGTTTATCCATGGAAAGCCGCGCCTCACTCCCCCGCTTCTTCGGCCGCTTCGAAATAAGGCCGGAGCCGCGCCAGGAGCCGCTCGCGGCCCGAGCTGGGCGCCTCGCCCGCGCCGTCGTCGAAGAGGCCGCAATGCCGCGCCAGCAATTCGAGCGCGGCCCCCCTGTCGAAGAACTGCACGGCGACGCGCTGCCCGGTCGGATCGGTCCTGATCTCGGCAATCGCCGCCGCGTCCTCCTCGCGCAGATCCTCGAGCTTCACGGTGAGGTCGCGCGCGTCCCATTCGGCAAAGCGCGCGAGATCGGCAAAGGCGATGCGCGCCAGCTCGACGAGCACGCGCTCGCGCGTGATGCCGGTGCGCAGCTCGCGCGCCCGCTGCGCGCGCGCGATGGCGTGTGCGATCTGGGGATTGCGCATGAGTTCGCACGCCTGGATCGCCGCGCGCTCGCGGCTATAGCCGGCGCGGACCGCCGCGGCGCCGCGGTCGGCATCGACGAGATATTCCGATGTGAAGCGGCGCTGGCGATGGTTCATGCCGGCGCGTCCGGCGCTGGCAGCACGCCCGGCGGCGGCGCGATCCCGGCCTCGCGGAAAATGCGCAGGAGTACGGCCATGGCCTTCTTGTCCTGCTCCAGCGGATCGACATGGATGCGCTCGTCGCGCAGGCCCAGATGCCGCATGAGCGCGCGCAGCGCCCGCACCTTGTCGTGGAGGCGGAGGCGCGCGCCGGTGCGCCGGCCGGCGGGTGCCACGAAGGCGATGGCGCCGGCATCGCCGGGCACCAGTTTCTTGCTCGGCACGAGCACGACCCTGCCGTCAGCGGCCGTGACGTAGCGGCGGATGTCGCTGAACGCGATCGCGGCAAGCTCGGCCAGCACGCGGTCGGATGTGTGCGCGGACGGCGCCCTCCTCCGCCGCCATGCGCTCCTCGATCGCGCGCGCGACCTCCGGCATGCCGAGGAGTTGCCGCGCATAGCGCGCGGCCGAGTGCGCGCTGTAGCCGGCGCGCCGCGCCGCGGCGGTGCCGTTGAAATCGATCATGAACTCGGCGACGAAGACGTTGCGGCGCGGCGTCATGCAGGGACCTCCGCGACGGAATCTTTGGGGAGCCGCGCTCCCTCGCGAGAAAGCGGCGCGCGCCCGAACGGATTATTCAGTATGTCGGTCTTATATCACATCGATCCGATCACGTCAAGCAAAAAGCGTACAGCGCGTTGAAGCGGGGCCATATGACATAAGAAGACTGTGAGAGCAACCACGATGCGGCGCGCATGATCGGGGGCTATGAGACTGGCTGGACAAGAGGAATGCGAGCGCGAGTTTGGCGGCGAGGCTCGTTACGACACTGCGTGCCGTATCCACAACGGACCCGCCGCTAAAATAATAAGTTGCGAAACGAGACTCAGCAAACCCGACCTATTGGCCAATTCGTGCCGCAGCCAGAGTCCCAACATTTGCCGGCCGAGCAAGCCCAAGCGCATCCATGAACCCGGAAAAAAAGGTGGGCTGCACTGTCGTGATACGCATGCCCTGCTCTTCAAGCTCGCCGGTTTGGAGCGCGGTTGGTAGCTTACCGATGCCCATACGAGCCGTGCCAACAATATCAATTTGCGCTGCTCCTGGGGGCACAGCTAAAGCGCCCTTCGCGAACTGCCAAGATTGGAAATCGATCACCTTATTCTTGTCATCCCGAAAGAAAACGACACACGTCTTGTCACACAGCTGACTGATTTGAATCGTATGAGTTTTAGGCGCATGATCCTGCGCGAGCGCTGTCCCGATAACGCCCAAGGCACCGACAGCAACTATTCCGCCAGCACCCGCGAGGGCACCCAGTACAGCTGGGAGAGTCAGCCCTGTGGTAAAGGCACGGAACGCTGGATGCTCGTCGACGATGTGAGCAAACCCGGCGCTGATGCAGGCAACGACAAGCAGGCCAACGAACCAGCCCATGGCGTGCTCCTGTCCCGGCAACACTTCTGTTAACGTTTGGCCGTGCAAAAGAGCGAGCGCTTTTTGTAGGAGGGGCAAGCATACCCCGCCGAAGGCACCGCAGCCAGCGATCTTCTTGACCATCTCCCCCGTCCCCCCGACCTTGTCCCAGAACTAACACAAAAAGGTTAAGTTGTTCAACCAAGGGCTGTGGTCCAATGCGAGGAACAACTCGACTCGTGTGCGTAATGGACGCCGCTACCAGGCACAAATGGAAGGCTGTAGAGCTGAACTTCGGACCTACCGGACCAACGAAACGTGACAAGTAAGCCGCTTAACATCGAGCTTGGAGCACGGAGGTTGTGGCGGGCCCTGATCCTGGCCGCGATCATGACGAGCGTGCCTATCGTGGCCCTTCCTCAGTCACCTCCATCAACGGAATCCGCTGCCAGCCGACAGAATGCCACCCCAGAACAACGCGGAACCGAACAGGCGCCCTTTGTCATCCAAATGTTGCCCGTCCCAAATGGCGCGGCAAAACCTGCTCAGATTATGGAAAACCAGGTAAGCGCGCTGAATACCTCGTGGGGCCTGAGTGACAAAATCGCGGTAATCGCAAGCGTCGTCGCATTCCTGCAATTTATGGCTCTTGTCTCGACTGTGATTGTGATGGTGCGCAATGCCCGATGGCAGCTGAGAGCCTATGTTCTTCCGGAAGGCGGCGGTTTGTTTGAGGGCACCATTCTCGATCCCCCAAACCCCCACCATGCTGATGAGCCAGGCGTAGCTCTTACATTCAAAAACACTGGCCAAACGCCCGCGTACGGCTACATCAATTGGGCACAAGTTGCAGTCATTGAGCCTGCCAACGAGCACACCCTTGTTGTCCCGCCTTTGCAGATGATCTACCCGGCGGCCATAGGTGCCGGAAGCCAGATCAGCAAATTCATATGGTATGGGCGAGCGCTTTCCGCAGCCGAAATCGCGGATGTTGTCGCGGCACGACGGTATATCTACGTCTACGGCCGATTGGAGTATCGCGACGCGTTCAAACGGAAACGATGGGCAACGTTCCGGCTTCAGTATGCTGGTCCATTCCCGCCACGTCCTGGCGCCATTTTCAATTTCAGCAATAGCGGAAACGCATCCAACTAACATCGCTAGCGTGCCTAGCGCCGCTTACGTGCGCACAGCGCGCTCCCATGTCACCTCGCGCGGCAACGGCCGCCCGCGAAAATGCCGTGGTAACCATCGCCCCCTAGAATGCCGCCATGCCCGGCGCCGCCGAAAATTTCTACGCGCGTCTCGCGCCCATCCGCAGCGCCGCCGAGGCGCTCGACGAGCGGCTCTACGCGCCGGCGCCCGACGACTGGCTCCTCGCCTTCTCCGACATTCGCGGCTCGACCGCGGCGGTGGCGGCGGGCCGCCATTCGGAAGTGAATTTCTGCGCCGCCGCCATGATCGCCGCGCTCACCAACGCGCTCGGGCCCATCCCGTACCAGTTCGGCGGCGACGGCGCCGTGGCGCTCGTGCCGCCCGCCGATGGCGCGCGGGCGCGCACCCTTCTCGCGCGGGCGCGGGGATTCGCGCGGCGCGAGTTCGCGCTCGATCTGCGCGTGGCGCTCGTGCCGCTCTCCGTCCTCGCTGCGCGCGGCGCGAGCCTCACCGTCGGGCGCTACGAGCCCTTGCCCGGCAGCGTCTACGCACTCTTCCGCGGCGGTGCGCTCGCGCTCCTCGAGGACGCGGTCAAGGGCACGGGCGACAGCGATCTCGCATCGGCCGCCATGATCCACGACGAGGAGGATGACGGCGAGCCGCCCGACCTCACCGGCCTCTCGTGCCGGTGGACGCCGGTCAAGGCGGCGCGCGGGCGCATGGTTTCGCTCGTGCTGCGCGGGGCCGACCACAAGGCGCTCCACGACGAGCTGGCGCAGATCGCGGGATTGCCGCGACTCAGCGCGGTCGAGCTCGGGGCCTTGAGCGCGCGCTGGCCGCCCGCGGGGCTCGTGCGCGAGGCGCGCGCGCGGCGCGGCCGGGTGCCGCTCGCGCTCATGCTGCCGGTCGTGGCGCTCGAGACGCTCCTCGCCTGGGTCGTCGTGCATTTCCGGCTCAAGATCGGCAAGTTCGATGCCTCGCGCTATGTGCGCGAGGTCGCGCAAAGCGCGATCGACTTCGCGCGCGCCGGCGACACGCTGTGCCTCGTGTTCGATTGCCCGGAGGGGCGCATCGAGGCGGTGCGCGCGCGGCTCGAGGCGGGGGCTCAGCGCGGCGAGCTGCGCTACGGCATGCAGGTCTCCGACCACGCGGTGATGACGTGCCTCGTCGCCTCGACCGAGGGCGGGCACGTCCATTTCGTCGATGGCGGCGACGGCGGCTATACGAGCGCCGCGACGCAGCTGAAGGCGATGGCGTAAGAGGCCGCGGCCCGCACGCTTCACAATCCCCACCACGCGGTGAGCGTGCCGAGCGCGGCGACGAGCACGCCGCTCGCCTGTTCCTGGCCGATCGGCCGCCCGTTCCAGCCTTGGCGCAGCGCCCAGTCCTTGATCGAGCTCTCGCAGCCGACGACATGCCAAAGGCACGAGCCCGCGGGCGAGGCAAGCCCGCCCACCGCGGCGATGGCGCGCGCCAGCTTCTCGCGCGCCGCCTCCTGGTTCTCGCTGCGCTCGAGCGTGCGGTTGCCGCGCGGCATGCGCGCCGGGTCGGCCGCGCGCAAGGGGTCGAGCGCCGCGTGCATGAAAAGCGCGTGGAAATCCTCGCCCGCCTGGCGCATCTCCGCCGTGATCGCGCCCTTGCGCGCGAGCCAGCCAAGGAGATCGACGCGGCGATAGGGCCGCGCCGGCCGTCCCGCCTCGTCGGCGATCGCCGTGCTCACGCGCTCGACGTCGCCCTTCTGCCAGCGCTCGCGCGTCGGCGCGATGCCGTCCTCGCGCGCGGCCGCGCGGCGGTTGCGCCTCACGATACTTCGACTTCGCCGTCGGCCCGAACGGGCGCGGGCGCGATCGCGAGATCCTCCATCGCCTCCTCGGGCTCGGTGGCGAGCGGCGCCTCGAGCAGTGCGTCGCAGCCGACGCCGGGCAGCGACGGGCGCGCCGCCTCGCGCTCGAACTCGGCGATGATGGCGGCCGCCGCGGGCGCGTCCGGATCGACCTGGCACAGCGCGCGATGGAGCCGGCAGTAGGACGAGCCGCGCTCGGCCGGCCCGGTACAGAACCGCGCCGCCCCGCCTGCCCCGCTCACCACATAGCCGCATGGATCGGCGCTTGCGGCGCGCGCCGCCGGAAGGTAAGTTCTTGATATGTTCTCATCTTCGGCCGCGCCAAGCCCATGCTGACCCGCATCCATCGCCCGTCCCCTCGTGGAGTACGCCGGCCCCCTTCGGGGGCCGGCGGATGGTGCGCTATGTACAGTAATTACGTACGATTGTCAAGGGAAAAGCGTTGCACGCTCCGAGCGGACGCCTTACATTAAGACATGCCTGAAACCTCGCCCATCACCCGAAAGTTGAAGCAGCTGCGACAGCGCGCCGGGCTTTCGATCCGCGAGGTCGCGCATGCGCTCGGAATGGAGCACGGCTCGAGCTATCAGCATTACGAAGACCGCTACCGCAAGCCGCATTTGCCCTTGGATTTCGTCCGCCGGCTCGTGCCGATCTTCGAGAAGGGCGGCGTCTCGGCGGCCGAGGTGTTCGCGCTCGCGGGCGTCGACGCGGCGCAGCGGCCCTTGGGCGACGAGACCATGCTCCACATCGAGGAGCTCGACGTGCGCGCCGGCGCCGGCGGCGGGCTCGCCGGCGGCCCCGAGCGCGTCATCGCCGAATGGCAGGTGCCGACCGGGATCGTGCGCGGATATTCGACCGCGCCCGCGCACGAGCTCAGAATCATTACGGTGATGGGAGATTCGATGGAGCCGGCGCTCCTGCCGGGCCAGCGCGTTCTCGTCGATACCGGCGACAAGAAACCGTCGCCGCCCGGAATTTTCGTGGTGTGGGATGGGCTCGGGCTGGTGGTGAAGCGGGTTCAGGTGATTCCGCACACTGATCCGGCGCGCGTTCGTATCACCTCCGACAACACCAAATACGAGCCGTACGAGCGCACGCTCGATGAGGCCTATATCCAGGGCCGCGTCATCGGCCAATGGAAGTGGCTGTAATCGTACGCACAGCCTTGAACATCGAACGCTAAATACGTATATCCTCCGCGGCCCCTCCCGGAGGATGTATGCACGACCCTCTTATTGCGCTCGACCGCCTTGAACGCCGCTATGACGGCCCGATCCCGCCCGAGGCGCGCCTCAGTGCGCGGCTCGGCTCTGCGGCCGCCGCGCGTTCCGCGAGGGCCGCTGGCGAGGCACACTTCTTCACAACCCTCGCGCGCAGCCAGATCGAAGCGATCCGTCGCAGTCGCGACGCCGGTCGGCCCGATCGCGCGCTCCGCGACACGCTTGCGCTCTATCTTGCGGAGCGGCGCTATTTCCGCACCATCGCGCGCAATCCCGGCTCCAACCCCGCCAATCTGCCGTGCTAAGCTTCGAATATGGCGGAAGCGAAAGCGAAAATCGGCGTCGTTGGCGCTGGCCTCATGGGGGCGGAGATCGCGCTTGTCCACGCGCTCGCGGGACACGAGGTGCTGCTCTGCGACCGCAGCAATGAACTCCTCGCCAAGGCGATGGCGCGGCTCAAAGATGTCGTCGAGAAGGGCGTGCCGCGCGGATTTTGGTCGGCCGAGGCGGCGGAACCGGCCCTCGCCCGCATCGCCACGACACCCGAGCTTCAGCGCTTCGCCGACCGCGACATCGTGGTCGAAGCGGTGTTTGAGAACGAGGCGATCAAGGCCGATGTATTCAAGACACTTGACCGCGCCTGCCGCGCCGACGTGATCTTCGCCACCAACACGTCGAGCATCGCCATCTCGACGCTGGCCTCTTATGTCTCCGAGGCGCGACGGCCGCTTTTCATCGGTACGCACTATTTCTCGCCCGTCTCGCGCATGAGGCTCGTCGAAATCATTCCGGCCTTCGACACGTCGGAGCCGACAATCGCCACCGCGACCGCGCTCATGCAAGCGATCGGCAAAACGCCGATCCGGGTCAAGGACGTTGTAGGCTTCGCTGTCAACCGCGTCCTCACAGCATTTCTGATCGAGGCGGTGAAGCTCGTCGAGGAGGGCGTCGCGACGCCCGCAGACATCGATCTTGCGTGCCGCCTCGGCCTCGGCCATCCGATGGGACCGTTCGAACTCATGGATGCGGTGAGCTCCTCGTTAGCGCTCGAAGTGATGGAAATTCTCTTCAACGCCTATGGCGAGCGGTTCCGCCCTCCGGCACTCATGAAGCAGACGGTGAAAGCGGGCCGCACCGGGCGCCGCGCCGGCAAGGGTTGGCGCGTCTAGACTTTCGCAAGCGCCTGGGTCAGATCGTCTACGATATCGGCCGGATCTTCGAGGCCAATCGACAGTCGAACCAGATTATCGGCAATGCCTAGCGCCGCACGCGTCTCAGGTGCTACACGGGAATGCGTCGTCGTCGCCGGATGCGTGACAAGGCTCTTGCTGTCGCCGAGATTGTTCGAGATCGCGACGAGTTGTAGTGCGTTGAGGAAGCGGAACGCATCCTCCTTGCCGCGCCCGACATTGAACGACACGACCGTGCCGGCGCCCTTCATCTGGCGGCGCGCAAGCGCGTATTGCGGATGGCTCTCGAGCCCGGGATAGAGCGTGCGCTCGATCTTGCGCTCCCGCTCGAGGAAGCGCGCAACCGAGAGGGCACCTTCAATTTGCCGTTCGAGCCGAAGATCGAGCGTCTCGAGCCCTTTCACCAGCACCCACGCGTTGAAGGGCGAAAGCGCGGGCCCGGTGTGGCGAAGGAACGGCGCGAGGCTTTCGAGCACATATTTCCGCGTGCCAAGGACAGCACCGCCGAGCGTGCGGCCCTGGCCATCGATGTGCTTCGTCGCCGAATAACAAACGATATCGGCGCCGAACTCCATCGGGCGCTGCAGAATTGGCGTCGCGAACACGTTGTCGACGATGAGGACGGCGCCTGCCTCGTGCGCGAGTTTAGCGACAGCCGCGATATCGATGATTTCGAGCGTCGGGTTCGAGGGGCTTTCCAAAAAGACCGCGCGGGCGCCGAGCTTCAACGCGCTCCGCCATTGCTCGAGATCGCGCCCGTCGACGATCGACGTCTCGACGCCGTAACGCGGCAGCAAGGTCTGGAGAATATAGAGGCAGGAACCGAATAAGGCACGCGAGGCGACGACGCGGTCGCCCGCCTTGAGGAAGCACGCCAGCGATGCGAACACCGCCGCCATTCCGCTCGCGGTGCCTCGGCACGCTTCCGCCCCCTCGAGCAACCGAAGCCGCTCTTCGAACATCGACACCGTCGGATTCGCGTAGCGGCTATAGACATAACGCGAGCCATCATTGGCGAAGGCCGATTCCGCCTCCTCGGCACTTCGGTAAACGTAACCGCTCGTGAGATAAAGCGCCTCGCACGTCTCCATAAATTCGCTGCGCAAGATCGCGCTCTGCGTCATGACCGTGCGGGGACGCCAGGTCGGATTATGATGGAAAGGCAGGTCGGGCATTGTGGGCTCCTCGATCGCGCCTACGCATGAAAAAACCCTGTCCCGCGAAAGGCCAGGGTTCCGAAGAGCCTCCGACCTTTTAGCGGTTTTTTTTACGTGGTCCGCAAGCCGGTCGGCTCAAATCTCCACGATATTCGTCACGTACCCCCAATCGTCCGCATTGTCAAGCGGCCGGCATCAGGTAGATTTGAGACCCTGCGACCTCCCGAGAGGCAACATGCGCCGCTTCACTTCGATCGACGAACTTACGACCGCCACCGGCCAGGAACTCGGGGCGAGCGACTGGCTCACGATAACTCAGACAATGATCGATCAATTCGCCGCTGCCACGGGCGATCACCAGTGGATCCACGTCGATCGCGAGCGCGCGCGGCAGTCGCCCTTCGGCACGACGATCGCGCACGGCTTCCTCACCTTGTCGCTCATCGCGCGATTGCGCGACCAGATCTACGACGTCGATGGCGTCGCGGCTCGGATCAATTACGGCTGCGACAAGGTGCGCTTCCTTGAGCCGGTGCCAAGCGAAAGCCGAATCAGGATGCGGCTCAAGTTGACACGGATCGAGCCATCGCGAAGGGGCGTCCGCGTCGACAGCGAGTGCACGTTCGATCTCGCCGGCGCACCGCGTCCGGCGCTCGTCGCGGACCAAATCACAGTCCTCGTACCGGCCTGAGCATCATTCCTCTGGCGGGAGCGCACTCTCGTGCCAATGCGCGAGTAGGAGCTGCGCAATCCAGCTCAGTACCGCGAAAATCAGGATGCCTGTGAGCGACAGCAGCAGCAACGCCGCAAAGAGGCGTGGAATCTCGAGCCGGTAGCCGGCTTCGAGAATGCGCGACGCGAGTCCCGTCTCGGCGCCACCCGTTCCCGCCACGAATTCCGCAACGACCGCCCCGATGAGCGCAAGGCCGCCGCTAATGCGCACGCCCGTCAAGAAATAAGGCAGCGCCGACGGTATACGCAGCAGCCGAAGCATCTGCCATGACGAGGCGCCGTAAAGACGGAACAGCGCGGCCAGATTGCGGTCGGCGCTGTTGAGACCGAGCGTGGTGTTGGCGACAATCGGAAAAAACGCAACAAGCCACGCGCACACTAGTAGCGACAGGAAAGTATCATTGACCCAGATGATGATGAGCGGCGCGATCGATACGATCGGCGTCACTTGGAGGATCACAGCATAGGGAAAGAGACAGCGCTCAAGAAGCCGAGACTGCGCGAAGAGGATCGCGAGCGCACCACCAAGCAGAACCGCCGACCCAAGTGCCGCAATCGTGATGCGGAGCGTGACCCACAACGAGCCGAGAAGGCTGGGGCCATCGACCCACAACGTCTTCGCCACCACGAGCGGACCTGGAAGAATGTAGGGCGGGATGTCGTTGGCGGAGACGACCCACTGCCAACCTGCGAGCATGAGCACACCGACGATCACCGGCGCTGCCGCACGGCCGATCGCATCGCGTGTTTGCGCCCTCATCGGCTCGCTCGCGCAAGGCGCAGCGACACGTCGCGGCACTGCTCGGCATAGCTCTGCGTCGTACGCAGCGCTTCGTCGCGTGGATAGAGCAGATCGATCGACGCTTCCTCCGCAATCCGGCCTGGACGGGGTGTGAAGATGCAGATGCGGTCCGAGAGGAACACCGATTCGAATACGCTGTGCGTGACGAAGAGGATCGTGCAGCGCCGCTCGTGCCAGAGGCGCAGCAAATCCTCGTTGAGCTTGAAGCGCGTGATCTCGTCGAGCGCAGCAAACGGTTCGTCAAGCAACAGAAGGTGCGGTTGTGTGACGAGGGCCCGCGCGATGGAGACGCGCATCCGCATTCCACCGGAAAGTTCACGCGGGTAGACGCGGGCGAAGCCCGAGAGGCCGACAGCGTTGATCACGTCGTCGACACGGGCGCGTACGGTGCTTCGTGATTTGCCAGCCAGCCGCAGCGGCAGGTAGACATTCTCCCACACGCTCGCCCAGGGCATGAGTGTCGGTTCCTGGAACACGAAACCGATCGCACCGTCGACCCCCTCCCCATCCCAGGTGATGCGCCCTGACGATGGCGGCGTCAGTCCGGCAATGATGCGTAGCAGCGTGCTTTTCCCGCATCCCGATGGGCCCAGCAAGCTGACGAATGCTCCCTGCGCGACCGCGAGATCGATGTGTTGAAGCGCGACCGTCCCATTGCGGAATGTCTTTCCGACACCTTCCAGCGACAGCAGCGCCTGCACCGGCGTTTTCGCCGCCGTTTCCGACGTTACGCTTATTTCTTGAGCTCCATGCCGTCGCGATGATTGACGAAGCGCAAGGTATAGGCCGCCCGATAATTCATGTCCTTCGGATAAAGTCCTTCCTTGGACATGACATCGAAGAAATCCTTCCAGCGCGCGTCCGTCATCGCGCCGACGCCTAACTTTTCGCTTTCGCCACTGTCGACGATGCCATACTGCTTCATCTTGGCGATAGCATAGGCGAGCAAGTCATCGCTCTCTTCGGGATTGTCCTTCTTGATGAGGTCGTTCGCCGGCTTCGGTTCGCCATAGATGTAGCTGTACCAACCCTCGATGCTGGCATCAACGAAACGCTGCACGAGATCCGGCTTCTCACGCACGAGCTTCTGGGAAGTTTCGAGAAGCGACGCGTAGCTCGGGTATCCCTGATCGGCGATCAGGAAAACGTTGGGGGTCTCGCCGGTCTTCTCGATGAGATAAGGCTCGCTCGTAAGATAGCCTTGCTGAACGGATTGTTTGTTCGCGAGGAAAGGTGCGATATCGAAATCGTAAGTGCGCATCTGACTGTCGCTATAGCCGAACTTGGCCTTGAGGAAGAGCCACCATCCGACCCGCGTGTCGCCGCCGACCATGATCGGCTTTCCCTTCAGCGCCTCGAGACTGTCGTTGCCCACGCCTTTGTGCGCGATCAAAACGGCAGGATCTTTCTGGAACGATGCCGCAACGGCCACCATGGGAATGTCGTTCTTGAGGAAATTGAGCGGAATGAACGAATTGGAAGCGACGCTGAAATCGATCCGGCCGGCGGCCAGAAGCTGCGACTGATTCACCTGTGGGCCGCCCTGACGCAGCACGAGATCGATACCGTGCTTCTTGTAAATGCCAGTCGCGAGTGCCTGATAGTATCCGCCGTGCTCGGCTTCGGCCTTCCAGTCGGTTCCGAGAGTCACCTTGTCGAGCGCCCACGCGGCTGGCGGCAGAGCCGCCGATGCAACTGCCGCAAGCGCGATGTCGCGGAATGGATTGCGCGTCATGTGCATGTCCCTCGAAGCGGCGGCTGTTCTACAGCAATGAGTGCCGTTTCGGAAGCGCCTGGATCGGCCCAAGGCTACGTGCGGCCCGGGGTGTCGCCCACGTGTTGAGCGAGTCGAAGAAGCCGCGCTCGGACTTCCTTGCTTGCAATCCGGCGGTATTGGCGAACGAGGGCAATCTCCTCGGACTGAAATACGGCGGCATCGATCGCGCGCCTTTCGTGGCCGAGTCCTTGGAAGAAGTAGGAAATGGGCTGTTTCACCAATTGCGCCGTCCTATAGAGGCGGCTGGCGCTCAGGCGGTTCTCGCCCCGCTCATATTTCTGGACTGCCTGAAAAGATACGCCGATCCCGCGTCCGAGTTCATCCTGGCTAAGCCCGGCCTCGAGCCGGGCGAGGCGCACGCGCTTGCCGACGTGAACGTCGACGGGATCGGGGCGGCCTTCGCCCACATTGCGTCTGCGACTTCGCGACGTCCTCATAAGCGCGCTTGCGGATCCGGCGGCGTATCTTCCTTGCGCGCGGAGTGGCCTCCCGCACGCTCATCAAATCCCGCGCGATGACTATAGAAAACGAGCGACATCAACCCCACTCCGAGACCAAGCGTCCCAAGCCCCCCAGCGATAAGGGCGACATAGCCGGCTACGCCGACGTCGACGTCTCCCAACGACAGCCACAGATAGACCGCAACCGCGATCACCGACAGTGACAGTATGGCGGCAACGGAAATCCCGACCTTGCTCATCCGCACTATTTCGAGGTTCGGCGCTGTTTCGGCATGGTGAAGAATGTATCGAGCCGCGCAGAAACCTCCTGCGGCCGTTCGGTATGAAGCGCATGGCCCGAGCGCGCCAGGGACATAAGTTCCGCTCCGGGTATGTTGTCGATGAAGGCCTTATGGCATACGAACGGACAGATACGGTCGTCTTCGCCCCAGACTACTAGCGTCGGCACGTCGATCCGGTGCAACCAGTAAGGGAGCTGCGGATTGTGCAAACGCGGCGACCAGGCGACGCGCGCCGCGGCCGCGCGATTTTGCAGCATTATGTCGACATCCGCGTTGGGGAGAGCGCGGATGCGCTCTTCGACCAAGCGTTGGTCGTAGAACGAGTTCTGCGCGTGCTCCTCCGGTGTCCAGAGGAATATGTCGCCATAGGGTTCACCCTCGGCCGGCACCCCCGCCGGTGCCATAAGCGCCAGGCTTGCAAGGCGCGCGGTATTGCGGATGCCGATCTCGGCCGCGAGCCAGCCACCGAGCGAATGACCAACCACATGAACGTCTTCCAAGCCCATCACCGTAAGGGCGTCGAGATAGAAATAGGCAAGATCGCCGACGTTCGAAAGCCAGCCGGGAATCTGCGATTGGGCGAAGCCGGGGTGTTCGGGCGCGATGACGTGCCACTTGGCGCTCAGCATTTCGAGGAGCGGGTACCATGCGGGGCCACCCGCGCCATGCAGATAAAGAACGGGCGCGCCGGCCCCGCCCTCGAGTATGCGCAGCTTATCGCGGCCGACGTGAATGCTTGTTTCGCGCATTGCGCCGGACCATAGGACGCACCTCGCGAAAGGGTCAATCTGCGGCGGTTCTGGTATGCGGACTTAAATCACGGTGTGCGCGCCACAGCTGCCAAGCGGGATCAGAAGCGGTCGCAACCGCCGGAAACGCCCTAAATATCAGCGACTTTCTTCCACCGCGCTTGCACGACCGCCGTCGCGAGCGCTACGCTTTCCCACGCGCTGCTGTAGGAGCCGACGTTATGCCGCACGACCTGCCGGGACAGATTCATTGGCACGAGCCCGCTGGCGGCAGGAACGCCGGCTACGGCAAGTTCGGCCGGCCGGCAACTCCCTATGACAAGTTCATGGAGTCGGACGGCATCCCTATTCATCGTGATATAGGCGTCTCGAAGGTCCAGAACCTGCCGCTCTTCCCATGGAAGCGCCTGGGCGGACGTGGAACCTACATCCAGCTCTACGGCACTGAAGGCAAATGGGGCTGCTATGTCGTCGAGGTTCCGGCGCGCGGTGCGCTCAATGCCGAGCGGCATCTCTACGAGGAGATCTATTACGTGGTGGAGGGTCGCGGTTCGACCGAGGTCTGGCTCGACGGCGATGGCAAGCGCCACATCTTCGAATGGCAACAAGGCTCGCTCTTCTCGATCCCGATCAATGCGTGGCACCGCATCGTCAACGCGACCTCGGGTCCAGCGTTACTGCTCGCGGGGACGACTGCGCCCAATCTTATGAACCTTCTCAACAACACGAGCGCGATCTTCGATTGCCCGTTCCAGTTCCGCGACCGCTTCAACGGCGCTGACGATTTCTACCGGCCCAGCGACGACATCGAGCCCGACCCCGTGCGCGGGCTAGCCATGCGTCGCACCAATTTCATCCCCGACATCGTTCATTGCGAGCTGCCGCTCGACAACCGCCGCTCACCCGGCTATCGCCGCATCGAGCCGTTCATGACGGGCAACACATTTTATCTGTGGATCGGCCAGCACGAGAATGGCCGCTATTCGAAAGCGCATGCCCACACCTCGGCCGCCGTGCTCATCTGCCTTCAGGGCAAGGGCTACACCTACACCTGGCCCGAGCACATGGGCATTACGCCGTGGAAGGACGGCAAGGCCGAACTCGTGAAGCGCGTCGACTACGAGCCCGTCGGCATGGTCTCGGCGGCCCCCGGCGGTGCACGCTGGTACCACCAGCATTTTGGCGTTTCGAAGGAGGCATTCCGCCTTACCGCCTGGTTCGGGCCCAACGCACCCGGCCGTGAGCCCGGGCCGCCCGGCGAGCCACACATCGATTACGGCGCAATCGATGTCGACGAGGGCGGTACCGCAGTTCCGTACTCGATGGAGGACCCATTCATCCGCACCGAGTACGATGCGACGCTGCAGCGCGCCGACGTCGAAAACCGGATGGACCCGAAATGGTATGAGCCCGGCACCAAGGTGCGCTCCGCGGCGGAATGATTCGGGCACGATGACGGAACCGCAGGGCGAAGGCCGCATCTTCTTTTCGAATGCTGGCCGAACGCTCGCGCTCGAGGACGAGTTGTTGCTGACAAGCGTCGGTGTGGATATCGGCTCTTCGACCTCGCATCTTGTATTCTCGCGCATCCTTCTCGAGCGGCTCGACAGCCGCTACATCGTCACAGAGCGCGACACGGTCTATCGCTCCGATATCCTTCTCACGCCCTATACCGAAGGGGAGACGATCGACGCTGCTGCGCTTGGCGCGTTCATCGGTCGGCAGTACGAAGCTGCCGGTATTTCACCCGATTCGATCGACACCGGCGCGCTGATCCTCACGGGTGTCGCCGCGCAGCGGAAGAACGCACGCGCAATCGGCGAGCTTTTCGCGCGGCAGGCTGGCAAACTCGTCGCGGTGAGCGCGGGCGACGGGCTCGAGACCACGATGGCTGCCCACGGTTCGGGCGCCGTCGCGCGCTCGATCCGAGATAATCGGCGCATCCTCAACGTCGATCTCGGCGGTGGTACCGCAAAGCTCGCCCTTTGCGCCGAGGGACGCGTTGCGTCAATCACCGCGCTCGATGTCGGTGCGCGCCTCGTCGCTCTCGATGATCGCGGTCGCATCGCCCGGATCGAGGATGCGGGCCAGCATTTTGCCGCCGAGCTCGGAATGACGCTCACCATAGGTGATCCGCTCGACGAAAGCGTCGCCGCCGCGCTTGCAGAGCGTATGGCAGACGCGGTTTTCCAGGCCATCCAGGGCCAAAGCCCGGCTGCGGGCGGCAAATCCCTTCTGAGGCTGGATCCACTCTACGTCAGTAGCGGTTTTGATGCTGTCAGCTTCTCGGGCGGCGTCGCCGAATACATCTATGGCGCGAGCCTCATGGGCCATGGCGACCTGGGACTCTATCTCGCCGCGGCGATTCGGGCCCGTATGACAAAGCTCGGCTTAACCCTCGCCGCGCCCGCTGAGCGCATCCGAGCCACCGTGATCGGCGCCGCGCAGTATACGGTACAGGTGAGCGGCAGCACGATCTATGTCTCGCCGCTGGAAGCTTTGCCAATGCGCAACCTGCCGGTCGTAACGCCCACTTGGCTGCTTGATCGCGACGAGCTTGATGCGTCGGATATTGCCGTCGCGATCCGCACTGCACTAACGCGCCTCGATCTCACCGCGGGCGAGGCGCCGCTCGCGCTCTTTGTGCCATGGCGCGGCGCCGCAAGCTATGACCGGCTCGACGCGTTCTGCCGCGGCGTTGCAGCAGCTCTGGCGCCGACCCTTCGGAATGGTTATCCACTGATCCTCGTCGGGGACGGTGATGTCGGCGGTCTCGTCGGCATCCACTGTCGCGAGGAACTCGGCCTCGACTGCCCGATAGTCTCCATCGACGGGCTAGAGCTGAAGGAGTTTGACTATATCGACATTGGCGCCATGCTCGACTCGTCAGGAGCTGTGCCCGTCGTCATCAAGTCGCTGGTCTTCCCGGCCATCGCCACCCGTTGACATCGAGCGCCGCGCCACCGAGCATCGGCCCCGCGCGCCCCAAGGAGACAAATATGGAAAAGCCCGGACTGATCGTCGCGCCGCTCACGCCGTTCACGCCCGAGCTGTCGGTTGACACGGCGGCCCTCGGCCGCGAGATCGACTACTGCATCGATCAATGCGACGCGACCATGATCGTTGCTGCCGGGGTCGAGGCACAGGAATATACATATCTCTCGCTCGACGCTCGCAAAGAGCTCGTACGGCGCACGATCGAATTCGTCGCTGGACGGCGACCGGTCATGGTCGGCATTTCCCATCCGTCATTTCGTACGGCGATCGAGCTCGCGAATTTCGCCGAGCGCGAGGGTGCGGCTGCGGTACAGATGCTGGCGCCGCTCCGCGCCCACGGCGGGCCGCCCACCGAGCACGATCTCGTCGCCTACTTCGAGGCGGTAGGGCGCGAGACCAGCCTCCCGATGACGCTTTACCTCAATCCCGGGCCCGGAGCCGAAGTCTCGATTCCGGCCACGATCGCGTTGGCGCGACTGCCGAACGTACGCTACGTCAAGGAGAGTTCGCGCGATCTCGCGCGCGTCTCACGGCTCATCGTTGAGATCGACCACACGGGCCACGCAAAGTATTTCACGACGATGCAGATGCTGCTGAGCACGATCCAGCTCGGTGGCGCCGGCGCCACGATGCCGCCGCCCGCGGCAGAGATCGCGCGCGCCGTGATCGATGCCTTTGTCGCGGGCGACCACGCGCGCGCCGCCGAATACCAGCTTCAGTTCGCGCTCTTCCCGGCCCGCTGGATGCACCGCGGCTTGACGCCGACGATGAAGGTAGCGATGCGCTTGATCGGCCTGCCGGTGGGCGATCCCTACCCGCCTTATGCCGCGCTCGATCAGGCTGAAGTGACGGCATTGGCAGCCTTGCTCAAAACAACACTGCTGGCGCGTCGTCTGAGTGTCGGCGCGGCGTGAATGTGCCGGTGGCAAATCACCCCTTAGCGTAATGCTTTTGAAACCGCGCGCGCCCCTCCCGAATGCACCGCTATAAGATCGCCTCATGCGCTGCGAGGGCGGCGATGTTGACGAAGTCGGACACGGTCGAGCCCATCTCGAGAATTTGCGCCGGCTTGTCGAGGCCCATGAGCAATGGCCCGATGCGTTTGCCGCCGCCCATCTGTTCCAGAAGCTGCGCCGCCAGGTTAGCGCTGTCGAGCCCGGGCATGATGAGCACGTTCGCTGCGCCAGAGAGGCGACAGAACGGATAGCGGTCGCGCATCAGCGCGAAATTGAGCGCGACCTCGGCACTCATCTCGCCGTCATATTCGAAATCGGGCCGGCGCGCGTCGAGAAGCGCAACGGCCTCCTTCACGCGCTGCGCCTGCTCGCGGCCGGGATTACCGAAATTCGAATGCGAGAGGAGCGCCACGCGCGGCTCCTGCCCCATCATGTGGCGCGCGCGCTCGGCCGACTGCATGGCAATGTCGGCGAGTTCCTCGGCCGAGGGGCGCGGATGCGCGGTCGTATCGGCGATGAGGATGGAGCGGCCGCGCGACAGAAGCAGCGCATATCCGAAGATGCGGCGGCCGGCACGCGGACCAATGACGCGCGCGACCTCCTCGAAGGCGGAGAAGTAGTTGCGCGTCTCGCCGGTCACGAGCGCATCGGCATCACCGCACGCGACCATGCAGGCGGCGAAGATGTTGCGGTCTTGGTTGACGAGGCGCTCGACATCGCGGTGGAGAGCTCCCGTCCGCTGCAAGCGCTCGTAAAGGAACGCGATGTAGCGATCCTTGCCAACATCGAGGCGCGGATTGTGGATCTCGAATGCGCCGCGGCCATCCAATCCCATCTCGCGCAATGTTTCGGTGATGCGCTCGTGCCGCGCGATCAGCACGGGCGTGCCATAGCCGTTCTCGCGGAAGGAAAGCGCGGCGCGGATCGTCTTTTCCTCCTCGCCCTCGGCGAAGACGACGCGGCGCGGATTGGCGCGCACCTGCTCCAAGATGCGCTGGAGGCTTGCCGCCGTCGGATCGAGCCGGCCTTTGAGGCTGTTGCGATAGGCGCCGTAATCCGGGATCGGCCGGCGCGCGACGCCGGACTCGACGGCCGCCTTTGCGACCGCCGGCGGCACGGTCGCGATGAGGCGCGGATCGAACGGCGTCGGCACGATGTAGTCAGGGCCATAGCGCAGGCGCTGGCCCGAATAGGCGGCGGCGACTTCGTCGGGCACGTCCTCGCGCGCGAGCTGCGCCAACGCATGGGCTGCCGCGATCTTCATCGCGTCGTTGATGGTGGACGCGCGCACGTCGAGCGCGCCGCGAAAGATGTAGGGGAAGCCCAGAACATTGTTAATCTGGTTCGGATAGTCCGAGCGCCCGGTGCACACGATCGCGTCGGGCCGCACGGCCCGCACGTCCTCGGGCGCGATTTCAGGGTCAGGATTGGCCATCGCCGCAACCATCGGCTTGTCGGCCATCGACTTCACCATGGCTTGGCTCACCGCGCCGGCCACGGAAAGGCCGAAGAACACGTCCGCCCCTTCCATCGCCTCGGCGAGCGTGCGGCGCCGCGTGTTGACGGCGTGCGCCGACTTCCACTGATTCATACCCTCGCGCCGGCCCTCGTAGACGACGCCCTTAGTGTCGCACATAAGGACGCGGTCGTGCGGCAACCCCATGCTTTTCAGCAGCTCGATGCAGGCGATCGCCGCGGCGCCTGCGCCGTTCACCACCATGCGGATATCCTTGAGGTCGCGGCCGGTGAGGTCGAGCGCATTGAGGAGCGCGGCCGTTGCGATTATTGCGGTGCCATGCTGGTCGTCGTGGAAGACCGGGATGTCCAAAAGCTCGCGCAGGCGCTGCTCGATGATGAAGCACTCCGGCGCCTTGATGTCCTCGAGATTGATGCCGCCGAAAGCGGGATGGAGAAAGCGCACGCAGTTGACGAACTCGTCGACGTCGCTGGTCGCCACCTCGAGGTCGACCGCGTCGATGCCGGCGAAGCGCTTGAAGAGGACGGCCTTGCCTTCCATCACCGGCTTCGCCGCCAGCGCACCGAGATCGCCCAGGCCAAGCACGGCCGTGCCATTGCTGATGACGGCCACGAGATTTCCCTTCGCCGTGTAGTCGTAGGCGAGCGCAGGGTCCTTGTGGATGTGGAGGCAGGGGTAAGCGACGCCCGGCGAATAAGCGAGCGACAGCTCCTGCTGCGTCGTCAGCGGCTTCGTTGCCGTGATCTCGATTTTGCCAGGCTGGCCCTCGACGTGGAAGCGCAGCGCTTCCTGTTCGGTTACGCGGGATGCGGCGGATCGGTTGTCGGCCACGTTTCCCTCCCTCGTTCATTCATATCTTCGATATTTCCAAAGTCGGCCGCGCGAACAGTTCCTCGGGTGCGATGCGGCGCTTCACGAGTCCTTGCTCATGCGCATAGCGCGCCAATGTTTCGATATCGTTGCGGTTCTCGTGGACGCCATAACGCCAGAAATCCTCGCCCATGAGCGCGATCGTCTCGAGCGTCTCGGCCTCGACCCAGGGCAGGGTCACGCGCAACGCATTGATGTCGCGCACTTCGGCATAGGCGAGAGTTTTCGCCGCGAGGAAGGCCTTGTAGAGGCTCGTCGGCAGCCAGGAATGGCGCTCGACGAGCGCTTTCTTCACGCCAATCAAATGCATGATCGGAAAGAGGCCGGTCTTCTTGTAATAGGCCTTCTCGACGGCGCGATAGTCGGGAAAAAGCCGCCCAACATGGGGCGCGCTTTTCAAGAAGCACGATGGTGCGCGGGCGCTGAACATGGCGTCGAGCTCGCCCACCGCAAGCATGCCCGAAAGTGTCTTGTCGGACGGGATGGGCTTCAGGTCGAGGCCGGGAATGGGCGCAAGCGGCGTGCGCTCGTCGCGGCCCGGCTCCTCGATCCCACCCGAGCGCCAAGCGATGTCGGTCGGCTTCACGCCATATTCGTCCTGCAGGATGCCGCGCAGCCAGACGACGGCGGTGATTTGATATTCGGGCAGGCCGATCGTCTTGCCCTTCAAATCTTGCGGCGTCCTGATTCCGCGATCGGTGCGGATATAGACGCCGGAGTGGCGGAAGACCCGGCTCACGAAGGCGGGAATGCCGATATATTCGCTGGTACCGCCATCGGTGATGCGCAGATACGAGCTGAAGGACAACTCGCACACGTCGAACTCCTGATAGCGGAAGGCACGGAAGAAGACCTCCTCGGGCTCGAGCGGGAGGTAGGTCACGTCGCAGCCTTCGACTGCGACGCGCCCATCCTTGATGGCGCGGGTGCGGTCGTAATCGCCGCAGGCAATGGTGATCGGCACGTTCACTGTCACGGCCTGCCCCTGTCGTGTTCGATCTGCATGCGCGCGAGGAAAAAGACAAGCGGGTGGATGCCGAGCTCGAGCATCCCTGTCTGGTCGAGCGCGGCCAAGGCCTTCTCCTCGTCGGGTGCGAGGCCCGCGGATTTCGCGTAAGCCGATGGATTGCGCAGATAGTTTGCGCGCGCATCCTCGTCGTTCGCAAGGCGGTAGAGCGCGCCGGTGAGCGGCAGACGCTTGGCGTGAATGGGCGGATAGTGCAGAGGTTCGGTTCGCTCGGCCTTCGCGCCGGCGAAGGAGAGCATGGCGTAGGTGTGATGCCAGCTCGGCTCGAACGCGCTCGCATCCGGCACGCGCTCGCCCAAGAGCCCGGCCGCGATCGCCCACGAGCGCAGCTCGACATTGCCCATGTCGTCGAGATGGCGCTCGTCGAGCGCGAGGAGCCGGCGCAGGTTGCCGCTTTTCAGGATCTCGAACAGCGACCGGTCGAACTCGACCTCCGGCCGGCTATAGCGATCGGTGCCCGGGAAATGCGACATGCCGCCGCTCGCCACGACCACCGCGCCGAGCTCCGCGGCGGCGATGCCGCGCGCCAGCGCCTCGCCGAAGGCGAAGCAGCGCAGCATCGATGGCTGCGGCGGCACGTAGGAATTGACGTAGACCGGCACGATCGGCTGATCTACGCCGAGGAAGGTGAGCGGGATGCCAAAAGCATAATCGACACCCGCCGTATTGGTGAAGGCAGGATCGAAGCCTTCGTCTTGCATGTGGCGCATGAGGCGCATGGCGGCATCGCTCGCGATCGCGAAGCAAAACTCGCGACCGACAAACGAGCCCTTCGCCTCGGCGCCCAGATGGAAGCAGAAGGGCGGTGTGCAGTGCAGCAAGAATTGGTTGGCGTGATCGTTGGCGATGACGATCCAGAGGTCGGGCCCGAGCGACTTCAGGCGTTCGCCGACCTTGCCCATGGCGAGCCGCACGCGCTCGACCGTGGCCTTGTCCTCGGTCTCGGGCAACGAGAAGAATTGCGGCGCATGCGGAACGAGCGCACCGCCCAAAACCCCACTCATTCCTCGCCTCCGTCCCTGCGTCCTTCGACCTCGCTCGGCTCACGCCTCGCTTCGCTCAGGATGAGGGTTTTTCTTCAAGCTCAAACTTCCTCATCCTGAGCGCAGCGCGAAGCGCGTGGTCGAGGACGCTTCGTTACTAATCTCACGCTAGACCGGCAATACCAGCGCGTTGTCGATCACGAGCGTATCGTAGACGCAATGGCGCTCGCGCAAAAGAAGGTGCCCGCCGTCGCGGACGAAGCGGTCGTGATAGCGCCCGGCCTGGTGGATCGTGGTCGGACGGTCGACGAGCGTCTGCAGCACGAGATAATTGGCGGCGGCGGATATAACGCCCGCGTCGGAGCCGAGGACGCGCACGTTCGAGACATAGTGGCGCAGATAGCGCGGCGCGAACATTTCCGTCTTGGCGAGCGCGAGCGCGCGGTCTTCGAGCATCGCGCGCCCTTCGCAATAGACAAGCCCGACCGGGAGCCCCGCCTCCTCGTTCTCGCGCGCGGTGATGCGGTAGAGCGCGTCGAGGGTGAAGAAACGCGGCCAGTCCGCGATACGGCCCTCGTCGAGCGCCGCGCAATAGGCGCCGTGGAACGCCTCGATCTCGAGCCGCAGCAGAAGCTCGGCCGCAGGCGGCGCCGGCGCGGGGCCGCTCACAGCTCCATCACCTCGCGCCAATGGCGATAGAGCGAACGGATCGCGGCTTCGGTGATGAGCTTTTCCGAGGTGCCTTCCTCGTCGCCGCCGAGCTCGACGACGGCATTTCCCCCACGCGCGGCGCGGATGCCGTCCTGCACGAACTTCATCGCCTCATTGTCCTCGAGGCCAAGAAACCCGGCCGGCCCCATGAGATTGCCCTGGCGCAGACGATGGCGGGTCATCTCGTCGCTGTCGCCTTCGTAGCCGAACATGGTCCAGATCATCAGGAACTCGCCCGGACCCTTGGGCACGATCTGGCGCGTGCCGAGCGTGTTCAGTTCGCGCTGTACCACCATGTTGGGCCAGATCGTCTGCATCGTCACCGACCACGGCGAGCGGAACTCGCGCACATAATCGAGAATGCGCGGATCGGCAAGTTTCAAGCTCTCGTGGAAGGCGCGCATCTCGCGCCTGGCCTCGGCATCGACATCGACCTTGTCGGGACGCGCCGAGGCCATGGTGCCGTGCCGGCCGTTGCCATCGACGATCATCGCCGACTTGTTGCCGGCAACGAGGAGGCCGAACGTCACGAGGTAGGAATGAAGGAGCGTCGCGTGATAAGGGTCCTTCAGGTTCTCGTGATACATCTTCCAGTTGGCGGGCACCGTGTTGCGGTAATAGCCGAGAATCTTGAGCGCGCGGCCGTCGAAGGTGGCGTCAAAATCAGCGAGGATGTCAGGGCCGAGATACTCCTCGAGCGGCTCCATGCCCTGAGCGAAACTCGCGAACACGACGCCACGGCGCGTTGTCACGGCCAAGCGCCGCGGCCCGTGCTCCTCGAGCCGGAACGAGGCCGGCATGCCGCCCTCGCCCTTGACGCCGCGCCGGAACGGTACGCCCACGAGCCGGCCCGCGAGATCATAGGTCCACTGGTGATAGGGGCAGACGAACTCGCGCGCGTTGCCGCGATTGTCCTGGCAGAACTCGGAGCCGCGATGGGCGCAGCGGTTCTCGAACACGGCGATCGCGCCATCCGCCCCGCGCGCGACGACGACCGGCGTCGGCCCCACGAACGAGCGGCGGAAATCGCCGGGCCGCGGCACCTCCGCCTCGAGCGCCACGTAGTTCCACGTGCGGCCGTGAAAAATGCGCTCGACCTCGCGCTCATAGATCGCCGCGCTCGTGTAGACCCAGTCGGGAATGCGCGCGAGCCCTTCGGCGGGCCACCGGAAGTCTTCCTGCGCCATGGGGCCGCAGTATATCAGTGCTGGCAGGTCGCCAACACCTCGGACCGCTCGAGCCGGCCGTCGTGATCGGCGTCGAGCGCCGCGAAGTTGCGCCTGACGTAGGCGAGGAACTGGTCGCGCGTGACGCGGTTGCGTAGCTCGGTGTCGGCGACCATCACGGGATCCTCGATATCCTCCTGCGGCGGCGGCCCGCGGCCTTCCTCGCGCGCGCGCTCCTCTTCTCTTTCGTCGCGCGGCCGGGCTTTGGGATTGATGTATGGCGCGCGGTAGCGCGCGAGCTCCGCCGGAGTGAGCGCGCCGGTCTTGTCGATGTCCATCGCCGCGAACTGCCGGTTCGCATCGCCTAGGAACGCGCTCTCGTCGATTCTGCCGGAGCCCGCGGCGACCCGGTCGAACCAGCGGCCGAGCGCCGCCTCGCAGGTGGGCTCGCCCAAGGGCCCGCCGCTCAAAGGCTCGCCGTTGGGGCTGTAGAGCGGGCTCGCGCGCACCGCCTTCTGCTCGTCGCTCAAGATGCCGCACGAGGCGAGCGCCAAGGCCGCGAGTGCCGCCAGCGCGCGGCGCACCGGCGCGCTCACGCCGATTTCAGGTGCTCCTCGCGCCGGCTGTAGAGCTTGTCGTCGGCATAGCCCATGGCCTCGGGGCGGCCGCGGCCGAGCATGACCTGGAAATATACGGGCTCGAGACTGTCGTTCTGGAAGCCGTGGATCACGCCCGGGGGACAGGCGATGCATTCCCACGGCCCGAGGCGCCGCGTGAGGCGCCGCCCGCCTTCGTCCTCGATGAAGACGTCGAGATAGCCTTGCAAGACGAAGAACACTTCCTCGACCTCGTGCGTGTGCGCGGCGTTGCCCTGGCCCGGCGGGCAGAAGATGATGCTCAGCGTGAAGCCGCGCGGTGGGATCGTCGTCGGATCGTCGTGCTTGCCCGAGCCGCCGGCGCCGATGAAGCGGTGTTGCGCGCGGCGATAGCCTTCGATCTTCGCGTCCTCGAACGCGGCCCAATCCGGCACCTTGTCGCGGAAACGGCCGATATAGCGCTCGGCGATCTCCTCCAGGGAAAGCTTCGCCACCTCGGGCGGCATGGCGTGACGGGCGACGGCCATCGGCGATCTCCAGCTTGTGCGTGAGCTTATTCTACAGCCGTTCGTCGGGCGGCGCGATCTCAGTCGCGAGGTCGCGCAACAGCGCCTTGTTCGACAAGGGCTGAAGCCGCATCTCGCGCGGCTCGAGCCGCGCCGTGCAGGCATAGACGACTTTGCCGTCGAGCTCGATCATGCATTCCTTGCAGGCATTCGCATTGATGCAGGAATAGCGGAAGGCGAGCGTCGGATCCTGCTCGGCGCGGATGCGGTGGAGCCCGTCGAGCACGGATTGACCGCGCTCGAATTCGACCTCGAAGCGCTGCCACGCCTCGCCGCGGCGAATGACGAGCGCGGCCATGAGGCTCACGGCACGGCCTCGGCGATCGCACGCTCACCATCGAAGGCAAGGTGTTCGCCGTCGAACGTGATCACCTGGCTTTTCGCCCAAGCCTCGTCCGGCGCCGGGAAATCGTCGCGCTGATGCGCGCCCCGGCTCTCACGGCGACGCTGCGCCGCAGCGGCCACGGCCTCGGCGACCAGCACAATGTTGCGCAGGTCGAACCAGTCGAGCCGGTGCGTGTCGAACGGGCCTTGCACTGGCGGTGGCGCCGCGCCCATGGCGCGCCTGATTCGCGTGATCTCGGTAAGCGCACGGCCAAGCCTCGCCGCGGTGCGGAAGGGGCCGACATCGCGCGCCATCGCGTCCTGCAACGCGACGATGAGGGCGGCGCAGTTGGCATCGCCACGCTCTTCCTCGGCGAGGAGCGCGAAGGAAGCGGCGGCGGCATCGTCCCGCCACGGGCTCGCGGCAATGATCTTCGCGCGCGCCGCCGCGGCAAAGCCGGCATGGCGGCCGAACACCAGCGCCTCGGTGATGGCGTTGCCGGAGAGGCGGTTGGCGCCATTGGCGCCGCCCACCGCCTCGCCCGCGGCAAAAAGGTTCGGGACATCGGTCTCGAGCGTATCCGACACACGCACGCCGCCCATGTGGTAGTGCGCGATGGGCGCCACCTCGACATCGCCCGAGGCGAGATCGATGCCGTTCCTGGCGAGCCGGTCGATCACCGGCCCGAACGCATCGCGCAATTTGTCGGGAGGCACGTGGCGGAACGAGAGATAGACGCCGCCCGCGGGCGAGCCGCGCCCGGCCTCGACCTCCTTCAGGATCGCGTATGTCGCGAGATCGCGCGTTGCCTTGTAGGTGCCATCCTCGCTGACGCCGTAAGCGTCGATGAACTCGCGCCCGTCCGCATTGAGGAGCCGCCCGCCGAGCTTGTAGCGGAACGGGTCCCACATGATCGGATCCATGCCGATGAGGCGCGGCGCCAGATGGCCGATCGGGAAGAATTGTACGAACTCCATGTCGCGAAGCCGCGCGCCGGCGCGGAGCGCCAGCGCATAGCCGTCGCCGCCCATGTTCTGCGACGCGCTGTTGCGGCGGTAGAGCCGCGTCAAGCCGCCGGTCGCGACGATCACGGTCTTGGCCGCGATCGCGACCTTGCGGCCGTCGCTTACCGCAAAGCCCACGGCGCCCGAGGCAACGCCATCGACCACGGCGAGATCGGTGATGCAGAGATCGCCGACGCGGCGGATCTTCGCGTGCCGCTGCACCTGGGCGCGGAGCGTGCGCGAGACGGCGGGCCCGGTCGAAAGGAAATCGACGTAGCAGCAGCGCGGCCGGTCGTGGCCCGGCGCATGCGCCTGGCGGATGCGGCCGTCGGGGTGGCGGGCCCAGCCGACATGCCAGCTCTCCATGCGGCGGATCTCGTCGGGCCCGTTCTCGCAGAGGAGCGCCGCAAGCCCTTCATCGCACAGGCCGCGGCCCGCGGCCAGCGTGTCGGCGAGGTGATTCTCCCAACGGTCGGGCACCTCCTCGCCCAAGGCGACGGCGACCGTCATCTGCGCCATCACGGTGGCGCCGCCGCGGCCGATGAGGCTGCGATCGACGAGGAGCACGGACGAGCCCGCCTCGTCGGCCGCGATCGCCGCCGACATGCCGGCCGCGCCCGCGCCGATCACCAGCACGTCCGCCGAAAGCCGCGTGATCTCGCCCAGTGCCACGATTGCCTCAACTCCGAGCCCGTATATACTCATCGCGCCGAGGAAACACACGGACGATGATTTCCCGCGAGCACGACGACGGGCGGACGAGGGAGGCCGCGCGATGGCGAAGGTGATGCCGCGCGGACAGGTCGGCCGCTCGCTCCCGCGCCTTGAAGGGCGGGAGAAGGTTACGGGCCAGGCGGAATATATCCACCACCTGCAGCTTCCCGGCATGCTGTGGGGCAAGATCTTCCGCAGCTCACGGCCGCACGCACGCATCGTCAGGGTCGATACGCGCGCGGCCGCGGCGCTCGCAGGCGTCCACCGCGTCGTCACGATCGACGATGTGAAAAAAATCATCCCCAATCCCTATTACGGCCCGGCCTTCCACGACCAGCCGATCCTCGCCGACGGCAAGGTGCGCTTCGCCGGCGAGCCGGTCGCCGTTGTGCTCGCCGAGGACCCGCACGTCGCGGAAGAAGCGCTGTCGCACATCGCGGCGGAGTACGAAGACCTGCCGGCCGTCTATGACGAGGTCGAAGCCGCGACTTCGCAAGCGATCGTGCATGAGGTACTGAAGCCCGCCGGCACGTTCCCCGATCTGAAACACCTCGACGGCAAGCGCGACACCAACATCGCGCTCGATTTCCGCCTGCGGCGCGGCGATGTCGATGCCGCGTTCGCGACCGCGGACCACGTGTTCGAGCACACTTTCCGTACGCAGCAAGTGATGCACACGCCGCTCGAACCGTTCGTCGCGGTGGCAGACGCGGAGGATGACCGCATCACGATCCACACCGCCTCGCAAGGCCCGTCGTTCGTGCGCATCGAGATCGCGCGGCTCCTCGGCTGGCCCGAGAACCGCGTACGCATCAAGACGGCCTATCTCGGCGGCGGCTTCGGCGCGAAGCTCTATATCAAGCTCGAGGCGCTGGTTGCCGCGCTGTCGCTCATCGCGCGCCGGCCCGTGAAGATCTCGCTCGGCATGGACGAGCAGTTCTTCACCATCACGAAGCATCCCGCGACGACGCGGATCAAAACCGCAGTGACGAAGGACGGCCAAATCACTGCCCGCAAATGCGAGGTGTGGTGGAATGGCGGCGCCTATGCCGACGTGGGTCCGCGCGTGACGCAGAAATCGGGCTTCACCGCGGCCGGGCCCTATGACATCCCGAACCTCATGCTCGATTCCTATGCCGTCTACACCAACCGCCCGCCCGCGGGCGCGCTCCGCGGCTTCGGCGTGCCGCAACTTTGCTGGGCGTACGAGAGCCAGAGCGACATGATCGCCCGCGCGCTCAGGCTCGACCCGCTCGAGTTCCGCCGCCGGAACATGCTGCGCGAAGGCGGCGTGCAGGCGACCGGCACGCGCATGACGGGCGCGGCGATGGAGCAGGTGCTCGAGACGGTCGCGGCGCGCATGGGGCTCGGGCGGCCCTACGCGCACGGCGACGGCAGCCTCAGGCGCGGGCGCGGCATCGCCATCGGCTTCAAGGCCTCGATCGCGCCCACCACCTCAACCGCCATCGTCAACCTCTATGCCGACGGCAGCGCCGCGCTTTATTGCGGCACGGTCGACATGGGCCAAGGCTCGGACACGGCGATGGCGCAGATCGTGGGCGAAGTGCTCGACCTCGCGGCCGAGAACGTGCGCGTTGTCCATCCCGACACTGACGTGACGCCTTACGACATGGGCACGCTCGGCTCGCGCTCGACCTACCACATGGGCCATGCCGTGCGGCTCGCGGCCGAAGAGGTGAACGGCAAGATCACGGCGCTCGCCGCCGAGCTTGGCCTACCGCCGGGCAGCAACGTGCCCGTGACCGAGCTCTTCCGCCGCAAATACGGCATGCAGGCCGGCAATATCGTGGGCTTCGGCAGCTTTGTGCCGAGCTACAAGTCGCCCGACCACGACACGGGGCTGACCGACAACGTCGCGCCCTTCTGGATGATCGGCGCGACGGGCGCCGAGGTCGAGGTCGATACCGATACCGGTCATTTTCGCGTGCTGCGCCTCGTCAATGTCGCGGACGCCGGCACGCCGATCAATCCGAGGATCGTCGAGACGCAGCTTTCCGGCGGCGCCATCATGCAGCTGGGATTCACCGTCTCGGAGGAGATGCGCTTCGACGGCGGGCAGCTCACCAACAATTCGCTCGCCGACTACAAGATCCCGGGTCTTTTGGACCTGCCGCGCGAAATGGAGAACCTCGCCGTCGATGCGGCCGAAGCCTCGGGCCCATTCGGCGCCAAGGGCGTGGGCGAGACCGCGACGTTCGCCGTGTCGCCAGCGATCGCCAATGCGATCGAGGACGCGGTGGGCGTGCGGCTCATGGAGCTGCCGCTGACGGCGGAAGCGGTCTACCGCGCGCTTGCGCAGAAGCGCGGCGAAAGCCTGTGAGTACGGCGGCGGACGATTGGCCGGCGCGCGTCTTCGCCGCGCTCAAGACGGGCGGCATCAGCCAGGTCGCCTATGTGCCTGACGCGGGGCACGCACGGCTGATCGAACTCGCCCGCGCCGATGCTGCGGTCCGCGACATCGTGCTCACGACCGAGGAGGAAGGCGTGGCGCTTGCCGCGGGCGCGTGGCTCGGCGGCGCGCGCGCGTGCCTGCTGCTGCAGTCGAGCGGCGTCGGCAACTGCATCAACATGCTGACGCTTATGCAGAACGGGCGCTTTCCGCTGCTCATGCTCGTCACCATGCGCGGCGAGGAAGGCGAGTTCAATCACTGGCAGGTACCAATGAGCCAAGCGACCGCGCCGGCGCTCCGCCTCATGGACGTGGATGTCGCGCGTGCCGACACGCCGGAAGAGGCGGCGGACCTGGTCGCGGCCTCGCTTGCGCGGGCGTTCGGCGAAGAGCGCGCGGCGGCGGTCCTTTTCTCGCAGCGCCTCATCGGCGCCAAGCGCTGGTGAGCTCGCGATGCTCGACCGCCGCGCAGTCGTCAAGACACTGCTCGCCAGGCGCGGCGATCTTCTTGTCGTGTGCGGGCTCGGCTCGCCCACCTGGGATGTGGCCGCCGCCGGCGACGACCCGCGCAATCTTTATCTCTGGGGCGCGATGGGAGGCGCCGCGATGATCGGGCTGGGCCTCGCGCTCGCGCGGCCGGAGCGGCGTGTCCTCGTCGTCACCGGCGACGGGGAGATGCTGATGGGGATGGGCGCGCTGGCGACGATCGCGGTGCAGCGTCCGGCGAACCTCGCCATCGTCGTGCTCGACAACGGCGCCTTCGGCGAGACCGGCATGCAGGAGAGCCACACCGCGCGCGTGACCGACCTCGCCGCGGTCGCCAAGGGCTGCGGCATCCCGCTCGCGCTCGACATCGCCGACGAGGCGGGGCTCGCGCGGCTTGAGCCGCTCGTCCGCGGCGCCAACGAGACGCTCTTCGCGCGCGTCCGGGTCGAAGCGAAGGACTACCCACGGGTGATGCCGGAGAAGGACGGAGCGGCGATCAAGGCGCGCTTCAAGCGCGCGCTCGGCCTGTAGCTACTTCTCAACCAGCTCGTAGCTCTCCCGTCATGCCGGCCTCCGTGCCGGGCATCCACGTGTTCATTGTTGCCGAAAACACCCGTGGATGGCCGGGACAAGCCCGGCCATGACGACGACTAACGCGACGCCACCGCGAAGATGATGAGCTACTGCACCAGCTCGTAGCCGAAGCGACGGATCTTATCGAGGTTCTTGCCCTCGATGCGGATGAGCTTCGTCGACGCCTCGCGCTTCGGCGCGTGCAAGTCGCCCTCGTTATAGACGTGCGCCATGCCGGGCTTCAGCGAGTAGCTGCGCACGAAGCGCACCTTGCCGCGCTTGCCCTCGGCGGCGGGTTCGATGAGCGCGAAATCGCTCATGATGGTCTCGCCCATCGCCTGACCGTAGATCGCCCAATAGGGCCCGTGATCGTGCGGATTCGACGTGCGGGCACCTTCGTAATGATGCGCGAGGATGCAGAAGCCGAGCTCCGGATCTTCGTAGATGATCTTCCGCTCGGCTGTCTCGTTGCTGAGATAGCGCTCGACAAAGGCGCGGTCCTTGAGCACGTCCTCGAGGAGCGCGCAAACCTTGGCCCGGCCAGCCGGGCCCGGCTCCTTGGCGAGGATGCGGTGGCAATCCGCGGCGAACTGTTCGAGCGTCGGATTTTGCAGGGTGTCCGGCATGCGGTCCTCCAGAAGCGTCGGGGCAATTCTACCACTAGCAGCGTGGCTCAGGCAAAGGTACGGCATAACGCATATCGATCACCGATTCGGGCGCGAATTCGCCCTTGACGAGGCCGTGCGAGGAGAGCCGAGAGCCCGCTGTATTTCGAGGCCGCCGGAATGCGCGGCTCATCGCCGCCCTCCTGCCTTCTTGCGTTTGGGAGCGGCCGCCCGGCGCACGGGCCGCTTCTTCGCCGCCGGTTTCGCCTTCGCCCGGGGCCAAAGCCGCTTCGTCGCAATATCGGCGCCCGCGCGCATGGCGCGGAATTTCTCCCACACCACAGTCGGATGGACCTCGGTGCGGTAGAGCGCCTGCGAGGAGAAGCCGCAATCCGCGCCCGCCATCACGTTCTCGCGCCCGACGATCTTGGCAAAGCGCATGAGCCGCTCGGCGATCAATTCGGGATGCTCGACGATGTTGCTCGCATGCGTGATGACACCTGGGCACAGCACGAGCCCGTCCCGAATTTTGATGTTCTCGAACACGTGGTACTCGTGCTCATGGCGCGGGTTGGCGCACTCGAAGCTCACCTGCCCCGCCTTCACCTTCAGCACGTAGCGGATGATTTGCGACAGCGCCGCCTCGTGGATGCGCGGCCCCTCGTTGATGCCGTAACAGGTGTGGAAGCGTACGCGCTCGGCCGGGATGCCTTTCAGTGCCGAATTGGTCGCCTCGACATAGATCTCGGCACGGCGCTTCATCTCTTTCTCGTCAAGGCGCGGCTCGACGAAGATGTCGGGCAGGAATGGGTCGTCCACCTGCAGGATGAAGCCCGCATTGATGATGGCGCGGTATTCCTTCGCGAGCTCGCCCGCGAGCGCGAAGAAATAATCCTCGTCGGAATTGTAGTACTCGTTGACGCCGACGCCCGAGGCGGCCGAGGCCGGCATGAAAACATGCTCCTCGGGAATGTTGTTGGCGAGCGCCGCCGCCTTCAAATTCGCGATGTCGGTCTCTACGAGCTTGTCGCCGCGGTACTTGATCGGACCGACGCAGACCACGGGCGCGATCGGCGCAAGCGCCGGACCCATCATCGCTTCCTTGAAATACTGCGCGTAGTACTCCGGAAACGCCGCCACCTCTTTCTCGAACAGCTGCAGCTTCTGATTGGGCCGCTGCTCAAAGCCTTCGAGGCGGTCGCGGATATAAGTGAAGAAGCCCGACTTCGACATCTCGCCGTCGGAGACGATCTCGATGCCGCATGCGACCTGCTGTCTCACCATGTCGGCGACCGCCCGCGTCACCGTCTCGTCGAAGAGGCGCTGGTCATAGGGCTGGCCCGTGAGCCTCGCCTTCATCAGGTCGAGGATCGCATGCGGGCGCGGCAAGCTGCCGATATGCGTCGTCTGGATGTGGTCTTTGTTCTGCTGGATCGCCATGGCGCCCTCCCCTCGCAGCGCGATTTCTCACTCCTCGCCGGCCGGTCCCTTCACGTCTTCCTCGCCCGTGCGATAGGGCGATTCCGGCAGCACGTCGCTCGGCCGGCGCTTGCCTGCGGTCTCGGCGCCAGTCTCTTCCCAGTCGCCGGCCGCGGCGCGGCGCGCATAGGTGGACCAGCGTTCGGCCCAGTTGCCGAGCGTGTAGCCGTGCCACGGCGGCCGCGGCGAAAGCTGCGGCAGGTCAAGCTCCTGCCAGAGCTTGCGCGCCCCCTCCATGTAGTCGCGCGTCGGCAGCGCCAAGGGCGGCATCGGCCGCTTCAGCGTGGCATCGACGAGCATCACCGAATCCTGCCAGTTGGGACCGTACTGCGCGCCCTGCACGCCCGGGCCGTAGGGCATCAGCACCACGTCCTCGAGCGGATTCGAGCGGTACGCCATCGACCAGAACACGGCGTCCGTATTGGCGGGGTCGATGTCGTCGCTCACCGCGATCACGATCTTGCCGCAGCGCGGCTGGAACGCGGAGGTGGCCTTGAGGCCGCGCCAGACCTCCGGGCGCGGCGTGCCCGGCGCGTACTGTACAAAGATGACGGGACGGAGATTGCTCAAGGGCTCGTGCATGACGACGCGCTTCACGCTCTTCATGCCGAGATGGTCGCGCAGATGCGCGAGGAACAACGGCTCGTAAGCGACCTTTTTGATGACGCATGACTCCGACGGCGTGACCTGGCTGATGATCGAGCAGAAGACCGGCTTCTTCCGCATCGTGATCGCCGTCACCTCCATCGGCATGTTGAAGGCCTCGAGCGCGACATAGCCGTTGCTCTCGCCGAACGGGGCCTCGGGCTCGAGCGCCTCCGTGTCAATCAATCCCTCAATGACGATCTCGGCCAGAGCCGGTACCTCGAGATCGATCGAGACCGCCTTCGCCATCGGGATCGCCTGGCCCGCGAGGCCGCCGGCGATCGAGATCTCGTCCTCGTCGCGCGCAAGTTTCTGGGGCGAAGTGAAGACGACACACGGGCCGCATCCGAGCGCGATCGCAATCGGCATCTTCTCCTTCTTCGCGCGGTATTTGAGCCAGTGGAAATAGCCGCCCGCCCCGCCCTGCACCATGCGCACGACGAGCCGGTCGGGCGCCTTCAGGGCGCAACGGTACATGCCGACATTGCGGATCCCGCTCTCAGGGTCCTTGGTGATACACATGGTGGCGGTGAGATAGGGCGCAGAATCGAAGCCCGGAGTCGAGACCGGAACGGGAAGCCGCTTCAAGCCGCCATTGGGGCCGCGCAGCTCGTCGCCCTTCAGCACGATCTCCTGGCAGCGCGCCGCATTGACGCGCACCGGCGGGATCGGATGGGCGATGGCGTCGAGCCAGGCGGCGCCGATCTCGTCCACCTCGCGCCCCATGCCCATCGCATAGATGCGCGGGCTCGCCGCAAGCGCTCCGACCGCGACCGGGATGTCGTAGCGCTTGCCCTTGGCGTCGACCACGTTGGTGAAGAGGAAGGCACGGCGATCGTCCTCGGCGAGGCCGCCCACGAACTGCCAGCGCACGAGCGGATGAAGCTCGGTGTCCTTGTTGACCGGGCGCTCGACCTTGACGAGCAGGCCCGAGGCGTCGAGCGCCGCCAAATGCTCCTGGAAATCGAGCGTGGGGCGGATCGTTCCGCCGGCCGGCCGAGGCATCACTGCGTCCATAAGACCCTCTCGGGTTGCCGCGCGATTGTTCCGCACGGGCGCTTCGTTGTCTACGATGGCGGACGAGGGAGAAGCTCCATGTCCATTCCCAACGTCAAGACCATGAAGGCCGTGGTGGTCGAGAAGCCCGGCGGCCCCGACGCGTTGAAGCTGGTCGAGCGGCCGATGCCGGTGCCCGACCGGCACGAGGTGCTTGTGAAGGTCGCGGCCGCCGGGTTGAACGGCGCCGATCTCGGCCAGCGGCTCGGCCGCTATCGCATGCCGCCGGGTGCGCCCGACATTTTCGGGCTCGAGGCCGCGGGCGAAGTGGTCGCGGTGGGACCCGGCGTCACGCGCTGGCGCGAGGGCGACAAGGTCGCAGCGCTCCTCGTCGGCGGCGGCTATGCCGAATATGTCGCGGTTCCCGACGTGCAGTGCCTCCCGGCGCCGGCGAACTTGTCGCTCCTCGAGGCGGCGGCGCTGCCCGAATGCGCCATGACGGTGTGGAGCAACGTGTTCGAGTTGGGCCGACTCCAGCCCGGCGACCGCATTCTCGTCCATGGCGGCGCTTCGGGCATCGGCACGACCGCGATCCAGCTTGCCCGCGCCATCGGCGCCATTCCCTACGCCACCGCCGGCAGCAAAGAGAAGTGCGCGCGCTGCGAGAGCCTCGGCGCCAAGCGCGCGATCGACTATCGCAGCGAAG
>Ga0335078_10001256_pt1 | contig 38541 bp, 38 predicted proteins | sample Lox_Sample_32_FD_206711 | JGI IMG/M metagenome (GOLD analysis project Ga0335078, IMG submission 206711) | Soil microbial communities from Loxahatchee National Wildlife Refuge, Florida, United States - Lox_Sample_3.2 | ecosystem: Environmental > Terrestrial > Soil > Wetlands | place: USA... | reverse complement strand
CTCGTGCCATGACTGGATTCACGCGAACCCCGTCGCGGACGCGGCATAGATCGCTGGAAAGCCGGATGCCCGGAAAGCGGGCACGTCCGGTTTGGAGGGAAGCTGAAGAGTCTCAGGAAGCCCGGCCCCAGGCCGCTTCCCGCACGCCGGAGGCACGCGGGGACCCAGGGAACTCAAGGGTTATTAAATAGGAAAGGTCGGCTTAATTCCGGACCTCGCGAGGCAGCCCACCCTACCGGGAGTAACGACCCGCCGTGGAGGACGGGAAAGCCGTCCGCAGGGCGAAGGGAACCAGGTGACCGATGTCCAGGATCTCCGGGAGGCACGCGTGATGCGGAACGCCGAAACGGTGCTGGATGTCGTGCGTGACCGCGGCAGGCGCGGCCTGCCGCTGGAGAGGCTCTACCGGCAGTTGTCCAACCCGCAACTGTACTTGCTGGCCTACGGGCGCGCCTACGCCAACCACGGCGCGATGACGCCCGGGGCCGACGGGGAAACCGCCGACGGCATGTCCCTGGCCGGAACCGGGCGCATCATCGGCGCACTGCGCCGCGAGCGCTACCGGTTCCGGCCCGTGAAGCGGGCTTACATTCCTAAGAAAAACGGGAAGAAAAGGCCGCTGGGTCTGCCGTCGTGGTCGGATAAAATCGTAGGCGAGGTGATCCGCCTTCTGCTGGAGGCGTATTACGAGCCCCGGTTCTCCGATAACTCCCACGGTTTCCGTCCCGGCCGGGGATGCCACACAGCGCTTACGAAAGTGGCAGAAACCTGGACCGGGACAACCTGGTTCATTGAAAGCGACATCTCCGACTGCTTCGGGTCGCTCGACCATGAGGTCATGCTCTCGGTGCTGGCGGAGAACATCAATGACAACAGGTTCCTCCGGCTCATCAAACAGATGCTCAAAGCCGGGTACCTTGAGGACTGGGAATTGAACGCAACGCTCTCCGGGGTTCCCCAGGGCGGGGTCGTTTCGCCAGTCCTGTCCAATATCTACCTGGACCGGACGGACAGATTCGCCGAGACGATCCTCATGCCGGAATATACCCGGGGGAAGGCCAGGGCGAACAACCCCGCCTGTAAACGCACCGGAACGGCGATACGACGTGCCCGCAGACACGGCGACCGCGCCGCAGAGCGGGAACTGCTCCGGCAGTTGCACGGCACGCCCAGCACGGACACGCGAGATCCCGGCTGCCGGCGGCTGCGCTACACACGTTACGCCGACGACGCGCTCCTGGGGTTCACCGGACCGAAAGCCGAGGCCGAGGAGATCAGGTCCCGTCTCGCCCGGTTCCTGCGCGACGACCTCAAGCTGGAACTCAGCAGGGAGAAAACCCTGATCACGCACGCCCGCACCCAGGCGGCGAAGTTCCTCGGCTACGAGATCACCGTGGCCCACGACGACCGCCAGATCACAGGCGGCATCCGCAGGCTCAACGGCACGGTGCAACTCCGCGTGCCGAAAACGGTGATCAAGGCCAAATGCGCCCCCTACCTGCAACGCGGCAAGCCCGCGTCCCGCCCTGCGCTGAAAGACCGCGACGACCACGCGATCATCGGCACCTACGGGGCGGAGTACAGGGGCATCGTCCAGTACTACCTGCCGGCCGGAGACGTCTGGCGACTGAACCGGCTGGAATGGGTCATGAAGACCTCCATGCCCAAGACGCTAGCCCACCGGCACCGCTCCACGGTGACCAAGATGGCCCGCAAGTACAAGGCCGTCACCGCCACCCCCAGCGGACCCCGCCGGCGCTTCGAGGCCCGCGTCGAAAGGCACGACAGGAAACCACTGGTCGCACGGTTCGGCGGCATCCCGCTCAAGCGGCAGAAAAGGACGGCCATCAACGACCGCCCCCAACCACAGGCCAGGCCCCGCCAGAGAGAGCTGGTCACCAGGCTCCTGGCAGGACAGTGCGAGTGGTGCGAGCAACCCGCCCCGGTGGAAGCCCACCAGGTCAGAAAGCTCGCCGACCTCACCCGCACCGGCCAGCCGCAACCCGCGCGGGCAACCATCATGGCCAGGAAACGGCGCAAGACCCTCATCGTCTGCGCCCCCTGCCATGCCGCCATCCACGCCGGGAACCCAGCCACGGCATGCATAAGGTCACCAGAGAGCCGGATGCATTGAAAAGTGCACGTCCGGTTCGGCCCGGGGGCCGCCGGAAAAGGACCCGTCTAACGGGCACCTCGTCGGCGGCCTACCGGAACAAGAGGAATGCGCCACGCGTCACAGCTTCCGGGGCCAAACAGCGCAGCTCATGGCCTTCGGGTGTCGTGAGCGTCACCCGCATGCCGACCCTGGCTAGTTCTGCCAGGTAAACTGCCCCGGCTTGCCGATATCGTCCACCGCGCGACGGACATGGTTCCAGACGCCGGGCAGTAACTTGCCCTCGAGCCGCCTGAACGCAAGCCGCTCCGGACGGGCGTCGATATGACGTGATGTCGTATCAATTCCCCTTGCCCGCCGATGAACATCAGCTCAGAAGATCCTAAAAGAATTTGTTTATATATGTCATTTTCATTGACAATTCAACGTGGCCTGGCTACCCTTAGAAGGCTGTAGGCGGCATGGGGTTGATCGGTTGCACATACTCATTGACGATTACAGAGAGTTAGGTCAAAAGCTGCAGGGGTGACTCGGCTGACAAGAGCGCGGGGTCGACATGGCTAGTGCGCGGATGAACGGAAGTGTTCAGCCTTCCGTGCGCAGGCTGGTGCTGATGGTCGTGCTAGCCGTCGCGGGGCTTGGTGTTTCCGCGGTTGCCCAAGGGGCGTTCGACGTTCATGTGCGCCAGTTGGCCGATTCCACCGCATATGGAAAATGCGTCTCCGCCCTCTTGACCGTCGGACTGTTCGCCGCCGCTTACGGGATATCGCGGCGTGAGCTCAGGCGGAATGCGCGCGTCGTCATTGTGGCGATCACCTTGGGCGTTGCCGTAAAGGCAGCACTCGTGGGCGCCATCATGGCGCTCGTCTATGGAAGCGTGGGCTTCATCCTCCTGGGTGTCGCGGTCGCGCAGATAGACCCGCTGTCGGTCGCGGGGACATTGCGTCACAGCGGCATGTCCGAGCGGGCCAAGTCCATCCTCTCGGCTTGGGCGTCCTTCGATGACCCGGTGACCGTGCTCCTTGTCTATCTCGGGTCGTTCGCCATCCCGTTTGCGCGCCACGACCCGCGGGGTGGCCTCGGGCTGAGCGCTGGCTCGTATCTTTCTCAGATATTCCTCAATGCTGGGCTAATAGTCGTCGCGGCGGCTGCCTGGTACCTGCTCGCGGTACTGAGCGCGGGCCGCGTGAGCGACCGGCTCCGCTACGCCCTGCAGTGCCTCGTGCTCGGTGGGCTGCTGGCGGCGGCGTCCTGGTACGGGCTCCTCATCGGGATCACGGTGTGTGGGCTGTTCTTCCGGCCCGCTGTTGCCGCGGTCATCGACCGATCCGTCAATCTCGCGTTCTATGCGGCGGTGATCCTCCTCGGGCTGCTTCTCGTGGAGGGAGCGAACGTTCCTGCGGGAATCCTGCTCGGGGCCGCGGTCTTCGCAGTGCAAGTGGTCACGGCGCTGGCCATCACTCGCGGGCTCCCTCGCGCTGACCGATTTGATCTGGCCCTCGGCCAGCAGAACGGACTGACTGCGATCGTCCTGGGACTGGCGCTCCAGCCGTACATCCCGCAGGCGGTCGGGATCATCGCCATCGCCATTCTCACGGTGAACGTGATCCATATTTGCAGTAATAGAAGTTGGGAGCTGAAGTCGCGGGCGCCCGTGGCGGTCGGTTCGAAAATGGAGTCCTCTGTACGCTCAGTAATCAGATCCGGTAGCGCGGTCGGCGCAAGTGGGAGAGAGAGGTTATGAGACGAAGTGACATTAATGGCACAACGATTTTGTACAGATAGCGATCCTCCGCCGTTTTCGTATATTGTCGCAACGAGATCGGGGCCGACGCTGGGGGTCGCATGGCGGGATCGCGGACTGCGTTGTTCGCGCTGCTGGTACTGGTGGTGATCGTGCTGGCTGACTGGCTATTTCAGGCCAGTAGCGAGAACGCCACCCCTGACGCTAGCCTCGTCTATTGTCTGGCGCCCGCGCATCGGGCCGGACTGGTGGACGCCGCGGTGAGCCTCGGTTTCGTGGGAGTCGGCTCAACTCCGGCGGCGGTGCGCGTCGCTAACTCCGCGATTACCCTCGACACATGGCGAGCCAGGGACGACGCCGACTTCCAGCGGGCCTGTGATGCCTACGCGCCGCCGTCCGTCGGGTCCGCCGGATCGTCTGCCGAGAGCGGTCCCATCGGCGGCCTCTTCAATATTCTGCTGCCTGTCGCCGTGGGCGCGCTGCTCGCCTTCGCGTTCGACGAATTCAAGCAGGGATCGGACCGGCGCTGGGCGCAGGCCGATGCGCTGCGCGACTCCTGGGCAGCGTTCCGCGGGGTGATCGAGACCTACCTCGCCGATCGGCAGAAGCTGCGCCCCGACGGTGTGCCGGCGCAGAGTGACATCGACGCGCGCAGGCGGGACCTCACCGGCCAGCTGCGAGCGATCCAGTCCCAGTACCGGCGGTCGCCTACCCTCGCCACGCTCAAAAGCGAGCTGCTTGGAGAACTTGGCGACGGCATCAGCACGGGCTGGGTTCCCGGGATCACCCCAGAAGATTTCACTGAGCGCAAGGGACGGGCCGATGTGCTGACGAAGGCACTCAATGACTTTGAGTCCTCGGTGCAAAGGGTCGCGGGGGAACTGGAGCGGGGAATATGGCTGCCATCGAGACTGTGAGCACCAGGCGCGTCCGCGCGGCCCGGCCCGCACGCATCCGCACTGCGTCCCGGCGCCGCCTGGCAAGGCCGCTACTGGTACGTGCACTGCCCAGGGAAGGGGCTAGGTTGCTAGACGATTACGACAGACCGTTGTATCCGCTAACCGTGCCGAGACACAGGAGCAGATACCAGCCGGTTGATGATTTCGAAGCACGGTTCGAGGAATTCCAGAAAATTTTCGAGACTCCGGACGCGCTGCATTCCCGGGGGCATCTTTTCATAGTAACCGGTGATCGCGGCTACGGGAAGACGTCGATGCGCCAGCGTTGCGCATTCTGGACACACACTGAATACGATCAGAAAAATGGCGAGATTGCCGTAATCGATCTTTCTGGCGAGGACTGGGAGACTGAGACCGTCGACCAGCGACTGTACCGCGTCCGCCGCTGGATACTGAAGGGCCTGGTTGGTCGGCTAGAGCCCTCGGATATCGCCCTTATCGATACCAATGTCGACATAGAGGAATCTTTCCATGACCTTGGCGTTATGCTCAGAACGCGTGGTATCGCCCAGAATCGACCGATGCCTATCGTTCTGTTCGTACTGCTGCCCGGGTACCCGAGCTCGGAGGAACTCAAGCGATATTATGGGCTCGCCAGAGAGGGTATGGTCTTCATGGCCGAGATATTCCACCCGGATGTTATACAGGACATAACGAGAAAAATCGAGATCGAGCGGGACGGATTTAATAATCGGAACAATGTCTACACGCACATCCTGCGGCTTGGCGTACTAAAGGTAGGCGATGACGATTTGCTGATGACCTGGATGCAGGCAGATGTACCTAACTGTCCGGGACTGACAAATAGCGAAGTCAGGGCTAAAGTTCAGAAGCTTATCCAAGAAAAGAAGATTAGCGCTTCTCAATTCATGAAACTACTCATAGGGGCACTAAAGGTTGCGATGGTAGATCAGGCGGCTGAGGTTACCGTGGATCACGTCATTCAGTACTATCAGGACCGTATCTACTCGTCAGCGGATTGAAGGCACCGAGATGGGGACCAGGGAAAGCCGGAATTGGTGGCAGGGAACCGTGAATCCGTTCCCCCGTGCGGCGGTCGCGCGCACGTCCACCCTGCGTCCGGACGCGCCGACCATCCCTACCCCTGCGGTCGAGGAGATGCGCCAGCTCGTCGGCGAGTACGTGTCGGGGACGCTCGAGGCAGGGGACGCGGCCGAGAAAAGCGATCTGCCGCCGAACGACGGTCGGGTCATCGTGATCGACGGTGATTACGGCGTGGGCAAGACGCACTTGATACTCGAGGCCCTGAGCCGGGTGGCGGAGGGGCGAAAGGACGGCCTGGATCCGCGGCCCTGCTACCAGGTGGCCCCTGGGGGCAGCTTCCTACTCCTTTACACAGAGATCATGCGGACTTACGTTGGCGTCGGTGAGATGCTCGCGCGCGTGCTTGAGTTCTATGCCGATATCGTGGCCGACGACCTTCGCGGGCACCCGTTCGCGGAGCAGTTGGTTGGCGAGCTGGAACGCGACCAGGCTGATCCGCAATTCGTCGTCGCCCGGTACGGCCTGCGCGAAGGGGCGCTGCTCGCGGCCTTGCGTGACCGGCTGAGCTCGGTGACTGATAACGAGGAGTTCAGCAGGGCGCTGATCCTGCTCTTGCAACCCGAGTTCCGGGAAATAGTATGGGACTGGTTTACCGGCGGAAGCCCGGGTCAGTTGCTACGGGAACAGGGCCTGACAAAGCCAATCGCGACTGATATCCAGGCACTTGAAGCACTTGGCGTCATCGCTCGCATTTACCGCCGTAAGAAAAGGCGTTTCGTGCTGGCCGTCGACGAAATGGAAAGACTAGTACTCTCCTGGGATCGTTCCGATCAAAGTCGGGCTCAAGCATTCAAAAAGCTTCTTGAGATATTCCGCCGCACGGGCGCACTGCTCATCATGGCCGGCCTTCCTGATATCTTCGAAATACTCCCTCCGGAGACACAGCGTGTAGATGCGATCATCGAGCCGTCAGGCCTCGAGCCAGAAAATGTTCTTTGGTATATTAAGAGTACGATAGTTTCTTTCCATAAGAGGGACACAGCCGAGCCGTTCACGCCGGAAAGTATTGAGTACATCGTCTATTTGACGGGCGGCCTGTCCCGTGATGTTGTCCGCCTCTGTTATTTCGCGTATGAGTATGCGTCGGCGACCGGAAAAGAAATAAATCGTGACGTCATCAACAAAGTCGCCCTCACCCGTTCACGACGGGGCGCCCATGAGATGGTGCGCAGCGAGATCCGGCAGTTGCTAGCGGAGCAGGCGCGCAACCCAAGTGAGGGCTGGGTATTCCCCGGCCTCCCTGAGGTGGCTATCGATTTCTGGCTCCCGGTGGGAGATCAGGGCGATGGTTGTGCTGTCTTGGTTAGCGACTCAATCCTTGACGATCATCAGGCGGATATTGCCGCCAACCGGATCTCCCTGGTTCGCTCCTCCGGTTCCGGGCGCTCCGTCATTCAGGTGGTGAGTGGCTACCTGCCCGCCGAATTGCGCCGGAGGCTGGAGGGGGCGCTGAACGGCGAACCGCTGATCGTCTACAGTTCCAGCACCTTTGACAGTGAGTTCACCAAGTCCGTGAACACGGTCGTGGGCCTCATCGTCGGCGATGCGGTGCAGTCCCTCCAGGGTGGTACCGAACTACGGATGATCCGGGAAGAGACCGGCCGCTTGGCGCGCCAGCAGGCGACCATGCTTCGGATGCTGCAAGAGTCCGCCAGCCGGGAGGAGCAACTGTTCGGTGCCATCCAGCGGACGCTGACCGCCGCCGTCGGCGTGTCCCGGCAGGGGCCCGAGGACGAGACGCCCGCTCTCCCCGTGGAGCTGGGGGAGTTGTTCCACGCGGCCGAGGACAGTCTGACCGCCTACGGTGACGTCGAGGCGCTCGTCGACGACACCTTCGCGATCGCGGCCGACGAGCCAGCCGTCGCCTTCGCCCTGGTATTCCGGCTGCGTGACCCCGATGCCTTCAGCCCCATCGGAGTTATTACGTTCCTGAGCACCTTGCTGCGGAGCTTCCAGCGAAGCGTGCGGCTATGGCTTGATTCCGGCGGTTCGGCGGGTCAGCGCGGCGCGGCGCCAACGGCGCGGCACCGCGAGTCGCTTCGCGGGATCTGCCAGACCTACGACACACTGTACGGCGCCGCCCCGTTGTTCAAGCTTGACCGGCTGCCCGAGATCACCAGCCCGCCGGGCGTCGACCGGCAGCTTCCACGGGCCGGACTGACGATGAGGGCAGAATCGCTGCACGACGCCTTTGAAGGGCTGGCTGACCGCGTCTACGAGACCGCCATGGGGTTGGCCGACGTGGATGGCGGCGAGCCGCCCCGCAAGAAGGGCCAGTAACCCTAAAGATCCTCCGGGGCGGAATGCAATAGCGGTCAGGTCGCGGTGCAGGGTTCTCATCTTCCTGTCGGCGTCATGGACCTGGGTTTGCACCAGGGTGACCCCTACGAGGTGGTACCCATGGTCGTCAAGCGGCAGTACGTAGATGGCACCGCGCGCGACGTCGAGCACCAGCCGGGTCAGGTGACTGCTGCGCACCAGGGACAGCAGTTGCGAGATGCGATCCCACTGCATCATGACCTGCTGTAGCACCCTGTCGTACCCGCGCCGCCTGCTGGCGGGCGTCACTCTCTGGAAGAGTGATGCGAGGGCCGGGTCATCGAAAAGATCCGCCCGCCACACGAGCGTTCCCCGCCGGTAGATGGCGACGAAATGGACGGTGTTGCGGTCGAGGACAGCGCTGCACAGGCGCGCCACTTCCGCAGTCACCTGGCGGCTGGTCCCTAGGTCGGAGTTCACCGGGAATCCGCCCGTTTGCACGCCACCGGGAAACCACATGTCGCCAGACTCCCCGCGCTTTCGGTAACCGCCCCAGAGCAGTGAAGGCGAGCCCACCCGGTGGGCCGCCCGGTCGGCAAGCAGCGCGAGCTGATGGTCAACCTCGTCGACCAATTCGCGCGCTCCGGACAAGGTGGCACCGAAGAAGTTTTGACCTGTGACCTTGAGGACGTGAAAGAGCGCACCGTTGTTGCCCTGCACCACCGCGCGGATCACTGGTCCGCTGTCGAGCGGTTCGGCGATCGCGTCGATCCGGGCGATCACGAGGCTCAGCTTCCTGGCCGCCTGGTCGAGTTCCTCGCGCCGCAGTCCCGTACCCGGAGACCGTACGGAGAAGTCCCAGGTCCCGGAGGTGAGGTGCGCGACATAGTCCAGCCCCCCACGGCTGCCGACCACCTCGCCGCAGTCCGCGATGTCCTGCTGGTACCCCTCGTCCGCGTGATTCGCCTGACTGACGATAGGGCCGGAGTCGGCGAGCACGGTGTCCGGTCTGTTCATGGGGCAAGATCCTCCCGGGGGCGTGGGCGGCATTTATCAATAGGGCGGAATGTCCAGTTCGATCGCGCGCCGTTGCGCGGCTGCTTTGAGGGGATCGGCTAGGGGGCGTGGCTCGTTCCGCAGCCTGCGGGAGTGGCGGGCGTTCGCCACGGCTACCTGGGTGAAATCGTGATCGACGCCCAGACGCGCCTGGTATTCGTCCTGCGTCCGCTGCTCCAGGTCGACGGCGGCTTCCAGCCGGTCGGTGACCGCCAGCAGGTTCGACCGGGCAACCGCCGCAGCCACCGCCCACAAGTGCCTGCGGCCCAGAGAGCTCTCCAGCCCGGTAAGCGCCGCCTCGCTCGTCTTGTCAGCGAGTTCGAACTGACCCGCGGCCAGCGCGTAAATACTGAGGTCGACCTGGTTGATCCAAGTGAACGGGTGGTCCTGGCCAAAGATGGCGATGTGCCTGCGCAGTGCCTCCGTCGCCTGTAGCACGGCCGCCGCGGAGTCCCCGTTCGTATGCTGGTCGCCGGCCAGGCTGAGAATGGTCGCGGCCGCGAACGGGTGCGCGTCACCCAGGAGCCGTCGGCAATCCTCCAGGATGCCCTCGTTCGTCTTGGGATCGGGGGCGCCGAGCCGCCGCTTGGCGATGGCGATGCCCCCGTGAACGCGCAGTTCCGCCAGTGAGGTCGGCGCGGGGACGTTGCCGTTGTCCTTCTGGAATCCCCGTTTGGCATCCCGGAGGCTGTCCAGGGATGCCTGGTACCGTCCAAGCTCCCGCTGAAGTGAGCCGATGTGCCCGAGAACCCAGGCGGTCTCCCCGGGTCTCTCCTGATCGAACCGCTCGCACCACGGTAGGTCGTGATCCTGTCGCCGTTGCAGCGCCTGCTCCGGTTCTCCGGCAAGCAACTCGGAAAGCGCCAGGTTGCCTGACGTACTGATAGCCAGTGGGTGATTTCGGCCCATCAACCGGACCGCTGTCTGCCAGGTGGCGCTGTCTTCCAGCAGCGCGCCCTCGAAGTCCCCGACCAGGCGGAGGTCCGCGGCGTACGAGCTGGCCGTCCGCAAGGTGCGCGGATGCGATAGCCCGAGGACGCGCCGGTTGCCGGCCAGGGCGTTCTCGTCTGTCTCGCGGGCACGCTCGAACTGGCCGAGCGAACGGTGGACATTGGCCAGCTGCGTCTGCAGCCGGAGCGCGAGCGTGTCGTTCGAACGGTCTCCGGGCAAACCCGGCAGCGCCGACTGCCAGTATGCCGCCAGGCGTTCGCCCAGCTCGGCGGCGGCCTTCCACGAGCTGCGACTGCCTGACTGCCACAGGAACCTGATCTGGTTCACCAGCCACTGCCGCACGACGTTGTCCATCTGGGTGACCGCGCCGGAAGGACCGACGTGCTCAAGCAGCTCGGCGTAGACCGCGCGGTCCCTGATGACGTCGTCGTCGATACGGAGGGGGGCACTCTCCGCCAGCATCCGGCTGACCTGCTGCTTCCGGTCCGCTCGCTGCTGTGGCGTCATGCGGTCGCGGACCACGTCGAGCACGCGGGGGTGCACGCGCAGTGATGTCTGGGCCAGGTCCCCGGGCAGCAGCGCCGTGTCGTCCAGGAGCAGCAGCCCGCGGCTGGCTATCTGGTGGAACACCATCGGCATCAGGATCGGATCGGTCATTTCCCGGTTGGCGGCGGCGAGCTGCGCCAGCATCTCGGGCGAGGTAAGGAGCCGCCAGGACAGGCCGGAGCTGCCAAGGAATGCGCAGGTCTCCAGGAGCAGCGCGGCGGCTTCCCCAAGGGGGTTGAGGCGCAGTCCCTCCAGCTGAAGCTCAACGACCGGCCTGACCGGATCGGATACGGCCGCGGGGCCGCCCGCGGTCAACTCGCCGAAGCGCGACTGGAACTCCCTGGCCGTATCCTCGGCGACGGTGGCGAGCAGGGCGCCCAGCTCTGCCATCTGGCCCAGGGTTACCTGGAGCCAGGCGCATGCCAGCTGCAGGGCGAGCGGGATGCCCTGCATGGACTCGGCGATCTGCGCCGCGTCCTGCGGGCTGATCCCCTCGACCAGGCTGGAGACGATTGCCTCGGCGTCGGCCAGGGCGAGCGGCGGCACGGCGAGCGGCACCGATCCGGCGCGGGCCGCGACCCTGGCCGTGATCAGCACATGTCCCTGGCCGGCGTCGGGCAGGAGCTCGGCCAGCAGCGCCGGGTCATCGGCCCCGGTGAGGATCAGCAGCCAGCGCCTAGGGGCTGCGGCCGCCCAGAGCTGCTCCCTTAGCGCCGCTGTCCCCGCCTCGCCTCCCGGGCGCTTAGGCGGCATCTCGGAGGCAAACTGCGCCAGGTCGGCGCGGATCGTCTCGGCGCTGTCCGCGCGGATGAGCACGATAGTGTCGTAGTCGGCCCGGAAGCGCCAGGCGTACTCCAGCGCGGCCAGGGTCTTGCCCATGCCGGCGGGCCCGGTGAGTGTAAGCGGCGCAGGCTGCGCCTGCGTGGTGAAATGGTCGCGAATCTGATCGATGAGGTCATCTCGGCCGACCGCATCACGGGTGTGCGTGGGCAGGTTGAACGAGACCTTCCCGGATCGGCCGGGGAAGTTGACCGGATTGCGCGCGGCTGCGGCTTGGCCGGAAATCTGATAGTACGACGCGAGTTCCGTGTGGGCTTGCCTCGCGTCCTTACCCGAGAGTGGAACCTTGGTCAGCGTGGGGAACAGGTCAACCGGCAGCCACCGGCCGTCGGTGCTCACGCAGACGGGGGCTTGGGCGCCAGGCTGGATGGGCCCGACCACTCGCCGCAGGAGGCCTTCCAGATTCGGCAGGCTCAGCAGGCGCGCCGACACGACGATCAGCGTCGAGCGCGCGGGCGAGTCGCTGTCCCGTACCTGATCGATCCGCCGCCTGATCGCGGCGAATCCCATCAGTTGGAGCTCGGCGGCGAGCCATTCGGCCCAAAGCCGGTCCACCGCCGAGTGCAGGATGGTGACCGTGCTGTTCTGGCTGGCCATCTCCTGCTGCGCATCCCGGTACCGGAGCAGCGTCTGGCCGGTGACCGAGGGTGGAACCGTCTCCGGCACGCCCCACACGAGCCTTCTGGTGACCCTCAGGTAGGCGCCGAGCAGGCGGTCCCGGTCGTCCGAGGGCGAGTCGAGAAACGGCAATCCCTCCTTGGTCGAGTACTCCGACTCGTACGGGATCTCTATCTCGTTCCAGTAGCGCTGCCGTTCATCCTCCGGCATGTTCCCGAGCAGCCAGGCGAACTGGCGGTGTGCGGCGACGCGCTGCTGCGCCGTCGTCTGGCTGGTGCCCTGATCCACCCGCATGGGTACCGGAAGTGTCCGGATCTCAGCCGCCCGCGGGCTGCGCTGGATGGATTCTGCCAGCAGTGCGGCCTTGTTTCTGTGCAGCTGGTTCAGCGTGTAGCCGAGTACGAAGACATCCGCAAGCTCCGCGGCCAGGCCCCCCGCCTCGGGGTCGGCCGACGTGTCGATCAGGACGACGTCATAGCCGCGCTTGAGAAGGTCAGTCCGGGTGACCGCGAAGCGCCCGGCGTCCGCGACCTCATCCGTGACGGGGCCGATGAAGTCGATGACGCCTAGGGGGTCGTCAAAGGCACAGGACAGGCGGACCGGCAAGTCGCTCTCGGCGTCAGCCGTCCCGGCCGGTAGGAACGCCGACAGGTAGCGGTGCTGTGATGGGAACACGAGGTCATGATCGACGACGAGCACGCGCTGTCCCTGGCTAGCCAGCATCAGCGCTATATTCGCGACCATGCAGCTTTGGCCCGCCCCGTCGGCGGACGAATAGAAGGCCACCACCGTGGTGCGCTGCGCTGCGCTCTCTTCCGTCACTGAGGTTAGCCTCCGCGGCTTGCGATCCGCCCCTGCGGCAAACGCTAATCGTTAAGTCAGCGTAGCGCGTCCGTGCCCGCGTCCGCCTCATTACTGCCTGCCGAACTCTGCTCACTGCCCGGCGAACCTTGGTCCGCTATGCGCCGGGCCCGCAAACTGCTCCGAAATCCGGCGTAGACGGCTGACTGATCGCCGTTCCCTGACAGTTCCTCCCGTACGCGCACAATCGCAGTCCGTAGTGCGGCGCTCGGCAGTTCGCTCAGCGCCGTGAGGTCAATGTCGCTGAGATCGATCACGTCAGACCCAAAGACCACATCATTCTCCTGATCGTCATGCCTCACTGTGATCCAGTCACCGCCCCTACTAACTCCCGGCATGAAGGCAATTCCTGCCAGGGTTCCCCGTCTCTTGCGGACGCTACTTCACCGTCGGTCGATGCCGGGCGTCCCATTCTCTTTTGTGCTCGCTGATCTCCCGGGTGGCCTTGGCTGCCGCCTCTGCCGGAATGCTGTCATTCTGCCACGCCCGCAGAGCGTTAATCATCCCGTCAACGAAAGCGGTTCCGCAGCTGGTCAGTTCCGGACGACCGTGCAGGAAATCAGCGACCTGCCCGCACGCATTCCGCCACTTAGCGAATTCGACATTTGCGTACCAGAGCTCGGCTGCCCCCGTGGCCGCCGTGCGCTGATGCCGCCAGAATCGGGCGACTTCCAGATGAGCGTACATGCCCTGCAGCAGGCTGGCCAGTGGCCTGGGGTCGGGCCGCCAAGGCGCGTAGAAGACGCCAGTGACCCGCCCGGATACCAGCGGGACCAGGTCCATCAGCGCGGAGAGCTTCGCGTGCTGGACCTCGTGGGCCAGTGTCAGAGCCATCTGCACGTCGTCCGCGGGCAGTGAAAGCCCGATGCTGCCGAACGCCCGGCGACTTGTCACGCTCTGCATGTCCCCGTCCCGAATGGCTATCGGTACCAGGCTCCGGATAATCGACGTGACCTCCGACGCCGTGCGCTGGTGGCCGCTGGACAGGATGCGCCAGCCGCCCGCTATCCGGAGCCGCCACTCCTCTCGCTGTGCCGGGCTCAGCTGCCGGGTCGGCTTGAGGTCCGCGGGAAGCCGGTGCGGGTCGGCATCATCGATCACCAGCCGCAGTTGCCTGCCGCCGCCGCCGTCGGCGAGCACCGTCTGCAGTCCGTGCCAGCCGGGCGCCTCGGTGTCTAGCCGTCGGGGTAGCGGCAGTCGTCCGCGCGGTCCCGATATATCGGTCACGCCGTCGTGATGGCGCAGCGCGGCCTTCGGATGCCGCAAGTCCGTCGGCAGGACCGCCATGCCCAGCGACGGGAAGTGGACAACCCCGCCGTCCAGTGCCGAGGGGGGCAGTGGGACGGTGCAGGTGATGCCGCCGCGCACCGCCGCCGCGGCCGCGATGAGAGCCAGACGACCAGGGGACAGGCTCGGGCTCGTCTCCTGCTCTCCGGCGACGACCTGGGCCGCCCAGGCGCCGACGGAGGGGTAGCGGAGCAGTTCGGCCAGGGCACCGGGCGCCTGGCGCCGCACTCGCGCGAGTAGCTGCCAGGCCGCAGCCGCGGCATTGGCCTCCGGATGTCGGCCAGCTTCGGCGTCGCGGACGATGAGCGCCAACATCGCCAGGCACCGGCTTGCTTCACCGGCGGTAAGCAGCGCCAAGTCGGCCTCGGTGCTAGTGCCCTCGCCTAGGGTCCGTACCTGCTGACAGGTCACCGAGTGAAAGCGGGCCCCCACTATTCGCCGTCTTTAACGTCGAGGTCCGCCGCCAGTCGCGCCCGTATATGAGTGATCAGACGGTAGAGGTCGGCGCAGTAGACAGACGGGTTGTCGAAGCCGTTTTCCGCGCGGTACCGGTGGGCGTACAGGCCGCCGCCGCAGACCCGGCCGACCGGGCACGCCTTGCACTGGGCCGAGAGGGTCGCGGCCCGCGCCCGGACCGCTGCCGCCCGTGACGTGCGAAGGGCGGCGTCGAAGGAGTCCCTGGACACGTTCAGCCCGGTGGCGTCGGCCGACGACCGCAGGACGTCCGACAAGACGATGCCGCCATCGGACTCGATGACAACCACTGTCACCGGGGACAGCCCGACGTCCTCGGTCCTGGACGAGCCGCCGAGAAGCAGGCGCATGATCTCCTCGAACAGTCGCACGCTGATCGACGGGCCCGCGGCCTGATACCAGTGATCAAACGCGGCGATCAGCCAGTCCGCGTACGGCGCGGCGTCGGTGGCCGGACGTTCCGGCGGCGGGGCGGACCAGTTGCCGTGGGGGAGTAGGAAATCGATGATCGGGGGCCCGAAGCGCGCCAAGGCCTCGTATGTCCGGACCGGGTTGTTACGCAGGTCTATTACGCTGAGGATTCCGCCGAATAGCCGAGGATAGCCAGACAGCAGGGACGCCGCCGCGGCGGTCTTCGAATAACTACCGCTGCCATCGGCCTGCCGTCGATGACGGTCATTCATCTCCCGGTCGCCGTCGAGGCTCAGGCCAACCGTCAGGTCCAGGGTATCGAACAGTTTCAGGAATTCGTTGTCAAGCAGCAGGCCGTTCGTCTGGATGCTGAAGTTCGCTCGCCTGTGGTGGCCAAGTGCCGCGCGAATAGCGCCGACCGCGTAATCAATCACCTCAGGACCTGCTAGGAGCGGCTCCCCGCCGTGCAAGACGATTTCCAACTCGGATACATCATGGTTCGCGGCGTGCTCGCCGATACGGGAGGCGAGATCGTCAATTACGGAGCGGGACATTACCCGAGGCCGGGACCGCCACGAATGGTCACCTGACTCGTACACATAGCAGTAATCACACCGTAGGTTACATCGCTGGTGGATCTTCAAAATGAAGGTCCGGAAAGGCGTAAGGTGCGGACTGCCCACTTGGAGTGGACGCATGTTGTACTTTGCTAGCCGCACCGTTCGCTGCCTGCCCAGCCTCAATCCCTTAGTGTAGGGATTTGTGACACTTAGATGAATATCATAATTCGCCCAGGCCTGCCGGGCAAGGGTCAGCACGGGACCGCGCACGTCTGCGCTGACTACATCAGCCGAGCGGTGCGGACCGCCGGGTTGCCTGCATCATTGACGGTTGTTACTGCCGCTTCTTCAGGTGGCGCAGGATCTGCACTCGGTCGGCCTCGTCGAGCATGGGCAGCCGAGGATGCGGACCGCTGCGGCGGATTCGAGCCCGCCTAGCAGGCCGGCCGCTAGGGCGGAGCTCAGGTGAGTCAGCACGAGACCGGTGACGTTGGAGTTGAACATCCGGAAGATCGCCGCTGCGATTGCCGGCCGGACGATGGCGATCGCCTGGAGCCGGCCCGCTGCCTCGCGGCTCGGCAAGTCGGCGAGGATGCTGACGGCTTCTTCCAGCGGAATGGACAGCAGCATAGGTGCGCTTGCGTGGACCTTTCCCGGCAGATTGCCCGCTGGATGACCTGGTCGGCGAGGCGTTCGCCCACCGCCCGCTAACTCGGACCTGTGCGCTGGTCGTGCTCCAGCGATCGTCGGCCTCGGGGGCGATCAAGCTCACCATCCAGCGGGCCCTGCCGCCAACGACACCGCCCGCTCCCCGTCGAGGTCGCCTGCGCTGGCCGGCGCCGACCCTAGCGGTAACGGAAGCCGTCAAGGAAGCGGCGGAAGACGCCGCCCTCCCTGGTCAGCGCGGGAGCTGGCGGCGGGTCCTCGGTGCGCTGGCGGGCAATCGGCTGGTCGTAGTCCGTCCTGGCGATGGCGTCAACGATCTGAGCCTCGCCGAAATCCTCGGAGCCCTCGATCTGCGGCACGTAGCCGACGAGCATGCCGTCCCGCATGACCTGGGCTTCAAGTCCCGCGGTGCCGTCGTTGTCCCACTCGGCCTCGCGACCGCCGGACAGCGTGACGCGAACACCGAAGTCGGTTGTGCCGCGGAACAGGTGCGCGTTGACGCCACGGTCGCGGAGGGCGTCAACCACCCGCCGGGCCTTGAACTCCTCCATCTCACGAATGCTAGTGCGTGTGCGGTTGCCCCGCTTTGCCGGATCAACTTCGCTCCCGCCTTGATCCACCGCGGCCGGTGCCCGGTCCTGCGCCGGGGCAGTGGCCAGAGCCCGGATCAACGCCACTCCGGCAAGCGGCCTAGCCCAGCGCCAACTTCCCTCGTGACCAGAGGAGAGGGGGCAGTGCCCGCGCATAAGTGGTGTATAATGTGGTGTATGAAGCGGACGAACATCTACCTCGCCGATGGGCAGGCCGCTGCCTTGGACCGCGTCGCCGAGGCGGAGGGCGTCTCCAGGGCTGAGCTGATCCGCACGCTGATCGACCGGGCGATCGGCGGGCACCCCGGCGCCGACCTCGCGGCCGACCTCGCGGCCATCGAGTCCTCCTTCGGGATACTGGCCGGGCAGGACGCCTTCTCCCGCACGCGTGACCAGCGCATGGACTACCTGGATCGGCTGGCCGACGGGTGATCCTCATCGACAGCGATGTGCTCATCGAGCACTTGCGCGGTAAGGAACCGGCACGCGACTGGCTAATGCATGCCCGCCAGGAATCCGGCCCGTTGGCAATAAGCACCGTGAGCCTGACCGAGATCGCTGGAGGCATGCGCTCACCGGAACGGCGTGAGGTCATGCGCTTGCTCGGCAGCATGCAGCGCTTCGAGGTCACCGAGCAGGTTGCGTGGCGGGCAGCGACTCTGATGCAGGAGTACCGCCGTTCCCATTCCCGGATCGGCCTCGGAGACTACCTGATCGCCGCGACCGCGCTCACAGAGGGACTCGAACTGGCCACGCTGAACGTCCGCCATTACCCAATGTTCCGCGAACTGGAACGCCCCTTCTGATCCGGGAATCGCCCGCGGATGCGCTCCGCCCGGGCCGGCATGACGGCTACCTACCCGCCCTCGGTGTCGAGCGCGGGCGGGAACCACCTGCCGTACCGTGCGATTGCGAGCAACGCGATGCGGTTTGGTGTGAGCGCGACCGCGGTGTTGCGCACTGCCACGGCGACCGGCGAGCGTAGTTGCTGGCCGAATCGGAGCTGCCAGGTTGCTGTCCGGGCCATTGCCTGGGTACGAGCCCGGCGTTCGTGGTCGTACTGAGGGAGCGCGGTGGCCACGTTGCTGGCGCGGCTGACCGCTGCGGCGAGCACGATCGCGTCTTCGAGGGCCTGGCCGCCGCCTTGCCCGAGGTTGGGTGTCATCGCGTGCGCGGCGTCGCCGAGCAGGACGACGCTGCCCCGGTAATAGCTGTCCAGTTTCGGCAGCCGGTAGATGTCGTGGCGCAGGACGGCCTCGGGCGGGGTGTGAGCGAGGACGGCCGGGATCGGCTCGTGCCAGGTGCCAAATCGCCCGCGCAGCTCGCGGAGCTCGTCGGGGTTGCGCTTGGCCTCGTCAGCGTTGGCAGCGGCGTACCAGTAGGTGCGTCCGTCCACGATGGGCATCACGCCGAATTCTGTGCCCTGGCCCCAGCTCAGGCTCATCTCTGTCACCGCCGTCGGCGATGGCGCCGTGATGGCGCGCCAGCTGGTGGATCCGGAGTAGACCGGTGCCGGCGCATCGGGCCAGCGCTGGGCGCGAACCCAGCTGTGCACCCCGTCGGCACCCACGACTAGGTCCGCGTGCAGCACCGCATCACGGTCGCGGTGCCTGAAGTGGACCTCGGCCGGTCCGCCGTCGGCGCCCCCGGTGATGCCGGTGGTCGCCACGCCGGCGAGAAGGCCCGCCGCCGGCAGCGCGTCGCGCAGGATCCTGTGCAGTTCAGCGCGATGGATGACGACTGCGGTGGTGCCCATGCGCGCCTCCATGCTGGCGCCGTCTGCATCGAACCGCGATAGCCACCGGCCCGCCGGGGTACGCATCCCGAGGGCGAGCATCGGCAGGCCGCTACCGCGTACCGCGTCGCCGAGGCCGATCGCGTCGAGGCAGCGCAGCCCGTTGGACATTAGCGTGATGCCGGCGCCGATCTCGCCGAACCGCGCGGCCCGCTCGAGGACCGTGACCCGCCAGCCGACCTGGCGCAGCGCCACGGCGGCGGCCAGCCCGCCGATCCCGCCACCCACGACGACGGCGGACTTGCCGCCCATCCTTGACGTCGCGCTAACCATGACCGGAGCTTCTCGGGGCTGCGTACCGCCCAGATGCGGGTGATCCGGTCGCCGGCCACAGCGAACGACACCACGGTGACGGTGGCGCCGGCTTGCTGAACCACCAGGCCAGGCTGGCCGTTGACGTTGCGTTCCAGGATCGTCAGGCCGGCTACCTTGCCGGCGATGCCGAGTGCGTAGCGCGCGATCTGCTCGCGGCCTTCGACCGGCCGGAGCGCGGCCTTGGCCAGGCCGCCGCTGTCAGCCGTCATCACGGCGCCGGGGTCAAGCAACTGGATGAGAGCGTCGATGTCCTTGTCCTCCCACGCCCGCTTGAAATCCCGGACAACGCCGGCCTCGTGCGCCCGCGGACCCGTGGGAGCCCGGGACCTGTCAATGCGGTGCCGGGCCGAGGAGGCCAGCTTGCGGCATGCCGCCGGGGTCCGCCCGGCGATCTCGGCCACGTCCGCGAAGGGGTAGCCGAACACATCGTGCAGGACGAACGCGACCCGCTCGGCCGGGGTCATCGAGTCAAGCACCACCAGGAACGCCATGCTGACCGACTCATCCAGGGTGACCCGGTCCGCCGGGTCGCCCTCGACGGCTCCCCGCGGCTCAGCGATCCACTCAGTGTGATCCGGTAGCGGCTCGGGCAGCCATTCCCCCACGTAGCGCTCCCGCCGGACCCGGGCAGAGTCGAGCAGGTCCAGGCAGACACGGCCGGTGACCTTCCTCAGCCAGGCGGCGGGCGACTGGATCGCCCGCCGCTGTTGCTGTGTCATGGCGTACCAGCGGGCGTAGGTCTCCTGCACGGCATCCTCGGCCTCGGCCAGAGAGCCAAGCATCCGGTAGGCGATGTTGATCAGCGCGCGCCGCTCGCCGATGATCTCGCTCACGACCGGGTCGGGCCGGCCGTGTCCTGACCCTGTGCCAGTGCGCATATGCCGCCTCCGTTGATCCTCCGCCCCTATCTAGTCTGACGAGACATCGCACCAGATTGTGAGGTCGGCGCTGCGCCGGAAATTGGGTGGTCTCGCGGAACCACTCCAAAGCAGGCGCTGAAAGGGCGCTAACCGAGCAGCGTTCGCCAGGTCCGGCTCCCGGCTACGGGCCGAGCGTGGTGATGGGGATGACGTCGATGCCGTCGGGGCGCCGGGTGGCGTAAGCGTTCGCGCCGGTGAGCACGGCGAGGAACGACGGCTGCCCGACCGTGTCCAGGTCGACGGTCTGGGCGAACCTGGTAAGCGACCGCGCGCCTTCCTCGATGCGGTTCTCGCCGAGTTTGACCTCGATGGCGCCCCAGCGGCCGTCATCAAGTTCCGCGATGATGTCGACTTCCAGGCCGTTGCTGTCGCGGTAGTGGTAGGTCGTTCCGCCGATCGCGTCGAGGTAGACGCGGACGTCGCGCAACGCCATGTTCTCGAACAGCAGGCCGGTGTAATTCCAGTCGGCCAGCAGTGCCTTCTGGCTCGCGCGGAGCGCGGCGACGGCGAGGCACGGGTCGGCCAGGCTCGCCCGGCGCTACCGGGGGCCGGTCGGCTCCCAGCCGCGCCTGACGACGCGCATTGACGACGCGCTGTACGCCAGCTACTGGCGCGCCGCACGCAGCGAGCCGGGCGCCCTAGTCTTGGAGGACACACTCAGCATTGAGGAATCCACCGCGCGGGCCCTCGCCGGGCGGATCACAGCGCCGCATCCGCGTGTCGTGCTGCTGTGCGGCGGCGGCCACTTGAGTCTGGCGCTTGTGCTGGAACTGGCCCGCCGCATCCGAGGTTTGTCTGCAACCCTAAGATCTGGTTCTACGAGAATAGCTCACCACTTGAACGAGGCATCTTCTGAAACGATTCGCGTGATTACCGCAGCACCACCAGCTGGCGACCGGCTAGCTGCCTCCTAGGAAATGGTGGTGGGGACCATCAGCTTGGAAGACATCCGGGCACAGATCCGCTGAGCAGTGTAAACGCAGTTCGGGCGGCGTGCCCACCTGTCCGTGAGTGACCGTGAATCGCCCCCTGGTTCGCCTTTCGATCGGGCACGCAACGGGCACGATGTCCAGCCTGCTCGGATGTCTCCGGTGCGCCCCGGGTATTCCAGCCACGCGCGCCCATCGCAAGAGAAGCTCTGTGCGGTTTCTGGAGCCGCCAAGGCTCGCCGTCCAGGTGGGCGTCGCGGCCTCGTGCTGAGGTAGTGCCGGGTCCATGAGTTGCCCGGGCTTGGCCTAACAGCCTGATCTGGGCCAACGCCAGGACGATTCCGTGCTACCGCGGGCGGTCAATGTCGGCTACCGGAATTACTATTCCGGATTTCCCCTAGCTTGGCGAGCAGTTTCGACGTGTCGTTATTTTCGGGGAGGGCCAGCTCTCTTAGCCGTGGCAGCTCAACCAGAGGGGACAGGTTAACCGTATTCACTTGCAGAATGCTTATTTCGAGAGCTTCCAAGGACTTCATCCCAGTAACTGGTGCCAGGTCGAACAGCTTCGGGCATTCGGATAGCTTTAGTTTCTTGAGGGCCGTGTATCGCTCGGCCCCGGAAATGCTGCTGAGCTTAGCGAACCCGGCTAGGGTCAGGTCTTCGAGTGATCGAGGAATCTGGAGATCGCCGAGGTCGATTACGTCATTAAATCCACGCAGCTCAAGCGAAGTCAGCCCTTGGATCTGAGCGATGGCACGCAGTGAACCTCCCGCAGTCTGGCAGCTCAACCGGAGAGACTTTAGTTTCTGCGCGGCACGCATCGGGCTCAGATTGGGAAGCCGACCGGGGCATTCCAGGCTTACCGCTTCAAGGAGAGGGAGTCGCAGTAGTGGCGATACGTCTAGTTCGGTTCTACACCCGGTCAGTGTCACGCTGCGCAGCATCTGGTTCAGTGTGAGCGCGCTTACGTCGGCGTTCAATCCGCCGAGGTTTGTTAGATCGACCGAGACGGTCCTCAGATCGGTGAACCGGGGCAGCACGGTGAGGAATGCTCGCTCGCTTATCCACAGGTTGTGGTCCCGGGGCCAGAAGGGCACTAGGACTTCCGCCAGGTACTCGTCCGGCTTGAAGTAGCGCCATGCGTTCGTTACGGCCCCCAGGACTTCGCCATCGACGGTTTCGCCGCGGCTCCCCAGGATCTCCCCGATTATCGTCATGGCACGGCGGCCGCCTATGGCCGACACCGCGCGGATGGAGGCCGTGGCCTCGTTGGTGGTCCGCGGAGGCCTAGCGTGCAGCAGGCCGAACAGCACCTCGCCGGTCCCGGCGAGCGAGCTGGCTACCTCGTCTGTCGCGGGCGGCACTAGCTGCTCGGTAACGGTGTCGATCTGCGCGCGGAGTTGCGGTTCGATGCGGCGCGCGGACTGCGCGGCAGCGATGGCCAGTGGCCAGAACGTGTGCTGCTTGCCGCGCCGACGCCCCCGGCGTATCAGGCCGGTTAGAAGCTCCGCGCACTGATCCGGCTGCGCGTGGCCGGCTGCCATTACTACAACTTCCCGCCACTGAGCATCGTGCGCGTTCTTGACAAGCAGGCCGATCTCGTCGTTCTCGGCTGCTGCTTTCCCCGCAAGGTACTCCTGGAACGTTCGGTGCACGAAATCGATGCGGCCGACGGTCGGCTCACGGAGCAGGCCACTGCGCTCGAGCAGGCTGCGAAAAACGTCTTGCGGCTCCACGGTACTGGTGCGCAACTGCTGTGCTGTTCTGCCGATCTGCCCGATGACACGATCGGTGGGTGCGTCGGTCAAACCATTCCTGACGAGCCAGAAGGCGATGTCCTGCAGCAGCACTACCTTGTCGCTGCGAGTGAGGCTGATCTCGGCTGCTGCCACGCCGCGTTCAGCGTCCCTGCGGACGAGGAGCATGTCAAGCGCGGCCGCGTAGGCCTCCATACGGTCGGCGGGAAGATGGGTGCGCCGCTCCCTGTTGAGCGCACAGAGCAGGGCGCACAGTAGCGGGCTGACCGCGAGCGCGCGCAGATGGCGATCTGTGTCGATGGCCGCGAGCAGCGCGCGCTCATAGCCAGCTAGGTCTGCCTTCTCGTCAGGGTCCAATAGCTCGGCCCCAACGGCTTCATGCCATTGGCGGACGAACTCCGTCACGTTGCTCATCGACATCGGCTGCAGCTCAGTCGTCGAGAACCGGAGCCTATCCAACCACCCCTCGCCAATGGCAGCCGGGCGGGAAGTCACTACGAAGCGAGCGGAAGGGAAAGTATAGACCAGGTCGGCGAGCCAGGCCCGCACCCGCTCGCGCTGCGCTTCGGGCATCTCGTCCACGCCGTCCACGAGAATGAGGGCCCGCCCTTTGCGCAGTAGGTCGTGCACCCAGCCCGAAGGCATCTCGTCCGCGATATGCGCACCCACCGCCAGAGGGAAATCCTCCGGGAGGGGCAGTTCACCGTCAACATACCGGCGTAGTGGGATGAAAAACGGCACAGTGTCGTTCAGAACGGTGCCCGGGCCGTCGAAGTCGCCCCTGGCACTGCGAACGGCAATCCACTGCAGCAAGGTGGTCTTGCCCGACCCAGCAGACCCCACGACCAGCACAAGATGTTCCCCCGCGACCACAGTGTCGGCCCGCCGCACGCTTTGGGACACGGTGTTTTCAAAATCACGGGCCCGCGGCAGGCCGCGATCATGCTGGACGATGCTGAGGTCAATATAAGCGATGCTGAGCGGGTAGCGCCGGTTCGCATCGGCAAGCGTCACACCGAGCAACTCCAGCCGGTCAAGCTTATTTGCGACGACGCGGTTGTAGTCAGCTGAGAAATCATCGACACCCCGCCGTTCCGGTAGCCGGTCGAGGACCCGGGAGAGCGTGTCGAGGATGCGGGCATCCCGGCGTAGCAGCTCCGTGAGGGCACCTGCCTGGAACTTCGGCAACGTCGTGACTACCTCGACCAGGTAGGCGCATGACTCGCGCAGGACCAGCCAGAAAATTTCCTCGCCGCCCTCGGCGAGCAGTGCCTGGCGCAGCACCAAGACTGCGTGCGGCCGGAGCTGCGTCTCGACAAGACGGGCGTCAAGATCGGCGTCAAACAGCGCCTCGTCGGTGAGCGCTGTCCGGACGAACGCCTCGCGCACCGCAAGCAGCGCGGCAGCTCTCTCATTATCGGGAACCGAGCGGAACTCGGCATCAATCAGCGCCGCAAGACGCTTGGCTACGATATCGGAACAGTCATCGAAAAACCGGCTGATTCTGCGCTGGTCGAATTGACTGGTCACCCGGTCGGCAAGCGCATCGACTAGGTTCGAGCTCACGTCGGCGGCGAACGGCCGGTCGCCGAGCCAAATCTTGGACGCGCTCTTTACAACCACCGTGCCCAGTGAAATCGCCGCTGTCTCGATTCCCGTCATGACCTAATGAAACCAGGCGGACGATCCCTTTCCGTCCAGGGGGTCGATCCAGCTGATTCGGTAGCGCAAGGGTAACTGACCTGCGGTTTGGCCTGGCATGACGTGCCGATCCCCCTAGATTTGCCTCCTCCGTCCCCGCCTGTGCTCTAAATGATCTTGATCGCCAGCCTTGTCATGATTGATTTATGATCCACAGTCGAGCCACACCCTCCATCTCCATGCCTCCCTCGTGGCATTCCCGTCTGGCCCGCCAGACGGGCGCCGCGGCAGGTCCAGGAAGGCGTACAGGCATCGGCGGGAAGAAGATGTGCTTGTTCCCCTCGCGCCGTGAGTCGATCACCGCTGATCTGCGCGGCCGCGTCGCGCAGTTCGCGCAGAAGCATGACCGCGCGCACGCCCCGCCGCCGCTGCTGGGGTAGCGACACGTCGTGGCGGCCGGGTGCATGACAACGATGCGACGGGCGGTTTGGGTATGCCACGCTTCGCAGCGGCATGCCTGATGTCGCTCGGCAGGCCGTTGAGCTGCGCTGATTGAGGCTGACCGTGGCCTGGTGTGGCCCGGTGACGGCGCCTGTTGGCTCCCCTTTTGGCTCCCCGGTCTGAATCTGGGCTCCCTGTTTGGCTCCCCATGCTGGCCTACCTCTCCGGTCTTCGAGAGGCCGAAAACGATGACGCCTCAATGTGCTTTCGGCAGCGCCGCGTTCCGCAGGTCGTGCCTAGTGCGGGCGGGTTAGCCCGCTATCGTGGGGAACCTGTCCTCGGCGTTGCCGAGTTGCCTGGCGATCATGTCCTTTACGTTCTGGCCGAGCGGGGTGTCCGGGCGCAGGGCGGCCTCGCGCAGCACTGGGACCCGCGGGTGATACCTCCTGGTCAGGGCGTGGAGCTTCGGGTCGGTGGTGTGGAACAGGCCCGCAACGTTGCCGGTGAGATCTGAGACCTTGACGACCCACGCCCAAGGACTGGCGTGCAGGCTGGCGATGACATGCTGGCGGTACTGCTACCGGCGGCGAACTTCATCGCGGCGGATGGCGGGAGGCTCGGCGGCGTAGTCGCCGGCCGCCGGTTGAGCTCCGTCCCCGGCGGGACAAGGGCGTCGATGCAGCCGAGGACACCGGACATCGAGTTGACCGGCCTGTGCACGGGCGAAGTCAGTGCTGGAAGAATCGTCGGCATTGAGCACAGCCCGCGTGGGCAACCTCCGAACCCCCCGGACGGCTGGGGAGCCGAGCTGGCCGTCGCCACGACCAAGGACATCCGGTGCTTGTGACCTTTGACCTGTTCAGCGCGCTGCTGGACTCCCGCACGGGGGCCGGTGCGGTCCTCGACGCCTTGGGCCGGCAGCGCGGCTGGTCACGGCGGGGCACCGACGTGTACGACGACTGGGACCGGCGCAACAAGCAACTCCAGCGCGAGGTGACCAGGTGGCGCCCGTTCTGGCAGATCAGCACCGATGCCCTGGCCGGCACGCTCGCCGCACTCGGCCTGGCCGGCGACCCGCGCCAGGACGCGGCCGTGCTGCTGGACTCGGTCGGCAGCTGGCCGGCGTGGCCGGACGTGGCGGACGGGCTGCGTCCGCTGGGCGGCCTGTACCACGTCGGTATTCTGTCCAACGTCGATGACGCCGTTTTCGCCCGAACCCAGGTCGCCCAGCTGGTCGACGACGAGTACGTGCTCACCTCCGAGCGCCTGCGTGCCTACAAGCCCGCACCCGTCATCTACCGCCGTGCGCGCGAGGCCGCCCGCGGCGGACGGCACGTGCACGTCGCGACCTCGGCGCGCGACGTGCGCGGGAGCGTGGAGGCGGGTCTGGACGTGATCCGCCTTGCCCGGCCGGGACACGACGCGCCGGCCGGCGGCCCGGCGCCACGGCACGTGGCCACGTCCATGGGTGAGGTAGCGGAACTGCTCGCAAGGATCGAGCGGGGCCGCCGCGGATGAGCTCGCGCACGGTGATCCCGGCGCGGGGTCGCGGGCTGGACCCATACGAGGGCGCGGTCACCGGAGGCGGAGGCGGACGGGAATCGAACCCGCCAGCGACGCGGCACGCCGCTCGCTGGTTTCGAAGACCGACGACTCGATGACCGTCACCTCTGACGGGACATACACGATCCACGGCCGCTCCGACTCCACGATCAACCGGGGTGGGGTCCGCATGGGCTCAGCCGACATCTACGCCGCCATCGAGGAGCTGCCGGAGATCGCCGACAGCCTGGTCATCGGCACGGAGCCGCCTGACGGCGGCTACTACATGCCGCTGTTCGTCGTGCTGAAGCCGGGCGCGGAGCTGTCGGCTGACTTGGTGACCCGGATCCGCAAGGCCATCGGGCGGCAGGTATCGCCCCGCCACGTGCCGGACGAGATCACTGCTGCGCCCGCGGTACCACGCACCCTCACCGGCAAGAAGCTCGAGGGCCGATTAAACGCCTGCTCCAGGGCGTGGAGGCGGGGAAGGCAGTGGACCCCGCTACCGTCGACCGGCCGGCCGTGCTGGACTGGTACGTCGAGTTCTCACTGCGGGCGCGCAAGAGGTGGGTCCGATGACCACGCCGAGCTCCGAGCGGCCGATCGCTCAGGGCCGGGCTGCGCGGTGGAGTAGCGGCGTGATGCGGTAGCCGACGAGCTGGCGCATGACCAGTGCGGTGCTGGAGCGTTCGATGCCGGGGACGGCCAGGATCTGCCCGGCGATGCGGTACAGGTCGTCGGCGTTGGTGGCAACGACGTGGATGAGCAGGTCTGTCGGGCCCGAGATGCCGTGGACCTGGAGGACTTCTGGGATTGCGGCGAGGGCGGCGGCGACCTCGTCGAGCCTCCGCTGGGTGACCTGGGCAGTGACGAATGCGGTCAGGGGGTAGCCGAGGGCCTCGGGGCTGACCCGGTGCTCGAAGGAGCCGAGCGTCCCGTCCTGCTCCAGCCGGGCCAGGCGGGCGTGGGCGGTATTGCGTGCGATGCCGACTTGGTCGGCCACGGCGATCGTGGTCGCCCGCGGATGCTTGACCAGCTCGAGAAGGATCCGGGCGTCAGTGGCGTCGATGCGCATGGCGTTGGGCATTATGTCCCTCTCCTTCGGTCAGCCTTCCGGCAAGATAGCGCATTATGCTTAGTTTCTTTGCCGTATGTTGCGCATGAATTGATCTAATGCTTGTCTGGCGGCAGGCATATGCGCAGTGGGTAGGAGGGCGGCGATGAGTACCCCGGTGATCGGCGGGCCCCGGACTGGTGGCGACTACGACGTGCTGCACACGGTGGAAGACCGGGTGCTGTGGCTTTCGGCGGCAATCGTCCACCACGCGAATCGGGTGCGGCCGAATCCGTCGGGGCTGAAGGTCGGCGGGCATCAGGCGTCATCGGCGTCGATGGTGTCGATCATGACCGCCCTGTGGTTCCTGCATCTGCGGCCGGAGGACCGGGTGTCGGTCAAGCCGCACGCGTCCCCGGTGCTGCACGCGATCAACTACCTGCTCGGTGAGCTTGACGAGCAGTACCTGACCACGCTGCGCGAGTTTGGCGGGCTGCAGAGCTACCCGAGCAGGATCAAGGATCCGGACCCAGTCGATTACTCAACCGGATCCGTCGGGATCGGGGCGACCGCCCCGATCTGGAGCGCGCTGTCCCGGCGGTACGTGGCGAGCCTGCCGGGCGGCAGCCCGGACACCCCGGGCCGCCAGTACTCGCTGCTGGGCGACGCGGAACTGGACGAGGGCGCGGTCTGGGAGGCGGTCATCGACCCGGGTGTGGCCGAGCTCGGGGAGATCGTGTGGATCGTCGACCTTAACCGGCAGTCGCTGGACCGGGTCGTGCCGAACGTGGCGGCAGGCAAGCTGCAGGGCATGTTCGCCGCGGCGGGCTGGCAGGTGATGACCCTGAAGTACGGCCGACTGCTGCAGCAGCTGTTCGCCCGCCCGGGCGGCGCACAGTTGCGGCAGCGCATCGACGAGATGTCCAATCCGGAGTATCAGCGGCTGCTGCGGTGCGGCGCGGCGGAACTTCGGCAGCGCCTGCCCGGTGACGGGCCCGGCGCCAGCCAGATCGCCGAGCTGATCGAACAGACCGACGACACCGTGCTGGCCGAAGCGGTCACCAACCTCGGCGGTCACGACCTGGCCGCGCTGGATGATGCTCTCACCGCGATCGATGACACCCGCCCGACGGTGATCTTCGCCTATACCATCAAGGGCTATGGCCTGGCCATCAAGGGCCATCCGCAGAACCACTCGGCGCTGCTGTCCGAGGCGCAGGTGCGGGACCTGGCCGCGCGGACAGGTGCCGATCCCGGCCAGCCCTGGCAAGCGTTCGCCGATGACAGCCCGGCACGGGCGCTGTGCGCGGACACCGGACGGCGGCTGCGTCGCCACGACATCACCGCCCAGCCGCCGCCCGGCCTCCCGTCCGACATGGGACACACTCCCTCCGGGGTGACCACCACGCAGGCCGCGCTCGGACGCACACTGCTCGACCTGACCCGCAAGGCGCCGGAAGCAGCGCGCCGCGTGGTGACGGTCAGTCCCGACGTCACGGCCTCGACCAACCTGGGCGGCTGGGTGAACAAGGTCGGGGTGTGGTCACCGGCCGAGCGCCGCGACTGGTTCGCCGACGACGCCGAGACCGTCCTGCACTGGCGGGAGAAGCCCAGCGGCCAGCACATCGAGCTGGGCATCGCCGAGGTCAACCTGGTCAGCTTGCTCGGCGAGCTGGGCGCCACCTGGAGCCGGTGGGGACAGCCGCTGCTGCCGATCGGGGTGCTCTACGACCCGTTCGTCGAACGTGCCCTCGAACCCTGGTCCTACGGCATCTACGCGGGCGGCCAGTCGATCCTGGTCGGCACCCCGTCTGGAGTCTCGCTGGCACCCGAGGGCGGAGCGCACCAGTCCATCAAGACGCCGTCCATCGGGCTGGAACAACCCGGCTGCGTCAGCTACGAGCCCGCGTTCGCCGTTGACACCGAGTGGGCGCTGCTTGCCAGCCTTGGCCGCCTTGGCGTGCCAGGCGGCAGCTCGGCCTACTTGCGGCTGTCCACCCGCCCGGTCGACCAGTCCCTGGCTGCCGTGCCCGCCGACCCTGCCGCCCGCGAACGGCGCCGCCGTCAGGTTGTCGCCGGGGGCTACCCGCTGTGCCGCGCTGAGTCGCCCACGATAACCATCGCGGCCATGGGCGCCGTCGTGTCCGAGGCCCTGGTCGCCGCTGCGCGCCTGCAGCAGCTGGGCATCCACGCCGATGTCGTCTGCGTGACCAGCCCCGGCCTGCTCTACCGGGCGGTGCGCGCCCGGCAGGGCCACGAGCCTGCCGAGTCGTGGATCCTGGACCAGATTTTCCCTGCCGACCGCGCCGCGCCGCTGGTCACCGTGCTCGACGGCCATCCGCACACCCTGGCCTTCCTGGCTTCCATCAACCAGGTCAAGACCACCGCGCTAGGCGTGACCCGCTTCGGCCAGTCTGGCTCACTCGAGGACGTCTACCGCTACCACGCCATCGACACCGACAGCATCATCCGCGCAGCGCTCGACCTCGTATAGCGGACGATGCTTGACAGCCCCCATTGTCGCGGTCCGCGATCGGGTTGCTGATCATGCCGATGCCCTCGATGTCGACCGTGGCGACGTCGCCGGGGCCGGGGAACCGCGGCGGGCGCCGCGCTCGTTCCTGCGCATCGGGCGCTCGCCTACGCCGCCTCACTCGGCCAGCCCGTACTCGCACTGCACATCAGCCCGACCGAGGACGCGCGGACATCGCTCCTGCGCTGTTCGGCCTGTTCGGTCTGGTCTACGGTGTCTGCCGAGATCGTGACGGGCGTCCAGTTGCGCCAGAGCAGGCCGGCCGGCGCTCGAGCATGGAAAAGGATGCGGGCTAAGCCGATACGGAGGCAACAGCATGGCCAAACTTGACCCGCCGATCGTACTTAAGCGTCACCCGGTTGTCCTGCAGGAACAGCAGCGAAGGGCCGCGGACATTCAGCTGCGGGTCGCCGACTGGATCACGGCCTTCGCGGGGTCGATGTATTTCGTCTACTTGCACGTCGCGTTGTTCGCCAGCTGGATGCTGTTCATCGAGAAGAGCCCGTGGCCGACGCTGACGCTGATCGTGTCGCTTGAGGCGATCTTCCTGTCCACGTTCGTCATGATCGGCCAGAACCGGCAGGCGGCGTTCCAGCAGGCCAAGGCGGATCACGACTTCAGCGCGCAGGAACTGGAACTCAAGACCAACACGGACCTGACCCGCGAGATCCATGTGCTCACCACGGAGCTGCACCGACGGTTCATGGGGGATTCCGCTCGATAGAGGTCATGTCGCGCAGGCTCGGAGCGCCGCCCGCTGGTGGACCTCGTCGCAGGTGCCCGCCGCCGGGCAACGGTATGCTAGTCGGGAAGTTCGAGGAAGCGCCGCGCCAGGCGCAGCAACTGGGACCGGAGTGCCGCGTCATCGAAGCCCTCGGTCATCGGGTGCATGACGGCCCCCCCGATCGCGGCCGTGAGCATCGCCCCCGACAGCCGGGCCTCGGGGCTGTCCTCGCCCAGCAGCATCCGGTAGAGCCGGTTCATCAGCCGCTGGAATGGCTCGTTCCCGGCGAAGAACCGGTTGAGGACCGGGTCGCTGGTCAGGACGCTCTCCATGTGCCGCCGCTCGATGGCGAGGTCCACGATCCGGGACAGCAGCATCTCGCGCGCCAGCGCGGGGTCGGGCTGGGCCTGCGCGGCGTTCAGTACGGCCTCCACCCTGGCCAACTCGGCTTCCGCGACCGCGATGACGATCTCGTCCTTGGTCTTGAACTGGTGATAGACGGCGGCCTTGGTCACGCCGATGGTGTCTGCGATCATCTGCAGTGACGTCCCGCCGACGCCGTGTTTGGCGAACAAGGCGGTGGCGGCGCCGACGATCCGGGATTTCGCGGTGCTGCCAGGGACAACGCCGGGCGGGCCGACCTGGGCGGAAACCATGCATCGAGGATAGCGGGGGGTATCACGGGTAACCGGTCGCCTAGCGGACGGCCAGCCCGGCGAAGTAGCTCCCCAGCAAGGCCGCCCCGATCAGGAAGACCCAGAGGTCGGTGAGCCGGCATAGCAAGGATGGCGCGTGCCTGACCTGCATGAACTCGCGGAAGATGGTGCGCGCTTTCACCAGTGCGAGCAGGATCGCGATCGTGGTGACTACCGAGCTCGCCCGGTATGTGTCTCGATTGTCGGCGTACCTGTCCAGGGCCAGGTACGCGAGGGTGATCACCGACAGGATCAGCCAGGCGATCAGCGGGCGCCTCCTCGGCTCGGCGTTCACGGTCACCTCACCACGTAGAGGAGCGAGAAGATGAGCACCCACAGCAGGTCGACGGTGTGCCAGTAGACGGCGTACGTCTCAACCAGGTCGCGTGACCGGCGTGCTGGGCTGCGCAGCTGGTAGATGATCACGCCGATAACGACGAAGCCGATCAGCAGGTGCAGGAGGTGGATACCGGTGAGGAAGAAGTAGTACTGGAAGAACTCGTTTGCGGTGAACGAGTGCCCGCCGCGCACCAGCTTGATCCACTCGGTGACCTTCGAGACGAGGAAGGCGACGCCTAGGAGCCCCGTGATCCAGGCGTTAGCCATCGCGGACCGGAACGCGCCGGCCCGGGTCGCCTGCACGCACCACAGCATGAACAGCGAGCTTGCCAGCAGCAGTAGCGTGTCGAGGGTGCCGAGCCACGCGCTGAGCTGTGCCTGCGAGCGGAGGAAAGCCTCGCTGTCAGCGGTGCGGTGGAACAGGTAGACCGCGAAATAGGCGGTGAAGAGGAGTGACTCGAACAGCACCAGCACCCACATGTCCGGCTGTCCCGGGACGACCCTGGCCGGCTCTCCCGCGGTCTTACCGGACGGCTGCGCGCCCGCGCCGGGCTCCGGGCTGGCCTGCGCGATCTCAGTCACGGGGCTGTCCCTGCGAGCGTTGCGGCCATGGCTTCGGGTTTCTTCACGAGGCCGGGCAGCGGGCCGTCGCCGAAGTCCTCGCGCCGGATCAGGTTGCGGAGCTGCATGAGGAACGCGCCGGTGTAGATGCCGAAGACGACCATATCGACCCACCAGGAGATCAGGCCGTTCCAGGCGAACACGCCAGCGTGGAAGATCCAGGCGGGCGCGACGACGACCTCGGTCAGCGCGTTGCACAGGTTCAGGTAGCCGAACCACTTCGGCATTACCCGGTTCTTGTCCAGCAGGATCGCGAGCATCCAGACGAGGGACCCGATCAGGAAGATGCCCATCGTCCCGGTGTAGGAGAGGAAGCCGAAGTCGTAGAGCCAGTGCAGCTGCGCGGGATCGCGGCCGGGCCGCAGCGCGCCGACGCTCAGCACCACGCACAGCAGCAGCAGCCCGGGTATCGCGCTGAGTGAGTACATGACCAGGTAGGCGTAAGGGAAGACGCGGCTTACCGACATCCGCCGCATCGAGTAGGCGATGAGCGCGTTCTGCGGCGCCGTCGCCCCCGCGATGGTGAAGATGATCCCGAACCCGATGAGCAGGCCGCCACGGTTGTGGCCGAACCAGTTCGCGACCAGCGCGTCGGACCAGTACGGGTGCGGCGGCGGCTGGGCGTGCGTGACCGGGAAGAACACGATGAAGAAGATGTTGTAGAAGATGACGGTCGTGTACCAGGCGAACCACAGCTCACGCTTGGGGTTGTTCCGGCAGTGCCAGGCGATGCGGGTCAGCGGTGACCCGGACCGGGCAGGCTCGGCGGTTTCCCCGGTCATGCCGCTACCGGTGCTTCTGCCGCCTGCGGGGCACTACCCTCGGAGCGCTCCCGGTAGATGTTCTGGCCAGTCACAACGCTCATGACAACGATCCACGCGGCGATGGCTATGTTCTTCACCCAGAACGGCAGCAGCCCGTTCCAGGCCATGGGGCCAGTCAGGGCAAGGCCGGTGAAGGCGGCGGGCACTAGGGCGGCAGCGACCGCGATGTTGAAGAAGGCTACCCACCGCCGGAACACCAGACGGCCGGGGCGGTCCAGGTAGATCGCCAGGGCGATGAACAGGCTCTGCGCGATGAGGAACGGCACCGCGGTGGTGAAGGTCATCCAGGCCAGATCGTTGAACAAGACCGTCAACTGCGGGTCCCGGGCGGGCTGGAACGCGGCGAGCAGCCAGAACACGTCGGCGATGAGGAAGATCGCCGGGCCGCCGGCGGAGCAGGCGAGCAGGCAGTAGGACAGGATCGGCGTGCGGTGGGCCATCCGCCTGACCTGCATGACGATCAGCATCAGCAAGGGGATAAGGCCCGGGGCGAACCAGTTGAACAAGATCATGCTGTAGCGGATCCGGGACAGGTGTGCCGGATCACGATAGAAGGCAGCGACCTGCGCCGCGGTCATCGACGGGGACATCGGGTGGGCGAAGCCCGGGAACAGGAAGAACGCCGAGATCCAGATGACCGCGACCACTGGCATGGTCCACAGCAGGATCAGCTCGCCGTCAGCTCGCCTCATCGCCTCGTATCCTCGCTCTGCCCGACGAGGGTAGGCCGTCTCTGGGGCAGCAGTTGAACGTCGCGCCCTCCTCTAGCGCCGACGCCTTCGCGCGGCTGCGGCCCCGGCCGTGCGCCGCTCTGGTGGTGGTGAAGCCGACCTTGCCCTGCGCTCGCGCCATCGGCATGTCCTTCCCTGCCTTCGAGTAGCCGATCGGCTAGACAGTAGCCGAACGGCTATCCTTGGGCAATAGCGGACCACCAAGACGAAGGACAACAGGACGTGCCTGAACGCCGAGCTGGCCGCACGTCTGATGTTCCTTGAGGTACCCGATGAGCCTCACGAGCGGGTTACCTCCTGGTTGTCTGCGGTCTCGGAGCACCGTTGTGCCCGGTGAGTTCAGTCGGGGCTTGGGCTGCCAACGGAACCAATCAACCGCTGTAGGTGCGCCGACGCGTCGAATCCGCCGGAGGGTCCGAAGCGCGCCACGTGCTCCGGGTCGCGGGAACCGGGCCAGGCATGGCCGACCCCGGGGACGGTGACCAGACGGACCGGCGCACCGGAAGCCGAGGGGACGAAGCAGCGCTCCACCACGCCGTGCCCGAGGTCCTCCGACGTCGTCTCGCCGGCCCACCCGGACGCCGCTGCCCAGAGCGAGGCGCTCTCCTCGACGGATGCCGACCACCGTGTGCCCGCTCTACCCAGGTATGGGTTGATCGGGTCATCGGTTCCGTGGACGGCCAGGATCGCGACGGTGTTGCCGGTCACCGGGACGGGATACCGGAGTCCGGCGACGCACGCCACGGAGGCGAGCCACGGCAGGGCGGCAGGCAGGTGCGAGGCCAGCCGTCCGCCTCCTGAGTAGCCTATGACGTGGACACGGCCCGGATCAATCGGCGCAGCGCTACCGCGTCCCGACAGGAGCGCGCCGAGCAGGTGTGACAGGAACCGCACGTCGTCCGGCCCTGGTCGCGGCTCCGCCTCGCCAGGAAGCGGGCTTCCTGGCACGTTCCAGGCGTAGCCCTCGGGCCAGCCTTCGAACAAGCGGAACGGGATGTGCCCGCGGGGGGCGACGACGACAGCACCGTCGGCCGTGAACCGGTGCGACCGGCTGACCCGGAACTGATCCGCTGCATCGAATCCACTGCCGTGCAGGTCCAGGACGAGCGGCACGGGGCCGTCCGGAATCTTCATGGGCTGGGCGAGCAGGTACTCGCGCACGATACCGCCGGAGGTTAGTGTGTGCGCCTCGATGGTGACGTCGTTGGGCCCGGGATCGGCCGCCGGCGCGGTTCGCGACGCCATCGCTCAGGCTGTCGGCAGGATCAGCACGCGTCCGCCCGCTCCATCCTGGACCTTCTCGTACGCGGTCGCGGCACCGGCCAGCGGATGACGTGACGCGATGCGCGGGGCCCGTAGCGTCCCGTCGTCGAATCCGGGCCGGAGCGACCGCAGTACCTCCGCCGCGCGGCGGCAGTTCAGCCGGCTAGTGTTCAGGCCGGTGAGGTGCAACTCCGCACGGTAGAAGTCCAGCACGTCGAACCCGATGGGAGTCGCCGGGGACGAGCTAATGACGCAGACGCCCGCGCCCTGGGCAAGACAGCCCAGCACCGACGCCAGCAGTGTTCCGCCCACCGTGTCGACGGCAACGTCGACGCCGCGCCCGCCCGTCGCCTCGCGGACGGCCGCGGCCACGTCGTCAGTCTCTGTGTCAATGACTGCGTGCAGGCCGGAGGCCTGACCGACCGCGCGCGCCTCGCTGCCGCGCACGGCGCCGATCACCCGGGCGCCGCGCCGTGCGGCCAGCGACGAAGCAGCCGTCCCGACCGCGCCGGCTGCGCCGGTGACCAGCACCGTCGATCCGGCACTGACTTCGCCTGCGCGGGCGAGCGCCTCGTACGCGGTGAAATAGGCCAGTGCGCTGGCGGCCGCGTCGTCGAATGACATCGTCTCCGGCATCGGGACCGCTGCCTCAAGCGGCACCACGAGCAGCTCGGCGTGACTGCCGTCCTGCGTGAAGCCGAAGTCGGATCCCCCGCAGCCCCATACCCGGCGTCCGTGCAGGTCCGCTGGGCCTTCCACCACCACGCCGGCGAAGTCCCGGCCGGGAACTCGCGGGAAGGTAGTCGCCGGCATCAGCCCGCGCACGGTCAGCACGTCGCTGCGGTTGACCGCAGCCGCTTGCACCGCAACCAGGACCTCTCCGGGGCCTGATACCGGCCGGGGTACATTTTCCAGCCGCAACGATCCGAGATCCGAGGCGCTCGGGACGCGTACTGCCAGGGCGGTCGGTCGTCGGCTCAATGTGCTGCTCCTTGCTTATGAGATGGCGGTCCCGGCCTGCTGCCGGTCCACGGCGGGAGGAGCGCGTTCCAGTCCCGAGCGGCACGCAGTGCCGCGATCCGCCCCCGCACGTCGGCCGGCAGCTCAGGCGCGCTGCCGTACCCCGACCAGAGCGTGACGTACAGCGCGTCGTAGAACCGGGCGGAGGCACCGAGATTCGACGCGTCGTCCGGGTCCAGCACCGCCATCGCCTCCGAGAACGATGCCATCGTCGTCCCGTGGACAATGAGGTCGTGAGTAACCTCGGGAAGCGGTCGGCCCAGCGCGAGCGCGATGCCGACCTCCACGCAGTCCGCCATCTTGTCAAGCTCGGGCAGTGCGAGCCTGTACCGGCGAAGGATCTTGCGGAAGGTGGACCCCTGGTCGTCATGGGGACCGAGGTCGGCGGCCGGAAGTGCGAACGGCACCGCTTCCGGTGGGACCGCTTGCCCGGCGGCGAGGAAGGCAAACGACGCATCATCGTCGACGAACCTGGCGATCAGCCAGGGCGACGCGACCCGGTCGAGGTGGACGTGAGCGCTGGTCACCCACAACATGCGCGGTCCTCCCGCTCCTGAAGTGATCCAACGGCCGGATGAGCCCGGCGGGCGGCCGACGACCGCACGGGCCGCCAGGCGAGAGAGCGCCGTCGAGGCGGGTAAGGACCTGGCCGTGAGCCGCGCCCATTCGATCGCTTAGCTCCGGCTCTCACCGCGCCGTGTTGTCAGCCGATGGCCGGCCGCCAGATCTCGTAGCCGTTCTCCCGGATGATCAAGCCATCCTGGATGTGGAAGTTGTGCAGCAGCCGCATCGCCACGTTGGTGCCTACCGGCAGCGGGGCGCCGGGGAACCCGTGGCTGCTCGAGAGCCTGAAGGTGGCCTCGCAGTCGTCGAAGACCCGGGTCGGAGTCCCGTAGCGCTCCACCGGCTCCTGGTGGAGGCCCTCGGCGCTCTCGAAAACGCGACGGTAGTTATCCAGCACGTCCTTCTTGCCGCGGTAGACGATCCGCCGGGAGGGGACCTCCCAGACGATGTCGTCGTGGTACAGGTCGGCGAGCTTGTCCACCTGCCCTGGGTTCTCCCACGCGAAGTGCCAGTGCACCAGCCAGAGGGCGTGTTCAGTCGTCCCGACCGCGGGCGGGTTGTTCTCGTCGAACGAGACTGCCTCTGCGAGGGCGGGAAGGGAGTGGGACATGAGCATCTCCCGGAGAGTCCGGCACGGATGGGTGCCGCGCATCGTTGTCGATCACCGGTGCAGCGTCAGTAAGCTGCAACTGATATCGCAAAACTAGTAAAAGAAATTTCAGAATACAAGGGTCAGTTGCTCTCGCGCTGAACGCCTCCGCCGTAGAAGCTCATCCCTGCTCCGACCCAGCGCTCGGAGGCGACGGGACAGGTCAGGCAGCCACCGGCCGAAGCGAACTCGGGGCAGCTCGGCCGGCTTTCCCGGCCGGCGCCGGGGCTTCGCGCTAGGCGCCCGGGTGACCCGGTGTCAGCAGGTATGCCACGGCCATATCGCACAGCCGCCTCCCGTACTCGCGCATCGGGAGACCGTCTCCCGCGGACGCGTTCGCCGCGGCCTGGTGAATCAGTGCCCCGGTGATCATCCGCTCTACCGCGTCAAGGGCAGCTTCCGGGTTAGGGCGGCGTACCGCGCCAAGATGCGGCCGGGTTGCGGCGATGAAGAGCCGGCGCGTGGTCCCGAGGGCCTGCACGCCGCGGGCCTCGAGGGAGCGTCCGGTGCCCCTGATGAGGTAGGGCCACGCCGCCCCGCCGGTCACGAAGGCATCGGCGATTGTCGCGGCGAAGGCGGAAATGATTCCGGCGAGGTCCGGGTCGGCGGCGCGCAGCCGCTCGGCCAGGCCGGTCTCCAGTTCGCTGAGCATTCGGTCCTTGACCGCGGCGAGCAGCTGCTCCTTGCCGTCGAACCGGCGGTAAATCGTGCCCACCGACATGCCCGCCCGGTCGGCGACCGCGGTCATCGTGAACTCGTCGTACCCTTCGGCCGCCAGGACCTCCTGGGCCGCGGTGAGCATCCTCTGCAGCGCCAGCCGGCTGCGCGCCTGCTGCGGCGGCCGGAAACCCGGCGCCGTCGGCTCGGCGCTGGGCATCGTCATGCTTACGCTCCCAACCTTCGGCCTGCGCTGGTGCCCTTGGCTGCAGCACCGTAGCGGCTGCACGTGTGCCCCGGAGCCGTCCAGCGAAACGGACGCGATGACGCCTTGATCTGCCGCGACCTCGACTTCATCATTTTGTAAATGATAATGCGCGTTTACATATAGGAGCCTGCAATGCCAGTAACGACGACGTTCAACTCGGCTGAGGGCGGCCCCTCCACGGCGCCGGCCGATGTGCGGGCCCTGCTGCGTTCGATCCGGTCGCTGCGCCCGGCGCTGGCCGCCAACGGCCTTGAAGACG
>Ga0335078_10001255_pt1 | contig 38546 bp, 31 predicted proteins | sample Lox_Sample_32_FD_206711 | JGI IMG/M metagenome (GOLD analysis project Ga0335078, IMG submission 206711) | Soil microbial communities from Loxahatchee National Wildlife Refuge, Florida, United States - Lox_Sample_3.2 | ecosystem: Environmental > Terrestrial > Soil > Wetlands | place: USA... | reverse complement strand
ATTGCGCGCCAGCGTCCCGGTCCCCGAGCACGGAACATCCACCAGGATACGGTCGAAAGTTCTCGCCAGCGGCAATCGCCGCGCATCCGCGCCGATCACGCGCACGTTCGCCGATTTCACCAGCCCCCGCAGCACGCGCGCGCGATGAGCATGAAGCTCGGATGCCACCACGGTCGACCTCGGATTGCGCCTCGCCACCAGTGCAGTCTTGCCCCCGGGCGCCGCGCAGCAATCCAGAATCGCTTCCCCGCGCCCAACCAGCATCGCTACCAGTTGCGATGCTTCGTCCTGAATTCCGATGCCGCCGTTCTCGTATACCTGCGTTCGCGAAACATCCCCGCTGACCACAATCCGCGCCTTCGCGAGCAGCCGCCCTGCCACGACCTCGATGCCGGCCTGCGCCAGCTCATCCTCGCTACCCTTCAATGAACCATCGTCATAGATGTGAATCGCCGTCGCCGGAGGTCTCTGGTCGTACCCGCAAATCTCCCGCGCGGCGCGCAGCCCGTACCGTTCGCTCCAGCGTTCCACCAGCCATTCGGGATGCGAGGCATTGTTCGCCAGCTCGATTGCATCCGCCGACTTGCCGATTTCTGCCAACGCGTCCCGCCCCGCCGCTCCCGCCTCCGGCCCAGCCTTCTTACTCGTCAAACCTCCGGCCAGCTTTCGGAGCACAGCGTTCACAAACGCCGCTGCCGATCCCTTGCGTGCCATCTTGACAATTTCTACGCTCTCAAAAATCGCGGCGCGCGCCGGAATCCGCGAAAGATTTTCGAGTTGATAAAGCCCGAGCCGCAAGGCGATGAGTACTTCCAGGTCCAGCCGCTCAAGCCTCTGCGACGAGGCTTGCGCCAGTTGGCCATCGAGCCATGCCTGCCACCGCAGAACGCCCATCACCAGCTCGGTCGCAAGCCCGTGGTCTGCGGACGAGAGCCCGCCAAAGCGATCGGAATGAAGAAGGTCGCTGCCGTAGGCTTTGTCGCGCTCCACCTTCTGTAGAATTTCGAAAGCCGCTGCCCGGGCTGGAGAGACGGCCATCTCCCCTACTCCCCCAGTCGATCGCCGGCCTTCAGCCGGTATCCGTTGATGAATCCCTGCGCGCTCATACGCCGTTTCCCGTCGAGTTGAACTTCGATCAGATTGAGCGCTGTTCCCTCGCCGCATCCGGCCACCAGACGCGTTCCATTCACCTCAATCGCCCCCGGCAATATCCTCCCGCCATTGGGCGCCGGTTCGGCCCGGTGTACCTGCAGGTTCTTTCCTCGGAAAGTTGTAAATGCCCCGGGCCACGGACGGAATCCGCGCATGCGGTTCGCTATCTCCGCGGCCCGCCGCGAAAAATCGATCCGCCCATCTTCTTTCTTCAGAATAGGCGCCAGCGTCGCCCGCGAATCGTCCTGCGGAACCGCTTTTACCTTCCCGCCCGCAAGCCCGCGCAGCGTCTCCAGCATCAGCGCCGCGCCGGTCGATGCCAGCCTCGGCCCGAGCGTCTCCGCCGTATCGTCCGCCAAAATCGGCGCCTCGCGCTGCAGCAGTATGTCGCCCGTATCCAGCCCTGCGTCAATCCGCATGGTCGTGACCCCGGTGACTTTCTCGCCGTTTGCGATCGCCCACTGAATCGGCGCGGCCCCGCGGTATTTTGGCAGGAGCGATGCGTGCAAGTTCAAATTCCCCAGCCGCGGCAGCTCGATCATCCACTGCGGAATGATCCGGCCATATCCGACCACAATGATTGCCTCGGGATGCAACTGTTCGAGCCGCCCGCGAAATTCGGAATTATTTTTGATCGATGCAGGTTGCGTAACCGGAAGCCCCAGGTGAATTGCCGCTTCCTTTACCGGAGAAGCCACCAATTCCATCCCGCGTCCCCGCGGCCGGTCCGGCTGGGTGACCACCAGCGCCACGGAATACCCCGCGGCGACCAGCGCCTCAAGCGTCGGGACTGCGAACCAAGGTGTGCCGCAGAAAACCAGAGTCATAGGATCGGTTGTCGGTGCTGAGTTGTCAGTTCAAACCCGTAAGATGACATGACGACCGGCAACTGGCCACTGGCAACTGCCTCCTCTACCACTCCCCCGCCTTCACCATCTTCCTGATCTTGCGCTTGATCAAGTCCCGCTTCAGTGCGCTGATGTGCGAGATGTACAGTTTTCCGTTCAGGTGGTCGGTCTCGTGCAGGAAGGCGCGCGCCAGCAGGTCCTCGCCCGTGTGCTCGAAATATTTGCCCGTCGCATCCTGCGCGCGCACCGTTACAATTTTCGCCCGCGAAACCTCCTCGCGGAATTCCGGAATACTCAGGCAGCCTTCACTTCCGCGCTGTCGCCCTTCCTTGCCGATGATCTCCGGGTTGATCAGTACGAGCTTCGCCTCGGGGTCTTCTTTGAAAGTTACGTCCACCACCGCGATCCGCTTGGAAATCCCAATCTGCGGCGCCGCCAGGCCAACCCCCCGAGCCGCATACATGGATTCGAACATGTCTTCGATCAGCTTCTTCAATTCATCGTCGAAGCTGGTTACGTCGGCCGCCCGTTTTTCGAGCACCGGGTCGCCGAATTTTACGATGGGATAAATCATTCCTCAGTAGTGTTTCAGTTGCTCCAGGTAACCCTGAAAATTCCGCTTCGTCTCCTTCACCGAGTCGCCGCCAAATTTCTCCAGCGCGCAACCCGCCAGCGTCAGCGCAACCATCGCTTCGCCGGCCACGCCCGCCGCCGGCACCACACATACATCCGAGCGCTCGTAGGCCGCCTTCACCGGCTCCCGCGTCGTGAAATCCACCGATTGCAAGGGCCGCCTCAACGTCGAAATCGGCTTCAAATATCCGCGCACCCGGATTTCCTGCCCATTGGAAACGCCCCCTTCAATCCCTCCCGCGTTGTTGCGCGTCCGCGTGAACCCTGCAAATCCCGCCTCGCGCTCGTATCCAATCTCATCGTGGACCGCCGAGCCCGGCGCTTGCGCCGCTTCGATTCCGCTCCCAATTTCAACCGCCTTCACCGCCTGCAACGACATCACCGCCCCTGCCAGGAGCCCGTCTAGCCGCTCATCCCATTGCGCGTAGCTGCCGAGACCCGGCGGAACATTCCGCGCCACCACTTCGAACACTCCCCCCACCGAATCCCCGGTGCGCAGAACGTTGTCCACCTCTTCTTTCATGCGCTTCTCCGCTTCAGCATCCGCGCAGGAAAGCAGCACCTCGTCTTTTTGTGCCAGGGGCGCGATTTGTTCCCATGCAACCTCGCGGTCCGCGATTGACACCGCCCCGACCGCGACCACATGGCTCAGCACTTCAACTCCGAGCTCCCGCAGCAACAGCTTGGCCAGTGCGCCAATCGCCACCCGCCCCGCCGACTCGCGCGCCGAAGCACGCTCCAGCACATACCGCGCTTCCCTGAAATCGTATTTCAGCGCTCCTGCCAGGTCGGCATGACCCGGCCGGGGCGACGCCACCCGCTTGTGCTTTTCTGGATCGCCCGCCTCCACCGGCAGCGAGTCCTTCCAATTCTGCCAGTCGCGATTCTCCAGTGAAACCGCGATCGGCGACCCGATCGTCTTGCCGTGATGCACGCCCGACAAAAAATGCGCCCTGTCCGTCTCGATCTTCATGCGGCCGCCGCGCCCATAGCCCTGTTGACGCCGCCACAGTTCGCGATCCACATATGCCTGATCGATCTCCAGCCCCGCCGGCAGCCCGCTTAAAAAGGCCACCAGCGCTTCGCCATGCGATTCTCCGGCCGTGAAGTAGCGCAGCATTGGAAAGACGCAATTGTAAATGAAGTACCGCGCAACAGACCGTCCCACTTCCTCCCCGCCGAGCGGCAGACTCCCCCGTAATGCGGTTACAATAGCCGCAGATTTGTTGAAACGCCCAGGCCGAAAGCCCGGCTCTGCGTCGGCGTTGTCAGCGCTTGGATGCGAGGTATCTGTGGTCTTGGCCGTAAAGACGGAACCGGCTTTCCCCGGCAATTCCGAACGCATTCGCTGTGTGATCGCGGATGATCACGAATTGGTGCGTTACGGGGTGCGGCGTCTTCTCGAAGACGCCCCCGATTTTGTAGTCGTGGCCGAAGCCGACGACGCCCGCCAAGCCCTCAAGGTCACCATCGAACACCGTCCCGACCTGGTCCTGCTCGATATTGGCATGCCCGGTATGTCGTCGTTCGAGGCCGCCCGCCTCATCCACGAGCATTGCCCCGGAACTCACGTCGTCTATCTCACCCTCCATGAGGATAAGGAGTACGTTCGCCAGGCGATGCGCTCGGGCGCCCACGGCTATCTGTTGAAAGATACTCCGACGGCTCTTCTACTGCGCGCCCTCCGCGATGTAAACCGCGGCGAACGCGCCTGGAGTCCCGGTATCGCTCCTCTCTTGCGCCAAGACGCGCCCCGCCGCGAGGGTGCCATTCCGCTTGCCATGCGCCGAAGCCATCTAACCGCCCGCGAGCGGGAAGTCATGCGCCTGCTCGCCGAAGGACGCACCGTGCGCCAGGCCGCGTCCGAGCTTGCCGTCAGCGTCAAAACCGTCGAAGCCCACAAGTTCAACCTGATGCGCAAACTCGACATCCACAACAAAGCCCAACTCGTAACCGCCGCGATCCAAAGAAAGATTCTCCCAGCCCCAATCCCGATGTGATCCCGGACACGATCTCACGCCAGTCCAAGCCTACCTCCCATCACTGAGCCAGGACTGCCAGCGTCGCCAGGTCCGGCACTTCAATATCCGGAAGGCCCATCGCGGACTTCACCGCCCCCACCCCAGGCCGCGCCGACTTCCGGTTCACCCACACCGTCGAGATTCCCAACGATTGCGCGGGAAGCACATCGTGATAAATGCTCTGCCCTGCGTGCAGGAGATGCTCGGGAGAAATATCCAGTGTCTTCAAGGCCAACTTGAAATTATTGAGCGACGGCTTATAACTTCTTGCCTGCTCTGCCGTAATTACGGCATCAAACTCCACTCCCAGATGTTTTCGCGTTGCCGCAAATAGATCGTCGTCGATATTTGAAATCACCGCCAGGCGGTAGCGGCTCTTGAGTTGCCGCAGCGCCGCCACCGTATCCGCAAATGGCGGCCACCAAGCCACCGAATCTGAAAGAGAACGGATGTCCTCGGAATCGGGTTGAAAGCCAAGATGCTCGCCGAAAGCCCGTACCACCGATCCCAGCACATCGCGATAACTCTGATACCTGCCACTCTCCGCCAGCGCCTCAAATTCTCCGTACAGTTCAAGGATGGCCGCATCCGCCTGCGTCTTCCCGTGGCGGCCAAGCACTCCCCGCAAAGCCGGCAGAATCCCGGCCTCCCACTCGATCAGAGTGCCATAACAGTCGAAGCTGATCGTGCGGAATCGAGACAAGTCCATGAACGCAGGGTACGAAGCCGGCGGGAAGTCGGCGGTGTGCAGTCGGCGGTCGTTAGTCCTCAGTCCTTAGCAAAACCAGTTAACCATACTCGATTTCAGTGTTCCGGGATCAAGGCAAGCGAGCGAACGGCCAAGGACGAAGGACGAGCAGCGAGTGACAAAGGACGAACAGCGAAATACGACTGCCAACTCCCGCCCCTACGCCTTCTGCTCGCTGAAAAGGTCCGGCGCAACCGCCTCAGCCGGAGCTGCTGTCGATGGCGCCGCCGCGGACTCCTCGGAGCCACTCTTCGCGGCCGCCGCTTTCTCGCCCTGCTCAAATTTCCGCGCATCCAGCAGCGGACGCCCCAGCGACCCGTTGTAGCTCGTCCACGGCCCTTCCAGTCCAATCTCCCGCTCGAAGTGCGCCCGCATCGCTTCCATCTTCGAATCCAGGTCGTCCAGATAGTGCAGCATCAGCGCCTCTGGAAACATCGGCAGCTTCGGCGATCCAAAATCGTATTGCCCATGATGGCTGATGATCATGTGCTCCAGCAGAGTCTTCAACTCCGCCGGAAAATCCGGCTGCTTCGCCAGTTTCGCCTGCAGCATCTCCAGTTCGATGATCATGTGCCCGAGCAATTGCCCCCGCGTCGTATAGGAAAACGACCGGTTATAGGTCAATTCGTGAATCTTCCCGATGTCATGCAGGAAGGCTCCCGTTAGCAGCAGGTCGCGGTTGATCTGCGGATAATTTCGGCACAGTAGGTCGCACGACCGGAACAGCGACACTACGTGGTCCAGCAGTCCGCCGATGTAGGCATGGTGCAGCGTCTTCGCTGCCGGCGCGTTGCGGTAGCGCTCTGCGATCTCCGGGTCCGACATGAACGATTCCACCAGCGCCTTCAAATGCGGATTCTGAAACGTCCCCACAAAGTCCGCCAGCGTTCGCCACAATTCGCCAATGTCTTTATTCGTCTTCGGCAGGTAGTCGGTGTAATCGATCTCGCCTTCCGCCAGCCGCCGCAGCTTGTGAATCGTCAGCTGAAAGCGATTCTTGTACCGGTTGATCAGGCCCTTGATCTTCAGAAAGTCGTCCTGCTCGAAGGCGTCGATGAACTCCTCGACGTTGTCCCACATCTTCGCTTCGATCTGCCCCGTGCGATCCGCCAGCGTGAGCGCCAGGTAAGGCTCACCGTTCTTCTTCGGCTTGACCTGTTTCGACGCCACCACGAAGGAGGAGGTGATGACTTTGTTCTCCTGGAGATGGCACTCGCAGATAAAAAATTCTTTCATGAGCCTCCGCCAATCGCTTGCCGCTGGATCGAACGCACCGCCGAATAGAGAACGCCTGGCTCGCGCCGCCAGCGCCGCGCCACCGCCGGCGTGGGGGATTGCCGGCTCGCTACATCTGGGCGTCAGCCAGCTTAGCCTAAAATACGCCCAGCTTCTTTTTCTTTTTCAGACTCTTCGCGCCCTCTTCCTTGTTCGCGGTCTCGACCGGCTTCGTCTGATTCGCGCTCGCGCCCGTATCCAGGTATCCCGTCTTTACGTCGATGTACGCTTGTTCGCGCAGCATGGTCAGGTAAGCGCGCAGCGCCGGCTGCAGCTTCTCCATGTAAAGCGCATCCTGAATCCGCGGCTCCACTTCCTTCAGCGTCGGAACCCCCGCCATCTGGTGCTCGGCGACCTTCAGGATCACATACCCTTGCTTGGTCCGGATCACATCCGTCACCTCGCCGGTTTTCAGCGTGAACACTTTGTCTTCCAGTTCCTTTGCCAGTGTGCCGCGTTTGAAGTAGCTCAAGTCCCCGCCATCTTTCGCCGACGGTCCATCCGACAACTTTTTCGCCAGATCCGCGAAGTCTCCGCCCTTGCGAATCTGCGCCAGCAGGTCATCCGCCTTCGCCTTCGCGGCTGCCAGCGCGGCCTCATTCTCCGCCTCCGTCGGCGCTTCCGGCTTGCCGCTCGGCCCTGCGGGCTTCGCCGCCGGCTTCGGAACGATCAGGATCTCGCTCAGCCGCACCTGCTCCGGATGTTCCAGCTCCGCCTTATGCGCGTCGTAAAATTTCTGCACCTCATCCTTGCCCATCGCCAGCTTCGACCCCACTTCCTGGCCGATGACTTTCTGCGTGATGATCTGCGTCCGCAGGTTCTCCTTGAAGTCCTCATAGGATGCGCCCTGCGCCTGCGCCGCCTTTTCCAGGTCCTCCATCGTCTCCAGGTTCATCTGCTTGCGCATCTCGTCCAGCCGCTTGACCAGTTCTGTGTCCCCCGTGATCCCCAGATCCTTGCCCTTTTGCAGCAGTAGTTGCTGGTCGATCAAGTCGCGCAGAACGTCCTTCTGCTTCTCGGCGAACAGTCGGTCGGCGTCCCCCGGTTCCTGCTGCTGAACCTCCAGCTTCAGTTGGTCGCGGCTGCGCACGTATTCCGAACGTGAAATGATGCCGTTGTTGACGCGCGCCACGATCTCCTCGACAACCGTGTCCGCCGAAACGGTCGCCGCAAGCGACGCAGCCAACGCAGCAAGAAGTAGGGTCAGTCTTGTCCTGTTCATTGAGGCTCTCTTAAAACCTGGGGTTCCGGAGCGAGTGCTCCACCGTAGGTTGATTTTCTTAGCATTTTACGCCCGAATTGGCGCGGGCACCAAGTTCGCCCCGATTCGGTACGTCGTGCATTTTAAATCGGGTTGTGAAAGGGCACGGCTTCGGCCGTGCCGTAAGCGTCGTTCTTTCATTGCGGCTTTAGCCGCTGAAAGGACAGTATTTTCAAAACTGAACCACTACCCGACATCAGCCTGAATTCCGCGCCCCGCCGCCTCAAGCTATACTGAAGAACTTCGCGGGGAGTTTTGAGCATGGCAAAGCTTGTCTATGGATTGAGCCAGTCCCTCGACGGCTATGTCGACCACATGAAGCTTGGCCCGCCTGCGCCTGCGGCCTTCCGTCACTTCGTCGAGCTGGTTCGTGGCCTGACCGGCAGCATCTACGGGACCCGCACGTACGAGATCATGCGGTATTGGGACGAAGATTCTCCGGATTGGGACGCGGACGATCGCGAGTTCGCGGTGGCCTGGCGGAGCCAGCCCAAGTGGGTCGTCTCGAACTCTCTCAAGTTCGTTGGCCCCAACGCCACGCTTGTCGCGGACGACTTCGAGAAAGCGATACGCAAGCTGAAGGCCGACCTGCCTGGCGAGATTGAAGTTGCCGGACCAGCCCTGGCGCAAAGCCTGACCGAAGCCGGCCTTATCGACGAGTATCGACTCTACCTCCGCCCCGTCGTGCTTGGGGGTGGCACGCCATTCTTCGCCGGCCCTCGGCCGCCGCTCCACCTGGTGGCCAGCGATTTAATCGCCGATGACTTGATTCGGTTGACGTACGTTCCCGCTTAATCGCGCGACTCGCCCGATGGACTGCGCTCAGAAATTCAAACTGAGGCACTTCCTCCCGACCTCCGCTGGCTCGCTGCTTCACCTTCCCGCCTTTTTGCACCAAACCGGGGCGTTGACGCTCCCACCAATGAGCGGATAAAGTGAACAGCACGTGGAACCCAGCCATGCAGTTGTCCCAACCCCGAAACTCAGGAGCCGGAAAGTGCCCAGCGTCCACGTCGTACCTGTCTATGTCGAGATCAACAGCGGATTCGAGCGGGCCGTCCCAACCTTGGAATCGATCTTGCGCCGTGCCGGCTATATTTTCTGCATGGGAGATCCTCTCCCGGAAACACTTGACGAAACCATCGGCCGCCTAAGCGCCGATCAATCTATCGGGATACCGAATGGACAGCCCTGAAGAAAAACATCTTTTCCCCGTCAACGGCCGCTCCACCAAAAAGGGCATTCTCCCCGCCCAGGAGATCGAGCAGTTCATCGCCGGCGGTGTAATTCGTGCCAATCCCGAACCCTCCGCCGGTCAGATTCAGCCAGCCAGCATCGACCTGCGCCTCGGCCGCGAAGCCTATCGCGTCCGCGCCAGTTTTCTCCCCGCGGAGTCCGCGACCCTCATCACCAAAGCCACCGCTCCAGATCTCCTCCTCGAAAAGCTCGATCTCAGCGAAGGTGCCGTCCTCAAGGAAAACTCCGTCTACATCATCCGACTCATGGAGAGCCTCGCTCTCCCCGATGATGTCTACGGAATTGCCAATCCCAAAAGCACCACCGGCCGCCTCGATATCTTCACCCGGCTGATCACCGAGTACGCCGACCCCGTCATCGGCGCCGAATTCGAGCGTGTCCCCAAAGGTTACCGCGGCGAACTCTATGTCGAGGTCGTCACCAGAACTTTTCCCGTCATCGTGCGCCAGGGCCTCAAGCTCAACCAGATCCGGTTCGTAAAGGGCAGTGCCACTCCCACCACCGACCACCGCCTCAAGACTCTCGCCAAAAACGAATTTCGCGTGCGCGAAGATGAGCCCGATACGCCTTCGATCCATCGCGGCTGGCCCATCACAGTCGATCTCGAAGGCGATGGACACTCTCCCACCGTCGCCTACAAGGCCAAGAAACATCAGCCCCCCATCGACCTGGCCAAAGTCAACCACTATGAAATCGCCGACTTTTGGGATGCCATCCCTCGGCCCAGGACCGGCCGCATCGTCCTCGAACCCGATACCTTCTACATTCTCGTGTCCAAAAATAAAGTTCGCGTAAAGCCCGATCAGGCCGCCGAGATGTTTCCCTACGATCCCACCATGGGAGAGTTCCGCGTCCACTACGCTGGCTTTTTTGACCCGGGATTCGGATACGGCCAGAAGGGCGAGATCGATGGCACCAGAGCCGTCCTCGAAGTCCGCGCCCATGAGATTCCCTGCCTGCTCGAAGACGATCAACTGGTCGGAAGACTCGCCTATTACGACATGGCCGCCGAGCCCGACAAGGTTTACGGCGTTTCCATCGGATCGTCCTATCAGCAACAAGGACTCGCGTTAAGCAAGCAATTCAAGCGCCCCCCGGCCGCCGAACAGGAACTGATCTCCGGTTCACCGGCCCGCGCTTCCGCCACGTAGCCACCCGCTCAGTTTCTCCACGACCGTAGAGGAAGCCAGCAAACAAGGCTCCAGCCCCCGGACGGGCAAACAAAAGCAGCCCAGCGCTTTAGCTCTGGGAAACATCGGAAGATCGTAACGTCTGATCTGGTGAGTCGAGAGCCAACCGTTCGCGGCCAAACTGAATCGAAATTGCCTGCCCGATTCTGGGAAACATGTTGATGACATGAAGCGCGCAACCTGCGGGCGCGTGAGAGATCCATCAACCCAATTGCATGACAGTGAGGATAATCGAATGAACGGATTCAAATTTCTTGCACTGGCGGCAGCCGTCGCCATCTGTCTCGCGGCAGTTCCCTCCACCGCGCCGGCCCAGGTAGAAGTTGGCATTGGAGTCGCGCCGGTATGCCCTTACGGCTACTATGACGTCCCGCCCTACGACTGCGCCCCCTATGGCTACTACGGACCGGAGTGGTTTGTCGGCGGCGTCTTCATTGGCGCCGGGCCGTGGTTCCATGGCCCCTCCGGCTTCCGAGGACACGTCAACAATCGCTTCCATCCGGAGCATGGCTATCACGGGCCCATGCCGCATCGCGGCGATAGGGCTGAGCCTGGAAGGCGCTTCGACAAGATCGAGCATTTCAAGGGGAACGAGTGGAGGGACGGGCGCGGCCACGTGGGCCGGCACTAACCGAACGCCCTTCATATTCGGAGATTAAACCAATTTTCTACTTCGCGGCTGGGGCGATGTTTGCCGCAGCCGTGATTTTGTTGCGCACGTCCCACAGGTCTTTGTAGAGCCAGTGCTCCATGCGCTGCTGCAAAACCTCTACGGGCGTGCCCATTGTCCCGACCACGCGACCCCCAATAATGCGCTCGGCCAGTTTGAGGTGATGGAAGCGGAAGAGTTGCATGCGCTCGTCGAAGTCGACCAGGCGCTCGGCCACATCGTGGAGGCCGAAGAATTCTTCGTGCCGGCGATAAAGGTCATCGGCGGTCAGACCGGCGCGCTGCAGTTGTTCATGAAATGCGATCCCCAGGCGCGGGCCAACGTGAAGCAGCGCGAGAAATCCCGGTGAGTCGAGTCCACTTCCATGGCCAAGCCCTGCCCGGATAATGTGATAGTCGTAGGGCGTGATGGTCTCGAGAATGTGCAGGAGCGTGATCGGCGGCTCGACCATCTGATTGGCGCGGCGGATCAAACGCGAACTGTTGCCATGGTCGCCGCGCTCCAGATGTTCGAGCGCCCGTTCCAGTTCGAAAGCTGCGCCCTTCATCAGCAACTCCGAGGCCTGATGCACGACGATGAATGTCATCTCATCCTTGTGCGAGAGGTCGCCGGGCGCTTTTTGCAGCGCCAGCAATTCGTCGGTGCGCAGGTAGCGCTCGTAGTCGCTCGCCCCCGTGCCGGGAAGAATCGGTTTGGTGAATTCGTCGCGATATGACATTTTGGGAACCTGTCTGCTACACCTGTCCGCCTAGGGCTGCAACCCTTCGGCGGGATGGTGCGGAGCCCACTGCGGATCTTCTTCCGGCGCCACGATCTCCCCGTCGCGCATGTGGATAATGCGATTGCCGTACTCGGCTGCCTCGGGATTGTGCGTAATCATGAGCACCGTCTGCCCGAGTTCTTTGTTCGACGTGCGCAACATGTTCAGCACTGCAGCCGAGCTTTTCGAGTCGAGGTTTCCCGTCGGCTCGTCCGCGAGGACGATCGCCGGGCGATTGATCAGCGCCCGCGCCAGCGCGACGCGTTGCTGCTCGCCGCCCGAGAGTTCATTGGGACGATGATCCAGGCGTCCCGCGATGCCCAGCATCTCCGTAATTTGTTTTAGGAAAACTGGGTCGGGCGCTCCACGGCCGGCGATGTCGGAGGCAATCTCTATATTTCCGCGCGCGCTGAGCGTCGGCAGGAGATTGAATTTTTGGAAGACAAATCCGATTTTGCTCTTGCGCAGGCGCGTGCGTTCGCCATCGGAGAGCGTGGCGAAATCCACGCCATCGATTGTGACGCTGCCCGAGTCCGCCCGGGTCAGGCCGCCTAGCATATAAAAGAGCGTCGACTTGCCGCTTCCCGACGGGCCAACCACCGTTACAAACTCGCCCTTCTCCACGCCGAAGGAGATGCCGCGCAGCGCGGGCACATCCACTTTGCCCACACGATAAGTTTTCCGCAGTTCCCTGGCTTCAATGAACGCCGGCATCCATTGAAAACCATATCACACGAAAGGCGGCCCTCAGTCTTCAGCCTGAAACCTGACTCGCCCCTGCGGAATTAAATTTGGCGGAAACTTGAATGGTGCGATTCGGTTACGCCACCGTGGCATGCTCCGCCGGGCGCTCACGCAATTCCACCGGACGCTTGGGCCCGCGCTTGCGCACCAGCAGCAAACGAATTTTCTCCAGCAGGTCGGCCGGCTCGTACATTCCCTTGGGAAGAAAAGCATCGGCGAGCGTATCGCGCTCGTAGATTTTCACCTGACCCGAGATGAGTACTGCCGGGGTTTGCGGCGAGAGCGACTTTATTTCCGCAATCAGTTTGGACCCATCGACTCCCGGCATGATGAGGTCGGTCAGCACAAGATCGATGTTGCCGCGCCGGAACGCCGCCAATGCAGCTTCGCCGTTGTTGCACGCAATCACGCGATACCCGCGTGTTTCCAGCATGATCTTGCGTATGGAAAGTGCCTGTTCGTTATCGTCGACGCAGAGAATTGTTTTCTTTGGCTTCATCGGTGTGACCGGGGGATTGTCGTCACCACTTTTTCTTTTTTGAGTTGCAGAGCGAGTTGAATCCTAAATCGCAGACGCACTTCCGGTAAAGTGCCGCACGCGCTAATGGCACACGAGTGGTTGGCAAGTTCGTGCTACATGCTCACACCCGCAATTTCAGCAGCCCGGACTTGCTTAGATTGTTAAAGTAATTTCTCCGCGGAGAACTTCTACACAATTTCCACCGACGCGCACATTGACGACTTGGTTATCTCGCTTGCTGGAACGAACAAAAATGCAACTCGGACGATGCATTTCGAGCCCTTGTTCGATCATCACCTGCTCATCGCTGCCGGCAACGTCGTGCGCAACCATCCAGGCCGAGCAGCAACCCGCCGCCGAACCCGTCGCCGGATCTTCCCCGTTGTAGAAAATCATGCGCGCATGAAGGCGAGCCTTCGGGTTGACGGTCTCGCGGCTTACAAAGTAGAAGAACTTTCCGCCCGAGCGGTCGAGGTATTCGAGCGCGCGCGGCACGTCGAGCCTTAAGTTTTGCAACGCTTTCACTGAACGCACCGGCACGATCGTGAACGGCACGCCGGTCGAGACAGTCTGGATCGGCGCCGCGCTGACGAGATCGTCTAGACTCAGGTTGGTGACGGCGGCGACCGCGTCGGCGTCGTGGATGGCGCCAAACTCTGGGTCGATCTGGGTCATCTCGCCAAACGCCAGCGGCGCGGAAGCCGGCTGCGTGAAGCGCACCGGCACAACGCCGACATTCAGCTCGAGCCGCACTTCCGTCGCGCCCGAATCGCCTCGAATGACAAATGCCGTGCCCAGTGTGGGATGTCCCGCAAACGGCAGCTCCTCCTGCACCGTGAAGATGCGCACCCGAGTGCCTCGCGTCTTGTCCGCGGCCGCGTCTCCCGGAAGTATGAACGTCGTTTCCGACAGATTCATTTCCAGCGCGATGGCCTGCATCTGTTCGGTAGTAAGGCCGCGCCCGTCAAGAATCACCGCCAGCGAGTTGCCGGCAAGCGCGCGATCAGTGAACACGTCGACCTGTACCAATGAGAGTTTTCGCGTCATATTTTCGTATCGGCGAGCCAGTTCCTGTTTCGCAGCCAGCCCATCCTCCGATGAGATAACATACGGATGCCGAAAATACCGTAACGACTCCGGCTTATTTGCCTGAAGCGTTGTTCGACCGCCAAACATCACATGGATAGAAGGTGTAGTTCACTCCCCAAAATCCGAATCGCGAGGAACGATCATGTCTCTACGTATTAATTCCGAAGCTCCCAATTTCAGCGCCGATACCACCCAGGGCGCCATCGACTTTCATCAGTGGATTGGGGACGGCTGGGCAATCCTGTTTTCGCACCCCAAGGACTTCACCCCGGTGTGTACAACTGAACTGGGCTACATGGCAGGTTTGCAGCCGGAATTCGCCAAACGCAACACAAAGATCATCGGGCTCAGCGTCGATCCCGTGACCAATCACGGCAAGTGGGCAGCCGACATCGAAGAGACCCAGGGTCACAAGGTTAACTATCCGATGATCGGCGACCCGCAGCTCAAAGTCGCAAAGCTCTACGACATGCTGCCCGCCGAGGCGGGAGAAAGTTGCGAGGGCCGCACGGCCGCCGACAACGCCACCGTGCGCACCGTGTTCATCGTGGGCCCGGACAAGAAAATCAAGATGATGATGAGCTATCCGATGAGCAGCGGCCGCAACTTCGACGAGGTCCTCCGCGTGCTCGATTCGCTGCAGCTTACCGCCAAGCACGGTGTGGCAACTCCCGTGAACTGGCGGCCGGGCAACGATGTCATTATTCCGACGTCGGTTTCCGACGAGCAGGCCAGGCAAAAGTATCCCGCCGGATTCAGAACGCTGAAACCCTACCTGCGAACGGTGGCGCAGCCCAAGTAGCGGCGCGCGGAGAGGCTAGTCTGGTTCAATCAATGCGGAAGCGCATGGGGTCCGGTGATCCTCCCGGTCTTCAAAACCGGTGTGAGGCGGCTTCGCCGTCTCGGGTGGGTTCGACTCCCACTCGCTTCCGCCAGTTTTCATAAACCCGCTTCTTGAACTCCACGCTCGTATTTCTCGATCCGCACGATCCCCGCATCAAACCGCATCGGCACGAAAATGTGGTACGTAGCCAATGGGAAATTGGCCGTCCATCCGGCCATTGCTGGCCAGGTCTTGGGCCGTCCCTTTGCCAACTGAAGGTTTGACTTGCTAAGTCGATTAGCAGAACAGCGATTCGTGCGGCGCCCTGAGACTGGCGGCGGCCTGAATTATGTTTGCGGCTCAACGTCAAGTGAAGAACGACTTTATACAGGCAATTGCCGGGCAAGGGGGAGCTGGGGCGGCGCCGGCGCTCGAAGCTCCGCCCATTGAAGCTCCGATTGCCCAGGATCCCGTACGTCAGAAATTGCGCGTCCTGGTCGTCGAGGATGACGCTACCGATACCGAGCTCATCCTCCATGCCTTGCACCTGGCGGGGTTTGACGCGGATAGCGCCGCCGTGCAAACGCCGGATGACTTTCTCGAGCGCATACGGTGCGCCCGCTATGACATCGTTCTCGCCGACTACAACCTGCCCCAATGGAATGGAATAGAAACCGTCGAAATCCTGCGCCGCGAGGGCTTCGACATCCCCGTCATCGTTGTCTCCGGCTACCTGGGCGAAGTCAAAGCGGTCGAGTGCATCAAGCAGGGCGCGGCCGACTACGTTCTGAAGGATCACCTGCTGCGCTTGCCGGAGTCGGTGCGGGGCGCTCTGCGCGAGAAGAAATTGCGCGAACAGAACCGTCGCGCCCAGGAAGAGCTGACCCGCTCGAACCGCGATCTCGAACAGTTCGCCTACGTGGCCTCGCACGATCTGCAGGAGCCCTTGCGCATGGTGGCCGCCTACACGCAGCTACTGGCGGAGCGCTACTCCGGTAAGCTCGACGAGAACGCCGACAAATACATCCACTATGCCGTGGATGGCGCCACCCGCATGCAGGCGCTGGTTCGCGATCTGCTGGCCTTTTCCCGCCTCGGCCGCCAGGGCAGGGAATTCCAACTCACCCAATGCGCCGCGGTGGTCGACCTCGCCTTGAAGAACCTGCACGCCGCCATCCAGGAAAGCGCCGCGCACATCGAGTGCGGGCCCCTTCCGCCGGTGCTCACCGATGCTGCCTTGCTGGTCCAGGTGTTCCAGAATCTGATTGGCAATGCCATCAAGTTCCGTGGACCGGATCCGCTGGTCGTCCGCGTTACCGCGGAACAGACCACTCACGAGACGATCTTTTCCGTCACCGACAATGGCATCGGCATCGCGCCGGAGCACGTTGACCTCGTTTTCGCCATCTTCAAACGGTTGCATACGCGCGAAGAGTATCCCGGCAGCGGGATCGGCCTGGCCATCTGCAAGAAAATCGTCGAACAGCATTGCGGCCGGATCTGGGTGGAATCCGAATTGGACCGCGGATGCTCCTTCCGGTTCGCGTTGCCGCGCGAGACCGCCGACGCCCATGACCGCGGCAGAGGTGAGCAGCAATGAACCTGATCGGAAACGCGGCCTCGCTGCTCCACCACAAGACTCGCGGCCGGCGTCTCGAGCCCAAGGGGCCACTCAGGGAGAACCAATGAGCGACCCGACAAAACACGTCCTCCTGATCGAAGATAACCCGGGCGACGCCGACCTCATCCGGATGCGCCTCATCGAGAGCAGGGATCCCGTCCAGGTGAGCCGGGTGGAACGGCTGTCGGAGGGCCTGGAATTTCTCGAGCAGGAAGCACCCTCCGTCGTTCTCCTGGACCTGAACCTTCCCGATAGCCAGGGCGCGGACACATTTCGTAAAGTGCTCGCCAAGGCTCCCGATGTGCCGGTGGTAATTCTGTCTGGGCAGGACGATGAGGGCCTCGCCCGAAAGGCCCTGCACCAGGGCGTGCAGGACTATCTCGTAAAAAGCGATTTCTGCCACGGCGAACTCGATCACGCCATGCGCCACGCCATCGAGCGCCAGGCGTTGTTGCGTTCGCTGGAAATAAGCCGCAAACAGCAACTCGAGTTCAAGAACCAGTTTCTATCCCATGTCTCGCATGAACTACGCACGCCCCTGACCTGTATCCATCAGTTTGCCACTATCCTGCTCGACGGTCTGGCCGGTGAGGTGAACGGGGAGCAGCGCGAGCACTTGAGCACCATTCTGCGCAGTGCGAACCAGCTTGGGGCCATGGTGCGCGACCTGCTCGAGGCGACGCGCGCCGAAGCCGGGAAGATTCGTCTCGACCTGCGTTGCCTCACCATCGACGATGTGCTCGGCACGAGCGGCGCCATGATGAAAGTGGCCGCGCGCGAAAAGCGCGTCCGGCTCCAGGTCTCGACCGAGGCCGGCATTCCGTTTGTCCTCGGCGACTCCGATCGCATCCTTGAAGTCCTCATCAACCTCATCGATAACGCGATCAAATTCACTCCTCCCGAGGGCGCGGTCGCGGTGCGGGCGGCGCGCATGCGCTCAGATCCCGATTTCGTCGGAATTACCGTCTCGGATACGGGCCCGGGCATTACCCCGGAAGCGCGCCACCTGATTTTCGAGCGCCTCTATCAAGACCCACACGCCGTCGACAACAGCCGCAAAGGCCTCGGACTCGGACTCTTCATCGCCAGGGAATTAGTCACCTTGCACGGAGGCAAAATCTGGGTGGCGAGCGAACCCGGCAGCGGGGCTGCATTCACCTTCACTCTGCCTTTGTATTCACTCGCCAGGCCGCTCTCCCCCGTCCTGATTCACGACGGCCGGTTGCGGGAAGCCGTAGTGCTGGTCAAGGTCAACTTGTGGCGGCGTTCGAGGGCGGCGCGAGTGAACTGGAAGGAAGCCTGCGCTCGCACCCTCGATCGCTTGCAGCGCTGCGTCTACCTCGATAAAGACCTTGTCCTGCCGCCCATGGCGGGCTTTGGACCGGAGCAAACGTTTTTCGTGGTTGGCTCGACAGATCTGACGCGCGCCGAAATCATGATGGCCCGTATTCGCGGGCAAATCGAAATGCTGCCCGAACTCAAAGGCAGCTGCGAGGTCGAGATTTCGGCCGCCGCAGTGTCCCTCACCGATTTGCCCGGTTCCGGGTCGACAGAGGCCAAATCATTGGAGGCGCAGGTGGCGGCCGTCGCACAGCGTGTAACGGAAATGGCTCGAGCGGCCATGGCCTCGTCGGCAAAATCGAATTGCAGCCAAGGCGTACCGGAGCATCGGACCGAGCCGTTACGTGCGCAGCTAACACCCGAATGAATGAATACCTGAGCCAGGCGGAAACTAGAGAAGGAGAACTCATGGCGAGCACCCCCAAAATACTGATCGTGGACGACGATCCCGATCTCCGGCAGGCAATGCGCCTGCGCCTGCGCGCTAACCACTATGACACCGTGAATGCTTCGGACGGCTATTCGGCCATCGCCCAGGCTTATAAGGAGCACCCGGATCTGATCATTCTGGATCTCGGCCTTCCCGCCGGTGACGGCTTCGTCGTGCTCGAGCGCCTGCAACGCGACGACAAGCTCTCGACAATTCCCGTAATCGTCCTCACCGCCAGCGATCCTGAGAGCACCGAGCAGTCGGTGTTCGATGCGGGCGCCTCCGCCTTTTTTCAAAAGCCGGCGGACAACACCGAACTGCTGGAGGTGATCCGCGCCACCCTCTTCCGCGACATCGAGAGCAACTCTCTGCCGTCCTGAAATAGGACCGCAGGCAGGTTCGTCGAGGAAGGAATACCGATTGTTCCAGCAACCGGCGGGTCCCCGCGATCGCTTTGCCAGCCCGCTCCCGCCGATCCGACCTGGTCATTCGTCGACCGCAAGGAGATTGTCATGCCACTTGATACCGCTCCAAGTTCCTCGCCATGGGCGAATGGATTCGTCCGGCGTCATCCCCGGCTGCCTTTCAGCGTTCCGGTCACCCTCCATCACCTGAAAGCGGGAATGGCTCGTACATTTGCTGGCATAAGCCTCGATCTGAGCGAAGGCGGATTGGGCGTCCTGGTGAACGGCCAACTGCGCGAAGGCGAGACTGTGGAAGTCGACTTACCTTTGTCGCAGAACCTCCCTCGCCTGATCGCCATCGTGCGCTACTCGATCAGCGACCGATGTGGTTTGGAGTTCCTCGGCCTCACGCAAGAGGAACGTTTGGAGATTTCACAGGCCACCACCACTTCCAAGCCACGCGGCAATGGCGCCCTCGCCGGGTTGATGTCATGAGAAAACCTGCCGAGCCCGCGCTCCGGCTCAGCACCGCGGAGATGCGCCCTCCGGCGGACCCGTGCGAAAACTCTCCGGTAGAAACAACTTTCCGGCGTTGGTCGACCCAACTCACCAGCTTCAGCAAGAAGCTCTTTAGCCTTATCTTCCGCGCTATCAGCGAGCACAACCGCTCGCAGGAGGCACTCCGTGAAAGTCAGCAACAATTTCGCGACCTCTTCAACGAAATGCTGACGGCGGTTGCGCTTCTTGAGGCTGTTTACGACGACAGGGGCAACCCCTGCGATTTCCTTCATCTGGAGGTGAACCCGGCCTATGAAACAAACTGCGGTTTGCAGCGGGATCAAGTCGTAGGGAAGACGATTCGCGAGGTCCTTCCTACCCTGGAGCCTATTTGGATTGAGACCTTCGCAACCGTCGCGACCACAGGAAAATCGATCCATTTCCAGGCCTATGCGGAGCCCCTGCGTCGATGGCTGGAATTGACTGCATTCCGCACACGCAACGGTCAAGTCGCAGTCACTTTTGCCGATGTCACGGAACGCAAGCGCGCGGAAGACAAAATCCAGGAACTCAATGCCAGCCTCGAGCGGCGTGTGCTGGAGCGCACCGCCCAACTCGAGGCCGCCAACAGGGAACTGGAGGCCTTCACCTATTCGGTCTCGCACGACCTTCGCGCGCCTTTGCATCACATCAGCGGATTCTCCAGGATGCTAGTCGATGAATACGGCCCGGGACTTCCGCCCGAGGTCCAGAGATATCTCCAGCGCATCCAGGATGGAACCCGCCGCATGGGCATGCTGGTGGACGACCTGCTCAATCTAGGGCGCATCGGCCGCCAGACGATGCAACTGCAAGTGGCAGGATTGCGCTCAATCGTCGACGAAGTCATTGCCGACCTCCAACCGGAATGCGCAAATCGAGCCGTGGCCTGGAAGGTTGGCGACCTGCCCTTCGTCGACTGCGATCCAGGCCTGTTGAAACAGACCTTTCAGAACCTCATCGCAAACGCGCTCAAATTCACCCGGCCGCGCGCTGTTGCGATCATTGAAATCGGCCAGGAGAACCGGGACGGCGCCCCCGTCATCTTCGTCCGCGACAACGGCGTCGGCTTCAGTATGAAGTATGCCGGCAAGCTGTTCGGCGTTTTTCAGCGCCTGCACCGCCAGGAGGACTTCGAAGGCACCGGAGTTGGCCTCGCCACCGTACAGCGCATTGTCCGGAAACACGGCGGCCGCGTCTGGGCGGAAGCCGGACTCGACAAGGGTGCCACCTTCTATTTCACGCTTGGAACCGGGACGCGCACTGAATCCATGTCGAAGAGTATGGTCGCGGCAGAAAAATCATGAGCGACAAACCGGTTCTCGAAAAAAATCGAGCCGGCTATGGAAACCGCCGGCTCGATCGATGGATGGAATGATCGGTTTCTTCCGATCCGTTGCCTGTCCCGCCGCTATTGCACTGCAAAGATCAGGTCGTCGTGATCGTTATACGATCCGGTCGTACACGAAGACGCCGATCCCTGATAACGGAACTGCGCGCGAACTGCCTGCAGACTCCCTGTAGGCAGCGTGAACGTGGTCGACAACGTCTGCGCTCCAGCCTTCGTGGGCTTGATCGTCTTGATGAACACCCATGAGGGACTGTTTGCATTGGCCGCGTAGTAAAGGTCGAGAGAGTCTGACGTGTAGCCACTCCACGCCCATACCGTCGCCGTCACCGTCGCCGAGGTCCCGTGGGTAAGGGAACCACCACTCGTCGAACTGACTACGAGCCGATCGTTCGATTCGTCGGAATGGAATGTTCCGGACGTCCCATCCGCGCAAGAGTTGTTGATCGTATTGGGTTGGTTGGGCTCGCTTCCGCCGGACAGGTGATCGCGTCCGAGCAGCAGAGATGGACCCGAGTCGCATGAGGTTCCGACCGTTGCGCACGCCGGAGCCTTCAGGGTTGAGTTATAAACCGCCGTCTGCGCTCCCGTGGACGAATTCACCGTCAACGAGATCGTCGTGCTGTGATTCAGCGACCCGGACGTTCCGGTCACTGTGACGGTCGCCGTTCCGGTGGCAGCCGTGGCAGAAGCCGTCAGCGTGAGAACCGATGTCGCGGAGCCGTTCGCAGGAGGAGTCACCGGGTTCACCGAGAATCCAGCCGTTACGCCGCTGGGCAACCCGCTGGCCGCCAGTGTAGTTGCGGAATTGAAGCCATTCTGACTGGTAATAGTGATCGTGCTCGTTCCGTTGCCGCCTTGCGTGATGGTCACAGAAGTCGGCGCGGCGCCGATTGTGAAGTTCGGCGTTCCTCCCGCGTTCACCGTCAGCGAAATAGTAGTAGTTGCGACCAGGCTGCCCGACGTTCCCGTGACCGTTACCGTGGAAGTTCCGGTCGTGGCCGTCGCGCTCGCGGTCAGGCTGAGGCTGCTGGTCGTGCTGGTCGGGTTCGGATTGAACGCCGCTGTCACGCCACTCGGCAGGCCTGAAGCAGCTAGACTCACGCTGCCGCTGAATCCTCCGAGGTCCGTCACCGTGATCGTACTCGTTCCCGCGGCGCCCCCTTGCGTGATGGACACGCTGCCCGGCGATGCCGAGAGCGTAAAGCTCGGCGAAGTAGCTCCCGCCAGCGCGTTGATCAGGTTTTGCCCATTCATGCTGCCCCAACCGGTGACCATGTCATAGCCGGTTACGGCGTTGTACGACTTGCCGTGACCGTTGTTATTGTTTCCGCTCGTTATGTCGTGGAAATCGCTGGTGTAATTGGCGCCAAAGCCAATCGCGTAGATTGCCGGATTGACGAAGCCCAGCGTCGAGCCGCCGCTGGCGACTTTCTGCTGGTTGACGAGCGCCAGGAACCCGGCCCAGCGCGGCGCGGCAAAGCTGGTGCCGCCCCACGTCCCCGAGCAAGAGCCTTGATCGCAAAGGTAATTGTCGAAATTGCCTTCCGCGGCCACGTCTGGAATATCGCGTATGGTCGAGGAGGCGCCATTGGACGAGTTCGCCACTCCAACCTGCCAACTTGGAATCGCAAAGCCGTTGTCCGACGGCCCGCCGCCGCTGTCGGGCCACGCCGTTTCCGATTGCCACGGCCCGCCTGCTCCGTTCGTGGTCAGGTCCGTGCCGCCCACCGCCGTCACATAAACCGACTCCGCCGGGTAGCTGGAGTCCAGCGAGTTGTTGCCGCGATAGGCGCCGGAATCGCCGGAAGCGACAAACATGTTCTGGCCCTGCGCCGCAAATTCCTGGAAGATCGGATCGTCCTGCGCCGTATCGTCCGGATTCCAGCCCCACGAGCAACTGATTTGCTTCGTGATGTTTTCGGTCGCCATCTTGTTGAACATGTCCGTGTCACCGACGCCAATCGAGGTGGTGCCCGGCGCGATGTATACGCGGACCTGCGTCATGCCCGGAGCCATGGCGGCCGCTTGCACGATGTCCAATACCTGCTCGCCGTCGTCCCCGTCAGAGCCCGCGCTGGCGCCGTCAATGAGAACATTGTTGATGGCAACGCTGTTGGCATGACCGTCAAACGTGCCGGTCACGTCGCTCATGTTATAGCCGTCAAACTCCACCAGTCCCACCGACTGACCCGTACCGGTCAGCGTGCCGCCGGGATAATAAGCCGCGCGCATGTCGCTGCCCAGATAGGCGCCGCCGGGGCCCGTGCCGGCATTGTGGTGGATTGACATCTCGTCCGATTTCCTCAGCATGGGATGCGGAATAGAAAAATCGTTCAGTCCGGCGATGTGCGACACCGCCACGCTCAGGTCGAGCGCAGGCTCGCGATCCGGAGAATAAAAAGTCCGGTTCTCCGTCGGGTGCTGGTAAACGCCCATCCTGACATTGAACGCCCGCTCGATCTGCGCGACCGTGCCGTTGATATCCACCAGCAGACGGTTCTTGGGCGTATCGGTAATCACAAAGCCATTGGCCTTTGCGAATGCGACTACCGCTTGGTAATCCCGCAAAGTCGGTCCAAATTCCCGCGTGAACTCCTCCACACTCAAATAATGTCCGTAATCGGCGCTGGTGGGGTCATAAAGCCTCTCCAGCAGGCTCGTGAGTTCACTCTGATTGCGCAGGGGCAGCATGATCGCGAGGTTGATGCGTTGCGTAGGCGGCAATATGCCCACCAGCGGCGCTTGACCGCTGGCAACCGCGGGACGGACATGATTGTGCAGAATCTGCCGCGTTTGCTCGGCTTTCGCCAGGTTGGTGAAGAATAGAAGTGTGCACAGCGTAAATACGGTTGCGCCAGCCAGGGCTGCCAATTTGCGCAGGGTGCTTTTGCTTGTTCCCATATTCCTATCCTCTCGTCTTCTGAATTTGTGACTTGGACCTTGAATCCAACCCAGCCATCCCCCAACGACCGAAAGCCCCAGCATCTTAACCCACATGAGTGCCGATTGCCAGCGAGTTCAGCCCTTTCGGCCTGTGGACAAAGGATCAATTCCATTTCCGGCATAACCCGGAACATAAGTCGAGTTTGCGGTGAGTAACTCGGGAAAAAAGTGACTTATGATGTGACCGGACGCTCGGCGGTTGTTCCGCCGTCGGGCATTTTTTTAGCACCTGTCGTGACGCCGGCTGTGGGTGGCGGCGGTGTTGGCGCGCCGGCCCCGCCGCGAATTTGACGCCTCCCTCCCCGCTTGAGAGAATTCGGCCAAATGAAGCCCGTATCGTTCCGTTCGCTGACCGTTTGCTTTTCCGGCATTCTCCTCGTGACCTTCGCTCAAATTCCCCTGGCGGCGCAAACGCCCGCTGCCTGGCACGACGACCTGGCCGATCGCATGACCGGCGGGTGGAAGCTCCAGGGGCCAGTCATGGGACACACCGGTCATCACGACGTACAGGCCGAATGGGTCCTCAACCACCAGTTTCTCTGTATTCATGAGAAGACCAGCACAGGGGCGCCGCCGGACGAGCATCCCTATGAAGCCATGTGGTTTCTCGGATACGACGCGGTCAGCGAACGCTACGTGCTTCACCTCTTTGACGTATTTGGGACGCGCTTCTCGGAAACGCTGGGCTACGGTTCGCGCGACGGCAATGCCATCCACTTTGTCTTCGAATATCCGGACGGCCCATTTCACACCACGTTTCGCTGGCTTCCGGAGACCGGCGGCTGGCAGTGGCTCATGGAACAGAAGAACAAAGAAGGCAAGTGGACGGAATTCGCGGACTTGAAACTCTCGCGGGTGGCCCAATAACGGTTCCGGACTGCGCTATCGTCCCGGCGCCTGATTGCCCAATTCGCGAAGCCGGACGCCGTTCTTGAGGTTTAGCTCCATCTGCTCGAGTGTGATCCCCTTCGTCTCCGGTACAAACAACGCTACGAACAGGATCGCGAGCACGCAGAAGCCGGCAAACACATAAAAGATTGATGCGTTCCCATGCGCTTGCATGAACGAGAGCGCATTCGCCATGACCAGGCCGGCGAAGGTCCAGTTAACCATGGTCGTGATCGTCATCCCGATTTCCCGGCCTTCAAGCGGGAAGATTTCAGAACACACCAGCCAAACCACCGGCCCCCAGGAAACGGCAAATCCAAAGATGTAAAGAATTGCCGATGCCAGCAGCACTGTCTTCGGTGCGCTCCCGATCATTGTGGAGTCGGAAACGGAGCCAATCGCCTGGAACGCGGCGCCTGCCGCAATCATGGTGACCAGCATGGTGATCGCGCCCACATAGAGCAGCTTCTTGCGCCCCCATTTCTCGACCAGGCGGATCGCTGGAAAGGTGAAGAGCATGTTCACCGTCGGGACGGTCATCGCCGCGAGCAAGCCCTTTATGCCCGCGTAGCCGAAAATCGTCGGCGAGTAGTAGATCATCATGTTGATGCCAACCAGCTGCTGGAATACCTGCAATAGCACGCCCACAAGCAGCACCTTCATGAAGTAGCCGCGCATCACAATTCCCACGCCCGCACCCTGCGGACCGTGCAGCGCCTGCTCGATCTCCGCGACCGCGAAGTTGATTTCCTCTTCTGTATTGAGCGTCCGCCGCAGGACCGCGACCGCTTGCTCCTTCCGCCCCTTGAGCATCAGCCAGCGCGGGCTCTCGGGGAGAATGAAGCCGCCAAGGAACATGAGCGCCGCAAACAACGTGATGGTCAGAAACATGAGCGGCAAAGAAGTGGCGGGATTGACGAAGGCTCGGACAATCAGAACATTCGTCAGTGAGATCAGGAAGATTCCGATGGTGATCATCAGCTGGAAGAGCGTGCCCATCGATCCGCGAATCGACGCGGGAGCGGTCTCGGACAGAAAAAGAGGAACGATGAAAGAGGCGACGCCGACTCCGAAGCCGAGGGCAAAGCGGCAGGCCGAGAGTACCGGCAGCGGCGGCAGCAGTGCCGAGTATGCGGACGCCGCCGTGAAAATGAAGCCGGCAAAGAGCAGGCTTTTTTTACGCCCCAGGAAGCGCGCGAACAGACCAGAGAGCAGCGCGCCTACGATGCCGCCGGTCGCCAGGATCGACGAGTAGCGCTCCCCGTCATGCACCCCGAGGTGATAATGCTGCTGGATCGTCTCGAGTGAATTCGCGATGAATCCCTGGTCAAGGCCGAACAGCAAGCCACCCAGTGCGGCCACCGAGCAGATGACGTAGACAATTGTCTTATAGCCGCCAGACCTGGCCCCGACCTGTGCTTGATCCATCTCCACCTCCACCTGCGCGTTCTCGAGTGGTGACGGCCTTTTAGGCCGTCCGAAAATTGTCCAACAAAATGGCAGGGGGCTTTAGCCCCAGTCATCAGACTTCCTTACGGGCTCACTTCCGCGATTACAGCGCCAAACGGCTTCAGCTCCACGACACCGGCTTTGTCGGATACGAACGACCCGACCACGGGCGTCAGCGTGAAAGTCGCGAATCCCTGCTTCGCAAGATCGAACTTCACCGTTTGCGGCGCATCCGACATATTCAGCGCAACCAGCACTGCCTTCCCCTTAAAGCTCCGCAGATATGACAGCACATTCGGATCGTCTTCGTTCAGCGGAGTGTAGCTCCCATCGAGCAGCGCCGCGTTTATATGGCGCAGCGCCAGAACTTTTTTATAGACACTCAGGACTGAATCGGGATCCTTCGATTCGCTCTCGACGTTGTGAGTTTTGTAGCTTTGGGGAACGGGCAGCCATGGCGCTTTCTCACTGAAACCGGCGTTGGTCGAGGTGTTCCACTGCATTGGAGTACGCTCACCGTCGCGCCCGATCTCCGCTGGCCAGCCTGTGATTCCGATTGGATCCTTCACGTCCTCTTTTCGCTTCGGATCGTTGTTCTCCATGCCGATTTCTTCGCCGTAATACATGATCGGAGTGCCTCGCAGCGTCAGGTAAAACATCGCCATCAGCTTGGCGATGGCGTCGTTGTGCTTGCCGTCGCCATAGCGGTTGTACGAGCGGACAATATCGTGATTGCTGATGACAAATACCGGCCAGCCCTTGGCCGAATCCACCAGCCCAACCTGCTTCCGGAATTCCGGCGCCGACAGCTTGTTCACGGTCGCGAACATGAAATCCATCGGCATTTGCAGTTCGTTGCCGCCGTCGCCGTAATATTTGTCGAGCTGCGCGATGTTCGACGTCCAGGTCTCGCCGATCAGCACGGCCGCCGATTTGTCGGCCACCGCGCGCATCTTCTTTAACTCGGTGTGAACCTCCGGCAGGTTCGTGTTGTACTTGTTCTCCGTGTTCGGATCGCCTTGCTTGTTCTTTCCAGGCAAAACCGGGTCATCATGCAGCGCAGGGTCTTCGAACAAGGTATCGACTGCATCCAGCCGGAATCCCGCTACGCCCCGCTTATACCACCATGCCATCGTGTCCAGCATCGCCGTCTCAACCTTGGGATTGCGCCAGTTCAGGTCGGGCTGGGCGGCGTAAAAGAAGTGGTAGTAGTACTGGCGGGTTGTCGGATCGAATTTCCATGCCGACCCGCCAAAGAGAGAGATCCAGTTATTCGGAGGCTCGCCCGGCCCCTTGCCATCCCGCCAGATATACCAGTCGCGATGCGCCGATGTGCGCGACGACTTCGAATCCAGAAACCACGCATGCCGGTCCGAAGTGTGGTTCGCCACAAAATCCATGATGATGCGGATGCCGTGCTTCTTTCCTTCCGCCACCATGCGGTCAAAGTCGCCGAGCGTCCCGTACATCGGGTCGATGTCTTCGTAGTCAGAAACGTCGTAACCGAAATCCACCTGCGGCGAGGGATAGCACGGCGTAATCCAGATCGCGTCGATGCCGAGGTCGTGCAGGTACTTCATCTTCGAAGTAATGCCGTTCAAATCGCCCACACCATCGTTATTGCTGTCGGCAAAACTGCGCGGATAGATTTCGTAAAAAACGGCATGTTGCCACCATTGGTGGCCTTCGCTGTCCACCGGTTTTGTTTGCGCGCCCGCGGAAACCGCGCAGACAATAATCGTCAGCAATAAAAGCAACCGCCAGCCTCGCTCGAACATGAATTTCCTTTCCACCCGCCCCATAGAAAATAGCGGGGTCGCGGATGGTTAGCAAGCTTCCCCCAATCAAAGCCGTTCTGATGCGGATTGCCGGGGACGCGTCCGTGGCAGCTAAGGTGAAATCGCACAGCCAGAACGGGCGGTCGCCGCCGGCCACTCACCCATCGATCGCTAAGAATCTCCCTCAATCGTTGGAACGCGGTCCTTCACCTCAGCAACTCGTCGACGATAGCTTCCACGTGGATGACGGTTGTATCCAGAAATTCCACGCCCGGATTGTCGGCGTCGCGTAACAGTAATGGAAGCTCGGTGCCGGCCAGGACCAACGCTTCAATGCCATCTTCGCTTTTCATCCTTTTCGCAATACTCAGTATCCCCTCCCTGGCTTCCGGCCGGAATTCGTTCTTTAGCAACTCGCCGATGTACTTCCCGTGAATAAACTCCATCTCGGTTTCCGTCGGTCGAACCAGAGCAATCCCGGCCCGCCGGAACTCCTCCGGGTAGAAGTTCGCCCGCATGGTGAACCCCGTCCCAAACAGGCCGGCTTTTTTCACGCCCAGCGCCTTGGCGTAATCGCAGGTAACCCGCACAATGCTGAGAAGCGGGATGGCGGATCGCCGCTGCACCTCGTCAAACACCAGGTGCGGTGTGTTCGCTGCGATGCAACCAAAGTTCGCCCCTGCACGTGCCAGCGTCTCGATGCCGTCCGCAAGATAGTCCGCCAGTTCCCCAAGCCGTCCGGCATCCAGCAGAGCGATCCCCTTATCGACATCGAGGCTGTTGATGATTATTCGCGGATATCCTCCATCCGGCTTGCGGGCACGAAACCGCGCAATGATAGAGCGATAGTAGTCAACCGTAGACTCAGGCCCGAGCCCACCGACGATTCCTGCGACGCTCATTCCTCTCTCCGTACGTCAACCGCAAAAGATGCGTGGCGTTCACTGGAGGATTCGCGTTGCCCAAATTCCGCGCAAAAAAAAGGGGGGCGCGAACGTGATGCGCCCCACCTGGGAAGAGAGACTTCGGTTCAGCGACTCGCCCATTCGGGCCAAGTGCTGGAATATCGTCTAGCGGTGGCCGCCGTGCCCTCCGCCGCCACCATGCGATCCGCCACTACCACCGTGGGAGGATCCCCCGCCTCCGCCGCTGTGGCTGGGTGCCCCGCCGCCCGGAGCCGACCTGCTCCCGCCAAAGCTTGGAGCGCGCCCGCCGCCGTAGCTTGGCGCTCGTCCACCGCCATATCCTGGATAACCCCCGCGGCCGCCATACGGGCTGCCGTAAGAGCGCGGTGTCGCAATCGGCTGCCTCATATTGAGAGGCGGACGCGAACCGCTGTATCCGCGACCTTCAGGCGCTCGCCCCATCGGTGACCGCCCTTCCGGACCGCTATAACCGCGAGGCGAGCCGTACGCTCCGCGGTTCTCCGCTCCCATTCCCCCCGAACCCGAGCGTCCTGCCTCTGCCCGGCCCGGCTCCGCCGGCGACCGCGGCGCCATCGGCGTAAATTTCTGCCACCCGCCGTTATTCGCTCCGCCACCTTCACGGCCCGAGGAGCCAAGCGAATTCCCCGTCCTCGGCTCCGCCCCAGCATTCCCGTTGCCGCGCATTTCACCGGTTGACCGCGATCCCAGGCTCTCGCCGCTTCTGCCAGGTTCGCGGAATCCAGGCTGCGACACGCGGGCATTGCTGCCGCCGCGGCTTTCTATTCCCCGATTCTCCATGCCACGGTTTTCGCCGCCGCGCTGATTGATGGGCGAGATTCCGTTCTGCCGCATCGCATTTGAAACCTGCGTCCGCTCGCGTTCAAACGAACGCCCGCTCGCGGCCGTTGTCGTGCCGTGCGTCGAGAAGAACCGCTGATTCCCTCCACCATTCCGTAGCGTGCCCGCCGCGGCTGGCCGCCCGCTGGCGCTCAGGCTTGCACGCGTCGGCGTAATCGGCAAGTTACCGGTTGCAAAATGCGCGTTCTGCAGTGATGCATGATCCACGCGCGAGAACGTGCCGCCGCGTCCGCCGAAATGGTCGGCGGAAACTCCCGTCGCCCCCCGGAAATGCGGATTGTTCTGCGCGAGCCGCACGTTCGAGAATCGCGTTCCGCCATGCAACGGAGCAAATCCTCCGCGCCCCCAGCCACGCCATCCCGTGAATCCGAACCGCCCGCCCCACCCGCCCCACCATGGATGGAAGAAGTCGCACGGGCCAATCGGGAACCACCCAATCGATCCCCAACCCCAACCCACGCCAAAGCCAAATCCGCCGCCCCAGCCGAAGAACGATACATAGGCCGGCGCCCACAGCGGCCGATAATAGGGATACCCGTACACCGGTCCCGGCCACCATCCCCATGCCCCGTCGTAGAGGAACCAGCGTCCATAGTGATACGGCGCCCAGCCCCACGGCTCATACGAAACCCATGTCCATCCCCAATAGGGCTCCCAAACCCAATTGCCAGCGCTGTACGGCGCCCAACCCGAATCAACATTCGGGAACCATGCCGAGCCGTAGTCCGGCACGTCTCGCCAGTTGCCGTAGCCGTCCATATCCTGCGTTCCGGTGTAATAGTCGTTGGTGTGTCGGCGTGACACCGAACCTCGAATCATCCGGTCGCGATCCGTATTCCATTGATCCCAGTCATCCCGCGCCGGCGCGTCGCCGACACGATACTGCGTTTCAGCGCCCGTACCACGAATCGTAATGAACTGGTTCTCGCCGACCCGCGTGCCGCCCTGCGGCGTCGTGATTTCCACCTCGCCATGCCGCACCAGCACCTCGGTGTGATCGTCGGCCGTAACCAGAACCCGGAAGCTGGCCGCGCGCCGCTCGGTGCGAATCGCCACGTTCGGCGTATCGATTTCCGCGTCCGCATCGCTATTGCCCAGCACGGTGTAATTCGCCATACCGTGGCCAAGCTGAATTTGAATGGTCTTGCGCGTCAGGTTCGTAATGTTTGCCTGCGTGTGCTCGGAGAGGCGAAGAATGTTGGCGTAGTCGAGTTGCACTTCGGTTCTCGCCTTGTCGCCGGTTGAAACCTTGTCTCCGCTCATCAGAGGGGCATTGAGCTGTGCCGCCGACCAGTCGCCTGAATCGCCGCGCTGCGTCGAAACGTCTCCGTGAATAAGACTCACTCGGCCAACGCCGTTATTCTCGGAAGTCTCATTGGAATTGCCGGGGCTCGCGCTGCCATATCCGCCACCGTAGTTAGGAGGAGGCCCGGCATTGGGGCCGCCGTAATTTGGACCCGAGCCCGGACCGTTATAAGATGGACGCCCATAAGCCGGGTTGGCGCCGTTCGGCCCAATATTCGGACTCGGCTTTGGCGGCTGCTCGCTCATTGGCGGCCGGCCGTATTTGTCTTCGTCGGTTTGCGTGTCCGGACGCGGGCCGAGGCTAGGAGGATTGGCCGGCTGGCCTGATCCCTGATCCTGCATGACATCCTGATCTTGTGTCTCTTCCTGCATCTGAATCTGATCTTGCGGCCCTTCCAGTTGACCTTGGCCCTGCACGTCCGGCGATGGCGCCGGATTCTGCGACAGATCAGGATTCTGCGCGCTAACCGTTCCTGTCACTATTAGGAACAGCCCCATTACCACTACGGCGAAAAGCTTTCTCGCCGTTATAAGTCCAAACTGCATACATACCTCCACCCAGGATCGCAAAGAGCTACGGAAAACGTAAGGCACGCCGCCTGCCATTGCCACAAGAGCCGGCCCGATTCGCTATCTCATTTGTGATCCTTGCAGTTAGGGCGTTCGAAACCGCGGCGGGAACATCGCGATCTTCGCCCAACGGTGGCCGCGTTCAGCCAACCTGGCGCTTTTCGGCCACGGCGCGCGTGGCGCCTGGCATTTTCGGCTTCTGTTCCTCAAGCAGCTCCCCTGCCCCAGGTCCTGCCCCTGTTGAGAAATCTGCAAATCGAGCATAGCGGTACCGCCCCGCCCATCTGGTCCGAAACTCCGGTAACTTTTGCCCCGAATCCCCGACATGCTAGTCTGGCATTACTGTCGCAGTTTCAGTAAGTTGTAGGCAGTGGAGTAGTTGTCCAACTCTCCCCTCCGACCAACTTCTCTGCCCAGAAGCGCCGATGCCCAAGCTCCCCATCTTTCGGTTGCGACCCACCGAAGCGCCGCCGCCACCCGACCTTCGGCGCTACAAACCCGCCTTGTCCTTCGCCGATCTGCAACTTGGCGTTGACAACCTCCGCTACGACGTCTTCCTCGGACAGCGCTTTACCAGCGATCTCAGCTTCCATCTCTCCAAGTACATTTGTCGGTTTGGCGAAGTCGAAACACTCTTCGACATGGAGGTTCCCAGCTGGACGCAGAGCAAATTCATCCGGCCCGCCGAAGCCACCGACACAAACCTTCGCAAGCGCGGCCCGGCGGACCTGAAGACAGTCTTAATCGCCATTCACCAGTCGGTCCTGACGCGCGCGAAGGCCGAGGGCAACCCATCGATCGACCTGCTCGGTCGCCTCGCCGTCCTGAAATTTATCCGCGCGGAACTGCACGCGCAGTTCTCGAAAATCCTCGAGCAGTGCCGCATGAAGTCCAAGGCAATGGAAGGACTGCGGCAGGCGAAAATGGTGGAGACGCAGGAGCTGGTCTCTTCTTTCCAGATCCGCAAGAAAATCATCATTCGCCGCGCCGGCCAGGAAGTCCTGCGCCTGCTGCGCGTCATTGAAAAAGAAACGCTCGCTCGTACTCGCCGCTCGCTGCTTGGCGATTCCTCCGCCGACTGCTACCAGCTCTTCCTCAACCCGCTCATTCTCACCGAAGATGGGCGCGACGACTACCTCTGCGCCGAGCACTATTACATGTTCGGCAATTTCGATCAGGATGTGGATCGCTTTCTGACTCTGCGCCAACTAACTATCAATTTTCTGCGCGAGCTTGGGTACGGAGAGGATATTGACGACGAAAATCTGGAGCAGGCACTGAACGCTCCCGAAAATGCCGATGCGCTGGTCGGCACCGGCAGTGGTGAAGACGCCACCCCGGAAGATCGCAACCGCAAAGACCGCCTCGACCTCTGGACCCGCCAGCTGCAACGCGCCGGTGTCTTGCAGAAAGTGATCGCTTCGTATGAGGCCGTCCCTTTGCTCGGCGACTACGCACGGCGCGTGAATCCGCAGCAACTCAAAAACGCGCTCATCGACCGCGACGAAGCTGCGCGGGTCGAAAAAATCGTCGTCGAAGCCCGTCTGGCGCCCGACCGCCTCTTCGCGGCCATCAGCCGCGTCGATGCCTGCCGCAGCTCGGAGCGCGAGCGCTTTGCCGCCCGCCTTCTCCGCGACCTTTTCTGCTATCACCGCGATCTGCGCAGCCTGGAAGTGGTCAACGCCGGATTCGACAGCATCAACCTGGTCAGCGACAACAAGGTTCGCGAGCTCTCCGCCGTGAACCACATGTTGTACGAATTCCTCCCACCCGAGGACCAGAAGCCCGCCGAGGATCGGGTCGTCCACCATGTGGTGCTCAAAGCCGACATCCGCGACTCCTCCCGCCTCACCCGCTCGCTCATGGAAAAGGGCATGAATGCCGCTTCCTACTTCAGCCTTAACTTTTACGATCCCATCAACAAGCTGCTTGCCAAATATGGGGCGACCAAGGTCTTTCTCGAAGGCGACGCCATCATCCTCGCCCTGCTCGAACGCGAGACCGAACCCATGCTCAGCGTCGGCCGCGCCTGCGTCTTGGCCTGGGAAATCGTCAGCCTCCTGCGCGAATATAACGAGCTCCTCGAGCGCTCCGGTCTGCCGCCCATGGAGGTCGGACTCGGCATTTCCTATCAGGACTCGCCCCCGCTCTACCTCATGGACGGCGAGCACCGCATCACCATCTCCGACGCCATCAACGAAAGCGATCGTCTCTCATCGTGCAGCAAACGCGTCCGCAGAAAACTTGCCCCCCACGCTGGTGTTTTTCAGGTTTATCGCTTCGACGCGGCGGGCAACCAGCAAGGCGCCAATGCCGCCGACGCCGAAGATCTCCGCCTGAGCTACAACGTCGGTGGGATATGCCTCAGTCAGGCCGCGTTCCACAAATTGCAGGAAGAGATCTCGCTGGAGCCGTGCTTCGCCGATTACAAGTCCGCAGTCCAGGCGAAGAAAAATATCAACCCGAACGACCGTTGGACAGCCTGGACCAACTCCTGGACCGATCCCCAGACCGAATTCTTTCTCGGTACCGTTCCTGTTGCGAACGGCGTATTCCGCAAAATCGCCATCCGCAAAAGCCGCGTGGCGCAAGTCGATGTACGCGATCTCTCGATTCTGCAGTGGACGGATGGCTGTTACTACGAGGTATGTGCAAATCCTGCTGTCTATGCGGCCCTGCCCGGGGAGAAGTCGTCCGCCGCCAAAAAGTAAGTTCCGCCCGCGGCGCCAGGCCGCCTTGGGCTACCTAGAATCCAGTTCGCGTCTTGAACGGAATCACTACCACCGCCTCGATCGCCACCGCCTTACCGTCTTTCTCGGCCGGTGCAAACTTCCAGCGCGCCAGCGCGCTCGTCGCATACCGGTCCAAACGGTCATCCGGACTATTCAAAACGCGGATATCTCCGACCCGCCCGTCCGAATGGATCACGGCATACAGCGTGACCTGGCCGTGCACGTTGTTCTTCATCAATTCCAGAGGATAGCCCGGATCGGTCTTTTCCATCGGCACCGGTGTAAGCAGTTCCCCCTGCTTTTGGTCCGACTTCAACTCCGCGAATCGAATCACCCAGCTTCCCGTAAACGAATTCAGGTTGGGCATGTTGACCGTCATGGCATACGGATGCCGGTCGCCAAAAACCTGCCGGTCAAGGTCCGTGATCTTGTCGTCGGAAACCTTCGAGGCGGATCGCTGACCCGCGCGTTTTGCTGCCGCGATCTGTTCGGGCGACAAGCTGGCCACCTCCCGTCCCTCGCCATCGCCGGTGCCGGTTCCGTTCGGCGATTTGCCGTCGCGCTGCACGCTCCCAGTCGCGCCTGACCCGGCGCCCACATGCAATCCCGCCGGCAGCGAACCATTCCCACGCCCCTTCGACCCGGTTCCAGTGGCTGTGCCGCCTGTGCCATTGGAACCCGGCTTCCCGCCCGCCAGATCCGGGGTTCCAGCCGCTCCCGCTTTTCCCTTGGGACCCGCCGCAAATGTGCCTCGCCGATTTCCGGCCGGCACTGCCACCGGCCCGGTCGGCGCAACCGGATGAATGCCCAACGCAACCAGCCGTCCCTGGCTCAAGCCACCGCCGCTCGCTGCGAGGCTGGGCGGCGGAGCCACTGCCTCGCCGCTTCCCGGCAGCCCTTTGCCCCCGCGCCCGCTGGTATGCTGTTCGGCCACCGTAAGCTGCGGCGCCGGGGCTACAACCTGGCTTGGTCCAATATTGATTTGCCCGGCGCGCCCTTTCGCGACGGCCACTTCGGGAGGCGGCTCAACGATCGCGGATTCCGGCCCCGCCATGCCGCGTGCCCGGTCATGCGTAACTTCCGGAGGTGGCGGAACGATGCTCGACCGCAGAGCCGCCTGGCTGGCATCTCGCGTAAAGCGCGCATCGGGTGCGGGCGCTACGATCTGCGTATCCGGCGCGGCCACCCGGTTCGGAACGGAACGCGTAGCCTCCAGCGGAACAACCGGAGCGATCGCTCCCGTAGCGATTATGTTGGGCAAGGGCACATCGTGGTCAAGCTTCAGGTCCGTCGGTGCCACGATCGTTTGCGTCCGGTTGTCCGACTCGCGCGGAACGGAAAGGATGGGCTGCTTGGCAAACGCCGGCTCACCTTTTTGTTCTTCCTTGGGGGCAGCTGCCGCGCCTGTATCCAGCGGCGGCAAATACTCGTCCGGCGAGTATGTTATGACCGATGAACGGTCAAATGGCGCCGGGTCCAGAATCCTTTGCTGCCGCAGCCAGACTAGCGACAGTCCCCAGATCAGCCCGACCGCTGACAGATGCAGCACTGCCGACTGTAAAAACCGCGTCCAGGGCAGCGGGCGCTGGACAAACACGTCCTTCCAAAGACCGATGTCGTCGCCCGGAATCGGGCTCACCGCTGGAACCCGCGGGATGCCTTCCCGTCCGGTTCCACCCAACCCGGTACGCCTCAAATCCTCTTCCTCAGGCGAACCTATCGGTTTTCGCACAGGGATTCCCATCCCGAATCCAACCACCTTTGCAGAAAAATCAAAGTGTCGCGGCCGAAGGCTGCAAGAACTGAGAGGTTTGGGGGACCCACTCCAGCCAACCGGTCTTTCCGAAGGATTATACGGGAAATGGAAGAATAAAGATTTGGCAGGAGGGGCAAGCTCTACTGAACCCGACGCAGAGTCAGCCGGCAAACCGGCAGGGTTCAACTCCTCCGCGTTCTCGCGCTGGATTCTTCGGGCCGCTCAATAGCCCATCGACTGAACCAATGCACCTGCCCGCGCGGACTCAGAGTCCGGGACTGGCCGCCCCCCTGATTTCTGAACTCTCCAGGTGCTGGATCTCGCCTGCCAGCCAAATCTTCAGTGCCGCTTCGACCTCTGCCGGCGTGTATTGGCGGCTCATGCTGTAGATCGTCTCTCCATCCCGGTTCAACGGAATAAAGTGGCAGGGGTTCATCTCCGCGCGATACTTCTCGGGCACGAACAGGAACAGCCAACACTCCGAGCATGGAACGGCGCGGTCCCCATCCAGCCGGTTCGGGCAGGAAGGAGAATCCAGAAACATCGAGACCGGACGCCAAGGCGACTTCCCACCGTAGCCGCCCCGTTCCAGATATTCCAACTCCTGCTTCAACAGGCTCACGATTTCAGACTTGAACTTGACCACGTTACCTCCAGACCGGCCAACTGAGGTGAAGCCCAGGCGGATACACTTGTCCAACCGGCCTTTCAATTCCGATTGTCCCGCGCCCTCAACCATCCTGCCGTGACAGAAAACACTACCGCTCGTGACATGCCTCACAGAATGGAAGGGGCCGGCATTCAGGCTGCTGCCAAGGCGCCTCTGGGTCTACCGGCTGGAAGGAAAAGAAATCGTCCATTAGCCACAACAGGGTTTCAACTGCGAACTGACAACCGGCAACTGAGAACCGCTTCTAAAACGCCCCACCCCCGCCGCCGCCAAATCCGCCGCCGCTGAATCCGCCTCCGGAAAACCCGCCTCCCGAACTGAATCCCGACCCTCCCGAACTAGCCCGGGGCGAAGAGACAAACACCTGGTGCATATCGTTGGCCATGCCATGCATAGCGCTCGAAAAGTACAGCGGTGTAAACCCGGTGTACCCGTTCGGCGAGACATACCAACTCGGCGGATCCTTCACAATCCCATCAAAAGCCTGCGCCCAGTGGTGTTCTACTCCCAGCGCCATTGCATAAGGCAGAAATTTTTCGAATGTATCGGGAGGCATCCGCTGAATGCGGTCCCGATCCACGCGGTTCATGAACTCCTGAAAACCGAGCACTGCAATATGCAGACGCGCGCCCGTTACAGTCTTGGCGGTCATCTGCCGCGCGAACAGCCACCAGATCACCGCCGAGATGAGCGCGCTGGCAATCGTCAGTGGTATCGAATAGAAGAAATTCACCCAGCCCAGTAGTTGGAGTCCGGCCACAAAGAGCGCAATCGCAACCGCCGCCACGATGCTGTACCCATTCGCGGATTCTGGATCGAGCGCGTACACGCCTTTATTCTTCAGCGCCGACATGATGTCCGTCCGTATTGCCGGAATCGCCGTGTAAAAGCGATTCTTCAAGTTGGAAAGCCGCACCTCGGTCCCGCCCAGGAAAATGTTCTCCATCATTACCCGCTCATGCGGACACAGTTCCGGTCCCCACCCTGCCTCTGCCTTCAAATTGTGAAAAAGGTAATCCTTGTGGTGAAAGACGAGAAAAGTATCGACCTTCTCTTCGATTTTGATGTAACCACGCACGGCCAGATCGACGATGGTCGATGTGATATCGCGCGGGTGAACATTGTCGTCCAGCAGGGTGCCCGCCTCCGCCGGCGTCATGCCCTTGGGCGGTTCATACATCGGCGCGACCGACATCCCGGGATCGGGGTCGCGACCCACCGTCTGCCACAGTCCCCACATCACCGCCAGCGTCAGCAAAGGTAAAAGCAGAATCGGATTTCCGCCCACGAACCACCAGAGCTTAGTCAGCCCGCTCGGCACCTTCACAACTCCCGGCGGAATATAAATGTCGACGGTCAGCCCGCCACGCGCCGGAAGCTTGTGCGTCGTTTCGACCGCGACATCCGCCCCATTTACCTGTGCATCTACATCCCTCTCCTTCGAGCCATACGCGCCCGTGAACGCCTGTGCCCGCAAACCCGCGGCTGCGCCCTCCGGCAATACCACAAACGCCGAAGCATGGTCGATCGGCACCGGCCAGTCATTGCCCGTGACGTTCCAGTAGAACTCGGCGTAGTCGTCGAAATAGCGCACGCCATTGCGAACCGAGTAGTCGATGTTGACCACCCGCGTCGCATCGATGGCATCGGGAATATAAATCTTCAGATCGCGAGACGCGCCCGACTTCGAAGATTCGTACTTTAGCTTGTTTCCGTCTCCGCCAGTTACGCTGAGTACTTTCAGAAACAGCGTGTAGTTCGATCCCTTCGGCCCGGGATACTCGACCGGAATTGTGCGGTGAATTCCGTGCCACTCGCCCACAAAAACGACGCTGATCTTTTCGCTGACTAAAGCCGAGCCGTCGGACAAGATAGAAATGGTGTCCTTGAAGTCGGCGACATGCCAGCTCTTGCCCTGGGCCAACGCCAGGCCCGGCACAATCGCCAAGGCGAGCAACAGCAAAGATATGCGTTTCAGAATTCTCTGGATAGACAC
>Ga0335078_10001254_pt1 | contig 38578 bp, 36 predicted proteins | sample Lox_Sample_32_FD_206711 | JGI IMG/M metagenome (GOLD analysis project Ga0335078, IMG submission 206711) | Soil microbial communities from Loxahatchee National Wildlife Refuge, Florida, United States - Lox_Sample_3.2 | ecosystem: Environmental > Terrestrial > Soil > Wetlands | place: USA... | reverse complement strand
TCCGCGACTGGAGCACGCCGGCCACCAACTGGATGATCCCCGACTATGTGCGCGAGGACGGCGAAGCGGCCCACCGCCTGTCGCCCACCAACCTGGGAATGCTGCTGAACGCGCGCATCGCGGCCGTACACCTGGGATTGCTCGCGCTGGCCGAATTCGTCCTCCAGACAAGAGAGACACTGTGCCGCATCGCCGCCCTGCCGAAACATCGCGGCCATTTATGGAACTGGTACGATATCGCCACCCTGCAGCCGGAGGGCAGCCGCTTCGTCTCCACGGTGGACAGCGGGAACCTGGCCGCCAGCCTGTGGGCGCTGAAGCAGGCGGCGCTGGCATTCGCCTCCGAGCCTCAAACCAAGCGCGGCCTCACGCCCGAGCTCGCCATCGAGCTGTCCAATATCGCGGCCCTTTGCGGCCAGCTCGTGAGCGAAATGGATTTCCGTTTCTTATACGAGCCGCGGCGCAGGGCGCTCTCGGTGGGCTTCGACCAGGATGCGGGGCGGATTGCGGCGTCGTACTACGACCTGCTGGCTTCCGAGGCGCGTATCGCGACGTTTGTGGCGGTGGCCAAGGGCGACATCCCGCAGGAGGCCTGGCTTCATCTCGGGCGGGCGCACACGTCGTTCGAAGGCGACGCGGTGCTGCTCTCGTGGACCGGCACCATGTTCGAGTACCTGATGCCCTGGCTGTGGATGCGCCACTATTCCGGCACCATCACGCACCACAGCCTGCGCGCGGCGCTGCGGGCGCAGCGCGAATACGCGCGGCATAAAGGCGTGCCGTGGGGCATTTCCGAATCGGCCTGCCTGGAAAGCGACGGCAGCTACGGATACGGTCCTTTCGGCATTCCGCAACTGGCCCTGAAGCGCATCGACGCGCGGAAGCTGGTGATCTCGCCCTATTCCAGCTTCCTGGCGGCCGGAGTGGATCCGGAGGCGGCGGTACAAAACCTCAAGAGCATGGAAGAATTCGGATGGGCGGGACGCTACGGCTTCTACGAAGCGATTGACTACACGCGGGCAGGGGGCGCGCCGGTCCGTTCCTGGATGGCACACCACCAGGGAATGAGCCTGCTGGCGATCTGCAACCTGCTTTGCGACCAGCCTTTGCAACGGTACTTCCACGCCGAACCGTACGTGATGGCGACGGAGCTGTTGCTGCACGAGCGGATGCCGGCGGGCATCCAGCCGGACCGCGAAGAGGCGGGCATACCCGAACCGGAGCCGATCCCGGAAGCCGCCTGACAGGGCAGGCCTGTCCCGCTTGATCGGCCATTCAGGCCGTCCGGCGCTCCGGACCGGTCGTGATATCATAAGGTTTCCGAATCACTTAGAGGCTTTCGTGGATAGAATTACGCGCAAAGAGCTGAAGACCGACAGTTTTGCCCTGGAACTCGGTCATGCAGTTACCTTTTTCGAGGAATACCAGAAGGAAATCGTTCGGTACGGTGGAATTGCGGCGGTGGTGGCGGTGTTGGCCGCCGGCTACGTGGTTTATAACCGCCATCAGCACGTGGATCGACAGGTAGCGCTGGCGCAGGCGATTGCCGTGCAGGAAGCGCCGATCGGCGGCGCCTCCAATTTCAGTCAGACGTTCCCGAGCCAGGATGCCAAAGACGCGGCCGCGATCAAGGCATTCACCGACCTGAAGAACAAATACGCCGGCTCCGAGGAGGGCGAGATCGCGCAATACTACCTGGCCGCGATCGAAGCCGATAAGGGCAACATGGCGACCGCGGAGAAGGGCTTCCAGGAAGTGGCGCAGAAAGGCAACGAGCAGTATGCCTCGCTGGCCAAGCTCTCCCTGGCGCAAATCTACTTTGACGACAACCGCACGCAGCAGGGGGAAGCGATGCTGCGCGATCTGATCGCCCATCCCACGGTTTTCGTTTCCAAGGATGAAGCCACGTTGGCGCTGGCCCGGTACCTGATCCATAAGAATCCCGCCGAAGCCCGCAAGCTGCTGGACCCGTTGCGTGTCAGCCCGGTGGATGCGGTGCGGAACGTGGCTATGTCGCTGATCGGCGAAATGCAGCAGGTAACGCCGCAGCAATAGCCCGGCGCGTCGATGCTGGCGCGACTGAAATTTCCCGTCTCGCAGAGCCTCGGGCGGCGCTATGCCGAGCCGGAACATCCATACCGCAACGCGTTCCAACGGGACCGCGATCGCGTGGTGCATTCCCGCGCCTTCCGGCGGCTGGAAGACAAGACCCAGGTCTTCACGCCCGGACTCTCCGATCATTTCCGCAACCGTCTGACGCACACCATCGAGGTGGCCCAGATCGCCCGCACCCTGGCCAATGTTCTCGAGCTGGATGAAGACCTGACGGAGGCGCTGGCGCTGGCGCACGATATCGGCCATCCGCCCTTTGCCCACGCGGGAGAAGAGGAGCTGAATCGCCAGATGTCGCGGTTCGGGGAGGGTTTCGACCACAATCAGCACGCGCTGCGCATCGTGGAGCGGTTTGAACAGCGATATGCGCGGTTTCCCGGGCTGAACCTCAGCTTCGAGGTGCGGGAAGGAATCGTGAAGCACTCGCACGATTTCGCGCCCGGCGAGCGTCCCGAATTGGACGAGTTTCTGCCGGGCCTTCGTCCGCCGCTGGAGGCCCAGCTCATCGACCTGGCCGATGAAACCGCCTACAACACCGCCGATCTGGACGACGGGTTCTCCGCGGGGATGATATCGCCCGAGGACCTGGCCGCGCAGGTGCCCGAGTACCGCGAATTGCTGGAACGCGCGGCGGCCCAATTCCCCGCCGCTTCGGAACGCGAGCGCTTTCACGAATGCCTGCGGCAACTGGTGGACCGCCTGGTTACGGGTCTCGTAGAAGGCACGCTGGGGCGCGTGAAACGGTCCGGAGCGCGATCGGTCGCGGACGTGCGGGCTTATCCCGAGCGCCTGGCGGCATTCACGCCGGAGACCGCCGGAACCAGCCGGGCACTGAAGAAATTCCTCCACGCCCGCGTATATGCGTCGGCGGCCCTGATCGAGGGCCGGACGCAGTCGAGCGAAATGATCGGAGGATTGTTCCGGTTTTTTCTGGAGAATCCGGAGCACCTGCCGGAGAATTACCGGAAGCAGGCTGCCGAAGAGGCGCCGCACCGAGTGGTGTGCGACTATATCGCCGGCATGACCGATGGTTTTCTGAGGCGCACCTACCGGCAGATGATCGGACCGGAGCCGGGCGCGGCCGGCTGACGCGCCCGGGGCTTCTATACTGAAACAGTGGCCCAGGTTCTCAACCGCGAGCAACTGCTCGAAATGCGAAAACGGTGGCGGAAGGAAGGCAAATCCGTGGTTTTCACCAATGGGTGCTTTGATCTCCTGCATCCCGGCCACATCCGGCTGCTGGAACAGGCGCGATCTCTGGGAGACGTGCTGGTGGTCGGGCTGAACACCGATGCCGGGGTGCGGCGGTCGAAGGGACCGGCGCGTCCGATCCTGCCGGAAGCGGAACGGGCGGAGGTGGTTTCGGCGCTGGAAGCGGTGGATGCCGTCACGTTGTTCGACGAAGATACGCCCCGGGAACTGATCGCCGAATTCCTGCCGGATATTCTGGTGAAAGGCGCCGACTGGTCTCATTTCGTCGCGGGCAGAGAAGAAGTGGAAGCCGCGGGCGGCCGCGTAGTGACCATCCCGTTGGCGCCCGGATATTCCACTACAAAAATCGTTGAAAGAATTCTGATTCTCCCTTGATCCATCCAGCGGTTCGCGATCTCTTTCTGGAATTGGGCAAGCACCCCGCCTATCAGGAGGTGCTCCGGCGTGTCATGGCCGGCGGAGGCAGCAACCTGTCGGGGCTGACGACGACCGCCAAGGCGCTGTATTCAGTCCTTTTATCGCAGGCCAGCGGCCAATCTCTGATAATTGTCGTAGCTGGTAACAAGCAGGCGGAAGCGCTTTCCGAAGCGATCAACACGTTTTTCAGCCTGCTGGCCGGCGACGACCACGCACTGCCGCAACTGCTTCCGGCCCTGGATGTTCTGCCGTTACAAAACCTGTCTCCTCACGCCGAAATCTGCGAGCAGCGGGCCATCGGATTGTGGCGCCTGGCGACCGGCCACGTTCCCATCACGATCCTGCCGGTCGCTTCAGCCTTGCTGCGCGTCGAGCGCGGCGATTTTTACCGGCAACTGGCGCTGCGGCTGCGCACCGGGGACGAGCTGCCGATGGAAGACGTGGTCGCTCACCTCGAGAGTATCGGCTACGAACGGCGCGAGCCGGTCGAGATGGTGGGGGAATACTCGGTTCGCGGCGGGATTCTGGATGTCTTCTCGCCGGAATCGCAAAAACCCGTGCGCATCGACATGTTCGGCGACCTGGTGGAAACCATTCGCCGGTTCGATGTGGAATCGCAGCGCTCGGTGCTGAAGATCGAAGACTGCACGCTGCTGCCGCTCACCGAATATCAGAAATCGCGCGAGCTGCTGTCGCAGTTGGCCGATCTGATGCGCGCCGCCGACATTCCGGGGCGCGATTTGCCGCCTCCGGGCGAGCCGTTTGCGGGCTGGGAGCTGGTCGCTCCGATGCTTCGGCCGAAGCCGGCATCGGTTTTTGAGCTGGTGGAGCGGCGGGTGGTTCTGTGGGACGAGCCGGAGCAGGTGCGCGGCGCGGCGGAACGGCTTTGGAAGCGGCTGGAGCAGATCGAGGTTTCGCCGGCTTACGATCCGGAGCGGATTTTCTTCCGATTTGAAGACCTGGAGCGGCAGGCGGCAAAGGGCTCCCAGGTTGCGCTGAAGGAACTGGAGATCGGCTGGTCGCAGGACGATGCGGGAACCCTGCACATGGCGACACGGCCATCGATGGCCTTCCACGGAAACATGCGGGTAGCAATCGCCGAAGCGCGGACGCTGGTGGAAGCGGGAAACCGGGTGGCATTTTTCGCCTCGTCGACGGGAGAGGTGGAGCGCGTCGCCGACATCCTCGGCGAATATGGTGTCGCGTACCAGCTCGGGTTGCCGCAGACCGATTCCACGCCGGCATACCTGGCCGAGCGCGCGTACATGGCGGGCGACATAGCCAGCATTTACCTGGTCAAAGGCCTTTTGCGGCACGGTACGGCGTTTCAGGATTCGCATCTCGTAGTATTTGGCTCCGAGGATCTCTTCGAGACGTCCGACATGGTGACGCGGGCGCCGGCATCGAAATCGGCGCTGGCGACGTTTTCGGCCGATCTGATCGATCTCAAGCCGGGCGATTACGTGGTCCACTCCGAGCACGGCGTGGCGCAATACCTGGGTTTGCGGGAGATCACGCAAGGCGAAGCCAAGGGCGACTACATGGTCCTGGAGTATGCCGCCGGCGCCAAATTATACGTTCCCCTGGCCAGAATGGACCTGGTCCAGCGCTTTCGCGGAGCCGGCGAAGCCCATCCGGCGCTTGATCGAATGGGCGGCGCAACCTGGTCGCGCACCAAGACGCGCATCAAGGCGCGCATGCGCGACATGGCCGACGAGCTCCTGAAGCTGTATGCCGCGCGCAAGGTAGCCGATGGGTTCGCTTTTTCTCCCGATAGCAACTGGCAGCGCGAGTTCGAAGACGCTTTCGAGTTCGTGGAGACGCGCGATCAGTTGACGGCCATCCAGGAGATCAAGCGCGACATGGAAAACCCGCAGCCCATGGACCGGCTGCTGTGCGGGGACGTCGGTTTCGGCAAGACCGAAGTGGTCATGCGGGCGGCCTTCAAAGCCTTGGGGGACGGCAAACAGGTGGTGCTGCTGGCTCCTACGACTGTCCTGGCGTTTCAACATTTCGAGACATTCAAACGGCGGTTCCAGCCGTTTCCGGTTCGCGTGGAGATGTTCAGCCGGTTTCGCACTACAAAGGAACTTAAGGCCGGGCTGACGGATCTGGCGGAAGGCAAAGTCGATATTGCGGTGGGGACGCACCGTCTGCTGTCGCAGGACGTGGTTTTTCGCGATCTTGGGCTGGTCCTGGTGGACGAGGAACAGCGCTTCGGGGTGAAACACAAAGAGCGGTTGAAACAACTGAAGAAATCGGTGGACGTGATCAGTATGAGCGCCACCCCCATTCCTCGTACACTACATATGTCGTTATTAGGACTGCGAGATATGTCGGTGATCGAGACGCCGCCCAAGGACCGGCTGGCGATTCACACCGTGGTGGCGCCCTTCCACCCGGAATTGATCCGTTCCGCCATCGAATTGGAGCTGGCGCGCGGCGGGCAGATCTACTTTCTGCACAATCGCGTCGATTCCATCTGGACGCGGGCTTCGATGATCCAGGAACTGGCTCCGGCGGCCCGGATCGGCGTCGGACACGGGCAGATGGGAGAAGCGGAGCTGGAAAAAACTATGCTCCAGTTCATGCGCCGCGAGTTCGATATCCTGGTATGTACGACAATTATAGAAAATGGTCTGGATATTCCGCTGGCAAATACTATGGTTGTGGAGAACGCCGAGCGCTACGGCCTCTCGGAACTGTATCAGTTGCGCGGGCGGGTGGGACGGTCCAATCGTCGAGCTTATGCCTATCTGCTGGTGCCGCAGGATACCGAGCTCACCGAAATCGCCCGTAAACGGCTGGCCGCCCTCAAGGAATTCAGCGATTTAGGCGCCGGATTTAAGATCGCCGCCCTGGATCTGGAGCTTCGCGGCGCGGGAAATCTTCTGGGCGGCGAACAGCACGGCCACATCAATTCGGTGGGGTTCGACACGTATGTCCGGCTGCTGGACGAAACGGTGCGCGAGCTGAAGGGCGAGGAGGTAACGCCCGAGATCCATTCCGCGCTCAACCTGGGACTGGATATCCGCATACCGCCGGAATACATAGCCGACGAAAACCAGCGATTGCGCGCGTATCGCCAGATCGCCAGCGCGCAATCCGCCGAGCAGCGGGAGCGTGCCGAAACGGAACTGGCGGACCGATACGGCACAGTTCCGGAAGCGGTGCGCAACCTACTGTCATATTCCGCGCTCAAGACGCTGGCGGAAAAAATCGGCGTCGAAGCCATCGACCGGCGGCATAACCTGTTGACGGTAAAGTTCCACAAGGAAACCCGGGTGGATCCGGGGCGGCTCATGAACCTGGTTTCGAAATCGCGCGGGGCGCAATTCACACCGGCAGGCGTTTTGCTCTTGCCTATGGATGGCCAGAATTCCGCGGGGGAAGTCCTGCGGTTTCTGGGTGAGAAGCTGGAGCAGTTGCAGCCGTAAACGGGTGGTAAAATGAAACATCATTCTATGATTCGCTGGTTTGTAGTATTCGCTGCCGGTGCAGTGTACTCCGCGATGCCGCTGGCGCGGGCGGCCGATATAAGGGTGGTCGAGGAGATCGCCGCCAAGGTGAATGGCGACATTATCACCAAGGGCGACCTGGAAGACGAGCGCAGGAAAATCGAACGCACGCTGCGCGAGGAGCAACATCTTTCCGGTCCGTCGCTGGCATCCGCGATGCGCGAAGCGGAAAAGGAGATCCTGGCGAATCTCATCAGCGAACGACTGCTGGTGCAGCGGGCCAAGGACCTCGACCTCAATGTGGATTCCGATGTCAACCGCCGCCTGACGCAGATGCAGCTGGAACAGCACATTCCCAACACCGAGAAATTCCACGACTTCATCCACGAGCAGACCGGGATGACGTTCGAGGAATACAAGCAGCAGATGATCGAATCGATGCTCACCCGCAAGGTCATCAACGGGGAGGTCGGGGCGCGGATCAATATCCCCGAGGCGGACGAGAAGAAATATTACGACGAGCATCATAACGAGTTCACGCATAAGGCGGAAGTCCTGCTGAGCACGATTTTCATCTCCACCGAGGGCAAGAATCCGGACCAGGTGGCGGAAGCGGAAAAGACCGCTAAGGACGTCGCGGCGCGCGCCAATAAGGGCGAAAAATTCAGCGACCTGGCGGCGAAGTATTCCGACGATCCCAACACGTCCAAAGACGGCGGCCTGATGGGCTCGTTCCAGCCCGACCAGTTGCGCGACGACCTGAAGAAGATCATTGCCAACACCAAAAAAGGCATGGTTACAGACCCCATCCGGGAGGCGGGCGGCTTTCGGATCCTGAAGGTCAACGACCGTCTCGAGGAGGGGTTGGAGCCGTTCGATGACGCCAAGGATCAGATTCAGGAGATTCTGGCGGGTCCTTTGATGCAGCCCAAGATTCAGGAGTTCCTGAACAAGCTGCGGCGGGAAGCGTTCCTGGAGATCAAGGACGGCTATATCGATACGCAAGCGGCGCCCGGAAAGGACACGCGCTGGCACGAAGTGGCGGCCATTAAGCCGCAGACCGTGACCAAGGAAGAAGTGGCGTCGCAGCACCGGCGCAAGAAGTTCCTGGGCATTTTCCCGTACGGAAAACCGATGGCGCCGAAGCCCACCGACACCACTCCGCCGGGCGAACAGAAGACCACCCCGGGAACCGGCGGCGACACTCCCTCGAGCGATACGGCCGCCGTCAAGAAATGAAATCACCCTATGTCAGCGAGCTGGAGCCGGATAAGGTAATCACCAGCAATTTCCTGGTGCACTCCAAGGAGATTCGACAGAAAAAATCGGGCGAGCCTTATTTATCGCTGCTGCTCGGCGACCGGACAGGCGAACTGGATTCCAAGATGTGGGATAACGTCGCCGACGTGCTCGAAACGTTTGAGCGCGACGATTTCGTCCGCGTCAAGGGCTTGATCCAGGTATTCCACAACCGGCCGCAGCTCACCATCCACAAGCTGCGCCGCCTGGACGACAGCGAAGTGGATTACACCGATTACTTTCCCTCGTCGGCGCGCGACGCCGGGGAGATGTGGCGGGAGCTGCGGGAAGTGGCTGCGGGAATCGGCAATCCGCATTTGAAGGCCCTGGTGGAGGCGCTGCTGGACGATCCGGACGTGGCGCAGCGGTATCGCCGCGCGCCGGCGGCCAAAAGCATCCATCATGCGTACCTGGGCGGGCTGATCGAGCACGTGCTTTCGCTGTGCGGCATGGCGAAGCTGGCAGCCGGCCACTACGGACGGATCGATCTCGACCTGCTGCTCACCGGCGTGGTGCTGCACGATATCGGCAAGATCTACGAGCTGAACTACGAGCGGGGCATCTCGTATTCCACCGAAGGCCAGCTCATCGGGCACATCGAGATCGCCATGCGCATGGTGGCCGACAAACTTCGCGGGCTGCCGGAGTTTCCGCCGCGGCTGCGGACGCTGGTGGAGCACCTGATCCTGAGCCACCACGGACACCTGGAATTCGGGTCGCCGAAGCTGCCGCAATTCCCGGAAGCGCTGCTGCTGCACTACCTCGACGACATGGATTCGAAGATAGAGTGCATGCGGTCGCTGATCGCCAAGGACCGGCTGGTGGAAGGCTGCTTCACCTCCTACAGCAGCGCGCTCGACCGGGCGGCCCTGAAGATCGACCGGTATTGGGACGATGCGCCGCCGGTGCGGCGGAACCCGCCCGCACCGCCGCCACCCGATTCGGTTTCCAGTGTGGAATCGCAGCCGGCCACAGCAGCGCCCGAGGTGACGCCGGCGGCCGCGGCTCATCCGCTGTTCGCGCCGCGGCCCGATTCGCCGTTTGCAAGCAAGCTCAAAGAAGCGCTCGGCGGGCAGAACGCCGCGGCGCATCCCACTCCCAAGGAATCCTGATGCCCAAAACAGCGCGCGATGTTCCTCCACCGTTAGAGCTTCTCTGCCTGAAAGCGCTCTGGTCCCTGCGTGAAGGCAATGTCAAAGACGTGCAGCAGGTTGTGGGGCGGACTCGCCCCCTGGCCTACACCACCATCATGACCGTGCTCGATCGCCTGGTGCGCAAGGGGAAACTGACGCGGCACAAGCAGGGCCGCGCGTTTCTGTACACCCCGGTGACGTCGGAAAATGCCATGCGGGAGGTGGCGGTGCGCGAACTGGTCGACAGCTTCTTTGACGGCTCTCCCGGCAAGCTGATCGAATTCCTGGCCGCGCCGGTCATGGCTTCGGCCGTGGCGGCGGGCGCCGGAGCGGAAGCCGCGAGCGAGGAAGACGCCTCCATCGATACCGTGCTGTTGTAGGCGGCGGCTGGCAGGCGGCACACCCGGGCCGCCCGCCCTGCGTTACTGCCGGGCAGCGGGCGGGATGGCGTCGGGCGCGCGTTTCACCTGGCCGGTGCGCGCTTCGTCCAGATCCACTTCGTAGGTGTCGAGGATGGTGCCCATCATCTGCTGCAGGTTGGTACGGGCGCGCTGATATTGATCGAGCGCATCCACCTCCGAAAGATGACGCGTAGTGGAATCGCGCTGCGCCACCACCACGTCCAGAATCGCGGCCGTCCCCAGGTCGTACTTGCGGCGCATTCCGGCAAGAGTCTCATCCTGCAGCTTGGCCGCGACCACGGCGGAGTCATACGCGGCGCGGGCATTCTGTAATGCGGTGGCGGCGTTGATGACGTTCAGCCGGATGTTGTTGCGCAACTGCTTGTCCTGGATCTGCTGCTGGCGATAGGTCAGCTCGCTGGTGATCATGTCGGCCTGCGCGGCGCGGTTGCGGATGGGCATTTGCAGCGTGATTCCGGCGCTGTAGTTCGGGAAATTGCGCGAGAAGATCTGGCTGAGCACCGTGCCGTATCCGCCCAGCAGGAACTGGTTGACGTCGCCCGGGCCGAGCTGTTTGTAGCCGAGAAGCTGCCCGGTGGAGTTGTAGTAGGGCTGCGGAACCGTGGTGATGGCGCCTGCCTGGCCGGAATTGGAGAGATTCACAAAAGCCGAGAGCGTCGGCAGGAGATTGTTTTTGGTGCCCAGCAGATCGAGCCGGGTGTTCTGCAATCCCAATTGATTCTGCTCGATCTCGGGCCGGTACTTCATGGCCGATTCAATCAGCTCCTGCAGCGGGATGATGGGCTCCCGCGCCGGCACATCGACGTGATCGGTGGGAACAATGCGTGCCGCCACCAGCAGCGGATTGTCCAAGCCGCTGCGCGTGAGCACGCTCTTCAAAATCATCTCCTGCTGCTGCACCTGGGACTGCTGCGCGATCACGGCCTGCTGCGAGGCTTTCATGTCGGCCTCGGCCTGAATGGTATCGATGGGAGCGATGGCGCCCAGAGCCGCGCGGCGCTCGTTGTCTTCATAAAGCTGGGTGTCCAGCCGGAGGGTTTCCTCGTCGACTTTCAGCGAATCGTTGAAGCTCACCAGGTCCCAGTAGAGGTTCACCACGTTGGCCACGGTGGCGATCACCTGGTTCTTGAACGTCAGGTCGTTCACCCGAAGATTGTTGATGGCCTTGTGATAGGCGCGCTTGTTCACCGCCAGGCCGAAACCGTTCAGCAGGTTCTGCGTGATGCTGAGATTGAGGCTGCCGCTATCGATGGGGTTGAAGAGCGCGGTGGTGGCGTTCTCCTTGAAGCCGAAGACGGCGCTCATGTAACCGGTTACCTGTGTGCCGGTCCAATAGCCTTGCTGGACGCCGTAGACGAAGTTCTTCTGCGAGGTCACCAGCGCCGAAGTGCCGGTAAAAATCGTGGAAGTTTCGATGGTGGTATTGTGTGCGCCCTGAAACTGCACGAAAGCCGTGGGGTCGAGATTGGGGATGGCGGAGCCGGCTAATTGCACGCTCAGCCCGCTGAGGACGCCGCCCTGGCCGGTCGAGCTGGTGGTGACGCCGGTGCCCGCGTTGACGCCCGAAGCGCCGGAAAGCACGCTCAACGACGCCGAGGTCGGCCCGGACGAAATGTTCGACGACACGTTGCGCAGCAACTGGCCGGCGCCGGCGCGCAGCAGGTCGGCCCGCGCCAGTTTGGGATCGTAACGGACGCTTTCGATGTCCAGGTTGTTCTCGAGCGCCAGCGCGATGGCATCGCGCAGCGACAGATAGATGACGCCCGCGCGCATCAGAGCTTCAAGACGCGGCGAATCGGCGAAGCTGATCTCCGCGATGTGCCGCGGCCGGTAGTCGCGGGTGAGACCGGCAAAGAAACCGTGGCTATTATCGACGGCGAAACTCTGCGTCTGCGCGAAAACCGGCAGATTCAGAGCCAGACAAAGTACCACCGCCAGGACAGACTGGATACGAAGCATAAGGATAGGCCTCAAATGGTTAAAGTACGCAGACGAAACCGCCCAGGTTCAGAAAATCCCCGTAACGGTTATTTTATATAGACGCGCGGCGACGTTGGGTATTACAAATGCAGCGGACTTTAACCTGGGGGCTGAATCGGAATCGGAGTGGGCGGAGTTAAGCCAAAGCCTTGCGTGGACGTGGAATATCGGCGATGCTGACCACTGCCTTGTCGAAGATGGTCATGTCCTGAACCAGTCGTTCGACATCGGCGGCGTCATCGACCGCGATTTCGTGCTCGATCCAGTCGGAGAGAGGAATGTTGCGGAAATACATGCGCTCCTGCAGCACCAGCGTCCGGCGATTGTGCAACAGCATGCGATTTTCGCGGGTGTAGTGGCGCTGTTCCACGGTCAATTCGCTGAGGAAGCTGTCGAAGGCCTGGCGGCGGGTGGTTTCTTCGGCGGCCCGAATCGCCATCGGCAGCGAAGCCTGCATGGCGGCTTTTTCGGCGTCCAGCGCGCCGCGGGCTTCGGCCAGATCGGCCCGCTGTTCGGCGAGCTTTACGTCCATCCGCGACTGCATGACGAACCAGGCAAGCAACCCGGAAGCAAGGGCCACAAATCCAGGCAGCAGAATCCAGAGGAGCGCTTCCATGCGATTTATGGTACCGATGCGATGCTCGGCTCGAAAAGCTGGCAAAGGTATACATCGATTGCTAACAAAGGGAAACCGGGGACGTGGGATAGACGATCGATGTATGCCGACTGTCAGGTCGACAGGCGGCACAACCCGACCGGCTGCCCTAACGGGCCTGCGGGGAGGCGCGGACCGCCCGCTCGAATGCCCAGGCGCGAATGTGGTTGATCTGCTCCTTCATCGTCTGGGAGAGCGGGACCATCTTGGCGGCGATGGGAATCAGGTCCTGTTCGGTAACCTCCCGGTCTTCCAGGCGGGCCTTGGTGACCGCGGCGATCACGCATTGTTCCACTTCGGCGCCGGCCCAGCCCTTGGTGAACTCGAGGAGCGGTTCGAGATTGAATTTCGCGGCGTCGACGCCGCGGCGGTTCAGGTGGATGCGGAAGATCTCCAGCCGCTCGCTGTCGGTGGGCAGATCGACGAAGAAGACCTCGTCGAAGCGTCCCTTGCGGATCATTTCGGCGGGCAGCAGGTCGATGCGGTTGGCGGTGGCGGCCACGAAGAGTCCGCGGGTCTTTTCCTGCATCCAGGTAAGGAAAAACGCGAAAATGCGTCCCTGTTCTCCGCCGGTGGCGGCGGAATTGATACCCATTTCGATCTCGTCGAACCACAGGACCGCCGGCGCCATGTCCTCCAAAGTGCGGCAGGCCTGTACGAACGCGCCTTCCGGCTGGCCATGCCGTCCGGAAAAGATCTCGATCATGTCCACGCGATACAGCGGCAGTTGGAATTCCGATGCGATGGCTTTGACCGCCAGGCTTTTGCCGCATCCCGGAATCCCCATCATCAGCAGGCCCTTGGGGACGATTTCGGCGGAAATCGAGTCGCGCATCTGGAACAGCCTGCGCCGTTCCCTGAGCCACTGCTTGAGCAGTTCGAGGCCGCCGATTTCGCCCAGCCGGGTGTCGCTGGTGATGAACTCGATTACGCCCGAACGATTCACCAGCAGGCGCTTCTCCTCCAGGACCGCGGGCAGCGATTCGGCCCCCAGCGGACCTCCGTTCGCCAGAGCGCGCCGCAGGGCGTAGCGGGCCTCATCGAGAGTAAGGCCCTGGAGCGCGCGAGCCACCTGATATAAGCCGTCCTCATCGCCGGCAGGGGACGCCGGGAAATGCGCGGCCTCCTCGCGCACGAACGCAAGCAATTCGAGGGCATCGGGCGGCCGCAGGTCGATGAACAGGACGGTGCGCTCGATGCCTTCGGGAACAAAACGGACCGGCGAGGTGATGATGACGAACTTGCGCTTGTCCAGGCAGGCATCGTAGACATCGCGGAAGCGGCGGCGGATCTCCGCCGATTCCTGCAGCGGCTCGTGAAAATCCTTGAGATGGAAGATGGACGGTCCCGAGTGATGAATGATGAAATCGAGGGCGGCGCGCGGGCTGTCGGCGGGCGCGGAGATGGCGTCCAGGCTGCGCATGCCGTTGGTGAGGGTCCAGGTGAAGACGGCAGAGCCGGCGAACTTGCCGCGGCTCAGTTCCGCCAGCACCTTGGCGATCCGCTGCTCTTCGGTGGAATGGATGTAGGTGATCGGCCGGCCGGATTCGAAAGCCTCGCGTACCATGCGCGCGGCCCGGCTTTCGCCAACTGCAGGAGTGGTGGGTGACATCTAAGCTTCTATTCTATGAGGACGGTGCGGGACCGGAAGAAAGTCTACGGGCGCGTGCCATCGATCTTTTGTCCGGCGATGGTATTTTTGAATTCGCCGAAGCGGAAACCGAAGAGCGGACCGAAGATCGCGCCTAGCCGCGCTCCCACGCCGGCGAGAAAGCCCTGGTATTTTCCCAGGTATGCCGCGCGGGCGAGCAGAAAATCGGCGCGTTCCTCGGGAGTATAGCCGGGGCTGCCCTGATGAAACACCTTGAGGTCCGGCAGGAGCAACACCTTTTTGGCGGCCCGTTTGAAATTGATGGCGAGATCGGCATCCGCTCCGAACTGGCCGAATCGCTCGTCGATCTGGCGGACGGCTTTGATCAGCCCGACGCGGGTCATGAGCGCCGCCCCGCGGGGATACTCGACGGCCATGGCTTCGACGGACGAGGCCCCGGCCGGGCGCCAAGTCCCGTCGGGAGGAAGCTGGCCCAATTGCGGCGCGGGATTGCCGGCTTCATCCACCAGCAGCGGGCAAACGGCCGCCACGTTGGGATTCTGCTCGAGCGTTTCCGCCATGCGCCGCACGGCTTCGGGAGGAAGCTCGGTATCGTCGTGGAGAAACAGCACCAGGTCGCAATCGGCCGCGCGCCACCCGAGATTCATGGCTTTCGTCAAGCCGAAGTTCTTCGGCAGCCGGACCCACTGCACGTTGGGAAACAGCATGTCCAGCTCGGCCGCGCCGTCGCGCGATCCGTTATCGACCACGATGATCTGCCAATCTTCGCGGCCTTCGGCTTTTTCCAGCGAATCGAGGCACTTGGCCAGCAAGTCGCGGCGCTCGTGCGACACCACGACCACGGCGGCCCGCGGCGGTCGCTTCTCCTGTTCTGCATTCGGTTGCGGCGTCAAGCCAATAGCATACCGTGTTACCGTGAGTGACTGATGACGTCAGGCGAGATTCTAAGTTGGATTAACAGGGTCGGAATTGTCCCGGTTGTGCGCGCGCCGCATGCCGACATAGCCATCCACGCCGTGGAGGCGCTCCACGAGGGCGGCATCAGCACGGCCGAAGTCACCATGACGGTTCCGGGCGCCGTGAAGGCCATGGAAAAGCTGGCCGAGCGGTTCGGCGGCAAGGTCCTGTTGGGCGCGGGGACGGTGCTGGATCCGGAGACCGCGCGCATCTGCATGCTGGCGGGGGCGGAATTCATCGTATCGCCGAGCTTGCGGCCGGCGGTGATCGAAATGGCGCGGCGCTATTCGAAGCCGGTTTGTCCCGGAGCGCTGACCCCGACCGAAGTGCTCGCCGCCTGGGAATCGGGCGCGGACGTGGTGAAGATTTTCCCGTGCGGCAATGTGGGCGGAGCGAAGTACATCAAGGCTCTGAAAGGGCCGTTTCCGCAGATCGAGATGATTCCCACCGGCGGCGTCAACCTGGAAACGGCGGCCGATTTCCTCAAGGCGGGGGCCTGCGCCCTCGGCGTGGGCGGCGAGTTGGTGGACGCCAAGTCGCTCCAGGAAGGCAAGTTCGAGGTGATCGCCGAACGGGCCCGGCAATACCTGGCCATAGTTGCAAAAACCCGGGCCGAAATGCAGGCTTGATAAACTGGAGTCGAATCGATATGGCCATTAGTAAAGACTTGCTGGAGATTCTCGTGTGCCCGGTCTGCAAGGCGACCGTGGAGCTGAAGCCCGACCAGAGCGGCCTGAAGTGCGTGCAGTGCCACCGCGTCTACCCGGTGCGCGACGATATCCCGGTAATGCTGGTGGATGAGGCGAAAATCGAAGAATAGACGTTGTGCAACGCGTTCTGGAGAACCTGCCGCGGAATAGCCGGGTCGCCATCCTCCGATTCCGGTCGCTGGGGGATTGCGTGCTCACCACACCCGCGCTCGACATTCTGAAGCAGGCGCGGCCGGACTTGCGCGTTGCCATACTGGTCGAAGATCGTTTCCGCGGAATTTTCGAAGGCAATCCGGATGTGGACGAGATTCTGCCGCCGGAATTGGGCCGGCTGCGGCGGTTCCAGCCCGCGCTGGCGATCAATTTCCACGGCGGCACGCGCAGCGCCTGGATGACGTTGTTGGCGGGCGCGCCGCACCGCGCCGGCTTCGGACACTTCCGCATACAGGCGGCCTACAACTTGCGCATCCCGCGGGCGCAGGAGATCCTGGGGGAAGAACGCACGGTGCACACCGCCGAACATATGGCCAGCGCGATGTTCTGGCTGGGCGCGCCCCGGGTGGAGATTCCGCGGGCTAAACTGATCGCCTCCAGCACCATCGGCTGCGGCCATGCCGTGATCCACGCCGTCGCCGCGGCTCCCGAGAAGACCTGGCGTGCGGACGGATTCATAGCGGTCGCGAATCACCTCCGCGATTCCGGCCTGGAGCCGGTATTCATCGGCGGCGCCACCGACGATCTGGCGCCGTTCCGCGCGTTTCGCACCATCCAGGCGGCGCCGCTCTCGGAGATCAAGAATCTGCTGAGCTCGGCTGCGCTGTTCATCGGCAACGATTCCGGACCGGCCCACATGGCGGCGGCGTTCGGGCTGCCGATGGTGGTCATTTTCGGAAAGTCCGACCCGCGGATCTGGGGTCCGTGGCGGACCGTTTCCGAAGTCGTCACCGCCGAGGGCGGCATTCAAAATGTGGGCGTGGAGCAGGTGATCGCGGCGGCGGCGCGGATGCGGGTGCACGCATGAAGGAATTGATGCGCCTGCTGGCTTACGGCCGGAAATATTGGGGACAACTGGTGCTTTCCGCTCTGCTGATGGCGGCGGCGGGCGGCGGTACCGGGTCCATGGCGCTGCTCATCGGCGACGCCCTCCATCCCCTGCTGGAGCCGGACAAACCGAATCAGCAGGCGACGATGAAGCTCTTCGGCCACATCTTCACCGTGCCGCACCCTCCGGCCCTGCACAACATCCTGGCGGTGATGGCGTTTGCCATTGTCACGGTCTTCTTTGTCAAGGGGATCTGCGACTATTTCGGCAACTACGTGGTGAACTACGTCGGCTTTTCCGCGGTCACCAACCTGCGCGACCAGGTATTCGACAAGGTCCTGAGGCAGGGCGCCGAATTCTTCGAATCGCATTCCACCGGGAAACTGATGTCGTCCATCATGAACGACGTCGACAAGATTCAATTGGCCGTTTCCCACATCCTCGCGGATTTTTTAAGGCAGTCGTTCACGCTGGTGGCGCTTTTGACGGTGGTCGTCGGGACCGCGCCGCGGCTGGCGCTCATCAGCTTCGTGGTGCTGCCGCTGGTGATTCTGCCGGTGACGCGCATCGGCAAGAAGATCCGCCGAACGACGCACGGTACGCAGAACCGCCAGCGCGATCTCAGCCAGATTCTGCAGGAGACGCTGGCGGGGCACATGGTGGTGAAGGTATTCGGCGCGGAACGGTACGAATCGCGGCGGTTCCACGACGCAGCCCGCAGGCTGCTCAAGACCAATTTGCAATACGTGCGGCTGCAGGCGATACCGTCACCAGTGATCGAGATGATGGGCGCCATCACGGTTGTGGGTCTGCTGTGGTACGCCCGCGAGATGATCAAGCACGGTTCGCTCACTGCCGAGTCGTTCACCAGTTTCGTGGCGGCCCTGCTTTTGCTGCTCGAGCCCGTGAAGCGCCTGGTTGGTATCTACAACATTTTCGAACAGGCCCTCGGTTCGTCGCATGAAGTCTTTGCGTATCTCGACCACAGCGAAGAGATCGCCGAAAAGCCGGGAGCGCACAAGCTCGATCACTTCCGGCATGCGATCACTTTCGAAAACGTATCATTTCACTATCCCTCCGCGCCGCAGGGATTTCATATCCTCGGGCTCGACCTGGAAGTCAAGACCGGGGAAGTAGTAGCCATAGTCGGACCCTCGGGCGGCGGCAAGACCTCCCTCGTCAACCTGGTTCCGCGGCTTTACGACGTCACCGGCGGCGCCATCAAGCTCGATGGTTACGACGTCCGCGATCTCGACCTGGCGTCGCTGCGGTCGCATATCGGAATCGTGGCCCAGGACACCTTCCTGTTCAATGACACGGTGGCGCACAACATCGCCTACGCGCGGCCGGATGCCGCCATGGGCGCGATTCGCGCGGCCGCGGAAACGGCGCTGGCGCACGACTTCATCGAAGCCCTTCCCCAAGGCTACGACACGATTGTCGGCGACCGGGGAGTGAAGCTGAGCGGCGGACAGCGGCAGCGGCTGGCGATCGCGCGCGCGCTGCTGAAGAACGCGCCCATCCTGATCCTCGACGAAGCCACCTCGCACCTCGACACCGAATCGGAAATATTGGTACAAAGAGCGCTGGCGAACCTGATGGAAGACCGCACCGTGATCGTGATCGCGCACCGCCTGTCGACCATCCGGCGCGCCGACAAGATCGTGGTTCTGGAATCCGGCCGCGTCCGCGAGACGGGTACGCATGAGGAATTATTGAATATGGGCGGAATCTACCAGCGGCTGCACGAGCTGCAGTTCGTGGATGCGGCGCCGGGGTTGGAATCGTGAGCGTCCGCAGCATGACCGGCTTCGCCCGGGTGAGCCGGCATTTGGAAGAAGGCGAGCTCGTTCTCAGCTTGAAGAGCGTGAACCATCGCGGCCTCGACCTGCACTTTCACATGCCGCAGGAGCTCGATCCGCTGGAGAGCGAGGTGCGCGCGGTGCTGAAATCGGGAATCGCGCGCGGCCACGTGCAGGTTCATGTGCAGTTCACCAGGAGCGGCGCCGCGGCGGCTGCGCCGCTGAACACGCAGCTTCTCGATGCCTATATGCAGGCCTTCCGGCAGGCCTCGGCTGCCTACGGTCTGGAGGCGAAGCCGGATCTCAATCTCATGCTCCAACTGCCGGGCGTGCTGGCGGCGGCCGAGCAGCAGGAACCGGACGAAACGGTGTCGGAAGCGCTGATGGAAACCGCGCGCGAGGCGCTGGCCGCGTTGAACGCCTTTCGCGAGCGCGAAGGCGCCGCCATGGCCGAGGAGATCGCCCAGCGCTGCGAGTCGCTGCGGAAACTGGCGGCGCGTATGGGAGAGATCCGCGAAGGGGCGATTCCGGCGTTTCAGAAGCGGCTGCGGGAGAAGCTCGCCGACCTGCTGAACGGCGCCGGTGTGGAACCGCAGCGCCTTGCCCAGGAGGCTGCTATTCTGGCGGAGCGCAGCGATATCAGCGAAGAGCTGGTCCGCCTGGATACGCACGCGCGGGAACTGGAAAGGATTATCGGTTCCGGCGGAGAAGCCGGCAAACGGCTGGATTTTCTGCTGCAGGAAATGAATCGCGAATCGAATACGATTCTGTCCAAGACCGGCGGACTGGGCGACCTCGGGTTGACCATGACCGACCTGGCGCTGGCCGCCAAGGCTGAAATCGACAAAATACGGGAGCAGTCGCTGAACCTCGAGTGAAAGACGAATTTAGCCGCGGATGGACGCAGATGAACGCTGATAAAGAAAGAATTGTGGCTCAATCGGCGTATATCGGCGTGTATCTGCGGCCAAAAGGCGAATTTGGCCACGGATGGACACAGATGGACACAGATGAAAAAGCAATCGTATTTCAATCTGCGTATGTCGGCATGTATCTGCGGCCAAAAGGCGAATTTGGCCCGGTTTCATCCGTGTGTATCCGTGTGCATCCGTGGCCAATAACCTGATGACAACGGTCTTCATCATCTCCGCCCCCTCCGGCTCCGGCAAATCGACGCTCGTCGAGCGGCTGTTCGCCACCGAACCGGGACTGATGTTCTCGGTGTCGTACACCACCCGCGCGCCCCGCGGGTGCGAGGTGGACGGCGAAAGCTATCGCTTCATCACAAGAGCCGAATTCGAACAGCGCATCGCCCGCGATGAATTCCTGGAATGGGCCGAGGTTTTCGGCAATTATTACGGGACGCACCGCTCCATCCTGGATGAGGCGCGGGCCGCCGGCCGGGACCTGGTACTCGACATCGACGTACAAGGTGCGAGACAATTAACCAAGAAGATTCCTGAAGCCGTAACGATTTTTATCCTGCCTCCTTCGCGCCAGATCCTGAAAGAACGGCTGCGCGCCCGCGGGCAGGATCGCGAAGAAGTGATGGAACGGCGGCTGCGGGACGCGGCCGAGGAAATCCGGAATTATCAAAAATACGATTATGTCTTGATCAACCGGGAAGTTGAAGAATCCGGCGCCGTGCTGAGCGCGATTGTACGCGCGGAACGGGTGCGGCGGACGCGGATTGAAGATCAGATCCGGCCGATTTTGGACACATTTCAAGCTTGAAGAGGAAATCGACACATGGGTGACAAAGTTCCCCCCCGCAATAACGCGCACTGCACCATCCCCGACGATCCGGAACAGAGCACGTACCGTTTCATCATCGTCGCCGCCAAACGAGCCCGCCAACTGCAGGGAGGCGCGCGGCCCGTGCTCCCCACTTCGTCCAAGAAGCCGACCATCATCGCCACCGAAGAGGTGCGCCGCGGGTTGGTGAAGTACACCCTGTCCGGTGGTCCGGCAGCGCCCGAAGAACCGGCTCCGGAGACGGTACTGTAACCGGCTCTTCGCGGTTATGAGAATTCTCCTTGGCATCGGCGGCGGTATCGCGGCCTACAAAGCGGCCGAACTGGCGCGATTGCTGATGCAGGACAACCACCAGGTGCAGGTCGTTATGACCCGCGCCGCGCAGGAATTCGTCCAGCCGCTTACGTTCGCGGCGCTGACGGGGCGCAAAGTGCTCACCGACCTTTTCGCCGTCGAAAGCGCCATCGAGCACATCTCCGTGGCCCAGGACCACGAGCTGCTGGTGATCGCCCCCGCCACCGCCGACCTCATGGCGCGGCTGGCGCACGGCTTGGCCGATGATTTCCTAAGCACGTTGTATCTGGCCTTCACCGGCCCGGTGCTGATCGCGCCATCGATGAACGTCAACATGTGGCGGCACACAGCCACCCAGGCGAATCTGGAAACGCTGCGGGGGCGGGGACATCGCATCGTGGAACCGGACAGCGGATATCTGGCCTGCGGCATGACGGGCCCGGGCCGCCTGGCCGATCCCGAAACCATCGCCGAGGCTGTCCGCGCGGCGGTTCACAAACGGCGTGATCTGGAAGGCGAAACCGTGCTCGTGACCGCCGGTCCCACGCAGGAACCGCTCGATCCGGTTCGCTTCATTTCCAACCGTTCCAGCGGAAAAATGGGCTATGCGCTGGCGGAAGCCGCGGCCGCCCGCGGAGCTCGCGTGGTTCTGATTTCGGGGCCCGTGAATCTGCCGCCGCCTGCCGGCGTCGACGTGATTCGGGTGCAAACGGCGATCGAAATGCGCGACAAGGTCTTCGAGAACCTGGCGCCCGCGCACATCGTGATCAAGGCCGCCGCCGTCGCCGATTTCTATCTCTCGAAGGTACCCGATCAGAAGGTGAAGAAGACGGCGGCGCGCATTCCGCTCGAACTCGACCCGACTCCCGATATCCTGGCCGAGCTCGGCCGCAAGAAGGAAGACCGGGTGCTGATTGGATTCGCCGCGGAGACCCAGAACCTGGTGCAGGAGGCGCGGCGCAAGCTGGAAACCAAGAACTGCGACATGGTGGTGGCCAACCTGGTCGGCGGGCAGGGCTTGGGATTCGAATCGGAAGAGAACGAAGTCACGCTGGTGCTGCGGACGGGTGAGACCATCCCGGTCGCGCGCTCCTCAAAGCGGGAGATTGCCGATCGTATTTTCGACCAGATTCTGAATCTTCGCCTAGTGCTGCACGCCGCCGATGGACGCTGACCAGGTTCGCCGATATCTCGAGTTTTACCAGGACCTCGGAGTCAAGACCCTCTATCGCCGTCCGCCGCAGGCGGCAGCCGCGCAGCCTTCGGCTTCTCCGCCCGCCTCCATTCCACAAACTACCATGCCCTCCCCGATTCCCGAATTGCCGCCTCTCGCTCCCGCCGGCGACACCATGCCGCGCATCCTGGAAGATCTCGGCGATTGCCGCCGCTGCCGCTTGTGCGAGGGACGCAACAAAATCGTCTTCGGCGTGGGCAGCGATCAATCGCCGCTGGTGTTTGTCGGCGAAGGGCCGGGCGCCGACGAAGATGCCCAGGGAATTCCGTTCGTGGGCCGCGCCGGACAACTCCTGACGCAGATGATCGAAAATACGGCGCGCAAGGAAGGCATTTCGCTGCTCCGCGACGATGTCTACATCTGCAACGTGGTGAAGTGCCGGCCGCCCGGCAATCGCACCCCGGAGCCGGATGAAATGCAGATCTGCGGCGAGTTTCTGTACCGCCAGTTATCGGTGATTCATCCCAAGGCGATCTGCGCCCTGGGCGGCACGGCCGCGCGCGCGCTCACGGGACACAAGGAAGGCGTCACCAAATTGCGGGGCCGCTGGCTGCAGTGGCGCGATATTCCGGTGATGGTGACATACCATCCGTCCTATCTGCTGCGGCCGTACAACGAATCCGCCAAGCGCGAGGCCTGGGAAGACCTCAAAAAAGTTCTGCACTTCGTCTACGACTGAGCGCCGAACCAGGAGGGCCTTATTGTTGGGCGGCTCGCGCGGGGGAGCTCAAGGCCTCGCGGATCAGCTTGGGCTGAATGTCGATGAATTGCCGGGAATACCGAACCATCCCCAGGCGGCGCAGCCGGTTCATCTGGAACGTCACGATTTCGCGCGACGTGCCGACATATTCGGCCAGCGTGTGATGAGTAAGCGATTCGATGCGCACGGTGCCGTCCGCCATCACCGTCCCCAGGTCCTCGGCAAGCTGCAGCAGGGCGATCATGACGCGCTCGGGCGTCTTGTACACGGCCATGCTCTCGATGCGCTCCTGCAGTTCCATAGCCTGGCGCACCAGCGTCTGGCACAGCGCCAGGCCGAGCTTGGGCTCGCGTTCGATCTGCTGCTCGATTTCCTCGCGCGTCCACGCCATCAGCGTCACGTCGTCCATGGCGATGGCGGATTCGGATCGCACCGGCCGGCCGCTCAAGGCGGTTTCTCCGAAAAGGCCGTCGGCGCGCACGATTCGGCCGATGGTGTGCCCGCCGTCACCGGAGGAATGCACGATGCGCACTCGTCCGGCGATCACCACAAACAGGTGTTCGTTGGGGTGTTCCGGGCCGTAAATCACCGTGCCCTTGGCATACTCACGGGCCGGCTTACGGGATAGATAAGTAAGCGGATCTTCAGGCACGGTAGTCGGTTGCAATCCCAATTCGAGGATACCGCCGGAAACGTTTTTTGTGGCAAGTGGTTGGGGCGTCTTGGTGAGGTAGAGCACGGACCTCCTGTCGTCCACAGGACAATCGCGGGCCTGGGCGCGGCTGAGCCGCCAAATCGATACATGATAAACTTACGTTTCGCCCTTACAGAATGCTGCTCGCCAGAGAATTCGTCGCCTATCTGTCCCGTCAACTGGTCCGGAGGCTCACCCCGTCGGTGATTGAGACCACCGATCCCGATCTGGTGGCGGAAAAGGTATCCGCCGTAATTGCGGAAGACCTGGCGGTGGAAGATCGCCTGAACGACGAAGTTCGCGACCTGCTCAGCCAGTACAGCGAATATATGCGGCGGGAAGGCGTGAGCTACCAGGACATGTTCCGCAAGATCAAGAACACCCTGATCGCGCAGCGCAAGGTGATCCGCGCTTCGGGACGCGACACCGGCGATGCCATGAAGCTCTCACGCGACAAGGTGACCGATATTTCGCATAAAGTCGTGGAAATGCTGCGGAAGAGCCGCGAGCTGCGGCTGAAAAACAAGGACTCCAACGCCGTGCGCCTGGAAATTGTGCGCGTTATGACCGACCTGCTGACCATCGAGGACAAGGTCGATCGCGCGTCACGCCAGAAAATCCGTTCGCAAAAGCGGGAAATCCCCGAGGGCACGGAGGAATGGGACCTGCTGCACCGCCGTTATTATTCCGAAGAACTGAAAAAACTGGGAATTGACCTCGGAAAATAGCCGGCGCCGCCCGCTATCTCTTATAGCCGATCATTCGCACGAATCCGCGCCGCTTTTCGACGTCTTCCGGCCCTTCCACACCTTTCGGCACAAAACCATCGATCACGCCGAGCACGCCGCGCCCCTGCTCGCTTTCCGCGATCACCGCCTGCACCGGGTTGGCCGTCGCGCAAAATATGCCGCACACTTCAGGGACATCCCTGAGGCGCGAAAGGATATTGATGGGATAGCCGTCGCGCATCACCACCACGAACGTGTGCCCCGCCGCCACCGCCGACGCATTGCGGGCCGCCAGCGCCTTCAGCTCTTCGTCGTTGCCTTCGATGCGAATCAGGCAGGGCCCGGATGCTTCGTTGAACGCCACGCCGAATTTCATTGTCGGCACCGTATTGACGATGGCCTCGTAAATGTCTTCCGCGGTCTTGATGAAATGGGATTGTCCCAGGATGAGATTCCCGCCTTCGGGTACTGCCAGCGGCACGAGTTTCAGTTCCATAGGAAAACCTAGGATAACGGTTCGGAGGCGTCGTAGGCGAGGGGGCCGCGCGCCTCTTCCAGCGAGACCGCCATTTCGAGGAGCAATTCCTCTTCAAACGGCCGCCCCACGAGCTGGATGCCGATCGGCATGCCCGATGACGCGATCGCCATCGGAATCGTCACCGCGGGCAGCCCGAGCACGTTGGCGAAGACGGCCGGCATCATCGCCTGGAACAATCCGATCTCGCGTCCTTCCACGGGATAGCGCCGCTGCCGATGAGCGAACGCCGTAACACCGCAGACCGGCATCACCAGCGCCGCCATATCGCCCATCTGCCGCAGAAATGCCGCGCGCATGCGGTCGCGGATCGCCAGTTCCGTATAGGCTTGTCCGGCGGAGGGTTCGCTGCTGCTCAAAGATTCGCGCAAGGTCCAGTGGATTTCGTCTTCCCGGCCTTCCATCATCTTGCGCGTGATCGCGCCGGGCCACTGGTTGAACAGAAATGCCCAGACATTCGGCGCCCGCTCCAGTCCCCGCGGCGCGAACGGTTCTACGGCTACCCCGCAACTCTCGAGCAAGCTGGCGGCCCGCTGGACGGCGGCGCGGATTTCCGGCTCGACCGGAACCTCGTAGAACTGCTCCCATACCCCGGCGAGCAGATTCAGCCGCTGCGGTTTGCGCAAGGGCAGGGGACTCGAAAACGGGTCGTGCGGATCGTAGCCGGCCAGCGTGATGAACAGCAGTTGCAGATCGCGGGCGGTGCGCGCCATCGGTCCCGCCACCGTCAGCAATCCCGAGGGATTTCCGATCACCGGGAAATGGCCCGACGCGGGAATTCTGCCCGGCGTCGGCTTCAATCCGGCGATTCCGCAGAAATGCGCCGGAACGCGGATCGAGCCTCCGCCGTCGCTGCCGATTCCGCCGGCCGAGCAGCAGGCGGCGATGGCCGCCGCTTCTCCTCCGCTCGATCCGCCCGGCGTGCGCTCCGGGTCGCGCGGATGATTGGTGCGGCCGGTAATGCCGTTGTCAGTTTCGTAACTGGCCAACAGCTCCGGGGTGTTCGTCTTTCCGAGAAGTACCGCGCCTTCCGCCTTCAGCCGCGCCACCGCCCAGGCGTCCTCGGCCGCGCGGTGTCCGATCCGCAGCCGGCTGCCGGAGCGTGTCGGCAGGCCGGCTACATCGAAGCTGTCTTTCACGGTCACTGGAATCCCGTGAAGCATGCCGAGCGGCTCGCCACGTTTCAAGGCCGCCTCTCTCTGGCGTGCCTCCACGCGGGCTTCATCGGCCAGGACCATCACGAAAGCGTTCAACCGCGGATTGCGCCTTTCGATCTGCTGTAAATGCGCTTCCACCAGCTCGACCGGCGAGACCGCGCCGTCGCGGACAAGCGAGACCATCAGGCACAAACTCGATCGATACGGCACCAGGGTAGTGTAGCGTGGCGGCAGCGCCCTGGTGGGGCAGGCTGGCAGCCCGCGGCGGACTGGTAGTCCGCCCGGCCGGGCTTTGATGACTAGTTTTCCAGCGTGCGGAATGTCAGCCGGCTGCCATCCGCCCCGCCGAAATAAACGCGCTCCATCGCTTTGACGAAGTCCGTGGCGGATGCTTTTGGGATTTCCACCAACTTCTGCGGGTTGCGGTCCGTCAGCGGGAACCAGGAGCTCTGCACCTGCACCATGATGCGGTGGCCCGGCCTGAACGTGTGGGCGATGTCCGGCAATTTGAAGGTGATGCGATCGGGCACTCCGGGCTGGAACGGCGCCGGCTTTTCGAAGCTTTGGCGGAATTTCCCGCGGAAAGGTTCGCCGCGAATCAGTTGCTGATAACCTCCCATCATGGATGGCGGGACCTGCCCGGCGCCGCGGCCGCCGGGAGCGGGCTCGGCATTGTAATTGGGCGCGTCGTTGGGATATACGTCGATCACTTTGACGTCGAAGTCCGAGTCGGTGCCGGTGGTCGCCACCTTCAGGTCGACGGTGATCGGTCCCACAATCGTCACGTCATGGTCGAGCACTTCGCTGCCGTAGACCAGCACGTCGGGACGCTTGGAGGCGAAGCGCTGGTCTTCCGTCATGTAAGTATTCAATACCCCGAGCTGTATCTGGCCGACATAGGGCACCGGGCGATTGGGATCGGAAAGATACTCGTCATAACCCGCGGCCCGCGGCTCCTGCCACGATAGTGCGCCATGAGCGTCCAGATAAGCCGTCGTGGGCCTGGACGCGGCCGGAGGCCATTGGTCGAATTTGCGCCATTGGTTCATTCCGGTTTGAAACAGCCACGCTTTGGGAAATTTGCCGTCGCCCCGGCCCTTCAGATAGAACAGGAAGAACGGAAATTCGATGTGCTCGCGATAGTATTGCGCCGTGTTGGAACCGAAATTCACGTTGCCCAGCCGGTCGCCCGCGCCGCGCGAGAAGCCGCCGTGATTCCAGGGACCCATGACCAGCATGTCGGCCGGCGGCGGAGTATTCTCCTCCATGAATTCGTGCTGGCGCAGCGGTCCCTGCGGATCTTCGGTGTCGTACCAGCCGCCCACTAACATCACGGCGGGTTTGATCGCTCGCAAGTACTTCCAGATAGCCCGCGATTGCCATACGTCGTCGTAAGTGGTGTGGTCGATGTTCAAGTCCCACATGGGCTGCTGATGTTTGAAGTACTTTTCGTTGGCATTGGCGAGCGGTCCGAGCCGCAGATAGAAGTCGTAGCCATCCGGCGTGCCGAAGCTGAATGGCAACGCCGGCTGCGGAGGAGCCGGCTCGCCTTCGCGATCGCGGAAGCTCATATAAAATCCGAAACGGTGGGCCAGCATGAACGCGCCGTTATGGTACACGTCGTCGCCCATGTAATAGTCCGTTACCGGAGCCTGCGGCGATACCACAACCAGCGCCGGATGGGCATCGATCATCCCCGCGGTGGCATAAAATCCCGGCTGCGAGATGCCCCACATTCCGACCTTGCCGCTGTTGCCGGGAACGTTCTTGGCCAGCCAGTCGATGGTGTCGTAAGTGTCGCTGCTCTCGTCGATATCCTTCGCGCCTTTGTTGGGGTTATGCGGCCGGATGAGCACATACTTGCCTTCGCTCATGAAACGGCCGCGGACGTCCTGGTATACGAAAATGAATTTCTCGCGCGCGAAAAAATCGGAGGGACCCAGGTTATCGCGGTATTGATCGATTCCATAGGGCGCGACATTATAGCCGGTCCGCTCCATCATGATGGGATACGTGCGGCCGTCGCTGAAGACATCCTTGGGAATATAGACGGAAGTGAAGAGCTTGACGCCGTCGCGCATCGGCACGCGATACTCGAATTTCGTGTAGTTGGCGCGCACATCCGCTATCGTGTAGGGCGGCGGCCCGGCCGGCGTGCTTCCGGCCTGCGCGGCATTGCCTCCCGGCGCTCCCCCGCGTGGTTGCGCGAAAATACAAAGGATCGAGGCGAACAGACAAAGGACGCTGCGCATTTGATAGATTGTAACGCTGCCGCCTGGCTTCGATTCCGATGGGAGGCTTCGCATGAAACACCGCCTGCACAGCCGCAGAGGATTCCTCGGCGCGGCCGGCGCGGGTTTGGCCGGTTGGATCGCGACGCCACCGGCCGCCGCGGCCGGAGACCAGAACCCCGATCTCATGGTCGTCAACGCCAGGGTCTACACGGTGGATGCGCGCGTGCCCAAAGCGGAGGCGTTCGCGGTACAAGCCGGCCGCTTCGCCGCCGTCGGAGCCAACGCCGAAATCCGGGCGATGAGCTCGAAAGGCGTCCCCGTCTTCGACGCCAAACAAATGACGATCGTGCCTGGATTCATCGATTGCCACAATCACGCGCCCGGGAACACGCTGCTTTACGAAGTCCTGGTCGGCAATCCCTACGAGGTCGAGTTCGTCTCCATCTCCAGCATCATCGACAAGCTTCGCGCCAAGGCTCGCCAGACGCCGCCGGGGATGTGGGTGGAAGGCTTTTTCTTTGACGACACCAAGGTCAAGGACAATCGCCAGTTAAGCCGCCGCGACTTGGACGAGGTCTCCGCGGACCATCCGGTCGCCGTCCGCCACCGCGGCGGCCACACGACGTTCTATAACAGCAAGGCATTCGAGCTGGCCGGCATCACGAAGGACACCCCCAATCCGGCGGGCGGGACCTTCGACCACGATGCCTCGGGTGAGCTCAACGGCCGCGTCACCGATCGCGCAACCGCCGCGTTCAATCGGGTGGGCAAACGCCCGGTATTCTCCGAAGAGCAGAGGTTCGAGCGCGATTTGAACGGGTTGGCCTACATCTCCAAACAGTTCGTCCGGTATGGCGTGACCAGCGTCCATCACGAGGGCGGCAACCTGGCGGCGTTGCAGCAGGTGCGCGCTCATGGCGACCTGCTCCACCGTGTGAGCTATGAAGCCAACGGGAGAGCGCTCGAGGCCATGATTTCCGGCGGTGTGATGACCGGCTTCGGCGACGAATGGATCCGCTTCGGCGCGACCTCCGAGCACACCGTCGATGGATCGTTTTCCGAACGGACCATGGCGCTCAGCACGCCCTATCCGGGGGTCGTGCCGCCCTACAAAGGCAATCTCACCACCACGCAGGACGACCTCAACGCGTGGGTGGAGCGCGTCCATCGCGCCGGCATTCAGGTGAACTGCCACGCCAACGGCGATGTCGCCATCGACATGTACCTTACGGCCGTGGAGCGCGCGCAGCGCCTGTTCCCCCGGCCCGATGCGCGCCCCAAGATCACCCATTGCACGCTGATCAACGATGACCTGGTTCGCCGCATTAAGGCGGCCGGCGCCGTGCCTGCGCTCTTCACGTCGTATGCCTATTACAACTCCGACAAATTCGTGTTCTATGGCGAGGAGTTGATGAAGCGCTGCATGGCATTTCGCAGTCTCCTCGATGCCGGGGTGCCAGTCGCCGCCGGATCCGATTTCGATCCCGGGCCGTTCGATCCCCGCATGGCGATTCAAGGCATGGTGACCCGCACCGGTTGGGACGGAAAGACCTGGGGAGCCAACCAGCGCATCAGCCTGGAGGAGGCGCTGCGCGTCAACACCCTCAACGGCGCGTACAATTCGCGCGAAGAAGCGCTCAAGGGGTCGATTACACCCGGTAAGCTGGCCGATTTCGTCGTACTGGCGGACGATCTCTTCACCGTGGCCAAGGACAGGATCAAAAATATTCAGATCGTCCGCACCGTGGTGGGCGGCCGCACGGTTTACCAGGCCTGACGCAAGTCATCCTGCCGGGGCTGTTATCCTGGTTAGTTCCATGTTTCTCAAGATTCTCGCCCACCCCGTATTCACGCAGCTCAACTTCCACATGCCGATGATCGTCGATCTCTCCCATCCGCTCATCATGCTTCAGGGAGAGAACGGCAGCGGCAAATCCACGCTCCTGCACTCGATTTTTTACGCCCTGCGCGGCGAAAAGGTCGATGGCTACGTGTACCGGTTGGAGGACGCCGACCGGGAACTGCCGCGCCCCTACCTGTTCGACGCCGAACAGCACAACCCCCGCCAGCAGCTCGATCTCTTCAAGGATCAGCCGGAGATGCTGGAATTTCTGAAAATGGCGAGTCACGGTCAGGTCATGCTGTCGCTTTTCCAGGAGAGCTTCCCGAAGCTGCCCGACGGCACTATCCTCCTGCTGGATGAACCGGAAATGGCGCTCTCCGTCTCCAACCAGCGCCGCATTCTCAAGATGCTGATGGAACTGGTCGACCGCAAGCGCTTCCGCATCGTCTGCGCCACACATTCGCCGGTTCTGATCGAGGCGCGCGAGACCTACGTCATCAATCTCGACCGCCATATCAATCGCAACGTGATGTCCACGGACATGGGCGTCGAAGGCGCCAGCACCATCCAGTAAGGGCCAATCGTGATCTGCTGCCCCGATTTCGACCGTTTGCTGGATCGCGACCTGGCCCGCAACGCGCAGCCTCACCAGCTGACGAACGGCACCATCATCACCGAAATCGATACCGAGTTCTTTCTGGTCTTCGGCGACGACCGCCATCAGTTCGTCGGATTGAATTACTGCCCCTTTTGCGGCCGGGCGCTCTCCCGCCAGTTGTGGAACCAGGAGAAGAAGAAATAGCGCCGACAGGGTTGAATCTCAGCCGCTTCCAATACTCCTTGCCGGAGGAGTTGATCGCCCAGGCGCCGCTCGAGGACCGCGCCGCCTCGCGCATGCTGGTCCTCTACCGGCGCCAGGATCGCTGGGAAGACCGGACGTTCCGCGATCTTCCGCAATTTCTCGGGCCGGGCGATTGCCTGGTGCTCAACGATTCACGCGTGTTTCCCGCGCGCCTGCTGGGACGCCGCGCCGGGATTCGCGCGCTTCCGGTCGGCAAACGAAATCCCGCCCGCCGCGAGTTTCTCACCTGCGAAGTGGAGGTTTTTCTACTTCGGCCAACCAGCCCCGATGGCCGCCAGTGGCAGGCGCTCGTCCGGCCCGGCCGCAAATTGCCGGTTGGGGAACGCGTCCGTTTCGCGGACGACCTGGAAGCCGAAATCGTGGGCCGCGGTGAATTCGGCGAGCGGGCGGTCCGCTTCCTCGGCGATTGCGACCTCTTCGCCGAATTCGAGAAGATCGGTCACGTTCCCCTGCCGCCCTACATCAAGCGCCGCGACGAACCGCTCGATCGCGAGCGCTACCAGACGGTCTTCGCGCGCGAGCGCGGTTCGGTCGCGGCGCCCACGGCCGGGCTTCACTTCACCGCCGAAGTGCTGGATGCATGCCGCGCGCGCGGCGCGGAAGTGGCCTACGTCACCCTGCACGTCGGCCTCGGCACGTTTCAGCCTCTGCATGAAGGCCAGTCGAAGCTGCATTCCGAGTGGTTCCGCATCGATGCCGGAAATGCCGCCCGCATGCGCGCCGCGAAGCGGCTGGTCGCGGTCGGGACTACCAGTGTCCGCACTATCGAAACTGCGCTGCAAACGGGCGAAATGCGAGCCATGGCCGGCGAGACCGATATTTTCCTGCAGCCCGGATGCGAATTTCGAGGAACCGGCGCGCTGCTGACCAATTTTCATTTGCCGGGCACCAGCCTGCTCATGCTGGTCTGCGCCTTTGCCGGAACCGATCTGACGCTGGCCGCCTACCGGCACGCCGTCGGCCAGCGATACCGGTTCTATTCCTACGGCGACTGCCTGCTGGTTTTGTAGGACAGGCGGGCGCATTTTGCCGCCGGTCGAATGTCGTCCCCGGGCGGACCTTACCTGCCCACACGGCGGCGCCCGGGCGCGCCTGAATCAGTGTATGGCGGGTGGCGCGCCGGGAGCCGGTTTATGAAAAACTAATGTCCGCGGCTGGTTAGTGCTTGGGCTCGGTAATGCCCAGGTCCGTCAGCACCTTCGGATTAGCCTCGTCGGTCGCCAGCAGCGTATGGCAGGCGTTGCAATCCATATTGATCGAATCGCCGTTTTTGGCGCTGTGGCTGCCGTCGTGGCAGCGGAAGCATCCGGGAAAGTCCGTGTGGCCGATATTCACCGGGTACTTGCCCCAGGTTACGTTCATGTCGGGAAATATGTTCCGGTTGTAAATCGCCAGCACGCCCCCCGCCGACTTGATCACATCCGCCTGCCGCTGCGCCCACACCGCGGGATAAGCTTCCTGATAGTATTTCTCGAACGCCGCGGGGATGGCCGCCGCCGCTTCGTCACGAGTTTTGTAATTGACCTTGAGGATCTCCAGCGCCTTCTTCTTGGCGAATGGCAGCGATGGGGAGACCGACCCGGTATTCATGGCTTTATCGAGCGCGCGCTCGGGGAGATCGAAGCTGTGAGACGGGCGGTTGTGGCAATCCATGCAGTCCATCTCGCGCGTCTGCTCGTCGGAATAGCCTTCAGGCTTGGCGTCCCCGGTCGCATACACAGTGGATTTGCCATCCGCGGTATATTTCACCCACGGGATGGTCTGGCGCGATTCGTCGCTGGGATAATAACGGATCGCCACACCCTGGCCCAGGTGCGTCCCGTGAATTCCGATGCCCCGGTTGCCGCCCCCGATCTTCATCAGCAGCACGGTCTTGGTCAGCGTGTTGTTCTCATCCTCGGCGTACTTCGGAAATACCCGCACCCGGTCCTCGCCGTATTTCTGAGGCCAATGACACTGCTCGCAGGTCTCGCGCGCGGGACGCAGATTGTGCACCGGCGTCGGCACCGGCCGCGGATAGGTATTGAAGGTGACCGCGACTACCTGCCCGACGCCCGAGAGCTTGCTGCGCACGAACCATCCGGCTCCCGGCCCGATATGGCACTTCACGCATTCCACTTTGGAATGCGGAGAGTCATGGTAGGCCGTGAATTCCGGCTGCATGACGGTGTGGCAGGTTTGTCCGCAGAATGTCACCGAGTCCATGTAATTCACGGCGCCATAAGTGAGCTGGCTGGCAATGGCGATATTGGCGATGGTGGTCGCGCCGACGAAGTACACCAGGCGCCGCAATTCCCGGTTGCGCCAGGTCAGCGCCGGAAATTCCGGAGGATAGATGCCCGCGCGGCCGCTCCGTTTGCGCTTCAGCCACATCCCCAGGGGAACCATGATCAGGCCGGCGAAAAACGGCCCCGGCAGAACCAGAAAAACCAGAATCCCGATATACGGGCTGGTGGTCTCTCCGCGCAAAGTGACCGGCAGCAAAAACAGCCAGAAAATGGTGGCGGTGGTAACCAGGATCGTGCCCGCGAGGCTGATCCAGTTGTTCGAGAGGTAGATAATGGGCGCAAGCCACCCGCGCCCTTTTCCGTTAATCGGCATATGTCGTGGACTCAGTCTCCGGCGGTGTGTTGTAGCTCCGGTTCGTGAGCGTCTTCTTTCTTGACCGAACGCCCCGTGAGAAACGCGGTATTCAACGGGTACACATCGGGATCGAAAATCACCGAGTAGAAGTGCCAGACCACAATCGCCAGCGTCGCCAGGATGGCTTCATAGAGATGAATCGAGGTCGCCACATCCAGCCAGGATTTCGGGAGCAGTTTCATCGCCAGGTTGTTGGCCCACAGCAGCAGGCCGCTCGCGGCCATCACCACCGCGCCCCAGATGACCGCCCAGTATTCGGCCTTTTCGATGTAGCTGTGCGCCGACCGGCCCGGCGGCGTATCGCCCAACCCGATGTTGTACGCGAAATTCGATAGCGCTTCCCGCGCGTCTCTGGCTTTGGGGATCATCTCCAGCCAGTGCCCGCGCAGCTTGCGGCTGACGATCAGCGAAACCAGGTGGGTAACGGCCACGGCCATGAAGATTACCGCCGCCACCCGATGAATGATGCTGCGCAGGGGATGAGAGCTTTCCAGGACGAGCAGTGGCCGCGCCCACCACTGGTCCGGATATTTCAGCGCGAAACCTGTCCAGACCAAAGTTATGAAGGAAACCGCCATGACGGCATGCTGCAGCCGCTCGAACGGCAGCATGCGCAGCTCGCTGTGCGCCTGCCGCGCCGCGGACCTGGGCCGGCGCGCCGCTGGCGCGAAACGCAGGCGGATCATCTTGCGAATCCAATCGCCGCCCTGGTGCAGCAGCATCAAGCCGATGGTCAGCGGAATGATGAAAACGTAGAACTGCCGGACCATCCGCAGAGTAGCCGGTTCCGCCGTGCCGACCGCCAGGTGGACCTGGCTGATCGCAAACCGCGTTCCGGCGCCGGGATGGCACTTGCCGCACGTCTGCGGCAGATTCTTGGGATTGATCGTCGACTTCGGGTCCGACGAGGGCAGTATATTGTGGACGCCGTGGCAGCTTGCGCAGTTGGCCACCGATTGATTCCCGGCCTTCGCGGCCAGCCCGTGGTAGGACGAGTCGAAGCTCACTAGCCGGTCCGTGGGCAGGCCGAATTTTCGCGTGAGCAGCACGTCCCCGTGGCAGCTGCCGCAGGTGTCGCGGATATGAGCGCCGTTCACCGGGGAATCCGCATTGGCCGGCTTGATGATCTTGTGCTCGCCGTGGCAATCGGTGCACACCGGGGCCTGCGTAATGCCCTTGGCCACGGCTTGTCCGTGGACGCTGCCCCGGTACTGGTCGGCTTCACTGGTATGGCACATGCCGCAGGTGTCGGGGATCGCCGCGCGGAAGGTTTCGGATTTCGGCTGCGCCATCTCGTGGGCGCTGCCGTGGCACAGGGCGCAATCCGGAGCGTTTTCATTCCCGTGCTGCCGCGCCTGCCCGTGGACCCCGCCGGCATAATCGCTCGCCTGGTCGGTGTGGCAGGTGACGCACTGCGGTTTCGGAATGTTGGCGGGGTGGGGGAAAGTATCGTGCGAGTCGTGGCACATTTCACAGGGCAGCGCGGCGTGAACGCTCTTGGCGAGCTTCTTCCCCTGATCGTGGCAGGAGGTGCATTCCGGCTTAGCCGTATCCGCCGCGAAACTGGCGCCGGCTGCCCAGAGGAGTAACCCAAACAAGGCAGAACCGACCCGAAAGTCAGCGAAATGTGCCCGGCCCGTCATCCAGTTACACTCCCACAGTCGAGCTGGCCACCCACATCTGGTAGAAGTAAACACCGGCAATCACCAAGCCGGTAACTATGGTGATGATCGTGAGGATTTTGCCCCACTTGTCGATCTGCTCCAGCTTTTGGGCGACGCTGACCTGCTGCTGCACCGCGCCCGTCTGGGATACGTGCAGCGAATCATCTTCGTGGGCGGCGACAACTCTCCGCCAGAAGACCAGCGCCAGAACGACCAGCGCCAGCAGCGACCAGGCGACTACGAAAGGTATCAAATGGCTACTCATAATGACTCTCCAATTCGGTTTACACTGCGATTTGTGGGTTCGGGCGTATCCCTATCGGGAGGCCCGCGGGACGGAGGCGGCTCTTGTCGAATGTCTTGCCCGTAGCCTCCTCGATGGCATCGACCACCAGCAACAGGTAGGCGTCGAGTGCGCAGCGGACTTCCTTCCGCGTGTCGCACTCACCGTCAGCCGCCTGATCCGCGCAGATCGAACACACTTTCTGCCGGATGGCTTCGATGTACTGTTGAATGTCGTCGCTCGTGACGGATAAGATGGCTTCGGCTACTTGCGGAAAAAGGCGAAAGAGAGCGCAGTCGGAGGGTTGCTCCAACCCGCACTCCCCTGTAACGGTCCGGTCACTGCAGATCCCGCAAATCCGATTGCGTACGATCGCTTCTAATTCGGCAGCGGATTGGCTCATATCACCTATCTCCTTCCCGGAGTAGAAGACGTTGCAAACCGATGTCCATGAGACCGTTCGCGCTAAACTATTGGTATTTAATACTTTTAACTCTTGAATTGGGCTTCGGTGGGGATATTGACGCAGATTTGGATGGCGAAGTGGGGGAAATCTCGCCAGAACCAGCAATCGGATTGTGGATTCTTGCAACACGTAGCGCGGCTGCCATGATCGCCAGCAGAACCGTGTTCATGGGGTCTTCGACCGAGACTACCGAAACGATCCCGGCTTCCCAGGCCTGCGCCAGATTCTGTGAATTCCGGCCGGTGATGAGAACGATGCGCTCCGGATGGGACAATGGGAGCGGCAGCTTGTCGAAAGCGGATTCGTCCAGAACCAGTACGCACGAATGCCCGGGATCCGGACGCTCGACCAGCTCGATGCGGCATGCACAACTGCGCGACAGCGCTTCCCGAATGGCTGCCGCGTACGGCTCATCCGCAATCGAAAGCTGAACTGTCTGCATCATCGACAAACTTCCGCCTCCATGTCAGCGGTCGCTACTTGGCTTTGTAGCCGTCGAGGGTTTTCTTTTCCTTGTAGTACTTCCCGGCGTCGGTCAGGTTCTTGGTCATGGCATCCTTGTCCGCCGACAGTTTCTCGTGGCAATAAGTGCAGGCCTTCTTGGTAGCAGTCGCAGCGTCCTTGTTGCCGTACGAAGCCGTCGAGCAAATCAGGGCGCCGCCCAGCAGAATCACAGCGGGCGCGACGAGTTTCAAATTGGACATTAAGTCTCCAAACCCCAAATCTGCAATTGCATCGCCACGATCAACTGGCACTTATTCCGATAGAGTTACCGTCTTGCATACCCGCATTTGTGGTGACTATGCACCCGCCTTTGCCCCATGCATTGAGCCAATTGACCCAACAACTGCGCTGATATAATTGGGGCAAGCGCACATCGCATGTCGAAGCTTACCCCAGGTTGGCAGCAGACCAGTGTTTTAGAGTCGGTTTTCGACCAGCTCTCGGACGCCCTTGTCCTTTATGACGCCGAATTTCGTATCACCGGCGTGAATCGTGCCGCCGAAAAACTGTTCGGCATGAACTCGGAAGAAATGCTCGGCCGCCATTGCCAGGAGATCTTCCGTTGCTCGCTTTGCGAGCCCGGCTGCGGCGTTCTCGCCGGATTGAACCAGTTTCCCGCCGCTCCCAATTGCACCGTCCGCCTCCACACCGATAACGGCAACGAGCGGCTGGTGGTGATGCGGACCAATCAGATGTTCGATGCCGACGGCCAACTCACCGGAGTGGTCGCCACCATCAAGGACATCACCGAGGAAGCCGCGCCGCAGAAACGCGAGGTGATCGCCGAATCCGCCGCCATGCGCGAAGTTTTGAATTTCGTGCGCCGCGTGGCCGCCAGCGAAGCCACCACCATCCTGTTGGAAGGGGAAAACGGAACCGGCAAGGACCTCGTCGCCAAGACGCTCCACTACCAGAGCCAGCGCCAGGCCGAGCCGTTCATCGCGATCAACTGCGCGGCCATCCCCGAAACGCTCCTCGAAAGCGAGCTCTTCGGATATGAAAAGGGCGCCTTCACCGATGCCCGCGCGCAGAAACGCGGCATTTTCGAGCTGGCGGACAGGGGAACCTTGTTCCTCGATGAAATCGGCGAAATTCCGCTGATGCTTCAGGCCAAGCTGCTGCGCGTCCTCGAAGAGCAGAGTTTCCGGCGCGTCGGCGGCCTCAAGGATATCAAGCTCGATCTGCGGGTGATCGCCGCTACCAACAAAAACCTGCGCGAAGCCGTCAAGGAAGGCGCGTTCCGCCAGGATCTGTATTTCCGCCTCAACGTCATCCAGATTTCCATTCCGCCGCTCCGCGAGCGCATCGAAGATATCGTTCCGCTGACCAGTTTCTTCATCGATCACTACAACCGGAAATTCAAGCGCAACATTGAAGGCGTCACCGAAGCCGCCGGCAAACAGCTCGAAATCCACGATTGGCCCGGCAACGTGCGCGAATTGCGCAACGCCATCGAGCGGGCCATGATCCTCGAAGAATCCGCGCTGATCACCTCTGCCAGCCTGCCGATGGCCATTTCCAGGCCCGAGACCGAGCCGCTGGTGTCCGTCCCGGCCGGCGTCGAAATCCCCACCGACGGAATGTCGCTCGAAGATAACGAGCGCAGCTTGCTGGTCCGCGCGCTCGAAAAAACCAGCGGCAATCAGACGCAGGCGGCGCGCTTGCTGCGCGTGACCCGCGATACGCTGCGCTACAAAATGAAGAAATTCAATCTGCGCTGATAGTAGGGCAGACGCTCGATTGGTGGCGTCTGTCGATGACCGTCCTACTGCGCTTGCGCCAGCGCCGGCACGAATACCACTCGCGGCTGCGCGCCTCCGTTATCGAGCAGCCATACCGGCCCCGAGCCCATTTCATTCAGCCGTAAAACCGCTCCCATGGGAACCAATCCCGACGGAGAGCAGCCGCACTCCATCGTGGTGCCGGCGCCCGATGCCACCTCGATGGCCAGAACGGAGCTTTGCGACGCGCCGGTGGCGAACACGTGCGTTCCATCAGCCGAAAACGCCACCGCCGTCGGTCTTCCTGCCGGCGAAGCCGCCAATTGCTGCTGCGCCGCCTGTCCCGAAACGTCCTTGAAGAGTACGAGCCCTGCCTTGCTGTCGGCCACCGCGGCATCGTGCCCGCCGGGAGCGAATGCCACCGGGGCATAGCCGGCCGTCGCCAGCAGC
>Ga0335078_10001253_pt1 | contig 38583 bp, 50 predicted proteins | sample Lox_Sample_32_FD_206711 | JGI IMG/M metagenome (GOLD analysis project Ga0335078, IMG submission 206711) | Soil microbial communities from Loxahatchee National Wildlife Refuge, Florida, United States - Lox_Sample_3.2 | ecosystem: Environmental > Terrestrial > Soil > Wetlands | place: USA... | reverse complement strand
CCGCCTGTTTGAGTCCTGGTTACGGCGAATCAGCAGCTGGGCCGATCACGATGCGCTCGTCCACTATCTGATTGCCCCCATGGTCGCAGAAAAGCCTGCGAGGATGAAATGCGTCTTCCGCTGGGCGAAGTCGAAAGACCGCTGGCACCGGCGGGCGGCGTGTGTGGCGCTGATTCAAGGCACGCGGCGCAAGATGTTTTTTCCGGAGATTGTCCGACTTTCCGATTTCCTGCTGGGCGATACAGACGACATGGTGCAGAAAGGGCTGGCCTGGTTACTGCGGGAAACTGCAAAGGCGGATGCGGGCCGCACACTGCCTTACCTCATGCGCATCCAGCGAGGCGCGCCGCGCCGGGTGCTGCGCACGGCTTGCGAAACATTGCCGGCAGCGGTGCGGAGCAAGGTCCTCGCCAAGGCCTCCGTATCATAAAATCCGGGTTGCTCTTCTCCATCTTCCGATGTCGCAGATGGGCTGCCCATTCGCCCAAAACCACCAGCCTTGTTTAGAATGGTGATTCGCCCATGGATCTCCGTGCCATTCAGGCCGCGCTGCAAGAGCGCAACATTGATGCGTGGCTGTTCTATGACCATCACCACCGTGACCCGATTGCCTACCGCGTTTTGGGATTGCCCGAAAAGCTGATGGTCACGCGGCGCTGGTTTTATCTGATTCCCGCTAAGGGAGAACCAGCGAAGCTTGTGCACAAAATTGAGGCCGCGCATCTTGATTCTCTGCCGGGCAGCAAGCGCCTGTATTCGGGCTGGCAGGAGTTGTTCGAGGGCGTGAAGGCCATGCTGGCGAACCATCGCGACATTGCCATGCAATACTCGCCCAACAACCTGATCTTCTACGTTTCGCTGGTGGATGGCGGCACCATTGATCTGATTCGCGGGCTGGGCAAGAACGTGCTGAGCTCGGGCGATCTGGTCGCGCAATTCGAGGCGACATGGAGTGAAGAGCAGATCCAGTCTCACTTTGCCGCCCGCGATGCGGTTGATGAAATTACGGCGGCCGCTTTTCGGGAGATCGGCCAGCGCGTGCGAGACGGGGGCACTACCGAATATGCCATGCAGCAGTGGTTCCTGGAGGCTTTCTCACGGGAGGATCTGATCACAGACGATCCACCTATTGTTGCGGTGAATGCGAACAGCGGCAATCCGCACTACGAGCCCCATGCCGAAAAATCCGCCCCCATTCGCGAAGCCGATTTTGTGCTGCTGGATGTTTGGGCGAAGAAAAATACGCCAGCGGCCGTGTATTACGACATTACCTGGACCGGTTATGTCGGTAAATCGCCTTCCGGCAGGATGCGGGAGGTCTTCCATGTGGTTCGCGATGCACGCAATGCGGGCGTGAACACGGTGCGCGATGCTGCGGCCAGCGGCCGCGCCATCGCCGGCTGGGAAGTGGATCGCGCGGTGCGTGAACACATCAAGCAAGCGGGATTTGGCGACTATTTCATCCATCGCACTGGGCATTCTATCGGCACCGAGGTTCACGCGAACGGCGCCAACATGGACGACCTGGAAATTCACGACGAACGCCGCATCCTTCCCAATTCCTGTTTTTCCATCGAACCCGGCATTTACCTGCCGGAGTTCGGCGTGCGCAGCGAGGTCAACATGCTGGTGCGCAAGAACAGCGCGGAAGTAACCGGCAAAATTCAAAGCGAGATCGTGATCATATAAATGGCAAATTCCACAACAGTGAAATCGCCGGAGCAAGCGCAGTCAGCCGGAATGATGGCGGTGGTCGCGCCGGCGCTGGGCTGGCTGATTCCCGGCGCCGGGCACCTGATTCAGAGACGTTGGATCCGTGGACTGCTGCTCATGGCGGCGATTGTGATCATGTTTGTTCTGGGCATCCTGAGCCAGGGGCGCGTCTATCGCCTTAATGGCGGAGATATCCTCGATATTCTGGGCTTTGTTGGCGATATCGGGGCGGGCGGGCTGTACATCTTCACGCGCGCCATGGATTGGGGCCAGGGCTCGATTGCCCACGCTACGGCCGATTACGGCACCAAATACATTATCGTGGCCGGGCTGCTGAACTTCATTAGCGTGGCGGATGCCTATCACATCGCAATTGGAAAGAAACCATAATCGGAAACCATGACTTTGGCGCTCTCTCATTTCACGGCTGCGGTGCTGTTTGCGGTGTTCGCCTCGATCGTTTTCGGCATCACGCAGCGAAGCGGCGCTTATGAACAAATCCGTTACGGTCTCTATTGTTTTGTGATGTTCGTGGGCGGCGTCTTCGTAGCCGGCTGGCTGATGTGGCTGCTGAGGAGATAGCGCTAGTCAGTTATCAGTTATCAGTTATCAGTTATCAGTTATCAGTTATCAGTTATCAGTTATCAGTTATCAGTTATCAGTTATCAGTTATCAGTTATCAGTTATCAGTTATCAGTTGCCAGCCGTCAGCATTCCCACCCCGTGCTGTTCGTTTTCACTTTCGTTGATTGAAGACGCCAGAGAGCACCCGCGAAACCAGGCAACTGACGGCCGAGTGCTTATCCCTCCCACACAAACGCATCAAAGATCCGCTTCGTCTCAAAACCGAGGCGCCGGTACAGATCTACCGCGCGCGTATTGGCCTGGGTTACGGTGAGGGAAAGCAACGAAAAATTCCGCTGTGTAAGGTTCGCAGCAGCGGCGTGTACCAGGCATTCGCCAATGCCGTGGGAGCGGTATTCGGGTAGAACGCAAACCTGGGTCAAGTGGCCGACGTCGTGGCGTATGCGCGAGCATAAAACAATGCCGGCCTGAGTGCGCGTCGGCTTGTGCATGGCCACAAATGAAGATTCCGGATCGAATACGCCGCAGCCCGGGAACCGCACAATATTGTTGAGGAAGCGAAGCGATCCCGTCAGGCTGCGATATTGGTCGTTGATCTCCGCATCCACGTGGCCGCGATAGGCGCTGGTGATCAGCGCCGCCGCAGGCTGGTAGTCCGGCTCCGACCAGCGCCGCACTTCGAACTCCGGTGGCATGTCCCGGCTGGCGCGCTCGGCCGCGCCGAGGGGCAACACCATAAATAACCGCGCATAACGCTGAAAACCCTGTCCTACAAATGACGGGCTGACCGCGCCGGTTTCATGCAGCAGTAACTGCGCTTCGACCCGGTGAATGCCGGGGGACTGCTGAAGCGTTTCAATCACGTGCACCATCAGTCGCGCTTCCACCTCAGCCGGATCCGGCACACGTCCGTTGTTCACGACGAACAGATCGCCAACCACGCCCTTGCTGCCCTCGTACACGAAGAAGGCATACCCGCACACGCGGCCGCGCTCCACCGCGGCGTACCCAGGCAGAATTTTGGCGTCAATGTAGCGGAGAATCATCGCCGCTGAACCGCTGTAGTCCCATGACAGTTGCCGCGACCAGACGGCGGTTTCGTCGTCCAGCAACGGACGCAGGTCGTGAGAAGAAAAATGGCGGAGATCGAGAATTTCCACCTGGGCTCCGGCGGGGCTGAGCACGGCTTGCGGCACAGCAAAAATCCGAGTGTAGTGCCTCGTCCCGGCCCGAGGCAAACCAGCGGGACATGGGGAGATAACAGGCGGCTGGCTCTTAGCGAAGACACTCAGAAATTAGCTGGATTGGGCGGAGCCGGGCGTTACCGGCTCGCGGCGGACACCCAGAAGTAGTCGAGCCCTTGCGGCGCGAATGTGCCCAGATAAGAAATCCGACGGCCCGGAATGCGCTTCGCAATCGCGAGTTGCGATCCCGCAGGAGCAATCAGCAAATGCTCTGATGCCGGCACCGGGCCCAATTCATAGCGCCTGGGTACTTGATCGCGATAAAACTGCAGTCCGAATTCAAGTTCGCGCGAGACGCGAAAGACCGCCAGCGGCATCGGCTGGAGTTCAGTAGCGGCAACAACCTCCGTCAGCGGCCGCGCAGAAAGCGTGCTGTCCAGCGCAGGGGCGCCAATCCGCAATGCCGCTCCTACCGCCAGAACGACCGGAATCAGGGTTACAAAACGCAGCATGCGCAGCGCCGGCTGTTTTTGCAGGGTCAGCACCAGACCGACCGCCAGCGCGATGGCTAAGAAGCTGGCGATTGCAGTGGCAGAGTTCCAGGGAAGACGATGTTGCAAAATTAGATACTGAATGGTAAGCGCTGGAATCAGAAGCGCAGCAGAAACGATCGAGTGAAAAATAATTATCCTCAGGTCGAGTTTGTTCTCGTGGCTCTGCCGCCGTGCCTGTTCCACAACCAGCAAGGCTCCGGCGGGCACAGCCGGCAAAATGTAGCCTGGAAGTTTCGACTGGGAAAACGAAAAGAAAAGCATTGGTGTCAGCAGCCAGATTGCAAGAAAAATTCCGAACAGGTCTCCGGACTGAAGCTGAGCGCGCCGTTGTTTCAACCACGTGTTCACATGCTTAATCAGCGAGCGGAGCACAAGCACTGTCCACGGAACCAAAGCCAACAGCGTGACGGGCAGGTAATACCAGAAGGGTTCGCGATGGCGATAGAGATTGCTGCTGAACCTCTCCAGATTGTGCTGCAGAATGAAAACGCGAAAGAACTCTGGATTGCGAAGTTGCACTGCCACGTACCAGGGAAGCGCGACGATACAGAACAAGAGAATTCCGGGAAGCCAGAACGTTCGCCGAATCGGATTCCACTCTCGCGCTGCCGCGGCGAAGAGCACCACAATGATAAACGCGAGAAAGAGCGCCACCGGCCCCTTGGCCAGAGTTCCCAGCGCGAGGAAAAAATAGAAAACAGCCAAGTCACGGCGCTTCGCGGTTTGGTGCCAGGAGAACCATGCAAGCATTGCGATAGCAAAGGCCACCGTAAGTGGCATGTCTGTGGAGGCGGCGCGGGCAAAGCCGATGATTCCGGCAGCGGAAGCCGCAATCAGAGCGCCATCGAGCTGAAAGCCCTGGCGAAACCGCCGCAGGAAAAAATAGATGGCGATTACGAGAACAGTGGCATCAACGGCAGATGGCAAACGCGCAGCCCAGTCGCGCACGCCAAAGAAGCGATAGGCCAGCATCGCCTGCCAGTAATAGAGCGGCGGCTTCTCGAGCCACGCCTGGCCTCCTAAGGTGGGGGTGATCCAATCGTGGCGCGCCAGCATTTCGCGCGCCACCTGCGCGTAACGCGGCTCGTCCGCGCCAATCAGTCCGAAGGCGGAAAGCCCGAAGAAAAACAGAAAACCGCAAAAACCAACCAGCAGCAGACCATCCGCATAAGAGCCAACGCGCAAATTCGAAGCAGACGCGTTGTGAGAGTTTGGCACGCGATCGCGATGGCTATGACTTCAAATGGCGCGGTGAGCGGAAATGTGGCGCCGCAGAAGTAAAGTCAGGATTTCGAAAACAACTTAATCTTCTTCCGAGGCCGGCAATCCAAGCTCAACCAGGATGCGATTGACTGCCCGGGGCAGCGGGCCACTGAGCGAGCATCCGCTGGCACACTCGTGTCCGCCGCCGCCGAACCGCTCGGCGACGGCCGCTACATTCACCTTCCCTTTGCTGCGCAGGCTCACGCGATAGCGGCCGTCGGGCAGTTCGCGAAAAAAGATAGCCACCTCCACATCCTGAATCGAAAGCGCGTAGTTCACCAGCCCTTCGCAGTCTTCTTCCTTCGCGCCTATGCTTTCCATCTGCGCGCGCGTCACCCAGATCCAGCCCACCGGCCCCTCGCGATGAAGATTGCAGAGTGCCGCACCCAACAGGCGCATTTTGGCGGTCGAATGCGCAAAATACACGTTGCGCGCGCAGTGTACAGGATCAGCTCCGGCGCGCACCAACTCCCGTGCCAACGCGAAAGTGTGCTCATTCGTTCCTTCAAACATGAAGGAGCCGGTATCGGCCACCAGCGCGGTGTAAAGACAAGTTGCGACCTCGGGCGAAATCGGCGCTTCCACTTTTCGCGCCAGGCGAAAGACCATCTCGGCGGTGGCCACCGCGTCCGGATCAATCCAGTTTACGTGCGCGAAGGGCCGGCCGCTCAAATGATGATCAATATTGATGAGAAAGCGATTCTCCAGTCCTGTCAGACGCGTGCGATGAATGCCGTCGCATTCCAGAATGATGGCGGCCTCGTAGTTGCCGTTCACACGATCGGCCTGCAGGACCTGGTCAGCAAAAGGCAAACGGCGGTAAACGCGCGGCACGCCATCGTGCAAAACCACATCCGCCTGCTTGCCCAGCGAACGCAGAATCTGGCAGCAGGCCAGCGCTGAGCCGACGGCGTCGCCATCCGGCCGAGCGTGCGAGGTCAAGACGAAACGATCGCGCTCGTGAATCTGACTGAGTACGTCCTTGAACATGCTTATTCCGGAACTCTACGGCACTCGCCGTTTGGTGCGATTCAGCAGTTCTTCAATCCTGGCCTCGTACTTCTCGGAGCGGTCAAGCTGAAAGAACAATTCGGGAGGGCGGCGCAAACGCAGGCGCGAAGCCAACTCGCGGCGAATGAAACCTGAAGCCGCTTGCAGTCCCTGCAGCGCGCGGGCGGCTTCCTGGTCATCGCCTTCGACCTCCACGAAAACCCGTGCCGACCGGCCGTCTTCCGCCAACTCCACGCCACTCACATTCACCAGCCCAATCCGCGGATCAGCCAGCTCGCCTTCGACGAGCGTTCCAATTTCCTCGCGCAGGGCCTCGCCCAACCGTTCGCGACGATATTTTTGCCCCCGCCGTTCCACCGCCTACTCCTCGTACTGAAACAGCAAGAAAACGCCACAAAAACGAATGAGGATATCAGAAAATTGCCCGCTGTTGGCGCCCGGTTGGCAATGTTGCCCGCCAACCAACCGGACTGGATGCCAGCAGGGAAGTTACAAGTATTCAAGAAAAGAATCCGTCACATCGGCGCCATTGTTATTGGCGATGCGGGTGGCGTGGCGCTCGACGCTCTTCATGAGCCCCTCCAGATAATCGCGCGAATGGGAAATGCCGGCCACCCCGATTGTGGCGGCATTCAGCAGGTTTGATGGATCCAATTCCGCCACCGCAACATTGAAGTGCGCCCGCAACCGGTCCTTCAGGCTACGCACGACTTGCCGCTTATCTTTCAGGGAATGCGCCGCTTCGATGCGCAATTCGAGGGTGAGGAAAGCAATCATTCGGGTCGTTGGTCCTCGGTCCTTAGTCGCTGGCAGGCGCTGCGCGAACGACGAACGAGCAAGGACCAACGACTGCCTTTACGCCATCACTTCCGCCGCGACGCGCTCGGTGACGAACGCTTCGATCACATCGCCGACCTTTACGTCGCCGTAATTGGCGATGGAGATACCGCATTCCATGCCGTTGCGCACTTCGCTGGCATCGTCTTTGAAGCGCCGCAGAGAACCCACTTTCCCTTTGAAGATCACCACATTATCGCGCAGCAAGCGCACCTCCGAATCGCGCTTGATAAGGCCGTCTGACACGCGGCAGCCGGCGACGGTGCCGACCTTGGGAATGCGGAACGTCTCCAGCACTTCGGCGCGGCCCTGGTAAGTTTCTTTGATAGTCGGCTCCAGCAGGCCGCTCATGGCGCGTTTGATTTCATCCTGCAGTTCGTAAATGATCGAGTGCAGACGGATATCCACCTTCTCCTGCTCGGCCAGTTCCTGCGCCTTGCGCTCAGGACGCACGTTGAACCCGATGATGATCGCGTTCGACGCCGAAGCGAGAAGCACATCGCTCTCCGTGATCGCGCCGACGCCCGATCGCAGCACCTTCAGCCGGACCTTGTCGTTCGACAATTTCGCAAGCAGATCGGTCAGCACTTCCACGGAGCCGCCCACATCGCCCTTCAGAATGATGTTCAGCTCCTTCATGCCCGCCGTCTTCATCTGCTCGGCCAGGCCTTCGAGCGAAACGCGGGAACTCTTGGCCAGTGCGGCTTCGCGCGCCTTTTGCTCGCGATAATCCGAGATGCCGCGCGCCTTGTCGCGGTCGGCCACCACCACAAACTGATCCCCGGCCTGCGGCAACCCCTCCATGCCGAGAATTTCCACCGGCGTCGAAGGCGGAGCTTCTTCCAGCTGCACGCCGCGATCATCAAGCATGGCGCGGACTTTGCCGTACACATTCCCGACCACGAAATTGTCGCTGGTGTGCAGCGTTCCATTCTGTACCAGTACGGTTGCCACCGGGCCTCGACCGCGGTCGAGTTTTGCTTCCAGCACCACTCCGGTTGCGGGACGATCGGGAGCGGAGCGAAGCTCCTGCAAATCCGCCACCAGACAAATCATCTCCATCAGCAGGTTCAGGTTGGTTTTCTGCTTGGCCGAAACATCCACAAACACGGTGGTGCCCCCCCAGGCTTCGGGCATCAGCCCGCGATCGGCAAGCTGCTTCTTCACCCGGTCGGGCAACGCGTCCGGCTTGTCAATCTTGTTGACCGCAACAATGATGGGAACTTCCGCCGCGTGCGCGTGATCAATCGCTTCGAGCGTCTGTGGCATCACGCCGTCATCGGCCGCCACTACGAGAACGACTATGTCGGTGGCTTTGGCGCCGCGCGCCCGCATGCGCGTGAAAGCTTCGTGGCCAGGCGTGTCCAGGAAAACAATCTCCCGGCCGTAGGCGGGCGAGTCCGTGTCCTGCACCGTGACTTTGTAAGCGCCAATGTGCTGGGTAATTCCGCCGGCTTCGCCCCCGGCCACATTGGTAGAACGGATGGCATCCAGCAGCGTAGTTTTGCCATGGTCCACGTGGCCCATGATGGTGACCACTGGTGGGCGAGGCATCGTTTCCGTGCCGGCCGCCTCCTCGCCGGCCGTACCCTCTGAGATATCCTTCGCTGCCTGTTCTTCGAAGCTGATGACGTTGGTATCGGCGCCGAAGAACCGCGCCATCTCGGTGGCCAGCTCTGCGTCGAGCGTCTGATTGATCGTGGCAAAGACGCCGCGCGCCAGCAGACGCGCGATCAAGTCTTTCGCCCGGATATCGAGCTTCTCCGCCAGATCTTTGACGCTGATGCCTTCCGTGATGGTGATACTGCGGCTGATGGGCTGCGGCTCGTTCGATACCACCATGCGCGGCGGCGGAACGTAGCCCTTCATCGGGCCTTCCTTCACGCCACGCGGAATGTAGCGCTGGCCCGGCCGTCGAGCGGGCGCACCGGGACGGCCTCCGGGACGTACCGGTCCGGGTGGAATTCCCGGCCCAACCCCGATCGGACGCACACCCGTAGGCGATTGCCGCGTGGGATGCATGGGACGGCGCTCGCCCGGACGCAGCGTCGGACGCGCAGCAGGAGCGGCAGGCCGCGGGCGCTGGAAAATCGGCTGGCCCGGCACTGGCCGGCCGGGCGCGGGACGCGGCGCGACGCCGGCACTGGCAACGGGTGGCGGACCGGCAGGCCGCACCGGCGCCTTGTACACCGGGCGCGGTCCCGTCTGCGGGACGATCATGCGCGGCGCAGGCGTGGCCGACTGTGCCGGGATGACCGGCCGCGTCGCGATAGAAGCAGAAGGAGCAGAAGCTTGCTGCGAGACGGTTGCAGCACTCGGTGGAGGCGCTACCGGGGCGGGAGGCGCCAGTACAGCCGGTGGAGCGCTCACTGGCGGAGCTGGTGAAACCGGCCTGACCGGCGGCATTGGAGCTGCTGGCCTCGCGAGCGGTGGCGGTGCTGCGACAGGTTTGGCCACAACCGGCGGTGACGCAATCTTTGGGGCAGGCGCGGGTGGTTTGGATTCTAGCGGTGGAGCAACCGGACGCGTGGCGGGCGCTGCGGTTTCAGCCGGCGCCTGTTGCTTGCGCAGCAGATTGAGCACGTCGCCGGGTTTGGAGATATGCGAAAGATCAATCTTGGTCTTAATTTCATCGGGTTCGGCGCGATTCGGACGCGCGCCCTTGGCCGGCGCTTGCGCCTCGCTGCTGGCGTGGAAATGTGCCCGCACCTTTTCTGCTTCGTGCTCTTCCAGCGAACTGGAGTGCGTCTTCTTCTCGGTAATGCCGACTGCGAGCAGTGCATCGAGAATCGCCTTGCTCTTGACTTCCAGTTCCCTGGCCAGGTCGTTGATCCGAATCTTGCTCATCCGCGCTTCGTTTCCTCCACACCGTTCCGCTAAGTCTTCATGTCAACCTCACGGTGTCGCTTTCCTTGCTCAGCAGCGTGGCCGGCTACGCACCGGCGCGCCGTGTCTCACTCACTTTGCTTCTCAGATTCTTCCGAGACTGCCGGGAACTCGGACGTTTCCTGCTCCGCTCCTGCCGTCCCACTGTCGGCCGCTTCTTCGCCAACAGCCGTCTCTTCGGGCGCTGATTCCGCCTCGGGCTGCTCAGCCAAACTTTCAGCGGCCTCGGGTTCCGCCGTCTCAGGTGCCCCCGCCTCGGTCTCCGCCGTCTCTTGTTCCGCAGAAGCCTCCTGGCTTGCCCCTTCTCCTTCGACCGGCATCTCTCCCGCGTCCAGACTGGAGAAGTAATTATTGACGGCCAGGCTGATTTTTTCCACCGTTTTGGGCCCGATGCCTTCGATCGCTTCAAGCTGTTCAGGAGTCATGTCGGCCAGTGCCTCGACCGTGGTCACTCCTGCCGCCGCCAACTTCTCGATCAGACCCTCGCCCAGACCGGTGACACTGTCCAGCGGCGTGGCCGTGGTGCCCACCAGTTGCGACATCTGCTGCTCCACTTCCTGCCGCTTTTCTTCCTCGCTCTTGATGTCAATCTTCCAGCCCAGCAGCTTGGCCGCCAGGCGCACGTTCTGGCCTTTCTTGCCGATCGCGAGCGACAACTGGCTGTCATCCACAACCACTTCGAGATGCTTCTCCGACGCATCCACGACCGTCACCCGGCTCACCTTGGCCGGTTGCAGCGCCTTCTCCGCAAATGTCACCGGATCTTCGTGGTACTCGATGATGTCAATCTTCTCGCCGCGCAGTTCGCGAATGATGGATTGCACCCGCATGCCCTTCATGCCCACGCATGCGCCCACCGCGTCCACATCCTTGTCCTTCGACATTACCGCGATCTTGGTGCGCTCGCCGGCTTCCCGGGCAATGGCCCGAATCACAACCGTACCGTCGTAAATCTCCGGAACTTCGGTCTGGAACAGATGCTGCACCAGCTCCGGCGCGGCCCGGGAAACCACGACTGCCGGCCCTTTCGAAGCTTTCTCGACGCGCGCAATCACTACGCGGACGCGTTCGCCCATGGCAAACGACTCCAACCGCGATTGTTCCTTCCGCGGCATGCGCGATTCGGCTTTGCCTAAATCGAAAATCACATCGGGACCTTCAATCCGCTTGACCGTCGCATTCACGATCTCGCCCACGCGTCCGATGTATTCGTTGTAAACCGTATCGCGCTCGGCTTCGCGCACCTTCTGGAAGATGACCTGCTTCGCCAGTTGCGCCGCGATCCGGCCGAGGATGCCTTCCGTCTGCTTGGGAATCTGCAGCTCGCCGCCGAGTTCGACATTGGGGTTCACTTTTCGCGCATCATCCAGCGTGACCTGCAGAAGTGGATCTTCCACCTGCTCTGGAGTCTCCACCACCGTGCGCACTGCAAACGCGCGGATCTTCCCGGTCTCCTTGTCCAATTCTGCGCGCAGGTTCTCCTGGGTCTTGTAATACTTGCGCGTGGCGACAACAATGGCGTCTTCCACCGCGCTCACCACAATCTGCGGATCAATCCCCTTTTCCTTGCTCAGCGCATCAATCGTGTTATAAAGCTCGCTCGCCATAAGAAGCCATTTGGAAATTTGGTAATCGGGTAATTTTGTAATTTGAAAAAGTTCGCGCCCGGGCCGGTTTCAAATTGCGAAGCTACTCAATTACCAAATTACAAATTCCCTAGATCTCCGGAACCAGGTTCGCCTTTTCCACGTTGCCGAGTTCGATCTCCAAACTTTGCGGCGCGGCGTTTCCTGAACGCCCTTTCTTTCCCTTTTTTCCGCTGCTCAATTCCAGCCTCAGGCGGCCCAGATCAAAAGATGCCAATCGCCCTTCAAAAAACCGGTCTCCATTCACCGGCGCGCGGGTCGTGAGCTTGACTCGGCTGCCCACAAAACGCTCGTAATCCTGCGGCCGGGTCAATTTCCGGTCCAGACCCGGCGAGGAAACCTCCAAAACATACGACCCGCCGGGCACCGTATCTTCCACGTCCAGAATCGTGCCCACTTCGCGGCTCAGGTTCGCGCAATCTTCGTGAGTCACGCCAGCCGGCGCACCAGCCGCCGCTGCCGGCTTATCAATCACGATGCGCAGGCGCCGTGCCTTGCCGCCGCCCAGGAGCTCTACATCTACCAATTCGAGTCCGCAGGAGACAGCCACGCGCCCAGCGACTTCGCGCACTCGCTCGATATCAAATACCATTAATTCAGCAACTTATGGGAGAACCGAGCCGCCCGCCACGGGCTGAAACTAAAAAGTGGGCTTGCGCCCACTGGTGTGTCTCGCCAATTGCTGGTAACTACACAACAGTTTCAAAACACTAATATACGCCGGGGATGACCAAAAAACAAATGGCCCCACATCGCAGCATGCGAATTTTTCGTGAATTTGCCGCGACAAGCACCGGCCTTTGACCAGGAAACATGCACCGTGCATCTCCCATGCCCGCATTCTCATTTGCCTCCTCCATCCGTGATCTCTAAAATGGATTTTATTGGTCGCGAAGAGGACTATGATTCATTTCCCTGTTCCTGAGGCGCTCACCTTCGATGACGTGCTTCTGCTTCCCGCCCGGTCCGATGTGGTTCCGGCGCTGGCCAACACGCAGACCCAGCTCACGCGCAACATCCGGCTGAACATCCCGATCATCAGCGCCGCCATGGATACGGTCACCGAATCGCACATGGCCATCGCGCTCGCCCAGCAGGGCGGCATGGGAATCATCCACCGCAATCTGAGCCTCGAACAGCAGGCCAACGAAGTGGACAAAGTGAAGCGGTCCGAGAGCGGCATGATCGTGGACCCAGTCACTATGTCGCCGGATGACCGAGTCTCCGATGCGCTGGAAATCATGCGCAAATACAAAATTTCCGGCGTGCCTGTTACCAAGAATGGCAAGCTGGTCGGCATTCTGACCAACCGCGATCTGCGCTTTGAGACCCGCTTCGACGTTCCTATTCACAGCGTGATGACCAAGGAAAACCTCATCACCGTTCCCGTCGGCACGACCCTTGAAGCCGCGGAGAAAATTCTGCACCTGCATCGCGTGGAGAAATTGCTCGTCGTGGATGATCAATACAACCTCAAGGGCCTGATCACCGTAAAAGACATTCAGAAGAAGTTGAAATATCCGAACGCGGCCAAGGATTCGCACGGCCGCCTGCGGGTAGCCGCGGCGATCGGCGCCACGGGCGACTTCCTCGAGCGCGCCCAGGAGCTCGTTAACTGCAAAGTGGACATGCTGGCCATTGACAGCGCCCACGGCCACTCCGGCCGCGTGCTCGACGCCGTTAAAGCCGTGAAATCGAAGCTGCCGGAAGTTGACCTGATCGCCGGCAACGTGGGCACCTTTGATGGCGCCTGCGAACTTACCCGCGCCGGCGTGGATGCCGTGAAAGTCGGCATCGGTCCCGGTTCGATCTGCACCACGCGCGTCGTCACCGGCGCCGGCGTTCCGCAAATCACCGCAATCGCCGAAGCCTATCGCGCCACGAAAGATGCGCAGGTGCCGGTCATCGCCGATGGCGGCATCAAGTATTCCGGGGACATCACCAAGGCGTTGGCCGCCGGCGCGAGCGCGGTCATGATCGGCTCCATGTTCGCCGGCACCGATGAAAGTCCCGGCGAGCTGATTCTTTATCAGGGCCGCAGCTTCAAGTCCTACCGCGGTATGGGATCGTTGGGGGCTATGGCTGCCGGATCGAGTGAGCGCTATTTCCAGAGCACGGAAGGCGAGGCTTCGACGGCGATCTCCGGCAACGGCGACGAAGGCAACCGCCTGGCGAAGCTCGTGCCCGAAGGCATTGAAGGCCGCGTTCCTTATCGCGGTTCGGTCTCTATGATCGTGCACCAGTTGGTGGGTGGACTAAAATCCGGCATGGGCTATTGCGGCTGCAACACGGTTCCCGAGTTAGTGCAGAAGGCCCGCTTCATCCGCATCAGCGTGGCGGGGCTCCGCGAGAGCCACGTGCACGATGTGGTGATCACGCGCGAGGCGCCCAACTACGCCGCGGAATAAAAACGAAAGCCCTTTCTTGAATCAATCCCGCCAGCCAGCCTTTAAAGCCTGGATTCCTGCCGCGATCTGGCTGGGAATCATCACGCTTGAATCTACCGGAATTGCTTCTTCTGATAACACCAGCCGCTTCCTGTTTCCATTTTTTCACTGGCTCACCGGCGTGGACCTTGTTCGCTTCGCCGTCTGGAACCACATCCTGCGTAAGATCGGCCACTTTGTCGGCTACTTCATTTTGAGTCTGCTTCTGTTTCGCGCCTGGAAAGCCACGATCCCCCCGCGCGCCCGCAAAAGAGTGGACGCATCCTCCTCCCCAGTGCGCTGGTGCATGGTCTGGGCGCGGGCTTCGTTTCTGATGACCGTGCTGGTGGCCACCCTGGACGAATGGCACCAGACTTTTCTCCCTTCACGGACCGGGCGCTGGCAGGACGTCGTGCTCGATAGCTGCGCCGGCCTCGTCGCGCAAGTTGCAATATGGCGGTACTTGCGCCGCCGAAACTCATAGGACGCTTGCGTCGGCCCGCAAAACGCGGCAGGTCCTACGGTGGGCCATCGCCCCCGATAACAACCCACTGCGAAGCGTCGCTTAATCAGAGTGCGCTCAAGGCGGTCTATTGCCCTTCGCAAGTGACCCGGTTATTCCAGTCCACGAAGTCGCCTTGCGGATTGTCCCGCCAGGCCCAGACGTGCAACTCAAAGAATGTGGGGATGCCGAACCGATTGGGACTGGCAATGAGATTAAAGACCTGGCCTTCGAGCACCGGCGGGCTGGGATTATTTGCCAGCCAGCTTGCCTGGTCCAAAATAAACTCGACCCCCACCAGCCGCATCCGTCCATTCGAGGGTTCGTAGATCAGGGCTTGCGGGTGTGAGACATCCAGTTCGCCATTGAGCAGGGCTCCGTTGACGTAATGTACGCCCATGGCTCCGTGGTCGGGACCGCTGACACAGCCCAGGAACGGTCCATAGCCAGCAGCGGTGGCGTTGTTCACGTCAATAAACTGCTGCGTCGCCCAGCGGACCATCTGAACCAGCTTGGCCGGAGCGGCATGGTCGTGAGCGGCCGAGGTAGCCTCGGAGTCGTTGCCTGCTGCCAGAAGCGGCGAGGCCATAACAATGCCCCACAGCACAGCCAGGCGCAGGATGTCTACGGTTGATTTCCAGATAAAGGTCGTTATTCGTACCGTCATTTGTTTCCTCCTCTGACTGTTGATTTGAAGGGTCCTTTTCACTCCGTTTGACGGACCAGGCTCGTTTGGCCCCCGAGCAACTTGAGGCGAGGGCTCCGTCAATTCCAGCCGAACCGGCCATTTTCGAAATCGAAGAACACCTGGTGAAAGCCCATGTTTACGAACCCTAAGAGACCATCGAAGTCATCCCTGGAAGTACGATCCAAATCGGCGATTACCACGGACCGTTGCCCCAGATTTTCTTTGCCAAGTTTCACGCTGGAGGCCAGAAACCATCGCGAGCGCATCGTGCCAGCAGCCGATTCAATCAAGGCATTTCCGTCCGGATACAACTGCTCCGGCGGAATTCTAATGCAGTTGCGATAGAGCAGCAGCCCGAAGCTACCTGAATCGAGCAGCAGGAGAACTGGCTGTCCTTCGATCTTCGCCTTGACGGCGAGGAATGGCGTGCGGGTTGCAAAAGGGACAGAATTTCTGCGCGCTTTCATTTGCCCGAACACAATATTTTTTTTCCGGTAATCAATCATGAAGTTGCCGGCTGTAAGAACGTCCAAGCCAGCGATTCCTGCGATGGAAATTCCTAGCTTGTGGTCCAGGAAGCTAAGATCCTGCACGACTGCTTTGATCGAACCAACGGTCAATCCGCCAATCTGAATGCGCGATAGCACTACCGCCTGCACCGGGACGACGCCGTTTAATGTAAATTGCAATTCTCCGATCCCCTGCAGATTGAGCTCATCGGCCATTTGCTTGCTGATTGTGGTCGGATTTGTGCCAGTGTCGAGGATAATGTTCACGTTCCTAATCGCGCCGATGCTTCCTTTCACAATGGTCAGACCGTTGTTATAGAGTTCGAACGGAACCTCGGACTCCAATGTGGCTCGGTCGCCGGCCCCGACTGCTTCCTTTGGCGAAGGCGATCGGAAACAAAGAGAGTCAGGAGGGGCGGTTAGAAGGACAACTAAACCGACCACGATTCCAAAGCACAGCCCCAGGAATAACCGCCGCTCGCGCAGGCGGGTTGCGCCGGATGTGTGGGAGTGTTTTCGCGGATATCGTCCTGGGATTGCGCCGATCACGAGGCCGAAGCTAGTGCCGGCTTAGCATGCAGTCAATCCTTCTCCCCTCCATTCCATCCCAATGTTTTCTCCTTCTCTAACCTGATGAAAAGCGATGAGTTGGGAACTCGCCGGAAAAAGTCTCCGAAGCCGAAAATTGTGATAGCCTTGCTCAGCTTCGGAGTGGTGTATGTCTACGCCGGTCCTTCCGGGCGCGCGCCTGCTGCGATTCGACGCTTTCGAACTGAATCTACGCGCCGGCGAATTGCGCAAACGCGGTATCAAGCTGCGCCTGCAAGGCCAACCCATTCAGGTTCTTGCGATCCTGCTGCAAAGCGCCGGAAATCTTGTGACGCGCGAGGAACTAAGAAGCCAGCTCTGGCCGGCCGATACTTTTGTGGACTTCGATCACAGCCTGCACAATGCCATTGGGCGCATCCGTGAAGTGCTGGGGGATTCAGCAGAAAAGCCGAGCTATATCGAAACCCTGCCACGCCGTGGCTACAGATTCATTGCCCCGGTGGAGGAGGTGCAATCGCCGAGGATTTCCGGAGACAGCAGCAGCCAGAAGGTGATCGCTGAAGCCGCGGCGCCTTCTGCAATCGGAAGCGCACCCGTTGAGCCCAGCGTTTTGAAGTTGGCCAATAACCCGGTTGACCTTCCCACGCCCCGCACTTCGCTCATCGGCCGCGACCGGGAGACACGGGAAGCAGCCGAGCTTTTGCTCAAACGCGATGTTCGCCTCCTGAGCCTGACAGGCGCGGGCGGCGCGGGAAAAACAAGGCTGGCCATTGCGGTGGCTTCCGCGATCGCTCCGAACTTTCCCGGCGGAGTTCAATTCGTCGGGCTCGCATCAATTACTCGTCCGGAACTGGTTGCCATGGCTATTGCAAAAGTTCTCGACCTACAACAGGCGCCGAATCGCACCATGGCAGAACTCATGCGTGAGCGCCTTCAGGAGTCAGAACCACTCTTGCTCGTATTGGACAATTTCGAGCAGGTGCTGGCAGCCGCGACGCTGGTTGCGGACATGCTGGCAGCCTGTCCCAGCGTGAAAGTGATGGCCACCACTCGAGCCTGCCTGCATGTCTACGGAGAGCAGGAATTTCCGGTGGCTCCTTTGGAGGAGAACGCAGCCGTCCAACTGTTCGTGCAGCGCGCAACGGGCGTGCGGCCAAACTTCGCCGTGACGCCGGAAAATGCGCGAGCAATCCGCGACATCTGTTTACGTCTCGACGGATTGCCATTGGCCATCGAGTTAGGCGCGGCAAGAACCAATCTGCTGTCACCCAGCGCCATCCTCGACCGCTTGCAGAGCCGGCTGCAATTGCTAACGGGAGGCGCGCTTGACCTTCCCGAACGCCAGCAAACCTTGCGTAACACTATCGATTGGAGCCATGAACTGCTGAGCGAGGGCGAGCAGGCGCTGTTCCGCCGCTTTGCAGTGTTCATCGGCGGCGGCACACTGGAGGCGGTGGAGGCGGTCTGCAACACCGGGCGCGATCTCGGCGTTGACTTGTTTGAGGGCTTATCTTCTCTCGTTGACAAGAACCTGATTCAGCGCGTGGACTGCCCGGAAGCGGAGTCGCGATTTACGATGTTGCAAACCATCCGCGAGTACGCCCTCGAGCGGCTAGCGGCGAGCGGGGAAGAATCGCCTACACGGCGGGCACATGCTGCCTATTGTCTTGTGCTCGCGGAGGAAGGAAATCCGGAACTGAGCTCGGCGGAACGTTCGGCATGGCTAAGACGCTGCGACCTCGAGATCGACAACTATCGAGCCGCGCTCGATTGGCTGTTGCAAACGCGCGAGGTGGAGTGGACGCTACGCCTCTCCATGGCTCTGTTTCGCTTCTGGGACATGCGCGAGCACCTGAGCGAGGGCCGCACTCGGCTTGAATCTATTCTGGAGCTTACCAATGCCAGTCACCCAAAGGAACGCGCCAAGATCTGTATCTTTTTGGGCGCGCTTTCGACGGCGCAAGGTGATTTCGCAGCAGCTGAGCATTTTCTTGAGCAGAGCCTCAACCTTTATGAGTCACAAGGAGACCGGTGGGGAATAGCAGCATCGTTGAATGCCTTGGGGATACATGCCCGGGACAGCGGAGACTGCGAATGCGCACGAAAGAATTTCGAGAAAAGCCTCGTTTGCTGGCGAACGCTGGCGGATTCGCTCTCAACAGCTCGCTGCTTGCACAATCTTGCGAATGTCTTAAAGGTACAAGGCGATTACGCGCAGGCGCAGTTACTGCTCGATGAAGCCATCGTCAAGTTTGAGCAACGCGGAGACCGCAGCGGCGCCGCTTGGTCCATTAATCAGGAGGGGGACATTGCCCGCGAACAGGGCGATCTCACGGCTGCACGGGAGTTTTATGAACGTGCGCTGAAGGCATTTCGCGAGGCTGGCGACCGTTGGGGATCCGCTCGCTCTCTAGCGGATTTGGGATCGATCTATTGCGAACAGGGCAGCTTCGAAGCAGCAGAAACAGCATATCGAAGTGCTCTGGAGATATTCTCCGAACTCGAACATCGGCGCGGGATGGCTCGGGCGCTGGAAGGAACCGGATGCCTGGCCGCCACGCGAGGCCAGGCGAAGCGGGCGCTGTTATTGGCAGGGGCGGCAGCCCACTTGCGGCGGTCGGTCGGCGTCCCGCTGCAACTGGCTGAGCAGTCGAAGCTCGATCAAAATCTTTCGTCTGCGTGGGAATCGATTAGTAAAGAAGAGGGTAAAGCGGCATGGGCGGAGGGGTTCGCGATGAGCATCGAGAGCGCTGTGCAATATTCCTTGCGGACGCGGCGCTCGACTATTGCAGGTTCACAGGATCAATGAGTCGGCGCACAGCCGCAACGCGGTCCGCCGGAATTCCCACCCGCCGAGCATGTTCGCGTATGGTGTTCTCGTCGGGGGCGAGATAGACACAGTACACCTTGTCCTCGGTCACGTAACTATGCAACCACTGAATCTGCGGACCCATTGCTCGGAGCGTTTCGAGAGAGCGCATTGAGAGTTCGCGGAGTTCCGAGTCCGAAAGCTTGCCCGCTCCAGGTACTTCCCGTTCAATCACGAACTGCGGCATGGGGGGGTAGTTTAGCACGTGTTAGCTGAGATCGGGGAAACCGCCAACACTGGCAGAATTGCGGGAGCGCTCGGGTTTTCGGCATGGAACGCTCCGCGAGATATCCGGAGAAAAGCTGAACGAACGAGGCCACACTTTCGGCAACGCCTTCGATCACTCCTAATTGCGCGGGCCCCGCGCCGATCGAGGAAAGAAACGCGGGCAACACCCAATACGCCATTTCGGTGGCCGTGTCATTGAAGAGGGCGGTCCAGCCGAAGGCGCAGAGATTGCGGGAATTGTTCGATGGCGGCGATGTTCGCGGCATGACAGAGACGCTAAAGGCAACGTCTCTATGAAGCTAATACATCGCGTCGTACTTGGTCACGAGCCAGCCGCCGTCGCGGTTTTCGAGTGTCACCGAGAAGAGCTCCTGATAGGTGGCCGGCTCTCCCGGAGCATTGCGGCGCGTGCCGCGATAGTGCAGGATGCGCAGTGGCGGCGCGTCCTCCCAGTCGGCCAGTTGCCACGCCAGCAATGGGTGTTGGCCCTCCGAGTCGCAGATAAAGGCAGCGTACTTCTTGCGGTAGTCTTTTTCCCAGTCAGCCAGTTGCGCTTTGCACTGGCCATCGCGGATACCGCGAATGAATTGCGCCGCCGCACGCTCGGAGGAACGGTCGCGGAACGGGTTGAGCTCGATTGAGTTCGGAATGCCGGAGAGCGGATCGCGCTGCGCCGACCGGGAAAGCACCGGTCCCTGATGGCTGAGCCAGCCAAGGTAACCGAAGAAAACAAGCAGAATCAGTCCGCCGGCGGCCGCGGCGACTACGAATTGGCTGCGAGAAAACTCCACGGCTTCGCCGCCAGTGTATCGTGGCAACAGTCATCGGCGAAGTTACGCGGGTTACCCGGTGTGAAGGCGTTACTCGTTCTCTTTCTCTTTGTCTTTCTTTTCGCTGTCCTCGGAGGGGCCGCTGGCGCCGCTGGCCTGAGTCTGGGCCTCGGACTCTTCCATGCTCTTCTTCATCTCGGCGGCACGCTTGGCGCGGGCTTCGGCGCGTTTCTGCCGCTTTTCTTCCTGCAGTTTCTCGCTGCCCAGCAGTTCGACAAAGGCCTTCTCCGCGCCATCACCTTTCTGCCAGCCGCTACGCACAATGCGCAGAAAGCCGCCTTCGCGGTCGCCAAAGCGCGGACCAACGGTGTCGAAAAGCTTGTTGACGGCTTCGCGCGTCATCAGGTAGGCGTGCGCCTGGCGGCGCGCCGCCAGATCGCCGCGTTTGCCCAGCGTAATCATCTTTTCCGCCACGGGGCGCATGGCCTTGGCCTTGGGCACGGTGGTTTCGATGCGCTCTTCAATGATGAGCGAGGTGACCAGGTTCCGCAGCAGCGAGCGGCGATGGCTGGTGGTGCGGCCTAATTTGAATCCGGCGACTTTATGACGCATGCGTGGTTTCCTTCGGGCGCTCGAAAATAACGCGAGGACGGGAAAACCCGTCCTCGCAATTTCAGTTCTTACAGATCGTTGTCCAGCCCGTAAGCCGAGGCCGGCAGGATTTGATTCGAGGTTGGGCCGGGAACCGCATTGCCCTGCTCGTCAATCTTCATGCCCAGGCTCAGGCCCATCGAAGACAGGATCTCTTTGATCTCGTTCAACGACTTGCGGCCAAAGTTTTTCGTCTTGAGCATTTCAGCTTCCGTCTTCTGCACCAACTCGCCAATGGTCTGAATGTTGGCGTTCTTCAGGCAGTTGTAGCTGCGCACGGAAAGCTCGAGCTCTTCGACCGAGCGGTTGAGATTTTCGTTCTTGATCTCGGGCTTGCGGTCGTCGGCGGCAGCCGTGGTCTCGATGTCCTCTTCGAAGTTGATGAAGATGTTCATGTGGTCCTTCAGCAGCTTAGCCGCCAGACCGATAGAATCGGCGGGGGTGATGGAGCCGTTGGTCCACACTTCCAGAGTGAGCTTGTCGTAGTCGGTGATCTGGCCGAGACGGGCCGCCTCTACCGTGTAATTGCATTTCCGCACCGGCGAATGGACGGAATCAATCGGGATGAAGCCCAGGCCCAGGTCTTCGTCGAAGTTTTTATCGGCGGAAACGTAGCCGCGGCCGCGCTTGAGGCGCATTTCCATGTCCAGCTTGCCGCCCTCGCTCACCGTGGCGATATAGACGTCCTTGTCGAGGACTTCGACGTCGGCATCGGCTTCGATCATGCCGGAAGTGACCACGCCAGGCTGATCAGAGCGCAGATAAATCGCCTTCGGAGCATCGCCGCTCAGCTTGAAGGGGATTTGCTTCAGGTTGAGGATGATGTCGGTCGCATCTTCAACCACGCCCGGAATGGACTGGAACTCGTGCAGCACGCCTTCGATCTTGACGGCCGTGATAGCCGCGCCTTCGATCGAGCTCAGCAGCACGCGCCGAAGCGCATTGCCGATGGTGGTGCCGAAGCCGCGCTCAAAGGGCTGCGCCCAAAAGATGCCGTACTTATCGGTGAGGGTGGAAGTATCAACTGCGAGACGTTTGGGTTTCTGGAAACCTTTCCAAAGCATTTTGTTTCTCCTTCGGCCATGTGGCTCAGGCTGGGCTCTCCAGACCGGTCCGGGTTCTGGATCAGGCGCCAAGCCAGGCTGATCTGGCTCGAAACGTGGACCGAAAAATCGAATACCGTCGTTGGCCAAACACTCGTTGGTGGTCGGCCAAACACTCCTTTCATCCTGCGAGATTTTGCCAACGACCAAGGACGAAGGACCAACGACGACAGATCCTTCGCCTCCCAAAACGGCGTCACTTGCTATACAACTCAACAATGAGCTGCTCGTTCACCGGCATCTGAATCTCTTCGCGCTTAGGCAGAGAGAGCACGCGGCCCTTGAGGTTGTCGCGGTCAATCTCAAGCCATGTCGGCGCGTTCTGGTGGCTGGCAAACTCCTTTGCCTGTTCCAGAATCACCAGCTTGCGGCTGGCTTCGCGAATCGTGATCTCATCGCCCGCGCTGACCTCAAACGACGGAATGTTCACCTTGCGTCCGTTCACGGCAACGTGGCCGTGGCGCACCAACTGGCGCGCCTGGCGGCGGGAAATGCCAAAGCCCAGGCGGTAAACTACATTGTCCAAGCGGCGCTCCAGTTGCTGCAACAGCATTTCGCCGGTAACGCCCTTGGTGCGGGCGGCCTTCTCGAAGTAGTTGCGGAACTGGCTCTCCTGGGTGAAGTACATGCGCTTGGTCTTCTGCTTTTCGCGCAGTTGCAGACCATAGCCCACGACCTTGGCTTTGCGGTCCTTGCCATGCTGGCCGGGGGCAAAGTTGCGCTTTTCGATGGGACACTTATCGCTGAAACACTTCGCCCCTTTGAGGAACAGCTTCATCCCCTCGCGGCGGCAAAGACGGCAGACTGCATCGGTGTAACGCGCCAATTGATGTTCTCCTTTAGATGCCGGTTTACAGGTTTCCGTTCCAACAAGCCAAAACCGGGCTTGTCGGGAACCCTTGGCTTCACCCTTCGTCCCGGCGGTAAATCGTCGTAAGTCGTTGGTCCTTCGTCGTTGGCGAAACTTGGCGTTGGCCAACGACCTGCGACCAAGGACCAACGACTGTTCTTACACCCTTCTCCGCTTCGGCGGACGGCAGCCGTTATGCGGAATGGGCGTCGTGTCGCGAATGGTGCGGACTTCGATGCCGGCAGCGGCAAGCGCGCGAATCGCCGACTCGCGCCCCGAGCCCGGGCCGCTGACGCGCACTTCAACGGCGCGAACGCCGTGATCGCGCGCCTGGTTGGCGGCGTTCATCGCCGCCTGCTGCGCGGCGAACGGCGTACCTTTGCGCGATCCGCGAAACCCCAGCGAGCCGGAACTCTTCCAGGAAAGCACGTTGCCGGCCGGATCGGAAATGGTCACGATCGTGTTGTTAAAGGAGGCCTGAATGTGCGCAACCCCAAATGGAACGTGTTTGCGCTCCTTCTTCTTGAACTGCTTCTTCTTGCCCTTTTTCTCCGGCGCCGCCGGGCTGCCGGATGCCGCTGTGGGTTTCGCCATAGAACCTCTAGCTCCTAGCCATTAGCTTCCAGCCAGAGGCTAGAAGCTAGCAGCTGGTTTAGGTTTTTGCCGCTGCCTTCTTCTTAATCGCGACCGTGCCTTTGCGCGGACCCTTGCGGGTGCGCGCGTTCGTATGAGTGCGCTGTCCGCGCACGGGCAGATTGCGGCGATGCCGATACCCGCGATATGAGCCGATTTCGATCAGGCGCTTGATGTTCATCTGCACTTCCTTGCGCAGATCGCCTTCGACCATGCCTTCGGCCTCGATCACCTGGCGGATGCGGTTGACCTCGTCTTCGCCCAGGTCCTGCACCTTCTTCATGGGGTCCACTTTGGCCTGATCGAGAATGCTCGCCGCCCGCGGACGGCCGATGCCGTAAATGTAAGTCAGCGCGATGTTCGAGCGCTTGTTCCGCGGAAGATCAACGCCTGCAATGCGTGCCATGTGTCTCCTAAGGCAGCTTCTAGCTGCTAGCCCTGCCGCTGCTTGTGTTTCGAGTTGACGCAGATCACCCGCACCACGCCTTTGCGGTGGATGATCTTGCACTTGTCGCAAATTTTCTTTACCGATGCACGGACTTTCATAAATCCACCTTCTAGCTCCTAGCCGGCAGCTCTTAGCCATTCGCTAGGAGCCAACGGCTAGAAGCTACTTGTAGCGGTAAACAATTCTGCCGCGGTTCAGGTCGTAGGGTGAAAGCTCGACGGCAACTTTGTCGCCGGGGAGAATGCGGATGAAATTCTTGCGCATCTTGCCGGAAACATGGGCCAGCACCTGGTGCTTGTTTTCCAACTCCACCCGGAACATCGCATTGGGCAAGGGTTCGACCACCGTTGCCATAACCTCAATCGCGTCTTCTTTGCTCATTGACTCCTTGGAATCAGCTTCTCGCTTCCAGCTTCCAGCCACTAGCTCTGGAAGCCAGGAGCTAGCAGCTCTACTGCGTCAAAATCATCGGGCCATTTTTCGTCACTGCCACGCAGTGCTCAAAATGGGCGCTGGCGCTGCCGTCCGCGGTGACGGCGGTCCACTTATCGTCAAGCACGCGCGTCGCCGGCCCGCCCGAGTTGACCATGGGCTCGATGGCCAACACCATGCCTTCGCGCAGGCGCGCGCCATGGCCGCGCGTGCCGAAGTTGGGCACCTGCGGCTCTTCATGCAGGCGCGTTCCGATTCCGTGGCCGACAAACTCGCGCACCACGCTGAAGCCGTTGGCCTCGACAAATTCCTGTACCGCCGCGCCCACGTCGCCCACCGCATTGCCGATCCGAACCTGCTCGATGCCCTTGTACAGCGAGGCTTCTGTCACTTCGAGCAGCTTCTGCACCTGGGGTTCGAGCGCACCGTTCACCGGCACAGTGATGGCCGCGTCGCCGTAGTAACCGTCGAGTACTACGCCGCAATCAATCGAGACAATGTCCCCCGACTTGAGCTCGCGCTGATCGGAGGGAATGCCGTGCACGATCTCGTGATTGATCGAAGTGCACAACACGCAGGGATAATCGTAATATCCCTTGAACGCCGGCTTGGCACCCAACTCCTTGATCTTGCGCTCGGCGGCCCGCTCCAGGTCCATGGTGGTCTTGCCGGGAGCAACCTGCGTCCGCACATAATCGAGCACCTGCCGGACGATCGAACCGCTGCGGCGCATCTTTTCAATTTCCGCCGCCGACTTGCAGACAATCGCCATTCCTAATCGCCGCCAACCGGCTCCGGACTCCGCCGCTCCGCCTCCGAGCTGCGCCGGTCAATCTCCCAAAACATCACTTTAGTAACTTCGTCCACCGGCAGATCGCCGTTCACATCCGCCAGCCGCCCTTTGCGCTGATAATACGTCGCGACCGGCTGCGTCTGCCGCTCGTACGCCGCCAGGCGCTCCTGGATCACTTCTTCGCGATCATCATTGCGAATGATCAACTGGGAGCCGTCGTCGTCGCACAGTGCATTTGTACGCGGCGGCTGAAGATGGACGTTATAGATCCGTCCACAGGCGGGACAAGCTCTACGTCCGGTAAGCCGGAGCAACAATTGATTATAGTCCACGATCAGGCGGACGACAATCACGCGCTGGCGTGCGCACCCCGTTTTTTCAAAGAACTCGTGGTCGAGATAAATATCCAGCCAGCGCGCCTGGGCCGCCGTGCGGGGAAAACCATCGAGCACGCATCCGCGCCGGCAATCGGGCTGGCGCAGACGTTCCTTCAACATGTCGCAGACCAGCTGGTCGGAAACCAGCTCACCGCGCGCCATGACATCTTTGGCCTTGACGCCCAGCGGCGTGCCGTGGCGAACATTTTCCCGCAGCAAGTCTCCGGTGGAGACCTGCGGGATGCCGTAGCGGGCCGCGATCCGCTTGGCCTGTGTGCCTTTTCCGGCACCCGGCGGACCAAGCAAGACCACCGGCCCGACGCGCGAGCCATCTTTTGCCATCAACTGGCCCCCGGTGCTTCCCCCGAATCCAGTTTCAGCCGGCAGTTTCCGCGGCCGGCGCACGGCAATGCTCTCAGCTTCTCACGACCACGAGCGGCGCCCGCGAATGCGTCCGCTGCGCGGGGTGAAGCCGTCATAGTGGCGCATGATGAGCTGCGCCTCGATCTGCGTGACCGTGTCCATGGCGACGCCCACCACGATCAGGAGCGAAGTGCCGCCGAAATAGAACGTGACGCCGAGACCGTTGGTCACCCAGGTCGGCAGCCTTTCGAAGAACGCGCCGACCGCGCCCGGCAGGTGATTCAAGTGAATGCCGGCGATCATCCACTCGGGAATGAACGAGATGATGATGAGATAGAGCGCGCCGACCAGCGTGATGCGGGTCAGAATTTCGTTGATGTGATCGGCGGTGCGCCGGCCGGGACGAATGCCGGGAATGAAGCCGCCGTACTTGCGCATGTTATCGGCGACTTCGCTGGGGTTGAAGACGATCGAAACGTAAAAGTACGCGAAAAAGACGATGCCCAGCGCATAGAGCAGCGTGTAGAGCGGCTCGCCCCAGCCGAGCGCGTGCATCAACCCGCCGAAGTAGCGGTTGTCGCGCAGGCCGTAGCCGACGGTTTGCGGCAAAGTGAGAATCGAAGAAGCGAAGATGACCGGCATCACGCCGCCGGCGTTGACGCGCAGCGGCAGGTGCGTGGACTGGCCGCCCATCACTTTTCGTCCAACCACACGCTTGGCGTATTGCACTGGGATGCGGCGCTCGCTGCGCTCGACATAGACAATGAACCCAACCACCAGCACCATGAACACGACCAGCGCCGCCATCAAGACCGGCGTGACGGCGCCCCAGGTGCCGTTCTTGGCTTTGTCAGCCAGATCGGCCACGCCGCGAGGCAACCCAACGACGATGCCGGCGAAAATCAGCAGCGACATGCCGTTGCCCACGCCGCGCTCGGTGATCTGCTCGCCCAGCCACATAATGAACACGCTGCCAGTGGTGAGCGTGAGCATGGTCATGAGAATGAAACCCGGGCCGGGATTGACCACGAAGTCGCCGGCTTTGCCGAGGCTCATGGCAATGGCCAATGACTGCACGGCGCTGAGGCCGAGAGTGAGGTAGCGCGTCCACTGGGTGATCTTCTTGCGCCCGAGTTCGCCTTCCTTTTGCAGTTTTGCCAGCGGCTCATAAACCACGGTGAGCAGCTGCAGAATGATGGAGGCGGTGATGTAGGGCATGATGCCGAGGGCGAAGATCGTGAGCCGGCGGAGTTGGCCGCCGGAGAACAGGTCCACGAATCCGAGGAAGGTGCCGCGGTTCTGCTCGAAGAATTGCTGCAGCTTATCCGCGTTGACGCCGGGGGTGGGGATGTGCCCGCCGAGACGATACACGGCCAGCAGGCCGAGCGTAAACAGAATGCGTTTGCGCAGGTCGGGGATGCGAAAGATGTTGGCGAACTTCTCCCACATTACTGCAGAACCTCGCATTTGCCGCCGGCTTTGGTGATCTTTTCCTGGGCGGATTTGGAAAATTTGTGCGCATGTACGGTGATGGCGGCGGTGAGCTCGCCATCGCCAAGCACTTTGACCGGGTGCTTGGTGCGGATGACGCCTGCCTTGCGCAGCACATCAGGGTTGATGGTAGATTCCCCGAGCGCAGCCAGCTTCGCCAGGTTCACGATGGCATATTCCTTGCGGAAAATATTGGTGAAGCCGCGCTTGGGCATCCGGCGATGCAGCGGCATCTGGCCGCCTTCAAAGCCGCGCAGCATGCGCGAACCGCTGCGCGAGCGCTGACCCTTGTGGCCGCGGGTGGAAGTCTTGCCCATGCCCGAGCCCATCCCGCGCCCCACGCGCTTGCGCTTTTCCGATGCTTTCTTCGGCGCTCGAATATTGGAAAGGTTCATGGAATCACCCTTCAGCTATCAGTTTCTGATCCTTTCGAGAACTGACAGCCGATAGCTACTTCAAAATCTCCACCAAATGCGGCACCTTGGCCACCATGCCACGGATGGCGGGCGTATCGGGCCGGTTGATTACCTGGTTCAGACGGGTGAAACCCAGCCCTTTGACCACTTTTTTCTGCTTCACGGGGGCGCAGATCGAGGAGCGGACCCACTTGAGCTGCAGCGCGCCGCCGGCCTTCTCGCTGATTGCGGTTTTTGCCATCGTCACATCTCCTCAGCAGCTTTTCCGCGCAGCGCGGCGACGGACTCTCTGTTCTTGAGCTTCTTCAGCGCGTCGAAGGTGGCCTTGACCACATTATGCGGATTGGTGGTGCCGATGGATTTGGTCAGCACATTCTGAATTCCCGCCGAAGTCATGACCGCGCGCACCGCGCCGCCGGCGATGACGCCGGTGCCTTCCGGCGCCGGCTTCAGCAGCACCATGCCCGAGCCGAAGCGCCCAAGCACCGTGTGCGGGATTGTGGTCTGCGTCAGGTTCACGCGCACCAGGTTCTTCTTGGCCGATTCAATTCCCTTGCGAATGGCCTGGGGAACTTCTTTCGCCTTGCCGGAGCCGAAGCCCACGACCGCCGAACTGGGGTCTCCGACAACCACCAGCGCGGCGAAAGAAAGATTCTTGCCGCCCTTGACGACTTTGGTGACGCGGTTGATGGCCACCACCTGGTCTTTCAGCTGGTAGCTTCCCGCATCGAGTTTTTTCGTAACCGTTGGCATCAGTAATCCATTTCGTAATTTCGTAATCTGGTAATTTGTAAGTTTGCCGCCGGCATCATGCCGCGCGTTTTCTAATTACCCGATTACAAAACTTACCCAATAACCAAATTACACAACTACTCAATCAGAATTTAAGCCCCGCCTCGCGCGCAGCATCGGCCAGCGCTTTCACGCGCCCGTGATAAATGTAGCCGCCGCGATCAAACACCACTTTCTCGATTCCCTTCGACTTGGCGCGCTCAGCGATCGCCTTGCCCACCGACTTAGCGGCGGCCACGTTGCCGCCCGTCGGACGCTCGCCTTGTTTGCCCTCCGCCGAACTGGCGGAAACCAGAGTGACACCTTTGAGGTCGTCAATCAACTGAACGTAAATGTGGTTCAGCGAGCGGTACACGTTTAGCCGCGGCCGCTCCGCCGTCCCCGAAAGCTTCTTGCGGATGCGGTCATGCACATGCCGCCGCGTCGCGTTCTTGGATGATTTCGTAAGCATCTATTTCAGTCCTTGGTCGTTGGTCCTTGGTCGTTGGCAACCACCAAGAACACGCCGCAGTTCTGATACCTCAAGCAAAAACAAGTTCGTCGGCAGTTGAGGTCTTGGATTTTGCCGATGACCAAGGACCAACAAACCAACGCCGATCTTATTTGGCACCTGTCTTGCCGACCTTCTTCTTCAGCCGCTCGCCGACATAGCGTACGCCTTTGTTCTTGTAGGGGTCGGGCGGACGCAGGCCGCGCATCTCAGCCGCCACCTGGCCCACCTTCTGCCGGTCAATGCCGTTCACGGTAAGCCGCGTCTGCTTGGCGTCCACGGCAACATCAATTCCGGAAGGCAGCGGATACTCGATGGGATGCGAATATCCCAGGCTGAACACCACCGTGCCCTTGCCCTTCATTTCCGCGCGGTAGCCGATGCCGACAATTTCGAGTTCGCGCGTCCAGCCTTTGGTCACTCCCTCGACGGCGTTGTTCACCAGCGCACGCGCCAGCCCGTGCACCGCGGCCTGCGAATCGTTTTCGCGCACGGCGAGCAGCGTGCCGTCCTTCTGCTCCATGCGAATGCCGGAAGGCAGCGGCGTGTCCAGCTTGCCTTTCGGCCCCTGCACAGCCACCGTATTGCCTTCGATTTTGACCGTCACCCCTTTGGGGAGCGGGATCGGTTTTCGTCCAATTCGTGACATAAGATTGGCTCTTTGAGCTTCTTACTTCCTAATCTTGCCGCCAGCTTCAGGCTAGGCGCTAGAAGCTAGAAGCCCGACTCTCTACCACACGTCACACAAAACTTCGCCGCCGACGCCCTGCTTGCGGGCCTGGCGACCGGTCATTACGCCGCGCGGCGTGGTCAGGATGTTGATCCCCAGCCCGCCCAGCACCCGCGGAATCTCGCTGCGCCGCACATACACCCGGCAGCCGGGCCGCGAAACCCGCTCCACGTTCGAGATGGCGGCTTCGTTGTTGGCGCCGTATTTCAGATAGATGCGCACGACCTTGTGGCCCTCTTCTTCCGTAGGCTTGAAGTTCGAGATGTAGCCCTCTTCTTTCAAGATGCGGGCGATCTCCAGCTTCAGCTTCGAGGCCGGAACATCCACCTTCTGGTGCCGCGCGCTCACCGCATTGCGGATGCGCGCCAGCATGTCTGCGACCGGATCGGTCAACCTCATGTGTCTGCTTCTCCTCCAGCGGCCCGTTCGCTCCGCACCCGCGGAGAACCTGCGGCCGCTTTACTTCCTAGTCCGTGGCCCTGGTCCGTGGTCCTTCGTCGTCGGTCGTTGGCAAAAGCCCAAGACTTCGCCCAGCACCTACGACCAAGGACGCCGCTCTTATTACCACGACGACTTCGAGACTCCGGGAATCTCCCCGCGCAGCGCCAGTCCGCGGAAACACAGCCGGCAGATGCCGAACTTGCGGATGTAGGCGCGCGGGCGTCCGCAGATCTTGCAGCGGTTGTGCCGGCGCGTGGAAAACTTGGGCCTCGGCCCTTTGCCCCGGACATCGTCGAACTTCTTCTCGATCTTCGCATCCTTGACTCGTTTTGCTGTCGTCAACTTTGCTCCTAGCTCTTAGCTCTCAGCCGTTGGCTGTCGGTGAATTTGTGCTGGAAATTAACTTCTTTATTTGTACTTTTTCGTTGTTCATTCACTCTCACACCCGGAACGGCATGCCCATGTGCTTCAGCAGCGCCCGCGCCTGATCGTCGGAGCGCGCCGTGGTCACGATGGTGACGTTCATGCCTTTCAACTTGTCCACCCGGGCGTAATCAATCTCGGGAAAAATCAGCTGATCGTGCAACCCCAGGGTGTAGTTGCCGCGCCCGTCGAACGACTTGGTCGAAACCCCGCGGAAGTCTCGCACCCGCGGCAGCACGATGTTCACCAGCCGGTCGAAAAATTCATACATGCGGTCGCCGCGCAGCGTGACCATGGCGCCGATGGCCTGCCCTTCGCGCACCTTGAAGGCGGCGATGGACTTTTTGGCGCGCGTGACCACCGGCTTCTGGCCGGTGATCTGGCCGAGCTCATTCACCGCCGGGTCGAGCACCTTGGCATTCTGCGTGGCTTCGCCGACGCCCATGTTGACGACGATTTTGTGCAGGCGCGGCACCGCCATGGGATTCTTAAGCTCAAACTCCTTCATCAGCGCCGGCGAAATCTCTTTCGTGAAGCGCGCTTTGAGCCGCGGCGTTTCGCGGGCGCTGTGGCGCGCTGCCTCGGGCGCCCTGGCTTCCTGCTGCGACTCGCCTTTTTTGTCTTTCTTGTCCTTTGCCATGGTTTAGCCCTGAGTAGTTCTGTAATCGGGTGATCTGGTAATTCAAAAACTCTGCCGCGGCTTCCTGGTTTTTCAAATTACAAAATTACCGATTACTCGATTATCAAATCACTTATCGAGCGTTGTGCCGCACTTCTTGCATACCCGCACCCTGCGGTCGCCGCGCATCTCGTGCCCAATGCGCACCGGGCCGCAGGTCGAGCACAACAGCTGCACATTGGAGAGCGAAATCGGGCTCTCCTGGTCGGCGATGCCGCCCTTCACGTTGCGCTGCGGGTTCGGCCGCACATGCTTTTTCACCAGCATGACGTGCTCGACCAGCACGCGGCCGGTATCAGGAAACACGCGCAGCACGCGCCCTTCTTTGCCTTTGTCCCGCCCGCTGATGACCTTCACCACGTCATTGCGGCGGATGTTTACTCGCTTGTGCTCGGTTGTTGCTGTCAGCATCTTGAAATCCAATTTTTGTAATTTGGTAATTGAGTAATTGAAAACCCCGCGTCCAAATCTCTCAATTACTCAATTTCGCAATCACTCCACCTCTTACAAGACTTCCGGAGCCAGGCTCACGATCTTCAAAAACTTCTTCTCCCGCAGCTCGCGCGCCACCGGACCGAAGACGCGCGTTCCCACCGGCTCTCCTGCTTCATTGATGAGCACGGCGGCGTTCTGGTCAAAGCGGATATAGGTGCCATCGCGGCGGCGATGCTCCTTGCGGGTGCGCACGATCACCGCTTTCACCACTTTGCCCTTTTGCACCTGCCCATCCGGCGAAGCTTCCTTCACGGCAGCGGTGACGACGTCGCCCAACCTGGCGCGCAGGCCGGTGCCGCCGCCGAGCGGCAGAATCATCTGCAGCTTGCGCGCGCCGGAGTTGTCCGCCACCTCCAGCATCGTCCTCATCATCACCGCCATGGTTCCGCTCTCCTGATGTCTCGCCGGTTACGCCGTCGTCTCGGGCGCCAGCGCCGCGCGCCGGATGATCTCTTTCAGCCGCCACCGTTTGAGCTTCGACAGCGGCCGGGTTTCTTCCAGGCGCACCACGTCGCCCACGTGGGCGGCGTTCTTCTCATCGTGGGCATAAAATTTCTTGGCCTTCGAAACCACGCGGCCGTAGAAGGGATGCGCCTTTTTGCGCACCACCTGCACCACGATGGTTTTTGCCATGCGGCCGGAGACCACTTCGCCGACTAGCTCCTTGCGCCGTCCCTGGCGAGGTTGGCCCGGCGACGCCTCGGTTTGTGCCGTTGTGTCAGGCATGATGCTTTTCTCCGTTACTTCTTCCCCGTCATTTCTTCCCGGCAGGGCGCTCGGCCGCCAGTTCGCGCTCGCGCGCGATGGTTTTCACCCGGGCAATGTCCTTGCGCAGGCCGCGAATCTTCTTCAGGCTCTCGGTCTGGCCCATGTTGAGCTGAAACTTCAGCTTGAAGAGCTGGTCGCTCAGCTCGCGCTCCTGGTGGCGCAGCTCTTCGTCGGTCAGATTGCGGACTTTTTCAGCTTTCATAAGCCTATTTCCAATTTCTAATTTTGTAATTTGAAATTTGGTAAGTTCAACCCGTAGAGTTTTTCAATTACCAAATTGCCCCGATTACCAAATTACAAATTTCTTTTCAGTGCGCCGCCGGGCGCGCCACGAAGGTGGTGCGCAGCGGCAGCTTGTGCGAGGCCAGGCGCATCGCCTCCGATGCTTCCTGCGGCGTCACGCCTTCCATCTCAAACAGAATCTTTCCCGGCCGCACCACCGCGACCCAGTGGTCGGGCGCGCCTTTGCCTTTGCCCATGCGGGTTTCGGCCGGCTTTTTCGTCACCGGCTTGTCGGGAAACAGCCGGATCCAGATTTTGCCGCCACGCTTGATGAAGCGGGTCATCGCCACCCGGCTGGCCTCGATCTGCCGGTCGGTGATCCAGCCCGGCTCGGTCACCTTCAGCCCGTAATCGCCAAACGCCAGCTCGCTGCCGCGCCAGGCCTTGCCGGCCATGCGCCCGCGCTGCTGCTTGCGATACTTCACTTTCTTCGGCATCAACATAAATCAGCGTCCTTGGTCATTGGTCGTTGGTCCTTGTGCAAAACCCCGTGGTGCATTCGCCTTTGCCAACGACGAATGACCAACGACAGCCTTCAGCTAAACGCGCCCACTTGCTGCGGCTCGCGCTTCTTGGTGGGCAGAATTTCGCCGCGATAAATCCAGCACTTCACCCCGATCACGCCATAGGTGGTGCGCGCCTCGGAGAAACCGTATTCGATGTCCGCGCGCAGGGTATGCAGCGGCAGCCGGCCCTGCAGATACCACTCCGAGCGGGCGATTTCGTTGCCGTTCAGCCGGCCGCTCACGCGAACTTTAATTCCTTTGCAGCCGAAGCGCAGCGCCGAATCCACCGCCTTGCGCATGGCCCGGCGGAAGCCGACGCGCTTTTCGAGCTGCAGCGCAATGGATTCCGAAACCAGCTGCGCGTCGAGCTCCGGCTTATGCACTTCCTGAATATCAATGTGCACCTCGCGCGCCGTGCGCTTCTGCACTTCCTGCTTCAGCTTGTCAATCTCCGCGCCCTTGCGCCCGATGATGATGCCCGGCCGCGCCGTCTTAATGATGACGCGCAGCTTGTTGCCCGGCCGCTCCACCTCGATCGAGCTCACGCCCGCCGACTTGAGCTTGTCCTTCAGCTCGTTCTTCAGCTTGACGTCTTCGAGCAGCAGCTTGTCGTAGTCCTTCTCGACAAACCAGCGCGAGCGCCAAGGCTTGGTGTAGCCCAGCCGGAAACCATAGGGATGTACTTTTTGTCCCATCTTTTCTCCTAAACTCGACTAGCTTTCAGCCATCAGCCGTCGGCTCTCAACCAAACTGACCGCTCGAAACTGGCGACTGACTATAGCGCTCCTACTGCTTTCTTCTTGCCCTTGGCCGGACGAGCTTTCGCTTTTGCCACAGCCCGGCTTCGGGACGGCGCCTTCGCTGCCGTCTCTTCGCCCACCACCGTTGCCAGCGCCTCGCCGTTTTTGCCCCGCTCGGCCAAGACCAGCTCAATGTGCGCGATGCGCCGCACGTAGCGGTAAGCCCGGCCCATGGGCGCGGGACGGATGCGCTTCATGCGCGGCCCGTCGTTCGCGACCGCCTGCTTGACGTAAAGATTGTCCACATCCACGTCAATGCTTTTTTCCGTGCTCAGGTAATTCGCGTTCTCGAGGGCGGAGCGCAAAAGCTTCTCGACCGTCGCTGCCACCCGCTTCTTGGTGAAGGCAAGCGTGTTGAGCGCATCTTCCACTTTGCGCCCGCGAATCAGGGCCAGGACCAGGCGCGCCTTCTGGGGCGATACCCGCATGAACCGCGCTTTTGCTCGAAATTCCATAGTTGGCTTCTGGCTCCTGGCTTCTAGCCCCTCGCTATAGGCTGGAAGCTAAGAGCTGTTTTACGTCTTGGGTGCCGCCGGCGCCGCCGGAGCCGCGGTTCCCGCGGCTGGAGCAATCGCTCCCGGACCGCCCGGAACTCCCGCCGGCCTGGCCGCGGCTTCGGTCGCCGCCCTCATCGAGTGCCCCTTGAACTGGCGGGTGAAGCTGAATTCGCCCAGCTTGTGCCCCACCATGTTTTCCGTGATGTACACCGGAATAAATTTCTTTCCGTTGTGCACGGCGATGGTGTGCCCGACAAACTCGGGAATCACCGTCGAGCGCCGCGACCAGGTGCGCAGCACTTTCTTTTCATTGCGCGAGTTCATGGCCTCGATCCGCGTCTGCAGATAGCCATCCACGAACGGCCCTTTCTTGGTTGAACGTGCCATAAAGTCAGCTTCTAGCTGTCAGCTCCTAAGCTCTTAGCTCAAAATCGTCCTTGGTCCGTGGTCGTCGGTCCCTGGCAAAACCACCCAATTCCAAGCTCTCTCTAGCGGTTCAGCACTGCCGTCAAAGCCTTAGGCCTTTGCCGAGGACAAGGACCCAGGATCAATTATCAATGACCACGGACGCCTTACTTACTTCTCCGGCTCACGATGAACGCATCGGTGCGCTTGTTGTTGCGTGTCTTGTAGCCGCGCGTGGGCTGGCCCCAGGGCGTCACCGGGTGCCGTCCTCCGGAAGTCTTGCCTTCGCCGCCGCCATGCGGATGGTCCACCGGGTTCATGGAGACCCCGCGGTTATGCGGACGCCGTCCCAGCCAGCGGCTGCGCCCCGCCTTGCCGATGGTAACGTTCTCATGGTCTGTGTTGCCCACCTGCCCGATGGTCGCCATGCAGTCCTGCGCCACTTTTCGGGTCTCGCCTGAAGGCAGCTTGACCAGCGCGTAGTCGGCTTCTTTCGCCACCAGTTGGGCCGCGCCGCCTGCCGAGCGCACCATCTGGGCGCCCTTGCCGGGCTTGAGCTCGATGTTGTGGATCGTCGTGCCGGGCGGAATGTTGCGCAGCGGCAAGGCATTGCCCACCAGAATGTCCGCGTCCGGCCCGCTGACCACCTTCTGCCCCACCTTCAATCCGTTCGGCTGCAGGATATAGCGCTTTTCCCCGTCGGCGTAATGCAGCAGCGCAATCCGCGCCGAGCGGTTGGGATCGTATTCGATCGAAGCCACGGTCGCGGCGATGCCGTTCTTGTCCCGCTTGAAATCAATCATGCGCAGCTTGCGCTTGTGCCCGCCGCCGCGGAACCAGCTGGTGATGTCGCCCGAGTTGCGCCGCCCGCCGCTGCGCTGCTTGGGCTCAATTAGCGGCTTGTGCGGCCGCGTGGTGGTGATGTCATCGTTGACCAGCGTGGTGCGATAGCGCAGCGTCTGCGTCGTCGGTCGATATGTCTTGATGGCCATAAAAACCAGCTTGTAGTTTCTAGCCTTTAGCAAAGGGCTCCCAGCTATCAGCCAGAAGCTAACAGCTTATTTACAGATTCTGCGCGTACTCCGGCATCTTCTCGCCCGCGCGCAGCCGTACGTACGCCTTCTTCCAGTCCGGACGGTAGCCGGCAAACTTGCCCCGGCGGCGTTCTTTGCCGGGATACATCGCGGTCCGCACCGAATCCACCTTCACCTTGAAAATCGTCTGCACCGCTTCCTTGATCTCGGTCTTGGTCGCTCTGGGCGCGACCTGGAATACTAGGGTGTTCTGCTTTTCCTTGATGCCCAAGCCTTTCTCCGTGATCACCGGCCGGCGGAGAATCTGGTAAGCCGTTTTCATCACGCGACCTCCGCCGCTTTTTCGTGCCGCACCCGCCGCCGCGGCGAGCCGGCCGCTTTCTTGCTCGTTTCCCCGGCCTCGGCATGGCGGCCCTTCTTGGCCACTGCGTTCTTCAGCGACAGCTGCAGCTTCTCAATCGCGGGATGGGAAAAAATCACGCGGTCGTAGCGCAGCAGGTGATAGGGATGCACTTCATTCGAGCCCACCAGCTCCAAGCCCGGGATGTTGCGCGAACTCAGCTCCAGATTGCGGTTGCCATGCTTTGGAACTTCGACCAGCAAGACCGTGCTTTCAACCTTGAGCGCATCGAGCGCCTCGCGGAACAGCTTCGTCTTCGGCTCTTTCACCTCGAAGGCGTTCACCACGGTCAACTTTCCATCCGCTAGTTTTGCCGCCAGCGCCGAACGCAGTGCGCCCAGAAGCTTCTTGCGGGGAAAAGCGTAATCGTAAGAGCGCGGCTGTGGTCCGTGCACCGTGCCGCCATGCCGCCACAGCGGTGAGCGGATCGAGCCGATGCGGGCCCGTCCCGTGCCTTTCTGCCGCCACAGTTTTTTCCCCGAGCCCGAAACCCGCCAGCGGTTCTTGGTGGCGTGGGTACCGGCGCGCTGTCCGGCGCGGTAGTGCTTCACCGCCTCCCAGAGCAGGTCTTCGTTGACGGCGCCGAAAATTTCCTCCGCCAACTCGAGCGTACCCACTTTCTTGCCACTCAGATCGTGAATGTCAATGGTTGCCATATGCTTCTCGTGTGGCTCGGACATTTCCAAGCCGCGCGGACAAAAGTGTCCGCGCCACACATCGCCTTACGCCTTCTTCGCCGCCCGCTTCGCCGCTTTCAACGGATCCACCGTGGCCGCCCCGGCAAACCCGCGGCGCTCCCGCGGCGGTTTCTTGGCTTTTGTGATCACCACATATCCGCCATTCGGCCCGGGCACGCCGCCTTCGACAACCAGCAGATTTTCTTCTTTATCAACCCCTAAGACTCGAAGGTTGCGCATGGTCACGCGCGCATTGCCCATGTGCCCGGACATGCGCATTCCTTTGAACACGCGCGAGGGGAAGGCCGAGGAGCCGATCGAGCCAGTGATCTGAAACATCGAGCCGTGGGACTTCGGGCCGCCGCCAAAATGATGCCGCTTGACCACCCCCTGAAAGCCGTGCCCCTTACTGACTCCGACCACGTCCACGAACTTTTCGCCTTCGAAGATATCCACCAGCACGCGCTCACCGGCCTTGACCAGCCCGTCGCCTTCGGCGGCTTTTTCTTCCACTTCGATCGGCACCTCGCGGACAAATTTCACCGGCGGCAGGTTGTGCTTGCCCAGATGGCCGCGCATGGGCTTGGTCAAACGGGTCTCTTTCACGAATTCCACCAGGCCCAGCTGGGCGGCGGCGTAGCCGTCTTTGCTTTCGGTCTTGTGCTGCGTTACCACGCAGGGCCCGGCGCGCAACACCGTGGCCGGACGCACGTCGCCTTTGGTGTCAAACAGCTGCGTCATGCCGACTTTCTTGCCGAGGATGCCCGTTACTTTTGCCATGGTCGCACTGCCTTTATATCCGCTGCATTTCTCATCAGCTCAAGCTGACTGATAGCCGAATGCTGACAGCTTACTTGTGCTCTTTCCCAAACGCCTTGATCTCGACATCCACGCCGGCCGGCAGATCGAGCTTCATTAGCGCGTCCACCGTCTGCGGCGTGGGATCGAGAATATCGAGCAGCCGCTTGTGCGTGCGAATCTCAAACTGCTCGCGCGATTTCTTGTCCACATGCGGCGAGCGCAGGACGCAATATTTGTTCTTCATCGTGGGCAACGGAATCGGTCCGGCAATCTGCGCCCCCGTACGCCGTGCCGTCTCGACAATCTCGCCCGTGGACTGATCGAGAATGCGGTAATCGTACGCCTTCAGCCGGATGCGAATTTTTTCGTTTCCTATCACGTTTCTCTCTCTTGCCCCTCCCGGCGTTCCGGAAGGAAAAGATCTGTGGCGCGGGCGCCCTCGCCCGCGAGAATTTTGGCGGCCGAGGGCCACCGCCCCACACCCCTACTGCACAATCTCCGAGATCGTGCCTGCGCCCACCGTGTGTCCGCCTTCCCGGATGGCGAAGCGCAAACCCTTTTCCATCGCCACCGGCGTGATCAGCTC
>Ga0335078_10001252_pt1 | contig 38586 bp, 33 predicted proteins | sample Lox_Sample_32_FD_206711 | JGI IMG/M metagenome (GOLD analysis project Ga0335078, IMG submission 206711) | Soil microbial communities from Loxahatchee National Wildlife Refuge, Florida, United States - Lox_Sample_3.2 | ecosystem: Environmental > Terrestrial > Soil > Wetlands | place: USA... | reverse complement strand
ATGATCAGCGAGGGCTTGTCCTCGACGGCGATCGCGTTCTGGAGCGCGCGCTCGAGGTTGTCGAGCCCGATGTCCTCCTCGAGGTCCTGGACGTGCCACCCATACGCCTCGTAGCGCTTGCCGACGTCCTCGGTGAACGCGATCTTGGTGTCGCCCTCGATCGAGATGTGGTTCTGGTCGTATAACGAGATCAGCCGGCCGAGGCCGAGGTGGCCGGCCACCGACGACGCCTCCCCGGAAATCCCCTCCTCGAGGTCTCCGTCCGAGGCGATCACGAACGTACGGTGATCGACGATCTCGTGCCCGGGTCGGTTGAAGCGCGCCGCCAGCATCCGCTCGGCCAGCGCCATCCCGACCGCGTGGGAGACTCCCTGCCCGAGCGGGCCCGTGGTCACCTCGATGCCGGGAAGGTCTCCGTACTCGGGATGCCCCGCGGCCATCGAGCCGAGCTGGCGGAACCGCTCCAGGTCGTTCTCGAGGCTGACGTCATATCCGGCCAGGTACAGGGTCGAGTACAGCAGCATCGACGCGTGTCCGCACGAGAGGACGAACCGGTCCCGGTCGGGCCAGGCCGGATGGCGCGGGCTGTGGCGCATGACGCGCGCGTACAGGACATAGGCGACGGGCGCCAGCGCCATCGGCGTCCCCGGGTGGCCGGAGTTTGCCTTCTGCACGCCATCCATCGACAGCGTGCGGATCGTGTCGACGCACAGCCGGTCCAGCGCGGTGGCGGTATCGGTTGCCGTCACTGAGCGCTCGCAGTGCGAAGGGACGCAGCCACGGGCCTCAGCATAACCCGATCACCACTCGCGCGAAAAGGACCGCTTGTGAACAGGGGTCCGATGGTTGCCGTCAACCGAAGAGGACGTCGAAGTGCCGGTACTCCTCGACGGGGACGTGGCGCACCTCGGCGACCGCGTCCGCTAGGGGCACCATCTCGACCTTGGTCGAGTGCAGCGCCGCCATCGACCCCCAGGAGCCGGCGTGCGCCGCGTCGATCGCGGCCAGCCCGAGCCGGGTGGCGAGGACCCGGTCGAACGCCGTCGGGGTGCCGCCGCGCTGCACGTGCCCGAGTACAGTCGCGCGGGTCTCGTAGCCCGTGCGCTGCTCGATTTCCCGCTCCAGTGCGTACCCGATTCCGCCGAGCCGGGGATGGCCGAACTCGTCGACGGACCCGGTCTGGGCGACCGACATCGTCCCCTCCTTCGGCATCGCGCCCTCGGCCGCGACGACGATCGAGAAGTACCGCCCGCGGGCGTGGCGCCGGCGGATCAGCCGGCACACCTCATCGATGTCGAACGGGATCTCGGGGATCAGGATCACGTCGGCGCCACCGGCTACCCCCGAGTGCAGCGCGATCCAGCCCGCGGTGCGGCCCATCACTTCGACCACGAGGATCCGGTTGTGACTCTCGGCGGTCGTGTGCAGCCGGTCGATCGCCTCGCTGGCGATGTGCAGCGCGGTGTCGAAGCCGAACGTCACATCGGTGCCGCCGAGATCGTTGTCGATCGTCTTGGGGACGCCGATCACGTGGACGCCGTCCTGATGAAGCCGGTTCGCGACGCCGAGCGTGTCCTCCCCGCCGATCGCGATCAGGCCGTCGAGGCGAAGCTTTTCGAACGTGTCGCGAACCCTCTGCACCCCGTCGTCGCGCTTGTAGGGGTTGGTGCGCGAGCTTCCAAGGATCGTTCCGCCGCGGGGCAGGATTCCGCGCGTCGACTCGATCGTGAGCTCCCCGTGGGAGTCCTCGAGCACGCCCCGCCAGCCGTCGCGGAATCCGACGATCTCGTCGTCGTAGGCGTCGATCCCCTTGCGCACGACCGCGCGGATGACCGCGTTCAGGCCTGGACAGTCGCCGCCGCCGGTGAGCATCCCGATGCGCATCGGCCGGAATCCTAGGGATCCGCCGCTTCCCGGCGCAGCCGCGAGCAGAACTCGCGAAAAACTTGCTGCAAAGTAGGCTTGACCCGATGCGGGTAGCAAGAGACCCAGCATGAGGTCCGCCTCTCTGAAGCGACACATCCACGATCACGACCGCTGGGTGTGGGCCGGCCTCGGCCTTGGCGCGCTCGCGGCCGGCGGGGCGATGCAGGCGGTCCACATGCGCCGGATCTCCCACGACCCCGAGCATTCCCCGCTCGCCGCGCCGCCCGAGGGCCGAGTCCGGCTCGTCCCATCCGCCGACGGAACGCTTCTACACGTGGAGGTGTTCGGGCCCGATGACGGCGTCACTGTCGTGCTCGCGCACGGGTGGACCGAGGCCCTTCAGTTCTGGGTGTATGTGATCAGGGCGCTGTCCGAGCGCGGTATGCGCGTCGTCGCCTACGACCAGCGGGGGCACGGCAAGAGCGAATCCGCGCTCCGGGGCGACTACGGCCTCGAGCGCTTCGGCGAGGACCTCGAAGCGGTGTTGACAGCGTGCGTCCCCGCGGGACGACCGGCGGTCGTCGCGGGGCACTCGCTCGGGGCGATGGCGATCGTCGCCTGGGCCGGGCATCACGAGGTGACTCGGCACGTCGGCGCGGCGGCCCTTCTCAACACGGGCGTCGGGGACCTGATCGCCGAGCAATTGCTCCTCCCGCTCCCGCAGATCGCGCAGGCGCTCAACCGGACGGTCGCAACGCGCGGCTTCCTCGGTAACCGGGCGCCGCTTCCGCGGTTCTCGACGCCGCTCAGCTCCGCGGTGGTCCGCTACGTGGCCTTCGGTCCCGACGCGTCCCCCGCCCAGGTGGCGTTCTACGAACGGATGCTGGTGACTTCCCCTCCGGATGCTCGCGCCAAGACCGGGATCGCGATGTCGGACATGGACCTCCACCAGGCGCTGCCGCGCCTGACGGTCCCGACGATCGTCATCGCCGGCGCGAACGACCGCCTGACCCCGCCTTCCCACGCCCGACGCATCGCCGCGGAACTGCCCGAGCTGCGGCGCCTCACCGTCCTGGCCGACACCGGTCACATGACGCCCCTCGAACGGCCGGCCGAGGTGAGCGGCGCCCTGATCGAGCTGGCGGCGCTCACGCCCGAGCGCGTTGTCGTCTGAGCGCGTTTGACACAGTGTGCGGTTGGGAGTGAGCGCCGTGCCCCCAAGGCGCCGCTGTCAGGCGCCGCCGACCATCCCAAGGCGCCGCCGACCATCCCCGCCGCCGACCATCCCCATTCCATTCCGTCGTCCGTCTGCCACGTGCTGAGAGAGGACCCTGAGCTCGCCGATGCGATTCCGCCCGATCGGCGACAGAGAGCGGTCGAGGACTGCACGGCGCCAGAGCTCCGGATCCCGCCAGGTCCCCTGGCCAGGAATGGATCGCTCGGCTTCCGCGGAGGCCTCGGCGTGCTTGTGCTGAGCGGCCTGATGATCCGCCGGGTCGGCATCGAGGGCCGTCACGGCGCCGAGTTGATCGGCGAGGGTGATTTGCTACGGCCGAGCGATGAGGCCATCTCGCCGCTGCTGCCGCTGACGACCGATTGGACGGTCCTGCTGCCCACCCGCCTGGCCGCGCTCGACTGCGGGTTCGAGCAGCGCGTCGCGGAGTATCCGGAGCTCGCCCGGTCGCTGCTCGTCCGCGCCATCCAGCGCTCCAAGAACCTGGCTGTCAACATGGCGATCGTCCACCAGGCGCGGGTCGACGTCCGCCTGTACCTGCTGCTGTGGCACCTTGCCGCCCGCTGGGGCCGGGTCCGGAGCGACGGGACCGTGCTGCGGCTGCGGCTCACCCACGCGGTGCTCGCCGATCTGGTCGCCGCGCGACGCCCGACGGTCACGACCGCGCTGTCGGAGCTGAACAGGCGCGGCCTGGTCCGGACCGACGGCGAGACGTGGGTCCTGCCGGGTGAGGCGCCGTCGGACCTCATAGCCTTCGCCAGTGCCGCCGCCGGCCCGGCCAATCCTTCGCCGGCAAGCCCGGACCTCAACTGACTCGTTGCACATCGACCCGTACATCGTTCTCGGGAGCGCGATCATCGGCCTGCTCGTAGGCATGACCGGCGCCGGCGGCGGCGCGCTGATGACGCCGATGCTGATCCTGCTGTTCGGAGTGACCCCGGCCGCGGCGATCTCGAGCGACCTCGTCGCCGCCGTGGTGATGCGGCCGTTCGGCGCCGGGGTCCACCTCCGAGCGGGGACGGTGAATCTCAGGCTCGTCCGCTGGATGGTGATCGGGTCGGTGCCGGCGGCGTTCCTCGGCGCCTACCTGCTGCACGCGCTCGGCAACTCGAAGTCCGCGCAGACCCATATCGAGACCGTGCTCGGCATCGCGCTGCTGATCGGGGCGAGCGCGATGGCGCTGCGGTTCGTGCTCGACCGCCGCGCCGGCCAGCACCGCCTGGGCGTCGTCCACGACATCAAGGCCCGCCCGCTGCCGACGATCGCGATCGGGATCATCGGCGGCGTGATCGTCGGCATGACGTCGGTCGGATCCGGCTCGCTGATGATCGTGCTGCTGCTGTTCGTGTACCCGACGATCGGCGCCAACCAGCTGGTCGGAACCGACCTCACGCAGGCGGTCCCGCTGACGCTGGCGGCGGCGCTGGGCGCGCTCGTGTTCGGCCATGTCGTGCTCGACGTGACCGGATCCCTGATCCTCGGGAGCGTCCCCGCCGTGCTCGTGGGGTCGATGCTGTCCTCGACGATCCCCGACCGCTACGTGCGGCCCGCGATCGCGTTCGTGATCTTCGCCTCCGGCCTGAAGTACGTCGGGCTTCAGACCACCGCGCTCGGCTGGACGCTGTGCACGCTGCTGCTCGCCGGCGCGGGGACGTGGCTGTACTTCGCTCGGCCGTGGCAGACGGAAACGCCGGAGGCAGGACGGGTGCTCGGTGATCGACGAGCTTGACGTACCCGTCCAGGGCGGGACGCTCGCCACGTTCCGGCTCGGCGACGCGCCCGACGGAGCCGCGCCCGTCGTCGCGATCCACGGCATCACCGCCAACAGCCGCGAGTGGCTTGCCGTCGCCCGCGCGCTCGAGGGCCGGGCGGCGCTGCTCGCGCCAGACCTGCGCGGCCGCGCAGCGTCCAACCGGCTGCCCGCCCCGTACGGGATGGGGGCATATGCGCGGGACACACTCGCGGTGCTCGACCACCTCGGACTCGAGCGTGCGGTGCTCGTCGGCCACTCGCTCGGCGCCTACGCGGTCGCCCGGTTCGCGGCCGACCACCCCGAGCGCGTGCGGGCGGTGCTGCTGGTCGACGGCGGGCTGACAGCCCCGGTGCCCGAGGGGGTCGACCCGCAGGCGATCGCCGCCGCGGTCCTCGGCCCCGCGCTCGCCCGCCTGCGGCTGACCTTCGACACCCCCGAGGCCTACCACGACTGGTGGCGCGCGCACCCGGCGTTCGCCAACGCGGCCGACGTGGTCGCTCAGGACCTCATCGACTACGCCGACCACGACCTCGTCGGCGAGCCACCGGAGCTCCGGTCGTCGGTCGGCGAAGACGTGGTGCGCTCGGACGCCGGTGAGCTGCTCGAGATGGGACAGCCGGCGCTGGCGCTCGAGGTGCCGGCCGAGTTGCTGTGCGCCGAGCGCGGGATGGTCGACGACCCGAACCCGATTCAGCCGCCGGCCCTCGCGCGGGCGTGGGCCGACGCGGCGCCGAACCTGCGGCGGACCGCGCGCGTCCCGGGCGTCAACCACTACACGCTGGTGATGGGCGCGGCCGGCGCCTCGGCGGTCGCGCACGCAATCGTGCGCGCATTGCAAAGTCCGGCCGGCGGTCCTGTCCTACGATCCGCCGGGTGAGCGCCCCGGACAAGGCGCCGCCGTCAGGCGCCGCCGACCATCCCACCAAGGCGCCGCCGTCAGGCGCCGCCGACCATCCCACCACCGTCGGCGCTGGTATCGAGCAGCCCGATCCAGGCCTGACCAGGGAGGAGATGATCGCCCGGGCGGTCGGGCTTCGACCGCAGCTCGTCGCCGACCAGGAGGCTACCGAACGGCGCACTTACTACTCCCGGGAGATGCACGAGGCATTCTTGGCCGCGGGTTTCTACCACCTGTATGTCCCCCGGCGATACGGCGGCTACGAGTTCGACGTCCCGACCTACGTCCGGGTTGTGCAGGAGATCGCGCGCGGGTGCGTGTCGACCGCATGGTGCCTCGGACTGGCGATGAACCATGCGCTGATGGTCGGCTCGTGGTGGCCACAGGAGGCCCAGGACGAGATCTTCGCCGGCGGCGACTTCCGCTGTGCGTCGGTGGCGGCGCCGGTCGGTAAGGCGACTCCGACCGACGATGGCTGGGAGATCAACGGACAGGTCGCGTTCGCGTCCGGGGCACCCTATTCGACGTTTTACATGGGTCAGGCGATGCTCCCGAGTGACGGGGGTCCGGCTCAGGGGGAGCCGCCCCCGCAACTTCTGTTCGTCGCGCCCCGACCGGAGTGGGAGATGCTCGACGACTGGGGCGACATGCTGGGGCTCAAGGGGTCGGGCTCGCACAGCATCCGCTTCTCCGGGACGCGGGTTCCGGCGGGCTGGGGGTTTCCGGGCAGCATGCTCGACGTCGAGGTCGGCGGCGGCACCCCCGGGTCCCGGTTGCACGGCAACCCGATGTACTCGGGTCGAGCGGTGGCGGTGTTCACGATCTCGCTGGGCGCGGTCACGGTCGGGGCGGCGTACAACGCGCTCGACGAGTACGAGCGGCTGATGCGCACGAAGGCCACCCCACTGCCGCCGTTCATCCCGCGGATCAAGGATCGCGACTACCAGCGGTGGTACGGCCGCGCGCTGACCCACATCGCCACCGCGGAGGCCGCGTTGCACGAGGCCGCCAACCGGCACATGGAGGCGTGCCGGCGCAACGTCGAGGACGGGATCGATTACACCTTCGGCGAAGACATGCTGCTGGCGGGCATCGCCCGCGAGGCGATGCTGATGTCCTGGCGCGTGATCGACGACGACCTGTGGCAGACGGTCGGGGCCAACGTCGCCCGCGACGGGGAGCGCACGACCCGCGTGTTTCGCGACATTGCAGTGGCCGCAGCGCACCGGAACCTCCAGCTTCGCGACATGTTCTATGGCGACATCGGGCGCGCCGCGCTCGGCGAGCCGCGGCTCGCGCCCGGCGGCTGACCTTCCGGGCCCGCGGGCGAATCCGGCGCCGCCGCGTCATTTGGGTCGTGCCGTCCCGCCGCCGAATTCCCCGCATCCCGCATCTATGCCCGGCGGCCCTCCACCCAGGGCGAGTATCTCGCCACTCGGCAGCCCGCCCGGGATGAATGGCGGTTCGATCGGCTATATACCACGAGTTTGGGCACACTCGGCGCCGGCGCGAGGTCGAGTGACGCGTTACTCGGGCTGCCGGCGCGCGACCCACTCCGTGATCACGGCGAGCGCCTCGGCGTTGTTGCGCTCGATCACGATCCCGTGGCTGTTGCCGTGCACGCCGTGGTCGGCGAGCCGCACCAACTCGACGTCACACCCGGCGCCCTCGAGGAACGCCAGCAGGTCGTGGTCGAACATCGCGAACATCGACGCCTCGCCGGTGACGACAGCGATCGGGAAGCGGCTCAGATTCGGCAGCCGGCGCGCCTGCCCGTCGTGCAGCTCGGACGGATCGGCCGCCGGCGGGTCGTACGTGAGCGGCGCGCTCGCGAGCCCCCAAGCGAGGTCGAGCCCCATCTCGGGGCGCTTGGCGAACGGCGGTCCGAGCGTCTCGATCGCGATCAGCGCCGCCACCTGGTCCGGCGTAGCGTCGGCGGCCAGGAACGTTCCAGGCCCGCCCGCTGAGTGGGTCACGAGCACGGCCGGCCCGACACGATCGAGCAGTTCGGCGAGGCGCGCCTGCTCGAGCGCTTGCATTTCAGCCCACGCCGCAGGCATCGAGCTCAGCGGCGCCTGAAACTGGTCGAATACCGGATTCCCGGGGTCGCGGCCGCCCGGCCACTGGGTGTGCAGATGCGCGGACGGGTGCGAATCCGGGCCCTTGGCGGGTGGGAAGAAGATCGCCCGCAGCACCGCGGCGCCGACCTGGGGGCCGAGCGGTCCGAGCACGTCGGGATGATGGGGCGAGCGGCCGTACCCGGGCCGGTCGACCACGTACACCGTGTGACCCTGCGCGACGAGCAGCCGCGACCACCCGAGCCGCCCGTCCGGCGTCGTCAGGTAGTCGGTGCCCTGGCCGCCGCCACCGTGGACGAGCACCCACGGCGGTCCGGGTGCCGGCTCGGCCGGCGCCTCCCACTCGACGTACATCGGCCCGCGCAGGACGCTCCCGAGCGGCCCGTCGACCCGGTCGGACAGACCCACCCAGAACGAGCCCCGCCGGGATGTGGTGAGCGGCCCGCTGGGGACGTGCCGGCTCACGCCCGCTCGCTGGCTCGGCGGGCGCCGTCGGCAAGCGAGCCGAGCTTCGCCCAGCAGATGTCGGGATCGATCGCGCCGAACCCCGACCATGTGCCGAAGCCGCAGTCGCTGCCGGCCATCACCCGCTCAGGGCCGACGATCTCCGCGAACCGCAGGATCCGCTGGGCGACCAGCTCGGGATGCTCGATGTAGTTGCAGGTCGAGTCGATCACGCCCGGAACGAGCGTCTTGTCCGCGGGAATCGCGGCGTCGCGCCATACCGCCCACTCGTGGTCGTGGCGCGGGTTGGCCGCCTCGAACAGAATCGTCGCGGGCTTGGCGCGCAGGACCACGTCGATGATCTTCTCGACGCCGATGTCGAGGTGGTGGGGGCCTTCGTAGTTGCCCCAACACAGATGCAGGCGGACCCTGTCGGCCGCCAGGTCCCGGAGCGCGCGGTTGATCGCCTCGACATGCCGGGCCGCACCGGCGACGAACTCCTCGTCGGAGCGATCGCGGTACATGATGTGGCGGCCCATCGCGAGGTCGGGCGCGTCGATTTGGAGCATCAACCCGGCGCCGACGATCGCCTCGTACTCTGTCTTCATCGCCTCGCCGATCGCCTCGAGATACTCGTCCAGCGACGGGTAGTACTCGTTGGGCTGGAACAGCGCGATGATCCCCGGCGAGGGAGCGTTCATAAACGCGCCGGCAACCGGTTGGCCCTCGATCGCGCCCGACAGGCGGGCAAGATCGGCCTCGACCGGCTCCCGGTGCTCGTACGTGATCGGGCCCCGACAGATCGGGCGCAGGTAACGGGCGCTCCCGCCCTCGTCCGCGAGCCGCTTCATGTAGCGCGGGTACGCATCCAGGTCCGCCGGCGTCGCCCGCGGAACATCACCGACCTCGAACCCGCTGAGACGGTGGCGGATGTAGGTCGCGTAACCGATCTTGCTCATCTCGCCGTCGCTGACGAAGTCGATGCCGGCTTCCACCTGGTGGCGGACGCGGTCGCGCACGGCGTCGTCCAGCAGGCGGTCGTACCGGTCGCGGTCGACCTCCTCGCCGCGATCCTCGGCGAACACGAGTTCCACCAGCTCCGGCGGGCGCGGAAGGCTGCCGACGTGGGTGGTGAGGATGCGGGTCATCGAATACTGTCGGCGGCGGCTTCAGCGTATTGTCGGCGGCGCCCTATCACCAGATCTCCCCGAGTAACTCGCGGATCGCCTCGGGCGGCGCCGGCCGCGGATTGGCCTTCGCCGGCGCCCGCTCGGCGATCGCCTCGGCCAGGGATTCCAGATCCTCGCGCGGCACGCCGTACTCGCCCAGACGGCTCGGCCCCGCGAGCGCGCCCAGTTCGGTCACGCGCACGATCGCGTCGCCGTGGTCGTTCGCCTCGCCCAGCCGGGCGATCTCGGCCGCCGACACGTCCTGGTTGTAGCGGAGCGCCGGCGGCAGCGACACCGCGTTCATCGTGCCGTGCGCGAGGCCGTAGCGGCCGCCCAGGGCCTGCGCGATCGCATGACCGAGGCCCATCCCGGCGGTCAGCGCCGCGCCGGCGTGCATCGCGCCTTCGAGCAGCCCCCGGCGCATCTCGAGGTCACTGCCGTCCTGTACGACCGCCGGCAGCCGGTCTGAGATCAGCTTCGCGCCGGCCAGCGCCTCGCGATCGCTGTCGTCGCTCCGTCCGCGCGTGTACAGCGCCTCGGCGCAGTGCGCGAGGGCGTTCATCGCCGACCCCGCGCTCTCTCCCTGCGGAAGGCCGACCGTCAACGTCGGGTCATACACGATCGCCACCGTTTGCGCGCCCCCGCCACCTCGCTTCACGCCCGCGTCGCGGTCGCGCATGCCGAACCCCTGGGTCCATTCCGCGCCCGAGTACGTGGTCGGGATCGACACGATCGGAAGCCCGGCGTCGCTGGAGACCGCCTTGACGGTATCGATCGCGCTGCCGCCGCCGAGCGCGACGAGCCCGTCCGCGGCGGCGCTCGCCTCGGCCGCCGCCCGCACGCCGTTGATCTCCGCGTGCGGCAGGGCCCCGTAGAAACGACGCGCCACATGCAGGTCGAGGTCGCGCCACCGCTCGGTGCTGATCAGCAGCGGATCGCGGACCGACAGCTCCTCGAGCACGCCGGGCAGCGCCTCGAGGCCCCAGCGCACGATCAACCAGCACTCTCCCTCATCGCAGCCTCGATCAAATCACATTGGGCCGCCTTCGACGGCGTCCGTCGATGAGGCGCAGCGGGGTGGGCGGAGTGGGCGGGTCCCTCATTCAAGGCACCGCGACCTCACCGGTCGCGACGGCCTGAGGATGACCAATGAGGGAGAGGCCTCAGGACTGGCCGGACTGCAGCCGGCGCATCCCCGCCAGCCACCGGTCGTAGTCCATCGCCTTGCGCTGGAAGAAGGTCAGCACCTCCGGGTGGGGCAGGATCAGGAACCGCTCCGCGTCGATCGCCTCGATCACGACGTCGGCGACCTCCTCGGGCTCGAGCACGGCGCCGGCCGCCTTGACCACCCGGTGGCTGAGCTCCCCTCCCTGGAGCATCGCGGTCCTCACCCCCATCGGGCACAGGCAGCTGACGCGGACCCCGTGGTCGCCGTAGGTGACCGATAGCCACTCGGCGAACGCCACCGCGGCGTGCTTGGTGACCGCGTACGGCGCCGAGCCGATCTGCGTGAGCAGTCCGGCGGCCGACGCGGTCGCGACGAAATAGCCCTCGCCACGCTCGAGCCAACCGGGCAACAGCCTGCGCGCCGCCAGGATGTGCGCGCGCACGTTGACGCTCAACGCGAGCTCCCACACCTCGTCGGGCGTGTCGAGCGGATCCTCGCCGATCGCGACGCCGGCGTTCGCGAAGAACACGTCGACCGGGCCGAGCTCGGACTCCGTGCGGGATAGCAACGAGCCGAGCGCCTCGTCATCGGCAACGTCGGCCGCCACCACGAGGTGTCCCCCGCCCAGCTCCTCCCCCACGCCCGCCAGCCGCTCCGCCGAGATATCGGTCACCGCCACGCGGGCGCCCTCCTCAGCGCACCGCAACGCCAACGCGCGGCCGATCCCGCCGGCCGCCCCGGTGACGACGACCGTCCGTCCGCCAAGTCTCATGTGGTTACCCCTGGATAAGTCATTGGTTAGGCCGAATTGACTGTGCGGTTTCCCGCTCAAACCCCGCGGGTACGACTTGCGAGGAGCAGAGGAAAAGCGAGGGTTTGCCGATGAGTTCTATCTCCGCGCGTGGACGAACGCTGCGCACCGGCGCGCCGCCGGCCACCGGGACCACGCCCAAATCGATCTTGGCCCGCCTGGACCGGATCAGCGTGTGGTCGCTGCCGTTCATGTTCATCGGGATCATCGGTACCGGCTTCCTGTTCGCGTTCTACGACGTGTTCGACATCAACGTGTCGTTCATCCAGAGCTGCGTGGCGCTGAAGCATGGCTGCACTCCCGTCAACGCGGTGACCGCCCTGCGCATCCCGGTCGTCCTCAACCTCGCCGGGTACGTTATCGGCGCGCTCGTCCTCGCCCCGATCTCGGACCGCATCGGGCGGCGCAACATGCTCCTGTTCACGATGCTCCTCACCGGCCTGGGCTCGCTGTACAACGCGCTCGCTCCCGACTACACGCAGTTTGTGCTGGCCCGCGTCATCACCGGCATCGGCGTCGGCGCGGACCTGGCGATCGTCAACACGTATGTGGGCGAGGTCGCTCCGCGGCGCAACCGGGCGCGGTGGATCTCGGTGATCTTCATCATGTCGTCGCTGGGCGCGCTGCTGGGGATATGGCTCGGCCTGTTCCTCACCACCTCACCCGCGCCGTGGCCGCACGGCCTCTCGTTCGCCCAGGCCGGACCGGGCTTCACCGATGGCTGGCGATGGATGTACGCGGTCGGCGCACTGCTCGCGGCGATCGGCGTGCTGCTGCGCCTGGAATTGCCCGAGTCGGCGCGCTGGCTGGTCGGGCGGGGACGGCTGAACGAGGCTGACAAGGTGGTCAGCGACATGGAGGTCCTCGCGGCCAAGCACGGACCGCTCCCGCCGGTGCCCGACGACGTCCCCGTCGACCAGACCACCCCGGAGAGCAGCCGTGCGTTCCGGGCTCTGTTCAGCCACCGGACATACACCCGACGCGTGATCCAACTGCTCGCCGTCTGGTTCCTCGCGTACGTGACCGTGTTCGGCTTCTCGGCAGGCTTCACCTCGATGCTGGTCTCGCTGAAGTACCCGGCGCCCGAAGCCGGCCTGATCACGGCGATCGGCGCGTTCGGGTTCCTGGCCTGCGCGTTGTTCGCGGTCGCGTTCGCCGACCGGATCGAGCGCAAGCTGTGGCTACCGATCGGCGCCGTGATCACGGTGGCGGGCGGCGTGATCGTCGCCGAGGCCGGTACCACCAGCCTTGCGATCGCGTTCATCGGCGCCGCGATCGTGTTCTTCGGCTTCAACATCTGGGTGCCGATGACGTACACCCTCTCGACCGAGAGCTTCCCACTCGTGCCCGCGTGACCGGCTTCGGCATGGTCGACGGCGTGGGGCACATCGGCGGCGGGGCCGGTGTGCTCTTAATCGCGCCCGCGATCCCGAGCATGACCGTGCTCGAGGCGATGCTGGTCGTCTCCGGGTTCCTCGTCGCGGCCGCAGTCGTCGCCCAGTTCAGCCCCCGCACACGCGGCCGCTACTACGAGGAGATTTCGCCCTGACCGACATCGGGGTGAACTGCGCGGTGCGGCTGGTCCGCCCCCGGTCCCAGGATCGCCGCACCGCGCGCCGTTCTATGACGTGAGTGTCAGCCGGCGGCGTCGACGCGCCGCAGCACCACGCCCATGTACTCGATGTGCTTGCGCATCGCGCGCTCGGCCGCCGTACGCTGGTGACGGCGAATCGCGCGCACGATCGCCTGATGCTGGGTGATGATCTGCTCGCCGTTGATCGCGTGCCCGAGATGGTCGATCAGTGAAGGTTGGAGCACGTCGAGAATCCAGCGGGTGAACGTCACCAACAGGTCGTTACCCGCCGTGACCGCGATCGTGTGGTGAAAGCGCGAATCCGCGAGGCGGAACTCCTCGCCGGCAGGATCGTGGCCCTCGGCGTCGGCGATCGCCTCACCCAGCGCCGCGATCGTCGCCTCGTCGGACCGCTCGGCCGCCAGCCCGGCGAGCGGGACTTCGAGGAACATCCGCGCCTCCAGCAGCTCATAGAGGGTGACGCTCTCGGACTCGAGCATCGCCGCGATCGATTCGCTCACGTGACGCCCGATGCCGGCGTTCGGCGTGTTCTCGACGAACACGCCACCCGAGCGGCCCTTCTGCACGCGGATCAGATGCGATCCGGCAAGCCGGCGCAGCCCCTCGCGGAGCGTCGGGCGGCTGACCCCGAATTCGCGCGAAAGCTCGTGCTCGGTGCCGATCCGGTCCCCAGGCTGCAGCCCGAAGCGCTCGATGTGGAGCCGGATGGCATGGGCGATCTGCTCGCTGGCGTCGGCGCGGACCGGCTCGAACCGCGGGGCCTTGCTCGTGCCGGTCGTGGCTGTCATGGGCTCCGAGTGTATGGGGACCTACCCCGTCCGTCCGCCGACCGGCGCCCGCGCCCAAGTGGTCCGGCTCGAATGCTGTTCGAGCGCGCCTCCGTCGGCATCATCAGCGTCGGGGCCGATGGCCGCTCGGTCGAGGCGAACCCAGCGGTCGAGCGGATGCTGAACTAGGCGCCGGGGAGCTCGTCGGCATCAGCTTCACCGAGTTCGTCCACCCCGACGACCTCGACGTCTCCGCGCACCTCTACCAGGAGCAGCTCGACGGGCCTGTCGGCTCGAGCGCATCATCGCCACCCAGCGCGACATCTCGGGGGCCGCGTCGGGCAATCTCGAACACTTGATGCAGGTGATCGTCGAGCCGGCGCAGGCGCTCACGCGCGCGGAGGGCGCGATGATCAGCCTGATCGAGGGCGACACCGTCGTGACCCGAGCGGCTTGCCGAGCGTCCCGCTTCGCGATCGAGGCTCGCGCGCCGCTTTTGATCGAGCACGCCGAGGACGACCCCCGCCTGAACCCACAGATCCGCGCGAAGATGGGCGACCGCTCCCACATGTGCGTGCCGCTGTTCGCCGGCGAGCAGCCGTCGGCGCGCCCAGCGTGATGAGCACCTCCGAGGATGAGCGACTGGGCGAGGAGGATCGCCAGACCCTGGAGCTCCTCGCCGGCGTCCTGTCCGAGGGTGTCAGACGCGCCTGCGAGTTCGAGGCGAAGCGCCGGCAGGTCGATGCGCCGGCGCGCTTCGAGGCGATCTATCACGGCGCGATCACCGGGTGATGACGTTGAGCGACGACGGTCAGATCGCCGGCGCCAATCCGGCGATGTGCGACATGCTGGGACTCGAGAACGCCGAGCAGGCCCGCACCCACGTCGCCGAGCCCGACGGACACGCGTCATTCGGCATCGTGATGGTGCGGGACGACACCGCGCGCAAGGCGGCGCAGGACGCGTCACCACGCCGACGACGCCCTGCTCGTCGAGCTCGGCCGGCGGCGGCGCGGCATACTACCTCAGCCGGCCGGTGCCCGCCGCGGGGCTGACCGCGTGGCTCATGCGGCGGGGGCTGAAGCGGGCTGCTTGACCTCCGCGGGGATCATCGGGCCCTCGCCCGAGGGGTCGGCGATCCCTTCCTCGAGCCACCTGTAGCGCCCGTCCAGCAGGCGCGCCGCCGCGGCCCGGTTGGCGTCGTCGTCGTTGTCCCAGAGCGCTCCGAACAGCGTTTCGACGCGCCGCTTGGCGTGCGCGCAGAACAGCTCGGCCAGCTCCTGGGCCTCGGCCCGGCGCTCGGGACGCTCGCGCTCGAGCGTGTCCGCATAAGCCGCCGCGGCCATCGCGAACAGTTCGGCCCCGATGTCGACGAGCCGTCCGAGGAACGCCTGCCGGTGCTCGAGCTTGGCCTGCCACCGGGTCATGCCGTAGAACGTCGAGCGCGCCAGCTTGCGCGAGGACCGCTCGACGAACCGCATGTACGGCGCGAGCTCGTCGAACTCGTCGAATGAGGTCGGCACCTGTCCCCTGCCGACGGCGAGCTGCGGCAGCCACTTCGAGTAGAACACGCCGGCCTTGCCCGCCGCGGCAATCCTGTCCTTCAGCTCGCCACCGGGCTCGAGCAGGTCGCCCGCGACCTTCAGATGCTGGTCGACGGCCTCGCGCGCGATCAGCAGGTGCATGATCTCGGTCGAGCCCTCGAAGATGCGGTTGATCCGCATGTCGCGGAGCGCCTGCTCGGCCGGCACGGGCTTCTCGCCCCGGGCCTTCAGCGACGCGGCGGTCTCGTAGCCGCGACCGCCCCGGACCTGGATCAGCTCGTCGAGCACCTTCCACCCCATTTCCGAGCCGTACAGCTTGGCGATCGCCGCCTCGATCCGGATGTCGCCCGACTTGTTGTCGGCCAGGCGACTGGCGACGTCGAGCATCGCCTCGAGTCCGAACGCGCTCGCCGCGATGAACGCGAGCTTCTGGGCGACCGCATCGTGCTTGCCGATCGGCCGGCCCCACTGGACGCGCTCGTTCGACCACTCGCGAGCGATCTTCGTCGCCCACTTCGCCATCCCGACGCAGATCGCCGGCAGCGCCAGGCGCCCGGTGTTGAGCGTGGAGAGCGCGACCTTCAGGCCCTCTCCCTCGCGCCCGATCCGGTTCTCGTCCGGGACGAACACGCGGTCGAGCCGCGTCACCGAGTTCTCGATCCCGCGCAGGCCCATGAACGCATTGCGGTGCTCGACGGTCACTCTTTCGCTGTCGCAGGGCAGGACGAACGCGCTGATCCCGCCACGGTGGCCGTCGCCCTTGGGCACCTGCGCCATCACGACGACGATGTCGGCGATCGCGCCGTTCGTGGCCCACAGCTTCTGCCCGGTCAGCTCGTAGCCGCCCTCGACCGGCGTCGCGGTCGTGGCCAGTCGCGCCGGATCCGAGCCGACGTCGGGCTCGGTGAGGAGGAACGCGCTGATGTGGTCTCTGGCGACCAGCGGCAGCCACTTGCGCTTCTGCTCCTCGGTGCCGAACAGCCGCAGCGGCTCGGCGACGCCGATCGACTGGTGCGCGCTCAGCAACGTCGACAGGGACGCGTGCCAGACACCCGCTAGGGCCAGCGCGCGGTTGTAGTAGACCTGCGACAGACCGAGCCCGCCGTACTGTTCGGGGACCTTCATCCCGAGCGCGCCGAGGCGCTTGAGGCCGTCGATCACCGTCTCGGGGATCTTCGCCTCGCGCTCGATCTCGAGCGGATCGACGTCCGACTCGAGGAACTCGCGCAGCCGCGCCAGGAACCGCTCGCCGCGCTCGATCGCCTCCGGATCGAGCCGCGGCTGCGGATGGATCAGGTCCAGACGAAAGTTGCCGAGAAACAGCTCCCTGCCGAAGCTCGGCAGCTTCCACCCCGATTCGCGCGCCGCCTCCGCGACCTCACGCGCTTGTCTCTCTGAGACGTTGCTGGACACGGGCGTTCTCCTCTGCGACGGTTCGGGTTCAGTCGTGTCGTGAAGCTACCCAAATACCAGGAGGAGTAGGTGAAGCTCAGCGCCCGGAACCAACTGCCCGGCACGGTCACCAGCATCAACAAGGGCGAGGCGATCGCCAACGTCGTCCTCGAGGTGGCCGGCCAGCGGCTGGTGGCATCGATCACGGTCGAGGCCGTCGCCGAATTGGGGCTGCAGGAAGGCAGCGAGGTGACCGCGATCATCAAGGCCTCCGATGTGATGGTCGCCACCGACGCGGGGTGACCGCTCCCTCGTCGTCTGAACCACTCCGCCCGCGGTTACGAACACGGTGAAGATGTCGAGCGCGACCTCCGGGCCCGCCAGCCGCGCCTCGCGCGGGTCGAGCACGATCGTGCCGAACAGTGAGCGCCACGACGAGCTCGCCCGGATCTCCGAGGAGACGCCCGGCGGGACCACTACCCCGAGTCGAGGTAGGTGACGACCGCCAGCACCCGGCGGTGGTCGTCGGGCGAGTGCGTCAGCCGCAGCGTGCCGAAGATGTTCTTGATGTGCTTCTCGACGGTGTGCTCGGAGACGAACAGACGGTCGGCGATCGCCTTGTTCGAGCGGCCCTCCGCCATCAGCGCCAGCACCTCGCGTTCGCGGTCGGTGAGGTGCTCAAGCGGGTTGTCGGCCTGCCGGCGCCGGCCGACCAGCTGGCTGACGACCGCCGGGTCGAGCACCGAGCCGCCCTGCCCGACGCGGCGCACACTCGCGGACAGCTCGTCGAGGTCGGCGACGCGTTCCTTGAGCAGGTAGCCGACGCCGTCGGTGCCGCTCGACAGCAGCTCGATCGCGTAGCGGGCATGCACGTGCTGGGAGAGCACGAGGATGCCGACCGCCGGGTGCGCCTCCCGGATCGCCTTCGCCGCTCGCAGGCCCTCGTCGGTGTGGGTGGGCGGCATGCGGATGTCGACGATCGCGACGTCCGGCTCGGAGCGGTCGACGAGCTCGAGCAGCTCGTCGGCATCGGCGGCGACGCCGACGACCTCGAAGCCGGCCTCCTGGAGGAGCCGCGCGAGCCCCTCGCGGAGGATCACCGCATCGTCGCCGACCGCTACGCGCATGGGATCTGTGCCGTGAGGCGCGTGCCCCGCCCGGGTGGGCTCGACACCGTGAACCGGCCGCCCAGCGCCTCGACGCGGTCGGCAAGGCCACGCAGTCCTGAACCTGGCCCCGCCCCTCCGATCGCGGCGCCTCCGATTCCGTCGTCCGTGATCTCCACCGTGAGCACGTGACCGTCAAACGACACGTCGACCCCGATCTCGTTTCCGTGCGAGTGCTTGACCGCGTTGCTCATCGCCTCGCTCGCGAAGTAATAGGCGGCGGTCTCGACCTGGTCCGGCAGGCGGACGTCGAGGTCGACCTCGAGGTGCGCGGGCAGGCCCGCGCGCCGGCACAGCTCCTCGAGCGCGACCGGAAGCCCGCGCTCGACCAGCAGCGTCGGGTGGATGCCCTGGGTCAGCTCGCGCAGCTCCTCGAGCGCGAGCGCCAGCGCGGTCCGCGCCTCGCGGACGATCGGAGCCGCGTCGCCCTGGCCGGGGGCCAGCTTCGACTCGAGCAGCCCGAGCGACATCGCGATCGAGACCAGCCGCTGCTGCGTCCCGTCGTGGAGGTTGCGCTCGATCCGGCGGCGCTCGGCGTCGGTCGCCTCCACCAGCCTTCCCCGTGACGCGCCGAGCTCGACCAGGCGCGCCCGCAGCTCCGCCTGCAGCCGCTCGTTCTCGAGCGCGAGGCCCGCGGCGGCGCACACCGATTGGACCAGCCCCGCGTTGTGCTCGAGCGCGGGATCGTGCAGCAGCATCGCGATCGGCGTCCCGTCCCGTTCGACGAGCGTCGAACGCCGGCTGCTGTCGGCGTCGGGAACTCCAACCGGGCGGCCGTCGCCGGTGACATAGCGGGCCTCCGCGGGGAACCAGTACGCCAGCTCCAGCGACGGGTCGCCGAGCGTGCGGGCCAGCGCCGCCCGCAGGTCGGCCGGCGCCGTCGGCCCGCCCAGCTGGACGACGAGTCCCGCGACGCTTCCGCGCGCCAGCCGCCGCCGCACGAACGTGGCCACGATCGCGATCGGCACCAGCGCCAGCGTGCAGAACCAGACCTTCGCGGGCGTCGCGTCGAGCGGGTTGCCGATCAGGTCGTCGAGGACGGTCACCGCCAGCGCGAGGAGCGTCGCGTTTCCCGCCAGCAGCACCCACGTGACCTCGCGTCGCTGCGCTGCGCTCGCGCGCAGCCAGCGCGCGCTCAGCACGACCAGCGCGATCAGCGTGATCGCCGCGGCGATCACCCGTTCGAGCCCGAGCAGTGCGAGCGCGAGCCCGTTGTCGTGGACGACCTGGATCAGGTTGTGCCCGCAGTCCCCGCCGCACCGCAAACCCTTCCCGCTGCCGAACAGCATCGCGAGGACCTGCAGGCCAAGCGCCCCGACTGCGACTGCGACCAGCGTTCTGTCGAGCGTTCCCCGCAGTTCGCCCGACGGGAAAGACAGGATGATGTAGACGAAACCCGCGACGAACACATACTCGACGGCGACCCCGACGGTGTACAGCGGCGCGCTCGTGGCTTCGCTGAGCAGGCCCGCGAACCACGCGAATCCGGTCAGCGCCATCATCGGGCCGAGCTTGTTGTCGGGCCGCGCGCGCCACGAGGTCAGGCCGCAGCCGATCAGCGACACGCCGACCAGGAGCGTCAGGTACGGCCCGGGCTCGGTGGGTCGATCGGCGCCGGCGTGGGCCGCCAGCCAGGTCGCGCCGGCGGCGGCACCGACCGCCGCCGCGACGAGCAGGAACAGCTTCGCCCTCATGGTGGGAACGAATTGTCGCGTCAATCGACCACCGAGGCCAGGGCCGGTTGCGGGTCCTGTCGCGGAGCGGATTCCCCCGCGACCCCGCCTTCGAGGGTCTCCCCTTCGAGGCTCGCCCGCGGTAGCCAGGCCAACCAACTGGGCAGGTACCAGTTGCGCTCGCCGAGCAGCTTCATCGTCGCCGGCAGCAGCACCCCGCGCACCACGGTGGCGTCGATCAGGACCGCAACGGCCAGCCCCACGCCGGCCTCCTTGAGGTCGAGCGAGCTTGCGGTTCCGAACAGCGAGAACACGCCGACCATCACCAGCGCGGCGGCGCTGACCACGCCGGCCGTGCGGGAGATCCCGTGGCGCAATGCATCCTCGGTGCGCATCCCCGCGTCGACGCCCTCGCGTACGCGGCTGAGGATGAACACGTGGTAGTCCATCGACAATCCGAACAGGACCACGAACAAGAACAGCGGCAGCCACGAGATGATCGCGCCGTCCGAGCGGAAGTCGAGCGCGCCCTGCGCCCAGTGGTGCTGGAACACGAGCACGAGCACGCCGTAGGACGCGCCGACCGACAGCAAGTTGAGCACGATCGCCTTGATCGGCACCACGATCGATCGGAATGCGACCAGCAGCAGCAGGAACGCGAGCGCCAGAACGAACGCGACCACGTACGGGACCCCGTGCCGCATCTGGTTGGTGAAGTCGACGTCTTCGGCGGTGTCGCCGGTGACCGCGGTGGTTGCCCCCGGGACCTTTCCCAGCGTCTGCGGCACGAGCACGTCGCGGAGCTCGCGGACCGCGTTCCGGCTCGCGGTGTTGTCGCCGAACCCGGTGAGGGGTAGGCTGAGCGCGAGCGACCGGCCGCCGGGCCCCAGCCCGATCGCGAATGGCGGATGCGCGATGCCCTGCGCGGTCGCGAGGCTCTCGAGCCGGCCGACCGCGGGGCGCACGCCCGGGGTGTGCGTGGCCGGCCACGTCGCCACCACGGTCGCGGGCGAGGACGTGCTCGGGAACTCGTGGGTGATCTGCGCCGCCAGCTCCGACTGGCCGGCCGAGGACAGCGCGTCCGAGCTCGGCTTGGCCACGTGCAACCCGAACGCGGGCACGGCGAGTGCGACCAGCAGGCCGCCCGACACGCACGCGGCCGGCACCGGGCGGCGGAGCACGCGGTCGACGACCCCGGCCCAGAAGCGCGACTCGCCGGCGGTCGCAAGCTTTGGAAGGAACGGGATCCGTCCACGGTCGATGCGCGGCCCCAGAATCTGCAGGAGCGCCGGCAGCACGGTGACCGAGCCCGCGACCGCGCACGCCACGACAACGATCGTCCCGGCCGCGATGCCGTTGAAGATGTCCGATCCGACCACGAACTGGCCGGCCATCGCGGTCGCCACGGTGGTCCCGGCGATCAGCACGGATCGACCTGAGGTGCGGGACGTGCGCTCGAGCGCCTCGCGCGTCGATGCGCCCCGGAGCCGCTCCTCGCGCGAGCGGACGACGTAGAACAGCGCGTAGTCGACGCCGACCGCCATCCCGATCAGCAGCACGACGGTCTTGACGCTGTCGTCGAGCGGGAACACCTGGCTGATCGGTCCCAGCAACCCGAACGCCGCGATCACGGCGGTGGCCGCGAGCATCACCGGCACCAGCGCCGCGATGAGCGCGCCGAATGAGATCAACAAGACCGCCAGCGTCACCGGGATCGACAGCTGCTCGGCACGGTGCAGGTCGTTGCCCGTGTTGGAGGTCGCGTCCGCGAGGACTGCGGTGACCCCCGGATGGCCGGCGCCTATCGCGGCCACAGATGTCGCGAGGCCCGCGGTGTCCGGCTGCCTTGTTGGCGCCACCGTCACGAGCGCGGCGCGGCCGTCAGATGAGACCGTGACGTGCGAGGTGCCGCCGAGCGCGGTCCCCATCCGCGCCGACGCCTCGGCGATCGCGGTGCGAAATGTCGGGTCGGTCGCCGTCAGCGTGCTGCTGTGCAGATAGGCGTACTCGCGTTGGGGGAGCCCGAGCCGATGCGAGTCCATCAGCGCGTAGCCGCGGGCCGACTCGCCGACCGCGCCGTTCTCGAGCGGCTTGGAGCCGGTCAGCGACAGGGCGAGCACTGCCGCGACGACGAACGTCAACCAGGCGGCGATCGCGAGCACGGGCCGGCGCGTGCTCCAGCGACCGATGGCGGTGGGTGAGAAGCGCTTGATCATGCAGCGCAGCCTGAACCCGTGCGCCTGTCCTGAACAGCCGGAGGGCCGGAGTCTCGAGAGGTCGGGCTAGCCGGTATCGGGCACTCGTATGATCCGAGCCATCGTTCCCGAGGCGCGCCTTCAGAGCACCGATACCGGCCTCGTGCCGAAGAGCAACGGCTGGTTCGTGCTGGGCGCGCGCGACGGCCGCTGGCGCTTGTGGGAAGGGCTCGGCGCGCGCCTGTCGGTCGAGGGCGACACCGATTTTCCGCAGGTCGGGATCAACCTGTACGTGCTCGCGCCCGGCGAGCCGATCGGGATGTATCACTGGGAGGCCACCCAGGAGGACTTCCTCGTGCTCTCCGGGGAGGCGCTGCTGATCGTCGAGGGCGAGGAGCGTCCGCTGCGGCGATGGGATTTCGTTCACTGCCCGGCGTTGACGAAGCACATCATCGTCGGCGCCGGCGAGGACAAATGCGTGGTGCTCGCGGTCGGCGCGCGCGAGCACCAGCCCGACGAGGTCTGGGGCGGCTACCCGGTGGACGATGTCGCGCTGCGTCACGGCGCCGGCGTCGATCGGGACACGAACGACGCCGACGTCGCTTACGCCCACTTGCCGGCGCGCGAGTGGACCGCCTACCGCGCGGGCTGGCTCACCGGGTGACGGCCGACCCGGAGCCGCCGCTCAGGCTGGAGATCTTCAACCCAAGCTCGTTCGCGCGCGCCTTGACCGTTCGGAGCTGCTTCAGCCGCTTCGTCTTCATCTCCCAGCGCGGATCGGACTCCGAGACGATCGGCGTGCCGCGTCCCAGGTCGCGGGAGTTGAAGTCAAGGCCCCGACCCCGGACGACGATGCGCGGCACGAGCGCCGGATCGATGCGCCCCTGAGATCTCAACAGCCGGGCCCGCATGATCGACCCGGCCAGATCGCCGTGCACCAGCACGCGATACGGGCAGCCCGTGAGGCGAGGCGGGAGCTCGGCGTCGGTCTCGGTGGCGACGTCGCCGTCGCCGGTGCACAGCAGCGTCTGCACGTGGTCCTCGTTGACGTCGGTGATCAGCACGAGCACTCCCGGGCCCTGGTCGGGCATGGCGATCCAGATCTGCGCGACCGCATCCGTTCAGCACGCCATGCCGAACTCGCGACGGTCGGGATCCTGAGCGACGGCGCTTTCTCATCGCCGTCACGACCGGAGCAGGTCCCAAGCCCCGCGACACCTGAACAACGACGAGCGTTCGGAAGTCTTTCGCCAGGGCGCCTGCGGCGGCGGCGTTCAGGTTCGGTGAACGTCGTCGGCGCCCAGCGCGGACGCAATCGCCGTCCACTGCGAACGCGGGATCCCGTCGACTCCGACGGTCTGCAGGCACACGTGGTCAGCGCCGGCGCTCAGGTGCCGGCGCGCGGCCGCCGCGATCTCCGCGGCGCCCCCGTGCGGGATGATCGCGTCGATCAGCCGGTCCGACCCTCCGTCGGCGATGTCCTGCGCGCTGAAGCCGTGGTTGAGCCGGTTGTTCGTGTAGTTCCGGAGTCCGAGGTACATCGCCGCGTAGGCCCGCGCCGTGGCTCGGGCGGATTCGACGTCACCGTCGAGCACGCAGGCGAGCTCCGGCGCGAGGATCGGCGTCTCACCGACCAGCTCGCGCGCGGCTCGCGTGTGGTCGACCGGAGCGAAGTACGTGTGCGCACCCAACGAGCGCCCGGCGCTCAACTCGAGCATCTTCGGGCCGAGCGCCGCCAGGCACCGCCGGGTTCGCGGCACCGGGGGCGCGGCGGTATCGAGGCCGTCGAGAAACTCTCGCATCGCGGCCAGGGGCGGTGGCGACCACGGTTCGCTCGGTCGCCTCCAGCAGAGCCTCGAGCGCCGGCAGCTGCGGCGAGCCGCCCAGCCAGAACGTGCCGAACCCGAGATCCTCGACCAGCCTCGCGCCCTCGCCCGCGTTCCCCTCGCCGATCGCGCGATAGGACGTCCACACACCGAACTGACCGAGCTTCATGGCTCAGAGCCTAGACGAGCCGTCCTGCCGGCGGACGAGCTGAGGACCCGAGCTCCGACGGCGCCCAGATCACCCCGACTCGTTTTGGATCGCTGCCCGCGGGGGTGGTTTGCCGAGCGCATCCCGGAAGCTCACCAGCCGGCCCCGCTCGAGGTCGTAAAGGCTGAGGCGGAGCGCCCTGATCCCATCGAGCAACGACACCGTCGGAACGCTCCGGAGGAAATCGAGCTCGTCGTTGGCGCGCGACAGCTTGTAGTTGGGAACGCGCGGATTCAGATGATGCACGTGATGGAGGCCGATGTTGAGGCTGAAGAACTGAAGGACGCGGGGCAGCTTGAAATGGGAGCTGCCGGTCAGCGCCGCTGACTCCCAGTCCCAATCGGGCGATCGCTGCCAGACGGCGCCCTCGAAGCGATGCTGGACCCAGATCAGCCAGACGCCGAAGACCGAGGCCAGCCAGTACGTCGGCAGTGCTCCGAGGAGCACTGTGCGCCAGCCCGCAAGCCGGCACACGGCGACGAGCATGACCGCCACCGCGACGTTCGTCGTGATCTTGACCCACCGAAGGCGCGGCGGGTCGGCTGCGAACAGCAACCGCGGCTTGATGCCGTTGGCCCAGAACCCGCCGATCCCGAGCACGACGACCGGGTCGTGGCGCAGACGGTAAATGGCACGCTGCCGCCGCGACAGGGCACGGAAGGCGTCAACGGTGAGGATGTCGACGTCGCCGGTGCCGTCTGCGGCGAGGTCACCTCCCGACGCGTGATGGCGGATGTGGTCGTAGCGCCAGCATCGAAACGGCTGCAGCACGATCACGCCGATCGCCACGCCCAACCAGTCGTTGGCGCGGCGCGAGTGTAGGAACGAACCGTGTGCGCAGTCGTGCATGACGAGGAACGTGCGGGTCATGAATCCGGCCGCCGGCACGGTGAGGATCACCACCGCCGGATATGCGGTGTCGACGAGCATCAGCATGGTTGCGATCAGCGCCAGGAACGGCACGAGCGATGTGGCGAGGTCGACGACAGCGCGCCGGGTGTCAGCGCGGGCATACGGGAGCACGGCGCTCCGCCACCGCCTGCGCTCAGGATTCGACACTGACATCCTCAGATACGGGGACGCGTGTCAACGCGTCGGAGGCGCCGTCGCGCAGGCGCCATGCGGAGACGGCGCTGGCCGCCGGCAGCACGATCGTCGAGACCATCATCACGATCAGCGCCGGCTCAAGCGGAAGCACGCCCCACACCCCGAGCAGCCCGATCACGGGCCCGCCGGCGATGATCGGCATCAGCAGCGGTCGCTGGCGCGGGTAGCGGAAGTTGCCGACGACCAACGCCGCGAGGACGAGGACGAGCAGGCAGGTCACGAGCGGCGTCGCCCGCAGAGCGACAAGGCCCAGGCCGACGCCCGCGGCGGGTGCCGAGGGAAGACCCTGGAACCCGCCCATGATCGTCTCCCCCGCCGTCAGCTCCGAGCGCGCCAGGCGGAGGATCATCGCCGTCAGGAAGACGGCGCCGGCGGCGACGAGAGCCCAGCCCCCGAGGTCGTTCGCAGGCGCGCCCGAGGCCGCGATCACGATGGCCGGCACGACCCCGAACGTGACCGTGTCGCACATGCCGTCGAGGACGGTGCCGAGGCCACTGGAACCGAGCCGTCGCGCGACCGGCCCGTCGAGGACGTCGAGCACGGCACCCAGCGACACCAGGCCGCCCGCAAGCCGGAGGTCGCCGAGGCTCACGCCGGCGTGCGAGCCGGGGCCCAGCCAGCGGCGGGCGAGGAGCGCGATCGTGAGATACCCGCACAACGCGTGCGCGATCGTCATCACATCCGCAGCCGACAGGTGGATCGATGGACCGGGACGCAGATCCGCCGAAGCAGGATCCGGGTCGCGCGACGGCCCGGCCGGGTCGCTCGAGCACGGCGCAGCGTCCATCGACGGTGTTGCCCCGATCCGCGGGCTGCGAGAACCCGGCATGGCGGGGTGACGCTACCAGGTAGGGTCGCCCCGAATGTGAACTTCGCCGCCCGGACAGTTCCCCTACCGCTTGCCCACCGGCGCGCCGTGCTGCCTCGCACCGTGCTGCTCGTGGCGACGGTCGGCGTGTTCATGGCCTTCCTGGACAACACGATCGTGACGATCGCGTTCCCGAACATGCTGCGGTCGTTCCCGGACTCGACGATCGGCTCGCTGTCGTGGGTGTTCAACGCCTACAACATCGCGCTCGCCGCGCTGTTGGTGCCGGCCGGCCGGCTCGCGGACCGGCTCGGTCGCCGTCGTCTGTTCGCGGCCGGGGTCCTCGTGTTCACGATCGCCTCGGCGCTGTGCGCCGCGGCTCCGTCGGTGCCGGTGCTGGTCGCGGCCCGAGCGCTCCAGGGCACCGGGGCGGCGATCATCGTGCCGAGCTCGCTGGGGCTCGTCCTTCACGCGTACCGAGCGGAGCAGCGCGTCCAGGCGGTCGCGTTGTGGACGGCGGCCGGCGCGCTCGCTGCCGGCCTCGGCCCGTCGATCGGCGGCCTGCTCGTCGTCCTCGCCGACTGGCGGTTGGTGTTCGTGATCAACCTTCCGCTCGGCGTGCTCGCCTGGTGGCTTGCCCGCCACTGTCTGGTCGAGAGTCGCGCCCCAGGCCCGCGGGCCGTCCCGGACCTGACGGGCGCGGCGGCACTGGCGCTGACGGTGGCGCTTCTCGCCGTGGCGATCGTCAAGACCGCGGATTGGGGCTGGGTCGATGTACGGACCCTGACCGTCATCGCCTGCGCGCTCGCGGCCGCCGCGTGGCTGGTGCGGCAGACGCGCACGCACCCGGACCCGATCATCGACCGCGAACTGGTCGCGGCGCCCGGGTTCGCGGTCACGAGCGTCATCACGGTGGTCGGCGCCGCGGGCTTCTATGGACTGGCACTGGTGAACGTCCTGTACCTCATCGACGTGTGGCGGTACTCGACATTGGTTGCCGGCCTGGCCCAGACCCCGGCGCCGTTCCTGGCAGTCGCGATCGCGGCGGCGACCGGTCGCCTCGTCGGGGACCGCGACCCGAGACCGTTCGTCGTGATCGGCGCCGCGGTGTGGGCGACCGGGCCGCTGCTGCTGATTGCGCGCTTCTCGATCACGCCCCACTACCTCACGAACTACCTGCCGGCGGCGTTGGTGCTCGCGGTGGGGATCGGCGTGGCGTTTCCACTGGTCAGCGCGATCGCCGTCTCGCTGGCGCCCACCGAGAGATACGCGGGCGCGACCGCCGTGAACGCGTCTTTGCGCCAGGTCGGCGCGGCGCTGGGCGTCGCGGTCGCGGTGACGCTCATCGGCCACCCCGCACCGCTCGAGGTGCAAGACGCCTTCCGCCGGGGCTGGCTGTTCGCCTCCGCCTCCTTCGCGTTCGCGGCGGCGTGCGCGCTCGCGCTGCGACGCGTGCGCCCGCCGCCGCGCGGGGAGTCGTTCGTCGGCGCGGTCAGGACGATGATCATCTCGGAGCCTCGGCCTTCGGTGACGGCGACGCGCACGAACAGGCATCGGTCGCCGTCGGCGGTGCTCCAACTCGCCGTCAAGCCGGGCGTCCTCGGGCAGTCCACAGAGGAGTTCCTCGCGGTCGTGCCGCTGTTCGCCGGGCTGTCGGCCGCCGAGCGACGGCTAGTCGCGCAGCACGCCCAGACCGTCGCGCTGCCCGCCGGCGCATGGCTGTTCCACCAGGGCGACGAGGCGGACGCGATGTACGTCGTGCGGACTGGGCGCGTGGAGGTGGTCGAACAGGCACCGGGCGGAGGCCACCACGTTGTACGGGAGCTCCGCGCGGGCACGCCGCTCGGGGAGCTCGGGTTGATCCGCCAGGCGCCGCGTACCGCAGGCGCCCGCGTGCGCCGCGACGCCGAGCTGTTGAGGCTGGAAAGCGACGAGTTCAACGCCATCCTCCGCTCGAACACCTCGCTCGCACGCGCTCTGCTCTCGACGCTCGGAGACTGGCTCGCCAACGGCCGCGCGTCCCCGCCGACCCGGCCGAGACCGCCGGCGACGATCGCAGTCGTGAGCGCCGACGACGCGGCGGCGGCGAGCGGCGTGGAGCGGATGCTGGCCGAAGAGCTCGGCCGGCTCGTGTCGACGGTCAGCGTTCCGCAAACGGCCGCGACCCGGCCGGGGACCCCGACCGGGCAGTCGCTGGCGGAGGTGCTCGACCGGGCCGAGCGCAGCCACGATCATGTCCTCCTGTACGCAGGGTGCCTGGCCGCGGCCGACGAGTGGACGCGTGCCTGCCTGCGACAGGCCGATCGCGTCGTGCTGCTCGTCGACACGGCACCGGAGCTGGAGCTGCTGGAGTCGTTGCAGATCCCCGCGGGATCCGACGTCGTGCTCCTCGGCGGGGCCAGTCAGGCCCGGCTCGATCGGGCGCTCCGCCGGCTCGACCCGCGAGCCAGTCACCGCGTTCGCCCCGATGCGGAGGCCGAGGGCGTCGCCCGCGTCGCCCGGCGGCTCGCCGGACTGTCGGTCGGTCTGGCCCTGTCCGGCGGGGGCGCGCGATCGTTCAGCCAGATCGGCGTGATCGAGGAGCTCGCCGCTTCCGGGATCACCGTGGACCGCGTGTGCGGGACGAGCATGGGGGCGTTCATCGGAGCGCTCGTCGCCCAGGGCCTTTCGCCGGAGGCGATCGATGCCCGCTGCTACGAGGAATGGGTGCGCCGAAACCCGGTCGGCGACTTTCGCTTTCCCAGGACGTCGCTGATCCGCGGCGAGCGGGCCAGGGCGATGCTCGAGCGCGTGTTCCCAGGAGCTATCGAGGACCTCGAGCTCGGGTATTTCTGCGTCACGGCGGATCTGATCTCAGCCCGCCCCATCTACCACCGGCGGGGACCGCTTGCGGCGGCCGTCGGCGCCAGCATGATCCTGCCGGGCGTCGCCCCGCCGCTCGTCTCCGAAGGGCGCCTCCTGCTCGACGGCGGCCTGCTGGACAACCTGCCCACCGAGGTCATGGCGTCCGAGGGAGACGGTCCGATCATCGCCGTCGACGCGACCGACCCCTCCGTCCGCCGGCTGCCCGAAGGCGTCGAGCCCGAGGTGCCGACGCTCGTGGAGACGCTGTTCAAGGTGATGCTGCTGAGCGAATCCGACAGCGACCGCCGCCGATCATTCGCCGACCTCCTGATTCGCCCGGACTGCACCGACATCGGCACGGTCGAGTTCCACATGCTCGACGTCGCCCGCGACCGGGGCCGCCGCGCTGCCGCGGCCGCGCTCGAGACGGCGGCGGGCTCGCTGTTCGGCTGAGCCGCGTAGCCGCCTGCGACCGTCGGTCATCCGGACATGCGAACCGTTTTCGCGAACGGGCCGTATCCGCATAAGACATCGACGGCCGCACCCGCTGGCGCGGTGGGAGATAGGAGAGTTGAGATGAAACGGATTGCGAGCAGAGGGATCGCCCTGACCGTGTTGGCGATTCTCGCGATCAGCGGGCAGGCGGCGGCGTTCACCCCTGTGCCGATCCCGGCGCCGCGCACCGGCCATCCCGCCGCGGCGGAAGCCGCGCACGATCAAGCTCACGCGATCACCCGGCTCGAACGGTGACTGGTCTGGGCGAACCGACGAACGGGGTCCGCGCCGAACCGGATGCCACCATGACCATGCTGAGCAGACTGCTCGACGGGTCACTGTGCGGGCTTGCGACCTACCACCTGCTGAGGGCGGACCTGCTCATGATTCGCGGGCTCCCCGAAACGACGAGTCGCCCGATCGGCGACCGGCGCTGACACGATGCGAGCGCGCGCCGGTCACGGTGCCGCACCGCTACGGACGAGGGCGAGCTCGGGGTTCTGCGACAGCATCTGCGCAATCGAGGACCGGACGCCTCATCGCTCGGCGCCAAACGGCCGGCCCCGATGTGCGCCGCATGACCGCGACGATCCCTGTGTCGCCGCGCGCATCCGAGATTGACGGGGTCATCCGATATGGGTGATGCGGGCCGTCGACGCGACCATTTCATTGTGCTCGGCGGAGCCCCGGCGTCGAACGACGCCGGTCGACACAGAGCACAGGATGGAGCGTCGTTAGTGATGTCAGACGGCGATTCACGTCATCGGGTCGTGATCGTTGGTGGAGGGTTCGGTGGCCTGCCGGCCGCCAGGTGGTTGGGGCGCAAGCCGGTCGATGTCACGCTCATCGACCGGCGTAATCATCACCTGTTCCAGCCCCTGCTGTATCAGGTGGCAACGGGCCTGCTTCCTGCCGGTCAGATCGCGCCGCCGATCCGGCACGTGCTGCGCAAGCACAAGAACGTGCGGGTCAAGCTTGCGGAGGTCACGGGGTTCGATCTGGACCGGCGCGTCGTCCACGCAAGCGTGTTCGGACTCGCAAAGCTCGAGCTTCCATACGACAGCCTGATCGTCGCCGCCGGTGTCAACCAGTCGTACTTCGGGCACCCCGAGTTCGCGTTGTACGCGCCCGGCATGAAGACGATCGACGATGCGCTGGAGTTGCGGCGCCGGATCTTCGGTGCCTTCGAGATAGCGGAGATGACCCGCGACCCGGCCGAGCGTGAGCGGTGGCTGACCGTCGCGATCGTAGGGGCGGGGCCGACCGGGGTGGAGCTCGCCGGCCAGGTTCGGGAGCTGGCAACGCGCAGCCTTCGGGGCGAGTTCCGCTCCTTCGACCCATCCTCGGTTCGGGTGATCCTGCTCGACGGTGGCAAGGAGCCGCTGGCCAACTTCGGTGAACAGCTGGCGGGCAAGGCAACCAAGGCGCTCGAGCATCTCGGCGTTGAGCTGCGGATGGGGGCCCGGGTGGTGAGCGTCGACGCTTCCGGCGTCGACATCAGCGACGGCGAAGGCAATCCGAGTCGACTGCCCACCTACACGACGGTATGGGCCGCCGGAGTGGAGGCGTCGCCGCTGGCCAAGGAGTTGGCGACGGCAGCCGGTGCGGGCCTGGACCGGGCCGGCCGCATCCTGGTCGAGCCCGACCTCACCCTCCCCGGATATCCCGAAGTGTTCGTGGTTGGCGACATGATGGCCCTTGACAAGCTCCCGGGCGTAGCCGAGGTCGCCATGCAGGGCGGCCTTCACGCCGCCAACACCATCGCCCGGCGTTTGAAGGACAAGCCTGCGGTCCAGTTCAAGTACCGCGACCTCGGCAGCGCAGCCACGATCGGGCGATTCCGATCCGTGGTCGACTTCAAGGGGCTGCGACTCAGCGGCTTCCCTGGCTGGGTGATCTGGGCCTTCGTGCATCTCGCCTTCCTGACCGGCTTCGGCAACCGCCTGAACACCGTGCTCAAGTGGACGCGGTCCTTCGTCGGCCGCGGGCGTTCCGAGCGCGAGTTCAGCGTCATGCACACCGGCGGCGATCTGAGCCTCCCGGCCGAGGTCCGAGCGGCCGTTCAGCCCAAACCGCTTCCGCTGTTTGAGCAGTTCTCGGCGACGAAGGCGGCCACGCCGCCGACCGAGGTCGAATGAGCCCCCGGTCGACGGATCCCACGTGACCGAGGCGGCCGGGTCTACGGACCGGCAACGATCACCCGGCGCCCGCCAGCACTTCTGGGCTCGACGCGCTGGGGGACGCGAGTTCGCGCATCGCCATGACGGCAGCGCGGGCGATCGCGTCGGCGTCGGTGGGGAACGAGAAGGGGACGAGGGCAAGCTCGTCGACGGTCATCCCGGGAGCGATCACGATGGCCGCGACCTGAGCCAGCTCGACCGCCCGCCCCGCCGACCATGTGGCCTCGGCACGGCATCGAACCGCTGCGTGGCGACGATCACGTCGTTGGTCTGGCGAGGCGCTGCCGCCGTGAGTCCTACGGACGCCTAGCAAGGCTCGAAGCGCGCGATCGCTCCCCCATCTTCCACGACGTCGACCCCGGAAGCATGGAGCGCCGCGGCGACGGTTGCCGAGACGTCGCGGTCGTCGCTCATCAGGATGTGCGGCGCCGCCTCGAGCAGCGTGACGCTTGATCCGAACGCGCGGCCACCGCGCCGGCCGGCCCCGCGCCGACCACCGCGACGTCCACCTTCCCCGCGCTCGACGGAGGCATCGTGTCGATGATCGCGATCGCGGCCGCGTGTGTCGTCCTCCATTTCGGGTGAGGCGGCGCCGAGCGCGGTGTGGGAGGCTCGCGCCATGCGCGCAGTCACGGCGGTGCCAGGCCGGAGCGGGACCGTAGGCGTGGAGGAGGTTCCCGAACCGGTCGAGCAGGATGGTGCGGTGCTGGTCCGCGGCCGCTTGATCGGCGTGTGCGGCACCGACCGAGAGATCGCCGACGGCGTGTACGGCGAGCCACCTGCAGGAGAGCCCAAGCTGATCATCGGCCACGAAGGGCTGGGCGAGGTGATCGAGGCGCCTGCCGGGTCCGGATTCGCGGCCGGCGATCTGGTCGTGGGAATCGTCCGTCGTCCGGACCCGGTTCCCTGTCCGGCGTGTGCCGAGGACCAGTGGGACATGTGCCGCAACAACCGGTTCGCCGAGCGTGGCATCGTGCGGCGTCACGGATACGCGAGTGAGCACTGGCGGGTCGAGCCGGAGTTCGCGCTGCCGATCCCGCCCAGGCTCGGTGAGCTCGGCGTGCTCCTGGAGCCCACCTCGGTACTGGCCAAGGCGTGGGACCAGGTCGACCGGATCTCGCAGCGGGCGTTCTTTCTGGGCGGCCGGGCGATGGTCACCGGCGCCGGCCCGATCGGGTTGCTCGCGTGCCTGCTCGGCGTACAGCGCGGCTACGAGGTGCACGTCGTCGACCTGGTGACCGGCGGTCCGAAGCGCGACCTCGTCGAGGCGCTCGGCGCGCACTATCACGCCGGCGATGCCGCGGATGTCGAAGCGGAGGTCGAGGTTGTGCTCGAGTGCACCGGCCTGGGCGCGGTCGGGCGCTCGGCGGCCAGCAGGCTCGTCAACGGCGGGATCATGTCCCTGACCGGGATCATGAACCTCGACCCGCAGCTCGACACCGATGCGACCACGATGAATCGCAACGCGGTGTTGCGCAACCTGGTGCTGTTTGGCACCGTCAACGCCGGCCGGCGCCACTGGTGGCAGGCCGTCGAGGCGCTGGAGGCGGCCGACCCGGAGTGGTTGCGGGCGATGATCACCCGCCGGGTGCCGCTGACCACGTTCGCCGACGCACTCGGCCGCCAGCCCGGGGATATCAAGGTGATCGTGGACCTCATCGCATGAACGGGCCGACGGTCGTGCCCTGGTCGGCCAAGCCGGGCGTCCTCAGCGAGGGCCCGCGGTGGCACGAGGAGCGCGGTGAGCTGCTGTGGGTCGACATCCTCGGCCGGCAGCTGCATCGCGGCACGCTCGCAGGCGACGGCACCCTCGACCGGGTCGTCACGATCACGATCGACCGGCACGTCGGCGCGGTTGCGCCGGTGCTGGGCGGCGGATACGTGCTCGCGGCCGGCCCGGGGTTCCTGTTCGTCGATGAGGACGGCACGGTGCGAGAGCTCGCCCAGCCCGAGGCGGGACGGACCGACGTGCGGATGAACGACGGGGCGTGCGACGCGCAGGGAAGGTTCTGGGCCGGGACGATGGCCTACGACGAGTCACCCGGTCGGGGAGCGCTGTACCGCCTCGAGCTCGACGCCAGTTGTACAGCCGTGCTCACCGGGCTGACCATCTCCAACGGCATCGGGTGGAGCCCGGACGGGGAGACCATGTACCTAAACGACAGCGGCCCCGGAACGGTCGAGTCGTTCCGATTCAATGGCCGGGACGGCTCTATCACCGATCGCCGGACGATCGTGAGCAGCGACGATCCAGCCGTCGTGCCCGATGGGCTCACCGTTGACGTGGAGGGTGGCATCTGGGTGGCGCTCTGGGGCGGAGGGACCGTCAACCGCTACGCTCCCGACGGGTCGCTGCTGGCCAGCGTCAAGCTTCCCGTCGAGCGGCCGACATCGTGTGCGTTCGGCGGCCCCGACCGGGAGACCCTGTTCGTCACCACCGCGCAGGAGGGGCTCGACGACGCCGCCCTCGCGCGACAGCCTGACGCCGGGCGCGTGTTCTCGGTCACCGGCCTGGGCGTCCGCGGGCTCCCCTGCGAGCCCTACCGAGGGACACTCGCCTGAGCATGGATAGCGCCCGGCCTGCCCAGGTCATCGTCGGGCTGGACGCGGGCACCACCGGTGTCAAGGCGGTTGCCTTTGGGCTCGGGTCGTCGTGGCGGCGCGTCGCGCTCCGCGAGTACCCGCTGCTGCAGCCGGCGCCCGATGAGGCCGTCCAGGATCCCGCCGCCATCCTGACCGCGGTGACGGCCGCACTGGCCGAGTGCGTCGCAGCGACCGGGGGTGCAGAGGTGGTGGCGGTCTCGGTCAGCGCGGCGATGCATGGGCTGATCGGGCTCGACCGCGAGTTGCGGCCGCTCACACCGCTGATCACATGGGCCGATGCGCGGGCTTGGGAGGAGGCGCGGTCGCTGCAGCAATCCGGCGTGGACCTCCAGGCGCTCACCGGCGTGCCCGTGCATCCGATGACGCCGCTCGCGAAGCTCCTGTGGTTCGCCCGCCACGAGCCCGAGACGCTCGCCGCCGCCCGCTGGTGGGTCGGGCTCAAGGAGTACCTGCTGTCGTGGCTGACGGGGCGGCTCCAGACCGAGCTCTCTTCGGCGTCGGGCACCGGTCTGCTCGACATGAAGGCGCGCACGTGGAGCGCGACCGCGATCGAGCTCGCCGGCGTCTCCGCCGAGCAGCTCCCGGAAATCCTACCCACGACTTCCCAGCTGCCACTCGACCTTGCGGCGGCTCGGCAGGTCGGCCTACGAGCGGGCACGGCGGTGGTCGCGGGCGCGGCGGACGGGCCGCTCGGCAATCTCGGAACCGGAGCGATGGCACCAGGACTCATCGGCCTGTCGCTGGGAACCAGCGGGGCGGCCCGGATGGCCGTGCCCGAGCCGAGCGTCGACAGCGGCCGAAGGCTGTTCTGCTACGCGCTCACGGACGCGGTCTGGGTCACCGGCGGCGCGATCAGCAACGGCGGGAACGTTGCCAGATGGGCCGAGCAGTCGCTCACGCCCGATGTTCACCCCGCCGGCGACGGCGGAGCCGATCAGTCGATGCTCGAGCTGGCGGCGAGCGTTCCCGCCGGGAGCAGCGGGGTCGTGATGCTCCCTTACCTGCTGGCCGAGCGCGCGCCGCTGTGGGACCCCGGCCTGCTCGGGGCGTTCCTGGGCCTGCGCCGTGAGCACACGCGCGCGCACCTCGTTCGCGCCGCGGTCGAGGGCGTGTGCATCCAGATGCGGCTGATCGTCGACCGCCTCAGTGAGATCGCGCCGGTGCACTCCATACGGGCGACCGGCGGAGTGTTTCGCTCTCCGCTGTGGCGGGAGGTCATGGCCGGAATGCTCGCTCGCCCCCTCCAGGTCGTCGGCGAGGAGGAAGGAACGGCGCTGGGAGCCGCGGCGCTCGGCCTGTTCGCCCTCGGCCGGGCGCAAGGGCTCCGGGACGCGGTGTCGCTGCTGGCAGACCCGGACGCGCCGGTGCCGCCGCGGGTCGAGGCCGATCCACAGCTGGTCGAGACTTACAACCGCGTACGGGCCGAGGTCCCGCGGCACATCCGAGAGCTCGATCGCGTTGCCGACCTGTTTGCAGCAGCGGATCCGTCGGTCTGACACGAACTGCCGTGGGGCGGCGAGGCCGTTCGCCGGACATGAACAAGGTCAAGGCCGCAACGCAATCATGATGTGGCGACTCCTGGTGAGAAGTGCGCGGCGAGCGCGGCAGTCATGGCCGCAGCGGCGCCGGCGTTGATTGAGAACATCCGGACCGTGGAGGCAGCGTCGGCGCAGCTGAAGGTTGTCTGCCAGGTGTTCGCGACGCGTCGTCGGTCGCGGTGAATGAGCCCTGGTAATCGCTTACACCTGGGACGCCGGTCGCCGTGTAGGCGTATGAGGTGTCGGTTGACTGGACCAGGTGTTCGGTGAGGACCGTTCCATCCGCGAGCGTGACGGTGCGAACGTTACCGTCGATGTGGAACTGGGCCCAGAAGGGCGCGCCGGACCGTGTCGCGAACCCCGCGACGGTGTCCAGCATGCCTGGGGGAAAGGTCCAGGTACGGGTGAAGCCCGTTCGTTCGACCGCGGCGGTCACGGCGAGAGGCACCACCGTCGTGCCGAGGGGGACGGCAACCAGGCGGAGCCGCTCGCCGAGCGAGATTCCCGCGTCGACCGTATCTCGGCTCCACGTCGGCGGGAGCCAGGGCGCTGACGAGAGCCGTCGCGAGGATTTCGGCACGCTGAGTGAGGTAGGAGATCGGGAAGTCGGGGTTGGCGAGTTGGGCGCGCTCCTCGGGACTGAGCATGTCGAGGGCCCAGGGCGGGATGTCGCCGATGTTGAAGTCGAATCCGCACGGGCCGCGGTCCGAAAGCAGTCATAAGCCCGCGTCCCGCCGAGTTCCGACACCTTCTGCAGAAGCGCTTCGGCCCCCTCGACGAAGGCGTGCTGTCCCTCGCCCTCCTCCACGATCTCGGCGATCACCTGATCGACCTGGCGGTAGTAGCGGATCGGCGTCTTCACCCGGGCTGCCGCTGCCTGGTCGTAGTTCTTGTCGCGGTTGACCGGAAGGATGGGAAGGAAACCCTCCGCCGCGTAGTTGGGGTCTTGTAGCTCGCCCTCCAAGCCAAGATCGGTACGGGGTACGCGCGTGTAGTGAAAGGCCTCGTGGTAGAGCGGGAGGATTGCGCGGTTGTACAGGTCCGCGATCGACTGGAATTGCACGTCGGTGGATCGCACTTCTCGGGCGGCCCCAACCGGCTCGGCCTCCGCGGCTACGGATTCCATCGGGGGCAAGCTCGTGTACAGCTCAGCGAGCTTCGCTTTGAGCGACTCTCGCTCACTGTCATCCGACACGTCGAGGAGCGTGCTCTCCAGCAGGTAGTCGAGTTCGAGGTCATGCAGCCGAGAGAACAGGTCCATCGCTGCCGGGCCGAACGGGTCCTCGTCCTGGAGCGCATCCGTCGCCTCGTACATGACGAACCGGCGGACAGCAGCCTGGCTGAGCGATTCGACCGGCACCTCCGTCCCGCCGGCGCCGGTCCCCCCCTCGCCGATCCGCTCGGTCCAGTTCCCGAACCGCCAGTTCCCCGTCTCTGCGTCCCGTTCGGGGAGGCCGAGGTACGGCGCCGACCCGAGCGCGCGGATGAGACACTGCACATAATGGAGGTGCAGCATCTCCTCATGGGCCACCGCGAGAATTGCCTGCTTCCACGCCCGGACTCGCTCGTACTGGATTGCCCGTCGGCGATTCTCACGCCCGTCGCTCAGCGTCGCGAACTCCGCGGGCAGCGTCTTCAATGAGCAGGCGGCACGAAGATACGAGTCGAGCAGGCAGTGCTCGAGCCTCGCCGCCTCATGCAGGAGTTCAACCAGCACACGATTATCCTCACAACCCATGTCTCCCCCTCCTGTTCACCCTCGCCTCACTGCCCGCACGAAGCCGCCGTTCTCACCGCTCCGTTTCCGCCTTGGCCCTCAGGTCCTCACGGTGTCGTCGAAGCGTATCTGATCTGAGGCCTCGCAGTCGCCGCACGACACTGCTTCGCGGCGACGCATCAAATCGCGGTTCCGACACACAAGCCGTGCAAAACGACGAGGCATCCTCCATAGCCGGTGACCCAGCAATTGACAACCACGGTGTCACGGCCTCGACGGAGCGCTTGACACAGGAGCCGGGACCCCTGATAGACCAGTCGCCTGCAGCGCGGCGAGGGACCTTCCTCGCCGGCACGGCCGCCGACGCAGGTACGGTTTGGCGCTCAGACCGACGATCGCGTGCGCGTGGGTCGTGCGCGCGCTAGCGTTGCCGCGGCATGCCGCAGGTCGTCGGGGGCGTGGGTGGCCATCGCGACCAGGCGGAGGCGGGAGGTGCCGTTGGGCACCGTCGGCGGGCGGATGGCTTGGGCGAACACGCCCTCGCGTAGCGCCGCCTCGCACAGCGCCATCGTGTCGTGTGGGTCGCCGATGACGAGCGGCACGATCGGCATCTTCCCGGCAGCGACGTCGAACCCTCCGGCAGCCAGCTCGGCTCTGAGCAGCTGCGAGTTGCGATGGAGCTGGCGAACGAGCTCGGGCGTGGTTCGCAGCACCGCGAGAGCGGCCGAAGCCGCCGCGACGGCGGCAGGCGGAAGCCCGGTGGAGAAGATCAGGGTCCGCGCACGGTTGACGAGGAGTTCGCGCAGCTCGGGTGAGCAGCAGGCAAACGCGCCGTAGCTGCCAAGCGCTTTGCTGAGCGTGCCGATGACGACGTCGACCTCGCGCTCGAGCCCGAGCTCCGCGACGAGGCCTCGGCCGCCAGGCCCGATGACGCCGGTGGCGTGTGCCTCGTCAACGAGAACCCGCGCGCGATGGCGGCGAGCGAGGTCGCCGATCTCCTGAAGGGGCGCGAGGTCGCCATCCATCGAGAACACGGCGTCGGTCACGATCAGCGTCGGGCGACCGTCCGCTCGCCTGAGCTCGTGCGCGAGCGAGCCGAGATCGCGGTGGTCATAAACGATCGTCTCGGCGCGGGACTGGCGGCAGCCGTCGACGATCGAGGCGTGGTTGAGCGCGTCGGACAGGATCACATCGCCGCGGCCGGCGAGCGCCGGGATCACTCCGGTGTTGGCGAGATATCCCGAGCCGAACAAGATGCAAGCGTCGTAGCCCTTGAACTCGGCCAGTTCGCGCTCGAGCTCGCCGTGGAGCGTTGTGTTTCCGGACACGAGGCGAGACGCACCCACGCCCGCTCCCCATCGTTCGGCGGCGTACGCGGCCGCGGCGCGCACGCTCGGGTGAGAGGCGAGCCCAAGGTAGTCGTTGGAGCACAACAGCACGACCTCGCGGCCGTCGAGCACGACCCGCGGGCCCTGCGCGCTCTCGATCAGCCGCATCCGGCGATACA